>Ga0209121_10000183_pt1 | contig 64734 bp, 57 predicted proteins | sample Cruoilmetagenom3_FD_187292 | JGI IMG/M metagenome (GOLD analysis project Ga0209121, IMG submission 187292) | Oil polluted marine microbial communities from Coal Oil Point, Santa Barbara, California, USA - Sample 3 (SPAdes) (version 2) | ecosystem: Environmental > Aquatic > Marine > Oil seeps ...
GAGGGTGGGATTCGAACCTGAAATACCTCGCGGTATAACCAAATCTCAATAGAATGTAAAAAACCACCCGCATAAACGAGTGGTTTTTTAAATCAGCGGAGAGGGTGGGATTCGAACCCACGGTACCTCGCGGTACACACGCACTCCAAGCGCGCGCATTAGGCCGGACTATGCTACCTCTCCCTATTCGCCCTAACTTCAGAGCGACGGCAATTATACCAGATTAGCGAAAATGTGTTAATCCCAATTTTGGAATTATTTTCCCTTAAAGAAGTACGGTGCCTGATCAAATTGACCAGGCACCGTTAGAGACGCAAAAAGGAAAAAACTAGCGTTTAGGCGGCGATAATTCTGTAAAAGACGCGATGCGGATTAAATAAATTAATTATTTCTTAATATTATATTTCAACAAATTCTTAACTTAAATTAATCCTTACTTTCCCCACAATAGCACATTAAAATAAAATGAGTCAATAACCATTTATAACATTTAAATAACACAATGGATATAAAGCCATTATGGTCAATTCGTATGGTAGGTAAACTTCCAGGGCAAATCCATTTCGTTTGAAACTTTTTCCTGAACGAGCCGTATATTGTTAATGGAGGTAAAAATGTCTGAAGAAAAAAAACATGTCCCCTGGCTGCTATACCCCTTCTATCTGATCTGGCGTATGGTCATCTGGATCATCCAGCTCACCGGTCGGCTGGTTGGCGCAATTCTGGGCCTCGTCCTGCTCGTCGTTGGGATTGTGGTCTCCCTTACTGTAGTCGGCGCAATTGTGGGTGTCCCTTTGGGTATCTTTGGCTTCCTTTTGATCCTGCGCAGCCTGTTCTAAGCCTTCACAACCTATTAAATGAAAAGAGAGGCTGGGTGATGATGCCTCTCTTTGGATTCTTTATTTTTTTATTTAAATTCAGGGGATAGACCAGGTAAGGTAATCCAATACCAGGGTCTCACCGCTGGAGCTGTCTATCATCAACCGCCCAGTCAATGCGCCGGATGTCTGATAGCAGATATACGTCCCGGTGGGCACTGTCTCAAAGCCAATCGCATTTCCAGTTAATTCTGCACTATTACAGTCTCCAAAACCCGGCGCTGCTTCCCCAAAGACAGCCCAGACCGCGCCATTCGTTACCTCCAGGAGATACTGCGGATCCCCACCATAGGTAAAAGCCAGGTCAACAGTCGCGCCAACGCCTGGATTAAGTGCGCCGGCATCCAGGTCAAACTGATCCCCATTCGCAAGGGTGACGCTCCCCTCCTGATAGACGATGGGGGTGGTTGTAACGGTCGGTGTGATCGTCGGTGTACTGGTCACTGCATCCGAGACCTCGATCCGAACCCAAAAAGGCGCATCCCCGTTTGGGCCAATCCCAAACAGGTTTCCTTCCGGATCACTGAGCATCCAATTGCTCTGATAAACGCCTGTCTTCGTTGGCGCAACCATATCCACAGTCACATCAATTGCCTGCCCGGGAGCCACCTCATCAGCCAGAGGCTGGGTTTGGTAAGCATTCAGGCTGTTGCCGGAGAAATAGATCACCGTGTAAACCCGCGACCAGGCGCAGGTCCCCACATTTTCCAGGCGCCAGGTCTTGGAAAAACTCTCACCAGGGGCCAGAATAGTATCATCCGGGATTGTCACATCAAAAGGATGTCCGGCAGCGGCCTGATTGCAGGCACTCTCAGAGGTCGGTGTCTGGATGGATGATCGCGTGCGGTCGATGGTCGGCTCCGGTGTCCAGCTGCTGATAGGCGTCACGGTCTGGGTTGGAAGGGCGGTCTCCGTCCGGGCAGCGTCTTCAGTCGCCCGAAAGGCAGCCGTCTGATGCAGTTCCGTTGCATCCGGGGGAACCATTTCAGTTTCCACCGCGGTGTCCCGGCAGGCGGTCAACAGCCCCACCAGCATTATTATTCCAAAAATTAAATTAAATTCTCGTTTTTTCATTCGTCTTGAATTCTACCCTATCCAATTCGTTTCAAAGCGCGCAATTATAATACAATTGGTATGACTTGTCAGGAATTGGAGATTCAAGTATAGTTCTAAAAATCACAGCATAATCCAATTATTAAATGAAATTTTCACCAAACCAGAAGAAAAAATATGATGACATCAAACACGAAAATTAATGCCTGGTTGGATCGACCGGTTTTCTCATTTTGGCCGCGTTTCACAATTTACCATCTTATCGTTGCCCTGATCCTGATCACAACCATTCTTAGCCGTTTCATTATATTGGGTGAAAGGACGATGAGCCACGACGAGACGAACCACGTGGTTCCCGCTTACGACTTCTATCAGGGCGGCGCCTATGTTTATGACCCGGTCACCCATGGGCCCTTGCAGTTTCACCTGATCGCCCTTTCCTACACGCTCTTCGGTGACAGCGACTTTTCGGCCCGTGTGCCGGATGCCGTCTTCGGCATCGCCGTGGTCGTGTTTGCAATTTTCGCCTTCAAACGCTATTTGGGCCGATTGGGTGCGCTGATCGCAGGTTTTCTCTTCACAATTTCGCCCTTCATTTCATATTACAGCCGCTACACCCGCAATGAGATCTACATTGTCTTATGGGGCATGGCCTTGATTTGGGGTGTATTGCGCTACTTGGAATTTGGCAGAAAGCGAACCCTGATCTTCATCACAATCATCACCGCCCTGCACTTTACCGACAAGGCCACTTCCTATATCTTCACAGCCGAAATTCTGATCTTTCTGGCCATGGTGTTCGTTATCCGGCTACTGGCCAAACCCTGGCGCAAAAATCTCTTCAAGCTGCTGTTTATCATCTCAGTCGGAGCCACCATCATTGCCGCGATGGCAGCATTTGCAGTCGGCTACGAAGCCCTGACCGTTGTCACTGAGAATGAGAACGATATTGGCGTCATGCTCAATACGCTCGAGGCCTCCACCCGCATGTTGATTGGTACATTTGGCGCGCTGACGATTACCGGATTGGTCGCCTCAGTGGTTTTCCTGATCAAAGGGATCGGCTGGCGTGGTGTTCGGGACGAACGTTCTTTTGACTTATTGATACTGCAGGGTACTTTCGTCCTTCCCCTGCTGGCCGCGCTCCCGATGGATATCTTCGGCTTAAATCCACTGGACTATTCCAATACAGGCATCATCAATGCCATCCTGTTTGTGGTGCCGCTCTTCCTCGTTGCCCTGCTGATTGGCATCTGGTGGAATTGGAAAACCTGGCTCATCAATACCGGTATTTTCTGGGGGATCTTCATTCTCTTCTATACAACCCTGTTCACTCAGGGTGCGGGTTTCGCCAAAGGACTGATGGGCGCACTGGGCTACTGGATGGCCCAACAGGGCGTCACTAGGGGTGGACAGCCGCTCTATTATTACGCCCTGATCCAGATCCCACTCTACGAATTCCTGCCGGCTTTCGGCACCCTTCTGGCGGCTATTTTTGGCCTCTGGTTGAGTATCAAATCCCTACTGAAAAAGCGGGAAGAAAAGAACACCGTTTTAGAAGCCGTTGAAATTGAGACCGATCCCCAACCCCCTGTCGAATCAACTGAAATCACTCCGGATGAGGAAGAAAAGAAACCCTCCCGGATCGTGGATAATGAAGGCGAGGAACGCAAACCGCCTATTCTGGCCTTACTGCTTTATTGGTCGGTGATGAGCCTGCTCGCTTTCAGCTTTGCCGGCGAGAGGATGCCCTGGCTGACCACGCATATCACCATGCCAATGATCCTGGCTTCCGGCTGGAGTTTCAGCCGCTTGCTTGAATCTTTCGAGTGGGATAAGTTCAAACGCCAACGCGGCTGGCTGGTCTTGCTGGTCGGGACGATCTTCCTCCTGGCTGCATTCCAGACCTTTGGCAGCCTGTTAGGTGCAACGCCGCCCTTCCAGGGCAACACCCTGACCCAGCTCCAGGCGACCAGCACTTTCCTCCTGGCCAGTGTTGGCATGGTGGGGTCCGCCGTTGGCTTGGGTTTCCTCCTGCGAGGATGGAAATTCAATCAGCTTGTCAAGCTGGGCGTGATCCTCTTTGTCACCATCCTGTCGGTATTAACCATCAGGACAGCTTATCGGGCGAACTTCATCCTCTATAACTCCGCGGAAGAGTTCCTGGTCTATGCCCATTCCACTGCCGACCCGAAAGACGTCCTGGCTCAGGTGGAAGAGATCAGCAACCGGCTGACCGGCGGCAAGGGCATCGAAGTGGCCTATGATAATGACCTGCTCTATCCTTATTGGTGGTATTTCCGCGATTATCCCAATAAACGTTATTACGCTGATACCCCCACAAAGGATTTGCGGGAAGCGCCGATCATTCTGGTCGGTTCTGATAACTATGGCAAAATCGAAGCTGTCGTTGCAAATAATTACGTCCAATATGACTACACCCGGATCTGGTGGCCCATGCAGGATTATTACAATCTGACCATCAGGAGGGTCTGGAACGCCTTCACCGATCCCGAGATGCGCTCTGCGCTTTGGCAGATCTGGCTGAACCGCAACTATGCACCGTATGCCGCCCTGAAGGGCAGCACCTCCCTGACGCCAGAAACCTGGCAGCCTTCGGGCGGTTTCCGTATGTATATCCGCAAGGATGTGGTCTCGCAAATTTGGGAGTACGGTGCCTCACCGGTCTCCCTGGAGCCGACCGTGGATCCCTATGAAGCCGGGACCATTACCCTGGATTCAGACAGAATTGTCACCGGAAACGGTCAATACTCGCTGGATGCCCCGCGCGACATGGCCTTTGCGGATGATGGCACCCTCTATGTAACCGATTCTGCCAACAATCGCATTCTGCACATCAATCAGGATGGCAGCCTGATCGATTCCTGGGGCACATTCGGCGCCAGCGACTTTACTGCAAATATCGCTGCCCCTGGCGGCACTTTCAATGAACCCTGGGGCATCGCTGTTGGCCCGGATGGGTCGGTTTATGTAGCCGATACCTGGAACCACAGGATTCAGAAATTCACTGCGGATGGCGACTTTGTCACCATGTGGGGCAATTTCGGTGCAGCGGAAACCCTTTACGACTTTTGGGGGCCGCGAGGTGTGGCTGTGGACAACGCAGGTCGCATCTATATCACCGACACCGGCAATAAGCGGGTGGTGATCTTCGACAGCGATGGAAACGCTCTGGCATCCTTTGGCGGTGCAGGGTTGGGCGTCGGTGAGTTCGATGAGCCTGTCGGCATCGATGTTGATGACCAGGGGCGTGTATATATCGCCGACACCTGGAACGATCGCATTCAGGTGATGATACCGGATGGTGATAGCCTCACCTTTTCAACCAATATCGAATGGGAAATTGACGGCTGGTATGGCGACTCGCTTGATAACAAACCCTTCCTGATGGTGGACGAAGACTACAATGTTTTTGTTTCCGATCCCATCCTGGGACGGGTGCTGGAGTTCACCGGAGAAGGCACCTTCCTGCGGACCTGGGGCACTTACGGCATTGGGCCTTCCGAGATCGGCGTGGCCGGCGGCCTGGCTGTGGACCCTGAGGGCCATATCTGGGTGGCCGATTCCCTCAACAGCCGTCTGATGATCTTCACCCTGCCGGAGATGGTCACGGTGGAGGAACCACCAGTGGATACCGTAATCGAGGGAGACCAAGACCCGGACAATCCCTTCGGTGAGTAAACCCAGGTTGAAATTGAGCCGACGAACTGATCCCCAATTTCATACTCTAGCAATCAGATTAAACAAAAAACTGCCTCAAATCCTGAGGCAGTTTTTATTTTCCAGTTGGAGGGCTCTCTATTTCATCGCTTTTTCAACGACTGCAGAGAATGCTTCCGGTTCGCGGACGGCCAGGTCAGCCAGCATCTTGCGATTCAGACTGATTTTGGCTTCCTTCATCCCATGGATCAGCTTGCTGTAGGTTGTCCCATTCAGACGAGCGGCCGCATTGATGCGGGCGATCCAAAGTTTACGCAGGTCCCGTTTGCGGTTCCGGCGGTCACGATAAGCATACCATTGACTCTTGAGGTATTGCTCATTTGCCCGGCGGAACAGCTTGCTCTTGGTGCCGTAATAGCCCTTGTTGAGCTTTAGGATTTTCTTATGCCGCTTGTAACCCGACGGTCCACCTTTTACACGTGCCATTTTTCATCACTCCTTTGCGAACCCCTGGGCGCCGGTGGCAGCTTTCCAGCCACCTGTTGCGAACACCCAACAGCCGCAACCATAAAAATTAGTTCAACAAAACTTAGTCTTTTTTGCCCATATAAGGTGCGAGACGACGGACGTTCCTCTTTAGATTGCGGGTCTTGACCGGGAGCATCTTCTCGAACATCATCTTAGTTCGATCCGAGGTTCGCCGGCGAAGGTGTCCTTTACCGATCTTGGTGCGCATGATCGTACCCGAACCGGTCATCTTGAATCGCTTCGAAGTCGCCTTATGGGTCTTCATCTTGTACTTGCCATCTCTTTGCTTGCGTGGCATCTTATAAAACTCCTCTCAAGAAAAACCTACGGCTCAGGCTTACAAGGCCGTAGGGCTTTTGATTGACTGATTATTTTGATCGCTCTTCTGGTCAGAATATCGGTGCGCTCACTTCTTCGGCGCGAGCATCATGAACATGGTACGGCCTTCGAGCTTGGGTGCCTGTTCAACATCTGATACTTCCGCCAATTCCTCTGCGATCTCCCTCAGATCCTCCAGAGCAAGTTCCGGGTAAGTAATCTCACGTCCCCGGAAGCGGATTGTCACGCGAACTTTCATCCCATGTTCCAGCCACCTTTGGGCGTCTCGAACTTTAAAGCCCTTGTGGTGGTCGGTTGTCTTTGGGCGCAGCTGGATCTCTTTGATTTCGATCTTGGTCTGCGCTTTCCGCGCTTCTCGTTCCTTCTTCTCTTTTTCATAAAGGAACTTGCCGAAGTTCATGATCCTGGCAACAGGTGGATTGGCGTTAGGGGCGACTTCCACCAGGTCTAATTCTGCTGCTTCAGCCCTGGTCAACGCATCCTTTAACGTCACAACACCAACGTTCTCGCCATCTTCATCGATCAAGCGAATCTTCGTGGCACGGATTTGTTTATTGATTCGATATTCGTCTTTGTTACTTATAGCGGACTCTCTCCTTCTGACACGATCAGTCTATTTAACACAAATAGCATTCCCGACACGGGAACGAGTTATATCTTACCATACCAGCGGTTGAATCGTCAACCGGTGAATCCCGAAATTCAGGTGTTTTCCACCTGAATCCGAGCGGATACCCCCGATAATCGTCCCCAATTCATCAGACCGGAGAGACACCTCAACGGGGATCTCCCCGGCAGAAAATCGAGTCAATTACCCTTCCACCTTATTTGCGACATCTTCCAGCGCCAGGGCTTTGAAGGCAGCGACATCCATCGCGCCCAGCCGTTCCCGGCTTCGTCGGCGGACATCCACCTGATTATTTTCCATCTCGCGGTCACCCACGATCAGCATGAAGGGCACTTTTTCTTTTTCCGCATCGCGGATCTTGGCATTCATGCGGTCGCTGCGGTCATCAACCTCCACCCGCAAGCCGGCTTTCTTCAAATCAGCCGCCACCTCAAAGGCAAATTCATTATGGCGATCGGCAATCGGGATGATCTCCACCTGCGTGGGTGAAAGCCAGACCGGGAACGCGCCGCCATAATGCTCAATCAGGATACCGAAGAAGCGCTCAACACTGCCCATCAATGCCCGGTGGATCATATAGGGGCGGTGGGGTTGCCCATCTTCATCTATATAGGACATATCAAAGCGTTCCGGTTCGTTGAAATCGAACTGGATCGTTGAAAGCTGCCATTCACGCCCCAAAGCGTCATTGATCTTGAGGTCAATCTTGGGACCGTAGAACGCCCCGCCGCCCTCATCCACATCATAGGGCAAGCCGGACCGTTTCAACGAGGCTTCCAATGCATCCTGGGCATCTTCCCACATCTTGGCATCGCCAACCGATTTCTCGGGTCGCGTACTCAGATAAGCCTTGATGTCATCGAACCCAAAGGATCGCAAAAAATGCAAGCTGAAGGAGAGCACAAAATCAATCTCTTCCGGCATCTGGCTCGGGGCGCAGAAGTGGTGGGCGTCATCCTGCGTGAAGCCGCGCACTCGCATCAAGCCGTGCATCACACCGCTGCGCTCATAGCGATAAACCGTACCCTTTTCAGCGTAGCGCAAAGGCAGGTCGCGATAGGAGCGGATATCGGATTTATAAATCTCGATATGGAACGGGCAGTTCATCGGCTTGAGGTAGTATTTCTGGTTCTCAATCTCGATCGGAGCATACATATTCTCGGCATAAAAGCCCAAATGCCCGCTCGTTTCCCAAAGCTGGGCCTTGCCGATATGCGGCGTGTAGACAAAGTCATACCCGTGGCTCAGGTGTTCATCTTCCCAGAAACGCTCAGCGATATGGCGGACCATCGCACCTTTAGGATGCCAGAGGATCAATCCAGGGCCAACTTCGTCGCTAACGCTGTAGAGGTCCAGCTCACGACCCAGTTTACGGTGGTCGCGTTTCTTGGCCTCTTCCAGCCGCCAGAGATATTGTTTGAGTTCCTTGGGCGAGAGCCAGGCCGTGCCGTAGATGCGCTGCAGCATGGGTTTGTTCTCATCACCGCGCCAATAGGCACCCGCCACATTCATCAATTTGATCGCTTTTGGATTGATCTTGCCCGTACTGTCCACATGAGGTCCCCGGCAAAGATCTACAAAGGTATCATCCTTATAGACCGTGATAACCTGGGCTTCATCAATCGGGTTACCGTGCTCATCCTCGCCACCTTCTTCCAAACCTTCGATCAATTCCAGCTTATAGGGCTGGTCTTTGAAGATCTCACGAGCCTGGTCGGCCGAGACCTCTTCGCGGACGAAGGGGCTGTCATTCTTGATGATTTCGCGCATCCGTTCCTCGATCTCTTCCAGGTCTTCCGGGGTCAGTGGCCGGGGCAAGTCAAAGTCATAATAGAAGCCATCGTCAATCGGCGGGCCAATGGCTACCTTCCCCTGAGGGAATTTTTCCAAAACGGCCTGCGCCATCACATGGGCTGTGGAGTGTCGGACTTTATATAATTTTGATTCTTCGTACTTTTCTTTTTCTGCCATCTTATCCTCCTTCGGATAAAGTCATCATAGCGAATGCCATCCAAATCAGGCATTCAGGAATGTGTTGCGTCAGTTTTAAACAAAAAACCCTCGCCCACTGGGGCGAGAGCATTCTCACGCGGTTCCACCCAGATTAGCCAGGGCCTTTCGGCCGGGGCCATCTCTTGGCGCTGCTAACGGGGCGAACCGTTCACCATACTCAGCGTTTGCTTTTCCGGATCATGCTTTCGGGTGGTTTTCGCCGGTTCCGTTCCCGGGAAGGCTTACAGCCTTTGACCTTCCCTCTCTTTTGGTCGGACACCGGTTAATCGTCCCGGTCAATGCATTTTATATACAGTGGGTGGTATAGGGCTCGAACCTACGACCTCCGCGATGTCAACGCGACGCTCTAACCAACTGAGCTAACCACCCGCAAGTCACTGCATTATACAGTGTGAGAGTAGAAAAATCAAGGGAGGCAGGCGGTAAATTTCATTCCTAACCTTCTTTTTTCAACGAAATTCGCCAACACCACTTTCAAGGAATGTTGGTGAATTGTTTATTCTAATCCAGTGTTTTTTATTTTCCGGCCAACAAACTATAGACCAGAAGAACAACAATGGATCCTGCCAGAGCCACCAGGATAGTCGTCAGGTTGAACCCGGTCACAAGATTAGTGCCGGTGATCAAAGTAGAAAGCCAGCCGCCAACCATACTGCCGGCAATACCTAAAATGATATCCACCAGAACGCCCGTCTTGACCCTCATGATCGCGGAAGCCAGCAAACCAGCAATTAAACCCACAAAAACCGTAACTAAAATTCCCATTTGTCACTCCTTCAACATTCGTATTTCTAATGATCGGAAAAATCTAAAAAAATCCCCCCGATACAATATTAGTTAAATTAAAACCGAAAATCGAGTTTTTTAGTCAACAGCAACCTATCAGGTTCATAACAACTTAATGGAGAGTTGGATAGCTACTCAATGGTCTGAAAAGCTTTGACAGCGGCCATAAGCGCAGAGCGTCCAATAAATATGCTGGCTAAAAGCCCAAATATATCCCCCATCAGCCCCGGCAAGAGGCTGTTAATCACCACCGGAATTCCCGCACATAACGCGGCAATCAGCACACTAAATTCAGTGGTTCCCGGTGCTCGACCAACCAGAAGCAGGTCAACTTTGGAATGCTTGAAGATCGTCCACGCTGAGACTCCCACAACGCTGGCTATCATCCCCGGCAAGCTCAGGATTTCACCCAGGGGAAATTCGCCGCTCAAAGCGCCACCACCCAGCATCCCCATAAGGCCAACCAACACCATCAATCCGGATGCTAAAGCAATATCCGTCAGGATTATTGTCTCGGGTTCCAGCGGCAACTGGCGGAGGGTGACCCAGTTTGCCAGGTCTTCTCTCAATCGTCCCGTCAGGAATTTACTGGCTTGCAGCGCCCAGGTCAGGATTAAAATGATCCGCCCGGCCAGATTCGGAATAAAGACCAGACCCAGCCCAACCCCCAGGAAAGTCAACAGGTTATAAAGGTAGGAGGTATTGATCGACCGACTGGTTTCCAGCATATCCTTCCAGATAAAAGCCGCAGCCCCTGTCCAGCCTGGCTGCCAGCGCGCTCGTCGCGAAGTGCCCAAACGCTTTTGGTTTTTTCGCTCACGCACCTGGTCTGAAAAACCATATCTTCTGAGGTCGCGGTTAGTCATCTGGTCCTGGGTTTCCTGGGCTGCCCGGCTGGCGCTGAACCGAGCCGCGGAGAGAACCATGCATAACACTGTAAGGAGTCCAACCAGGCTGCTGACCAACAAAACGCTGCCCAGATTACCGATACCAAAACCCGCCCAAAGGACATTCGGCAAGAGCCTGGAAATGGGGTCCAAAAATCCGGGAAGAATCACACCAAATGAAGTCAGGATCCCCAAAAGGAGAGGTATGCCTGCCCAGACAGTATTCAGAATCGGGAACACCCAGGCCAGACCTCGCCTTTGATGGCCCATAAGCCACACGCCGTTAGCCCAAGTGAGCGCAAAAACCGCCAAATGAACGGGAATAATCACCACCGCAGCCCGGAGGCCCCTGATCACATAATTAAAGAAATCCGGCTCCAGCACTCCTTCCATCCTGAATGAGACCTCCGCCAGTGAAAAACCCAGTGCGATCGCTAATAGCAGGAAGGGGATCAGACTCTTTACCCAGGGCATCGCACTCCAGCGCAGCACCAGCGTCCTGGGTTTCAGCGGCATCTGGCAGACCAGGGTGGCATCCTCTTCTGAAAACGCCACCGGACTGCGCCTGAGGGACTGGATCATGAATGTCAGAAACCAGATCAGCAGGACCCCCAATTCAAGGCCCACCGCGGCACTCCCCTCGGCACCTGGGAACAGCAAAGCCAAAAGATTTGCGCCGGTATTCGCGAACCAGAGCAGGACCATGAACCACCAGATACTGAAAAAGACCACCAGGTAAAACAGATACATCCGATTGCTGAATGAGCGGTCCTTCGGGTTATAGGAGACAATTGAGAGCCAGTAGGATAATTCCTCAGATTCCTGCCTGGACCTGATCCAATGGATAGCTCGCATTTCAGATCTCCCGCAGAACGCCATCTTCAACCAAAAAATGGCGATCCCCAAATTGCTGCTTGATGAGTGGGTTATGCGAAGACATCAGAATGCTGACACCCTTCTGGCGCAGGGTTTCAAGCTTACCCAACAGGATTTCCACGCTTTCCTCATCCAACGCAGAAGTCGGCTCATCCAGAAGAAGAACCGTGAAGGGGCGGATAAAAGCCAGCGTCAGGCTCAGTTTTAATTTCATACCGCGGGAGTAATTATGCGGAAAGTGATCCCGGGTCTTCCATAACCCTAATTCCCGCAGCAGCAGCTCAGCCCGTTGGTCAAATCCCTCCAGGACATTATTGGCCATCGCCACAAAACGCAGATGTTCCCAGGCTGTCATTCTGACATAATAATGCTGAACATCGGGAACAAAAGTCAGGCGTTTACGCACTTCAATTTCACTAATTGCCATATCAAAGGCATCAACGCTGACAGTCCCGCTGCTGGGGCGGACCAGGTTCGCAATGCAGGATAAGAGCGTTGTCTTTCCCGAACCATTCTGGCCGGAAAGGATCACCGTTTCACCCGCCTTCAGCGTCAAATTCGTGGGTGCAAGGGCAACAAAATTGCCGTAGCGTTTACTGAGATCCGTTACAACCAATCGTTCTGTCATACGCTCCTCGGAGGATTAGTCTTAATAATCAAACAAGCTGAACCTGACCATTATAGTATGACAATATAAGAAAAGTTTATGCAATCTTGCACTGGTTAGGTTATAAAATGAATATTGGGTTATGATCTTATCCTTGTCAGACAACAGCCCCCATGTTACGATTAAACTATCTAGAAGAAACCACCTCACCTTGTTCAAAAGGAGCTATCTATGTCTCGTATGTTTGTTCCAGGTCCAGTTGATGTCGATCCTGATGTCCTCGAAGCCCAAGCCAAGCCTATGATCCCTCACCGCTCGAAGGAATTCGACGAATTCTTTCGTGGGACAGAAGCTAAACTGAAGAAAGTCTTCCTCACGGAGAATCGGGTCTTCCAACCCCCAGCCACTGGCTCGGGTATGCAGGAAGCCGGGGTACGCAACCTGGTTCAGAAAGATATTCTTTCCTGTGTGAATGGCGCTTTCGGCGAACGCTGGTATAAAGTTGCCGTCAGTAATGGCAAACAGGCTGACCGCCTGGAGGCGGTCTGGGGCACCGCGATCCTCCCCGACCAGCTGGCCGACGCCCTTAAGAAGAAACATTATGAAGCCGTCACCATCGTCCATAACGAAACCTCCACTGGCGTTGAGAACCCCCTCAAGGAACTCGCCCAGGTTGTCCACGAAGTCAGCCCCGACACGCTGATCCTGGTGGATGCTGTCTCCTCCATGGGTGGCGTCAAGATTGAGACTGACGCCTGGGGCCTGGATTTTGTGCTGACCTCCTCCCAAAAGTGCTTCGCCATGCCGCCCGGTATGTCCTTCGCTGCCGCGTCTGATCGGGCGCTCAAGAAAGCCGAAACTGTTGAAAACCGCGGTTGGTATTTTGACCTCCTGCTGCTCGAAAAGCACCGCATCAAGAATTCTACCCCCATGACACCCCCGATTTCGTTGATCTGGGCTTTGGATGCCGAACTGAATAAGATGCTGGCGGAAGGTATGGAAAACCGCTACGCTCGGCACATCGCCATGGCTGAACGGGTTCAAACCTGGGCCGAGGAACACGGTATGCCGCCATTAGCCGATAAGGCCTATCGTTCCAAGACTGTGTCCTGCATCCAGAACCTACCCGGGATCGATTTCGCCGCCTTCAATAGTTATCTAATGACCAAGGACATGCGGATGGCCAATGGCTACGGCGATCTGAAGAATAAAACCTTCCGCATTGCCCACATGGGCCAGACCCAAATGCACCACATTGACGATTTGTTGGATGCTTTTGAGACCTATTTGAAAGAAATGTAGTCTGACCCACCCCTATTGAAACCCTGCCCGGTCAGCGCAACTGAGTTGACCGGGCATTCAAATATATGTAAGGAATGAGCAACCATGGCAGAGACCTATCAGGTGACAATGGAAAAGCTGGTCTACGGCGGCGATTGCATGGGCCATCTGCCTGATGGCCGCGCGATTTTCGTGCCTTTTGTCCTGCCGGGAGAACAGGTCTCGGTGGAGATCGTCGAGGAGAAGAAACGCTTTGCCAGAGGCCGGGCAGTGTCCATCGTCCAGCCCTCACCAGATCGGATCGCGCCGCGCTGCATCCATTTCGGGATTTGCGGCGGCTGTCAGTATCAGAACCTTGACTACGCGAAGCAGTTGGAGGCAAAACAGGCAATCATGCTGGACCAACTCCAACGCCTTGCCGGGCTTGAAAATCCACCCCTGCAGCCGATTGTGCCCTCCCCTTCACCCTGGAACTACCGCAACTATGTACAGTTCCACCTGGGCCAGCAGGGCGAACTGGGCTATGTTGCTGCGGATGGTGAACACCTGCTGCCGATTTCCGAATGCCACCTCCCCCAGGAGGCGATTAACGTCCTCTGGCCGCAGATCGAGCTGGGGGCAGAATCAGGGGTCTACCGGTTGGGGATGCGCCAGGATTCTTATGATGAGATTATGCTGCTCATGGAGGGTGAAGACCCCAAGCCCCCCGAGTTCAGCGAGGACATTCCTGTCTCAGCGGTTTACACACCCCCAGACTCCCGGTTGACGGTACTGGCCGGCGAAGACCATCTGGTTTTCACGCTGCTGGAACGTAATTTCCAGGTCTCCGCCCGGTCTTTCTTCCAGGTCAATCTCCCCATTGCCGAGAAGATGGTCCAGCATGTACTTGACCATCTGGATTTCTCTGGCAAGCCAAACGCGGTGGAACTCTATGCAGGTGCAGGTTTGTTCAGTGCTTTCATCGCCCCCCGAGTTCGGCATCTCACGGCGGTGGAAAGTGTAGGGTCCTCCTGCCACGATTTCGCGGTGAACCTGGACGAGTTTGACAATGTGGACCTCTATGAAGCTGAAGCGGAAGAAGCACTCCCTGCCATCGAAGGGGCTGTCGATTTGCTCATCATGGACCCACCCCGCGCCGGCCTCGCCCCTGAAGTGCATGATGCCCTGGGCAAGCTCCTCCCCCGCCAGATCGCCTATATCTCCTGTGATCCAGCCACTCTGGCGCGCGATCTCAAGAAGATCCTCAAGAAGGGATATGAGTTGGTCTCCGTCACGCCCTTTGACCAATTCCCCCAGACCGGGCATATTGAGAGTATCTCATTTCTAAATCGATCAGAACACTCAGACTGATTATCAAACAAGTCTCCGACTTATCCCCTTAAGAAGGGAATAACGCGATCCAGGACATTGTAAATGACATGCCCGGTATTTTTAATCACGACAACCGTTGAGTGGGGCAATAACCGATCAAGTCTCTTCGCGCATTTGGGCGCGTTTGTCAGTTTATCCTCTTCCCCCGCAATATACATAAGCGGCATATCAATCCGGGACAGATCAGCATCACTCAGGACAGGCACCTCACCTGTGAAAGGAAAGTAATTTTCTGAGATGAGCTGAGTGTACACAAGGACTTCCTGGGGGATATCATCCTCGCCAAATACCATCTCTCTGATGGCGTCAGCCCCTTTTTCTCCTCGTAGACTAAACAAAATCAACTGCAAGACAAAGGATAACCGGACCGGGGCGATCCCGGAGGCAGCCAATAATACCAGTTTATCCACCTTTTCCGGATATACCGAGGCAAATTTCAAACCCATCCATGCGCCAAGAGAATTTCCCATTATCGACGCCTTCTCTACTCCCAATCCCTCAAATATCGCCTTGATCCAGTCGGCGTAGCCATCCGCCTTCATATCTAATCTGGTTTCTGCGCTATGGCCGGCATCCCCAATTAGGTCAACTGTGTACACGCGGAAATATTGCGCCAGTTCCTTGATATCAGCAAACCAGGCTGCACTGTTGCTTGATGACCCATGGAACAGAAACAACGGCGGCAATTCCTCCCCACCGGACTCCATGATGTAGGTTGGGCCATAAGGTGTATCTACATATTGTTCTCGATAGGAAAAATTGAACTGTGACAGCAGTTGATCATAATAATCCAGAATATGTCGACGGCCCTCTTTGGATTTAAATACCGAAACGGGTGTTTTCATAGAATCTCTTTTAACGGTCATGTCATTTTCCTTAAATCCACTCAACTTCAGATAGAGAATGTAATATGCGTTCAACGAGAACTGGGCTCCCCCAAAGCATTATTCGAATCTTTTTTTCCGGTTCAATATATTGGGATGAAAAAGATTTATATCCATGCTCAGTCGATTGGGAATTCAGGGATGCCGTCATCCAATTCACAACATGCACCGCTTCTGATGAGTTATTCACCGGGATGTCAATCACCGCCGATACGCTGATGTCATTATGGGCTGCTCCGATGATCGATTGCAGTCCGAGCGATGTTTCAGTCATCGATGTGCTGTTCTGACCTTCGAGAAACACACTCAGGTCATGGCCTGTCACGCGCCACGCTTTTCCAACTTTTTGAGCTTTTAATCGCCCTTCACGAATATAGCGCTGAATAGTCTTCGGATGAAGGGCAATGATCTCAGCGATCTGTTCCACCGTGTAATATTTCTCAACCATAATACTCCTTATTATTACCTATTATTACTAATATGCTGTATTATAAGTAATTATTGGTAGTTTTGCAAGGGGTAAGTAGACGAATCACAATTTAACCATCAATACTCTCCACGATACTTCACCCCCCCAAACCACTGAATTACATTTCCGAATGAAATGGACCATAATAAAATGGCGGTCAGCTTTTTACTGACAACCTCTTCTGCGGTTATTGATTAAAATTTAATCTGACTGGAAAAAGAAAGTAAACATGGATAGAAAAATTAATGAACGCATCCAGGGTTTCCAAACCCAGGACGGTGCCGGAGTAAGTCTGATTCGAGTTCTTAGCAACCAAACGATCAATGAATTTGACCCCATCCTGCTGTTGGATTCTTTCGACAGCACCATTCCAGCGGAATACGCCGCGGGGTTCCCCCTTCACCCCCACCGGGGCATTGAGACGATCAGCCTGATCGTCAAAGGCAACATGGTCCATAAGGACAGCCTGGGGAATTCGGATGCTATTTCAGATGGCGAGGTGCAATGGATGACAGCTGGCTCTGGTATTCAGCACGAAGAGCAGCTTCCCGCTTCCGACAGGATGCTGGGTGTTCAACTTTGGCTTAATATGCCGAAGAAAAACAAAATGTCACAACCGGAATACAGAAGCATCAAAGCCGATGAAATTGAGGAAATCCCATTTGATGGCGGCATCCTGCGTCTGGTCAGCGGCCGCTATCAAGACCATCAGGGTCATTCAGGTAAATACCTTCCACTGGATTACTATGATATCCGTATGGAACCGAATCAGAAATTTTTGATCGATACTCCCGAAGATAAATCCGTTATGATCTTCACGCTATCCGGTGATGCAAAAATCGCAGGGGAAATTGTCAAGGAAAAGACCGCGGTAAAACTAACCGCCGGAGATAGTTTAAAGGTCGAATCCCTCAATAAGAAAGTCATTCTCCTTTTCATCAGCTCGGTTAAACTGGAAGAACCCATTGCCTGGGGCGGCCCAATCGTGATGAACACCCGCCAAGAACTTGAAACTGCCTTCTCTGAATTGCGCAGCGGTACTTTTCTTAAAAATAAAATTGACTATTAATGTCTCTAATATCATAAGAAAAGGCCATCCTCAAACGGATGGCCTTCTTTTCTTTAATCCAAACTGTTGAACTATCAGAATAGTACGGTTGACAAATCCTGCCGGTACTGCCGGGATTCAGGATGCTCGTCACCGATCAGGGTCAGCCAGCCCACGAAGATATCCTTGACCTGAGTTTTACGATAGGTCTTGTCCTGCCGCAGGATATCCAGAAAGCCATCCATCGCCGCCAGGATATTACCGTTCTTCGCCAGGCGGACCCCATTCCTGAATGCGGCTTCGAGCGGTGAATCCGCCTCGGTTGGGTTCAGGTTCTCATTCTGATAGGCCTCAGCCACAGGTTTAAGCTGTTGCGCAAGGCCATAAGCCGGGCTGGCCGGGAAATGGCGCAGCAAGTGTACCGCTTCCACGCCCTTACCCTGGAACAGGAGCGCGCGGATTAATCCAAGATTCGCCTCGGGATGATCCGGGTGGACAGCAAGGAATTCCCGGAAGGAATCCTCCGCCTCACCGTAATCCGCCAGCAGCAGGAGGTTCCTGCCCTTGGCGAACATCAGATCTTCCGGGGCGGGCACCAACCGGCGGATGAAGTCCCGCAAGCCGTCTTCTGCCAGCACGCCGGAAAATTCCGCGACCACATGCCCCTCCACAAAGGCTTTCACCATGGGAAGATTGCGGACCTTGTAATGCCGCGCCAGTCCGGCGTTCTCGTCCACATTGACCTTCGCCAGCCGGAACCTGCCCTCCCCCTCCAGCGCTAACTGTTCCAGCCTGGGGCTCAGAACGCGACAAGGAATGCACCACTCCGCCCAGAAATCCACCACAACCGGGGTCCGGGTGGAATATTGCAGCACTTCGTATTCAAAATCCGATTCATCCACATGGATGATAAAATCTGAAACCATGAAATCTCCTGTTATGGCTCCATTGTACTAGAAAATGACCGGTAAACGAGCCTAATCTTCCCCGGAATCATCCACCATACCTGGCTGGACCACTTCCAACACCTCGCCATGGAGCGAGATGATGATCCGGAAGCCCATCATGCCCAAATAAGCCCGGCTTTCTTCCGGTATACCTACTTCGGCTAATTGGTCAAACTGTTCATCAAGGTTTTTGAGCTGATTTTCAATGGCTGCTTTGGTGAAAATATCCGTTTCACCCATCATTTCCGCAGTTTTCTCCGAGATCAGGCCTTCATTCCCCTCAATCTGGGAAGACATGAACTGCCAGACCTGCCGGTCAACCTCTTCGGCAGGGATGTGACGCTTGAAGTCATTATCGTCCACAATATAGCAGGGTTCATCCCCGACCCAGGCGGTCTGCACGGGCTGATCCCATTCATCAAAAACCAGTCCCTCAAAGACGGCTTTCTTAACCAATCGATCCTCCTGATTTAAATCCTTTTTTTTATTTTTTGAGTATATTCAGCGGATATAAGATTCGGATTAACTTTTTTCGCGGCCATTAATCAAAATTTGAGGGGTGAGAAAAACAATTACTGGATCAGCACCCGGGTCCCATAGGCACCGGAATAGGCATATTCCTCCGGCGGGACGGTAGGCAGGGTCCAGCGGTAAATCCACTTGGCAGCCTGGGGGGCCATATTGATGCAGCCGTGGCTGGACGGGATACCAAAATTATTATGCCAATATGCACCATGCAGCGCAATGCCGCCTAACGTGAAGTAGCTGACCCACGGGACGCCTGGCAGATCAAAGCCGCTGCCATATTCATTGGGCGGGTTGGTCATATGCCGGCAGGGCCGCTTAAGGACAATCCGGAACAAACCCCGTGGCGTTGAGAAACCGCCTTCGGCAAGGCGCACCCCGCTGGAAACCCGGGTCATGAAAACAATCCGGTCATGTTCATAGGCTGTCAGCATCTGGCTCGCCAGATCAACCACAATAGCCTTGTCATCCGAGGAGACATCCGGCGAGAGCGCGGTCAATTCCGAATCAGGCACCAGCCGGATGACCTTAGCGGGGACATAGAAGGACTGGTAAAACTTATCATCCAGCAGCGCATACCAGATTTTGCCGTCCTCGTCCGCCAGTCTGTCTGTCACCCAAAAGGTGGAGGCGTAATAGAACCGGTGACTTACCTCGCGATCAGCATCCATGCTGTTATAAGCATCCACGAAGGGCACCGTCACCTCTCCCAACCACCCCCCTTCCGGAATGGTGGTATCCACTGAATTAAACTGGTTGTGCACCGGCTGGACCCGGCCGGAATAGGCGTATCCAATGCCCTCCAGTTCATACCAGATCCGGTTTGGCATGGCCTCATCACCCCCAATCGTTGCGCCGGTGATTGCCCAAAGCGTGTCCCTCGCCATCACATCCAGAACAGCCGAATCAAAATCTGGTTCAGCGTAAAGTTTATGGCCGTCCAAAGTGATCCGGCCCAGCGGTCTGTCAGTGATATCTGCTGCTTTTTCGATCATGCGTGAGGCTGGCTCAGGCAAGGCCAACCCGGCAAGGCCAATCCCGCAAAGCTGCAGGAATTCTCGCCGGTTGATAGATTGTCCAAAACGGGAGAGTGAAGAATTACTCATGAACGTTGACCAGGATTCCAACATACGCCCAGTTGTAAAGCCAACCGGCTTCCTCTGTGCGCATATTGACACAGCCATGGCTCATCGGTGTGCCAAAATTATCATGCCAATAGGTGCCGTGAATGCCGTATCCTGAATAGAAATACATCGTATACGGCACATCCGGCAGGTAATAACCCGGGCCGGCCATATCCGTATAGCGATACTTTATCCAAACTCGGAATTGACCCATAGGTGTTGTGTGCAGGCTGGTCCCGGTGGACACCAGGAAAGAGTTGACCACCGTGTCACCCACATAGGCGTAAAGCCTCTGTTTTGAAAGGTCAACATCAATCCATTTTTCATCATCGCCCACTTCCGGGTTTAAATTTGAGTAGTAAACCCTGGTCGGCACCATGGTCGCGGTGGGCGTGGCAGTCGGTGTCGAAGTTGGTGTGGTAGTTGGGGTATTGGTTGGCGTCGGCGTATTGGTGACAGTAGGTGTCAGGCTGGGTTTAGCAAATTCTTCCTGGCGGATCGGCCCGGCCTTTTCAGCCGCGCGCACGATCCCACTGGGCAAGAGATCCATGCCAAAAAAGAACAAAGTCACCATCAACACCAAAACCAGTGTTCCCACCCAGACAGGACTCTGTGTATGAACGGTGATCGGAGGGGGTACTTTTATAGATGGTGTCGGGGATGGCTGAAATAGGCGGATCTCACGTGTCCGGTCCAGATCTAATTGCAGCGTTTCTTCAGCAACCCGGCCCTTGGCCCAGGCCAGGGCCTTACGGACCCGGGGGTCATATGGATCAATCTCTTCAGCTTTCCGAAGATAAGCCAGACTGGCTTTGGGGCTGGATAACCCACCCAACAGCAGCCAGCCTTCAATATCCTCAGGATGTTCTTGAACCAGTTTTAGCGCAATCCGCCGCGAGAGCATTCGATCACCGCGTCGCAGCGCTGCTTTGGCTTGTTCCAATAATATGAGATCGTGTCTACTTGTCATAATGGACGACCTCTACCCGGTCTGAGTGCTCAGTCATTCAGGAAACAAAGGATCCCAGCGACAATACCATCCGCAATCAATTCCGGGTTTTCAGTAATCAACTGATAATCCATATTCATAAACGCTGCCTCAATGATCCCCGCAGGCGTTTGCGGGTCAATTTCATTGAAGGCATGATAATAAGTCATGTCATCCGTTACCGAACCGGCGTGATAGGCCAGACCAGTGATCTCGCCATATTGTTCAGACAAACAGGTGGTTAGCTTCTGACTCGCAGCCAGGTTCTGGTCCGATAAGGCCGAGGCAACTTTATAGCCTGTGGCTAAATCGTTGATATAGTTGCAGGAATCCAGGTGAATGGAGATCAGCACGCTTGCTCGATAACCTTCCAGCCGGTCATCAAATTCTTCCAGGAGATCCACCGTATACCCCATATCAGTCAGTTTCTTCTGAACCAGTGTTGCAATCTCAAGGTTCGATTCAGCCTCAGTTGTCCCATTCGAACAAACCGCGCCGGAATCGTAACCATAATGACCCGCAACAATCCCAATATTTCCGGGCAGAGGATTTTCGACGGATTCTGCTGTCGCCTCCGCTAGAATAGAATAGTCGCCGGAAGCGGATTGCAGCGCCTGGGCCATCCGGGCTTCCAGACTGCTTTCCACCAGGCTGCCTGGCGTCCAAAGCGTGAACAAGGTGGCAACCACAAAAGCAGCTGCCAGGGTGGTCTGCATTCCCCGCCATAAGGTGAAGGACCTGCCGGCTGTATTTTTCATCTTGCGCGGCCGCACCCTCGGGGGTTCCTTCTTCGGTTCTTCCCCGTGTTCCGGCGGTTCATTGACCGGTTGTTCGTTCTGAATGGGATCAAATTCTTCGGGTGTGTCCATTGGATTAAATGTTACCTTAATTCTCCGAATTTTGACAGATTGAATCACATCTGCGCCGATACTATTGCTATTGTATCAGAAGCGAGTCTCGTACCCATCTTGACGTTCGCCTTCTAAGAAAGTATAAAGAATTTATATGAAAGATGAAAAAGTAATTCAAATGATAAAACCTAATGACTTAAAAGAAGCCATGCGTGCATGGCTGACCGGGGTAGCAATCGTAACTGGAAGAAATGGTGAAGCCTTTCATGGCATGACGGCCAACAGCTTCAACTCCCTGGTACTGGACCCGCCAACGGTCCTGGTCGCCCTTCGCCAACACACCCGGACCCAACAACTGGTCCGTAAAGGCGGGACCTTCGCGATCAGCATTCTGGATATCCATCAAATCGGCCTTGCCAAAAGGTTTGCGGGACAGACCGAAATCGACAAACCCCGCTTTGAAGGCGTGGAAACCTTTCAAATGGTCACCGGCGCACCGTTGATTAAAAATGCGACTGCTTATCTCGATTGTAAGGTCGTCAAGGATTTCGATATCGGTGAGACGACGGTCTTCATCGGTGAGGTCCTTGCCTCCCGGATTGATCCCGGAGATGGAAAAGAGCCCTTGCTCTATTTCAATCGCCAATGGAGAAAATTGGAGCGATTATGACGGAAAACCTTGGTCAGACTGAACAGGCCCTCCTTTTGGAGATCGCCAGAGAGTCACTGAACCTTTCCGTCCAGGGCGAGGCTCTGAACGCAGTTCAATTAGAAAGCCTTCCTGAAAACCTTCGGAAAGATGGCGCATCTTTTGTCACTCTGACTAAAAGCGGCCAGCTGCGGGGCTGCATTGGCGCGCTGGAAGCCTATCAGCCCCTGGCACAGGATGTCCAGGAACATGCCAAGGCTGCGGCCCTCCAGGATTACCGTTTCCCCCAGGTTCGCCCGGATGAACTCTCTCAGATTGCGATCGAAATCTCTGTGCTGACACCCAAGACCCCTCTGCAGTATGCTACCCCCGAAGACCTCCCCCACCTGCTCAGGCCTGGTGTGGATGGCGTGGTTCTGCAGGATGGTTTTAGAAAAGCCACCTTCCTTCCCCAGGTTTGGGATCAACTTCCCCAGCCGGCACAGTTCCTGGCGCATCTTTGCCAGAAAATGGGGGCTTCCCCTGAACTCTGGCGCAGGAAGCTCCTGACGGTATTTACTTACCAAGTGCAGGAATTCCACGAGTAAACGATAAATAGGATTTAAAAAGAGCCGCCCTTGACGGGTGGCTCTATATTTTAATTTACGTAAGCTTAGAGCGCTTCAACAATCTCAGGCTGGGAGGCGTTATAAGCCTGACCGACCAGATGCATCACAACAGCACTTGCATAAGCTGAAGTCAACAGTGCGCCAATACCGCAGGCGATGCCGCCCAGGGGTGCAATGATTCCCATCCCAAGCAGGTATCCCACAGCCACCAGCAGCCATGACACAAATGATTTCTTCAATAAGGCAAACAACTCTTTGAACTTGAATGCCGCACCGAATTCGCCCTTGGCAATGTAGTTGGCGATGCCAACTGCGCTCAGGAAGATGATCAGGAGACCTAGCAGCAGTCCAAGCAGGCCAAAACAGCCGCCCAGGATGTAGAAAATCACACCCACTGCCTGATCTGCACCGGGCGCTGCCGAGAACAAACCAGATGAAGCGCCGGCCAGAATGGCAACAGGTAAACTGTAAATGATGCCGATCAGCGTCACCATGAATCCCTTGCCGAGGTCAGTGCCAAATTCCAGTTCAGGCAGAGCATTTTCAAGGTTCCCATCCATCACATTCTTACCGGCTTTGACAGCCCAGCCAAGCGTGACAAAGGGGCCAATCACAGGGATCAAGCTGCAAAGGGCAGGGATTGCGACCTTTTTGAACCAATCCGGATCCTTAAAAACATAACTGAATGCAAGTCCGAAATCCATAATTTCTCCTTTTTAAAAATAATGACTTAATCAAAGGTTTATTAACCCAATATACAGTAGGTTTCAAACAAAATCAATAAAATATGTTTACCTCCACAAATATTTATCCGATTAACGACAGGTGACAAGCCAATAGTTATAACTGGGTGAACTGATCGACATTAAGCACAAAAATAGTCGCCCGTTTTTCATCAGTTTGGTTTGGTCGCTTACAGCTCTTGCGGACCACATCCAAAGCTGTTGACACCTTATCATCATCAACGCCGATCAACAGAGTACTGCGCCCGCTGCGGAGAAACCCGCCTGTGGAGGCAATAAATGTCACCCGGAAGTTCTCTTTGGTCAGTGCGCGGGAGACATTGTCGTTATCTTCATCTTTGATTATGGCAATGATCAATTTCATCGCTAGAATTCCTCATATCGTTCAACTTCAATTGAAAAAATATTCGCGCCACCAATGGTGATTGGGGTTGGCGCAGGCATCGGCAAGGGGGCGCTTTCCATCGGCACGGCGATGAAAGCCACACGCTTGCGGCAGGTCTGGTTCAATAATTCTATAGCTTTTTGGGATTGATCTTTTTCGATATCAATCATCAATGTGGCGTTTTTCCGTCCAAGAAATCCCCCAACGCTGGGCAGACGAGTCACATTGATGCCTTCATCAGTCAGGGATTGGATAGCCATATCAGCGTCCTGCCCCTGAACGACGGCGATCATTAAATCATGTTTTGATTGGTCCGTTTCAGTTACCACTGTCATTAACTGTCCTTTTAATCAACCCACTTTCATAATCTTCGGGATGTCCTAAGTATACCTTAATCCATTCCCCGAAGACCCCGTTCAGCCTAAACTGCGTGCTTTTTGGGCCTAATCAAACCAGTCCACTACCATATCCTCAAGGTCTTCCAAGTCCACATCCTTTTCAGCAACGGCTTTCCCGCAGACCGAGACACCAACCTGGCGGACGGTCTCAGGGTCTCCCGAATTCAACGGATGCCACCAGGCCAATGGCCGCCCTTCCCCCAGCCGTCGGTATGCGCAGCTCTCCGGCAGCCAGTTCAATTGATGGGCCAGGTCAGCTGTCAGCTGGAGACAATCCGGCACCAGGCTGGAACGGTTGGCATAGTCCAGACACCGGCAGGTCGTCAGATCCAGCAGGCGGCAGGCCACATTCGTGTAATAGACCTCACCGCTGTCATTATCCTCGATCTTATGCAGGCAACACTTACCGCACCCGTCGCACAGCGCTTCCCATTCATCCGGCGTGAGTTCTGAGAGTAATTTTTCTTCCCAAAAGCGGTTCTGTTCAGTCAAAGCAGGTCATCCATTTCAGTTGATTTATCTCCTCCTTTATAGCACGGGTCCGGAGGCCTGTCTATCAAAAGGGGTGTTTGTCATTCTTCCAACTTGAAGTTATACTAAATAAAAGGTTAAATATTCTCGGGAGAAACCCATGACTGGAAAGAGTACAAAAAAAGTCGATATCAATTCCGCATCCCTGGCGGATCTGGTTGCTGTCAAAGGGATCGGTGAAAGTCTTGCTGAAAAGATCATTGCCGGACGGCCCTATGCCAAACTTAAGGACCTGGTTGACATCAACGGGATCAGTGAGAAGAAGCTGTCAGGCCTTTCTGGCTTCCTGAAGGTTGCCGCTGCCTCAAAGAAAGTTGAGCCGAAGGCCGTGGAACCTCACAACCACATCTCGGGTGCGAAACCCTTCACCAAAGTAGGCAATACGGAAGCCTTTGTGTTCCTGGAAGACCGCAATGAACGCCAGGATGCCTTACTGATCATCGCCGGTGGGTTCATCTTCGGTCTGCTCCTCCTCCTGCTAAGGCGGGCATCTGATTAATCACTTTATTTTGGCCTAACTTTCATATGAAATCATACGCCCCCGTCAAACCGGGGGTGTTCGTTTCAAATAGGACTGATTGATTTACTGCTTGGTTTTCTAATACAATTTCCGATTCTTAAACGGAATCAACGCCAAAACCACGGCCTGTTCATAGAGCGAAGTGCGAGTTTCCACATTGCCTGTCAGCAACCCCACAGCGCCATTTTGCTGTTTGGAATTAGATTCGCCAAAGACCACATCATCAGCGTCCCCCAATTCCATTCCCTCAACGACCAACTGCTTTACTCGGGCTGGCAGCCGAAAAGCCGCTGTCCGAGCTTTGCTTTCCCGATCCGCACTCAGGATCTGCACCCAGGCAAAGGCCACCAGGTCGCCCTCCTGAATTTCACATCCGCCTTCAACGCCGACCCAGTAGTCCGCTTCGGGCACAGCAGCCCGGGCATGGCGGGCGCGGTTGCCCGCTCCCCGACGGGTTTCAGCATCGGACATGGGTTGATCTGAAACATCGGAAAACACGGACACCGCTCTGACCGCGAATTTCTCCTCCGGGAATAGACGTTGGAATGCCCCCAGCACGGCATCAGTTTTGACAGGATTGAGTGAGGCAATAACGATCGTTTTCAAAGGCAATCCTTAAAGTTTTGGCAGCTCAATGGTTTTCTGGTATTGATATTTACCCTTCTTATCCGCATAGGAAGTTTCGCATTCCTCATCGGATTCAAAGAATAACACCTGGGCAATCCCTTCAAAGGAATAGATCTTGGCGGGCAGAGGTGTGGTATTGGAGATCTCTAAAGTCACAAAGCCCTCCCACTCTGGCTCAAAGGGTGTCACATTGACAATAATGCCACAGCGGGCATAGGTGCTCTTCCCCACACAAATCGTCAGCACACTGCGTGGAACTCGGAAATATTCCACGGTGCGTGCCAGGGCAAAGGAGTTGGGCGGGATGATACAGACATCCCCGGTGTAATCGACCATGGATTGGGGATCGAAATGCTTCGGGTCCACAACCGCCGAATAGACATTAGTAAAGATCTTATATTCATTGGCAACCCGGATATCATACCCATAGGAGGAGGTGCCAAAGGAAATCACACCTTCCCGAACCTGACCGTCTTCAAACGGCTCAATCATCCTCTGTTCCATTGCCATTCGGCGAATCCAACGGTCGGATTTAATACTCATCTGATTTTCTCCTTTGACGATCTACGATCTATAAGTAATCTATAGCCTATTCCCAAGGCAATAATATCAGCCCCAGCGAACCCGGTTCGAGGGTGAAGAATTTGGTATGCAACCCATCCGTAATATAGGATAACTTGTAATTTCCTGGCGGCAGATCCGAAATACCAAAATTCTCACCGGTCACCGGGTTGGGATTGGAGCCATAGGTGTAATAGGAGACCGGATAATACCATTGTGTCGGATTTCCATCCGCATCCAGTAATTCCAAGGTGAACGAAAGCTGGTCAATCGGCTGGTCCTGCATATTCACGACCAACCCTGCCAGGGCAGCCCCCTGCCCGCCGTTGACCCGGTCAACAGGTGAGAACCAGAGGGAGGGATTGGTTGTTTTGAAGTAATCATTCTCGTCTAGCCTGACCTCAAAATGCAGGTGGGTTCCGGTGGCAATGCCCGTCATCCCAACCGCACCGATCTGCTCTCCCACGGAGACCATCTGGCCGGTTTCCACCTGGATCTCGGACATATGGGCATAAAGCGTATAAATATCCCGCCCTTCAAAAAGACCGGCATGTTTAATGATGACCACATTGCCATAAAATCCCACATACGGTCCTAATTCATCCGGATAATCCTGCCCTGCAAACACAATCTCACCTTCTTGCGCTGCCAAAACAGTCACCCCGAATTCATTCAGGAATTCCACACCGTGGTGCGGGTCCAGCAGCCCATTGGCCGTGCTGGCATAAGGATAGGTCAGATCGATGAATTGGTTGCTGCCCGGTCCGATGGGCCGTTCCAGCAACCCAACCCATTCCGCCTGGCAAAAAGTCTCACCGCAATTCAAATCCGGTGGGAAGGCTGGGGTTGGCTCAAGCGTTGCTGACGGCGTGGCCGTAGGCAGCTGCACTTCAACCGTTGGTGTAGCCTCGGGAGTGGGTGTGGCTGTTGATACCTCGGCCGGACCATCCGCAGACTGACAGGCCGCGATTAACAAAGGAATAGTGAGCAAGCTTATTAGATTCTTACGTCGCATGTTCAGGATATCGCCAATCCGCCACGATTATTCAAAATGGCGTTCATCTCCTCGTTCAGTTTTTCTGCCTGTTTCTCAATGTTTTTCAATTCGTTGAGCATTCGGGCAGCCTGCGTCTCTTTTTCAAGTCCGAGGAGGTTGATGCGGACGTTCAGCCCCGCCCCCTTGATGGAAGCCTGGCAAAAAGCGGCTGCCGTGCCGGCATCCGAGATCGCGTTGACATTCCCAAGTGATGCGGCCGTGACCGCCAATTTGAACACATCTAATGAGTCCCGCGTCACCTGCAGCGGCACCTGAGCAGCATGAATTGAAGCTGCCTGAATGGCTTTGATCCGTCCCGATTTTTGCTCTTCCGTGTCGCGGGGCAATCGCCGGGCAGCCATATAATCCTCAAAAGCTGCAGCATCTTCTTTGACCGCTGCCTGTAATTTGGTCTGCAAGGTGCTCGCTGCATCAATCACGGGCCAGATCTGGTTTTCAACATCGGCATATTTTTTCTTGCCGACAGTCAGCCTGCCAACCATGACCACCAAAGAGGCAGCCATTGCTGCACCATAGGCTGAAGCTGAACCGCCGCCGGGCGTAGGGGCATCGGAAGCCAGAGCATCCAAAAATTGCTCCGCTTCCTCAGGCAGGGATTCATCCTGGCTGGGTGCGCCTTTTTCAATCAAGCGGGATTCAAGGACCTGATCTGGCTCAAACTGGTCCATCTGCATATACCAGGCCGCCGCATCAATCAGAGCTTCGCTGGGGATCAACCCCACCAGTTCAGAATGATGCACCTGAACGCCATAACGCTGGGCTTCACGGCGGATCATCTCCACCACCCGCGCCATTGATGTGCGATGGAAATTGGTCAGGTTCATCGAAACCTGAGCACGGCCTTCCACCAGTACCCCCATTGATTTGACGAATCGTAATCCGCCAGAAGAATTTCGAATGACCCGGGCGATCTTGTTGGCAATGGAAACCTCATCCGTGGTCAGATAAACGTTGAAAGCAATCAGAGGCTGGCGGGCGCCAATCACGGTTGCGCCAGCGCCGGTCAGGTTTTCCGGCCCAAAATCGGGCTTCCGGGCAGGGTTCACCCCGATCTCTTCCTTTAAACCCTCATACTGTCCCCGGCGGATATTTTCCAAGTTTGTTCGCTCAGGGCTGGTTGCGGCCTCTTCATATAAATAGACCGGGATAGCCAGTTCCTTGCCAACCCGTTTACCCAGGCGGCGCGCCATCTCCACGCACTCCACCATTGAAACGCCAGAGATTGGCACAAATGGCACCACGTCCGTTGCACCGATCCGGGGATGTTCACCCTTATGGTGTTCCAGGTCAATTAATTCGCCGGCTTTGGCAATCGCCTGAAACGCCGCTTCTTCCACAGCCTCCGGCGCGCCAACAAAGGTTATGACCGTCCGATTATGGTCAATATCGGAATGCTGGTCCAGCACGCGAACGCCAGCCTCTTTGTTGATGGCTGCCATAATTTCAGCCACAACTTCCGGCCTGCGTGCTTCAGAAAAGTTAGGAATACATTCAACAATCGGTTGGGGCATATCATCTCCTGCCAATTTTTGTTCATTATACCCATATTCTCTAAACCTATCAGATTTCCATTGAAAGTTATTCCTGGAGAAGAAAAAAGCCACCTAAAAGGTGGCTTTAATCTTCAGCGTTCAGTTGAGTTAGTCAACCTTGAAAACGACATTCGAATTGTTTACCAGAATATCGGAAATTGGGCAGCGGGCATCGACCTTTTCGAGGAAAACTTTTTTCTCTTCATCAGTCATATCAGCATCAATATGAGCATTGACGCGGATTTCTGTGAAACCAGCACGACCTTCGGTGGTCTTCCCCATCAGGAAATCGGTATCAATATCGGCCTCAACCTCAGCGGAAAAGGCTTTAAGATCGATGCGTTCCTGCTTGGCAACGATCGCTGCGATGGTGCCGAGGCAGCCACCTAATGAAACCAGTTCATACTGCAGGGGATTGGCGCCTTCGTCCTTGCCGCCCATGCCTGCCGTTTGGTCAACAATCAGGGTGTGACCGCCAGCGACTACATCGACCCGCATGCCGCCCTTCCAGGTTGAATCAACTTTCACTGTTTTTACCATGTTAAATCTCCATTCCTTGTCCATAATGATCCGAATAATCTACCTGTTGAAAAACCTTTCTTATTATACTGACACCCCTCGTGAAATTTGTCACAAATTAATTTGAGAAATGTCACAGAACACCCCCCTGACAAATAACTATAGTTCATCCTCATTTTCAGTAGAAAATAAGTTTTACTAAGTTGAATATTAATATTTTGAAGTATTAGGGGATAAAAATTAAATATTGTCAATATTAATATTGACAATATTTATGGATATGTTACAATATGTAAGCGGTGTTCTCTATTTTTTGAGAAAATTAAGCTTGACTTGCTTTTTTCAAAGAAACCAATCGCTATTTTCTACATCCATTATAGCACCCAAACCATTTCACCGCCAGCTCTTATGAAAGCAAGGAGGTAGCTGTGCAGCAATTACCTGAAAAATGCCCAATCTGTAATTCAGACATCCTGGTCACTCGATTCTTTTGCCCCAGGTGCGATTCAGTGATTGAAGGCCATTTTCAACCCAATTCCGGCCCCTTTTCGACACTTACTGATGAACAAATCAACTTCGTTCTGACATTTGTGCGCTGTGAGGGACGGTTTAACCGAATGGAGGAGGAACTCAGTCTCTCATATCCCACACTGCGCAACCGCCTCTATGAAGTGATCCGGGCACTGGGCTTTGAGCCTGGTAAAGATGAGGAGCCCACCCTCTCACCAGAAGACCGCCGCCGGATCCTTGACGACCTCGAACAAGGAAAAATCTCACCCCTCCAGGCCCAACAGCTGCTTTCTGGCCTCGAAGTGGAATCCAAGAAAGGAGAATAGACATGGCCTCAACTGAAGAGAGAATGCGCATCTTAATGATGATCCAGGAAGGAAAGATCTCCGCTGCAGAAGGCGCCCGCCTGATTGAAGCATTGGAAGAAATCAGTGAACCTTCAGCGCCATCCAGCCCTCCCTCTCCAACTTCCGCCTCAAGCGGCAAGAAGCCCCGTTACCTTCGGGTGCTGATCACAGACACCGACTCGGGAAAAGCCCGCGTAAATGTCAGCCTTCCGGTCTCGCTGATCAATTCAGGGATGCGGATGGGCGCCAGGTTTGCCCCTGAAATCGAAGGTCTTAATATGGAAGACCTGAATGCCTGGATGAATTCCGGTGAAATTGGTCAAATCGTCGACATTTTCGACGAAGATGACGGTGAACATATCGAGGTCTTCCTGGAATAATTCCAGCCAGACTTAATCCCAATTTAAGACATTCTTTTGGTAATTCCCGGCCAACCGGGGGGTGTTCAACGCGTCTCATAACCATGTTATAAAAACATCCGGCCTTTATAAGGTGGAATATCATGACAACCAGCGAATCCAGTCCGAGAAAACAACCCCTACTGAGTAAATTGCTGTGGTTCTTCCTGATTGCCATGATCCTGGCAAATGTTGCTGCCCAGATGTATAGCAGCTTCGTGCCCCTCTATCTCAAATCATTGGGCGCATCCGTCGCCCAGATCGGCTTATTCTTCACCCTCTTCCAAATCATCCCCCTCGTCCTGCAAATCCTTGGCGGCTGGATCTCCGATTCACTGGGCCGGCTTCGGTCAATTGCCATTGGCAGTTCCATTGGGATCATTTCCTATTTTGGCCTGTTCTGGGCACCATCCTGGCAATGGGTCTTCCTCGGCCAGAGTCTGAACGCCATCACCACTTCCTTGGTCAGCCCCAGCTTTGGTGCCTTCATTGCCGAGGAATCGTCCAAGGAAAACCGGGCGAAGGTGTATGGCATCACGCAATCGATCTATCTGAGTGTGCTCGTGATCGGACCACCCATCGGCGGCTGGCTGGTTGATCAGTTTAGCTTCAAGTTCATGCTGCTGATCGCCAGTCTGATTTACACCTGCGCCACCATCCTGCGGATCATCATGGCAAGACAGGCCTCCAAACGTGAGCGAGCCTCCTCATCCGGCAAATTGTCGCTTGATTCGCTGAAAGAGAACCTCGGATCCATGCTTACCCTGCTGTTGTCCGGCGGGTTGGTCACCTGGCTCCTCATCACGGATGAGGTGCGGGATATCGCTTTCAGCCTCACAGGCACCGACTTTCCCATCTATATTGAGGAGGTGGGGGGCCTGACAACCACCCAGATCGGTCTCCTGACTTCTCTCACCGGCATTGCCAGTATGGTGATCAACATACCCGCAGGGTGGCTGGCTGATAAAAAAGGGGAACGCCTCAATATCATCCTTGGATTCGTGGCTCAATTCATCGCATTGATGATCTTCATCAGGACAGAAACCTTTTGGGGCTATGTCGGCGTTTTCGTCATGTTTGGGGTGGGCAGCGGGATTATGCAGCCCGCCTATCAATCCCTGCTCAGCAAAGCGATTCCCAAGAAACTCCGGGGAACCGGCTTCGGGCTAATTCACTCCAGCCTGGGCGTATTCTCACTGCCGGCACCCTACATCGGCGGATATCTATACCAAAATATCTCGCCAATCCTCCCCTTCCGGATCACCGCCTGGGTCAGCCTGCTGGCCGTCATCCCAGCCTGGCTCAAGTTCAAACTGCCCAAGCCGCAGGAAGAAACCGCTGATCAAGCCCTTTCAACAGACTCATCCACTGATAAACAAAGACATTTTCCGCTTCGCAAAATAACTAAGGTCCCTGGGGCAGTGATAAAATTACGCCTGCCACTGTAATGAAAGACAAAAGGATTAACATGAACGAAAACCAGCCGCAACACAATCTTGAAAAATGGCAAGTCCGCTTCTTCACCATCTGGTTTGGCCAGGCATTTTCAATGCTGGGCTCCCAATTGGTCGGTTTCGCCTTTGTATGGTTTCTCACCCAGAAAACCGGTTCAGCCACCATCCTCACACTTGGCAGCTTGATGAGCATGCTGCCCAATATCATCATCGGCCCAATCGCCGGCACCCTTGTAGACCGCTGGAAGCGGAAATGGGTGATGATTGTATTTGATGTAATCACCGCCATATTTACCCTCGGCCTGGCGATCCTCTTCATCCTGGATATCGCCGACGTGTGGCATATCTTCCTGATCATGTTCATTCGCAGCACCTGTGGCCAGTTCCAATGGGCCGCAATGATCTCCTCCACCTCACTGATGGTACCCAAAGAACACCTTTCCCGGGTGGCCGGCGCTAACCAGACCCTCAACGGCTTGATGACCATCATTGCTCCCGCACTGGGCGCTTTCCTAATTGCAATCATGCCCACCCAGGGCATCCTATTGATTGATGTTGCCACAGCAGCTCTGGCCGTCATCCCGCTGCTGTTCTTCAGCATCCCGCAGCCAGCTCGTAAAACAAAACCAGAAGAGGGTGGAAAGATACTCACAACGACCGTCTGGCAGGACCTGAAGGAAGGCTGGCAGTACATCGTCCACTGGCCGAGTCTGATGGCGATCATTTTCCTGGCGATGCTGGTCAATTTTCTAATCAACCCGGCTTTCTCATTAATGCCGTTGCTTGTAACGGAGCATTTCCAAAAGGGGGCTTATGAACTCGGTCTGTTGGATTCCGTTTTTGGGGTGGGCTTCATCCTTGGTGGATTAGCCCTGAGTGCCTGGGGCGGTTTCAAGAACCGCCTGCTGACCTCTCTGTTAGGTCTGATCGTTTCAGGGTCCGCCGTGCTGGTCATCGGCCTGGCGACATCCGACATGTATTGGCTCGCTCTGGGAGCGATGGGCATTTTTGGGTTCCTCAACCCGATGATCAACGGCCCGATTTTTGCCGTTATGCAGGCAAAGGTTGAGCCTGAGATCCAGGGTCGGGTGTTTTCATTCCTTACAGCAGGGGCAGCCTTAGCCAGCCCCCTGGGACTGGCAATCGCCGGCCCGGTCGCCGATGCTACCAATAATCAATTATGGTTCATCATAGGGGGAATCCTGACGATGGCAACCGGCCTGGTCGCCCTCTTCTTCCCATCCATCCGTGAATTGGGTGAGGAATCAGAAACCGAACCAGCCAAAGAGACCGTTCCTGCCTGAGCGCTCTCCACCAATTAGTCTCGCGATGATTTGAAACAACAATGTCATTGGACTATTCCTGAAATCCAATCCCACTTCCGCATGGAGGTGGGATTTTATATATCTTTGTTATAACTAAATATCGATTAGCGTTTCTGTTGACGATTATTTCCTGATGTGCTAGACTAATTTTAGGTGAGGCTAAAATTCGATTTACGCTTAACCTAAAGGAAAATGATGTCCAAAAAATTAAGCCCAAATATTCAGGATTATCTAAAACGGATCTATGAATTGACCCGCGATGGCGGGATGGCAACCACCAGCGAATTGGCCGAGTTGATGTCCATCTCCCCCGCATCGGTCACCAACATGCTCCAGAAGCTGTCGATCACCAATCCACCCTATTTGACCTATATCAAACACCAGGGCGTTCGGCTTACCGAAGAAGGCCGGAGGACAGCCCTCAAGATCCTGCGGCGCCACCGTCTGCTTGAGGAATTCCTGGTAGCAAAGCTGGGTTACAGCTGGGATGAAGTCCATCCCGAAGCGGAAGTTCTGGAGCATGCCATGTCACCCCTGCTGGAAGAACGCATGGATGCCGTTCTGGGCCATCCTGAGTTCGACCCCCATGGCGATCCGATCCCTGATTCCAATCTGAATATTCCTCATATTCAACAAACCGCGCTGAATAATCTCGAAATCAATCAGGGTGGCCAGGTCCTGCGGGTGCCTCATGAGGATCCCCAGGTGCTGCGCTATCTGGGAAAATGTGGGTTGCGGCCTGGCGTAGCGGTCAAATTGCTCTCCCGAACCCCCTATGACCAGACCATGCGGCTGCTGCTCACGGAAACGGGTGAAGAGGTCGTGATCGGCCCCACCCTTGGTGACCAGATCACCGTCAGGACCGCCTGAAGGTCAAACTGCAGGCCCATCCCAACCCGAAGCATCATTGACTATTGTGGAGTTAAAATCCCGACTGGGCAATATTACATAAATTGGGAGCTGCCAGTTGACATCGTTCATGCGAATAGCGCCGGTTAATTAATAAACGTTCAACCAAAGAAAGACACCCAATGCCTGAATTGCCCGAAGTTGAAACCATCATGCGCCGGTTGAGAGATGGCACGCCGGATTCTGATCCCGTCCTCGGGAAGGTCATTGAATCAGTATCCATAAATTGGCCGAGAATCGTCGCAGAACCGGACATGCAGCAATTTATCGCTGACCTGAAGACAAATTCTATCGCGGATGCCCGAAGAAGGGGCAAATTCCTGCATTTTCCATTATCCAAAGGTCACCTGATTACCCACCTGCGCATGAGTGGGGACATGCGAATGGAAGAGCAAACCTCCGAAAATGGTCAGCCCATTCCCAAACAGGATTATGACCAGGTGATTATCAACTTCCAGTCCAATTGGCGAATGATATTGAGCTCAGTCCGAAAATTCAGCCGGGGTTGGTATGTTCTGGACCCCCAAACCGTATTGGGAAAATTAGGCCCCGAACCCCTGGGGCCGAACCTCAACCCACAGAAACTATTTACCATGTTGCATACGCGTCACCGACAAATGAAACCACTGCTTTTGGACCAGACCTTCATCGCCGGACTGGGGAATATTTATACGGATGAAGTCCTGTTTTCTGCCCGCATCCACCCATTGCGGCTGTCCAATACAATTACGCACAAAGAAGCAGATGCCCTCTACCAGGGCATGCAATCTGTCCTGAAACAAGCTATCGTGAAATTGGGGTCAAGTTTAGATTGGATGTATCGGGGCGGAGAATTCCAGAATTACTTCAAAGTCCACCAGCGAGAGGGACAGCTCTGCCCGGACTGCGGCTGCACGATTAAAAAGATCACCGTCGGCCAACGCAGCACATATTTCTGCCCCTGCTGTCAGAAAGCCCCCTAACGTCTGCTGGGCACGATTCACCCAGTCGCATACCAATCTATTCCTTTTAAATACAAAACTCGGGCAGCCGGTGCTGCCCGAGTCTATTATCCAGTATTTTATAATCGGAGGGTGCTTCGGGTTAATCGCAAGTTTTCCATCCACCACATGACCGTATCTGTCACAGTCTGAACCATAGACCGTGGCTTGTAGCCCAGCTCCCGCTTGGCTTTGTCACAGCTTATCGCAGAATTGCTCATAACCGTTTCGATGGAGTAGCGAGTGATCCGTGGTTTTGCTCCGGAAAGTTTGTAATAGACCTCCGCCAGGGGCGCTATGATCATCGCAACAGGCAATGGAAACGTGATCATGGGAGATTTTTTCCCCACGACCTTTTGGACAACCTGATGCAGCCATGGAAGATCAATCCGCTCGCCACCGAGAATGTAGGTCTCACCCGATTTGCCATTATCACGAGCCAGGATTTGCCCCAGGGCGACATCGCGAACATCCACGAAATCAAAAGCGCCTTTGATCATAAAATGCAGACCTCGCCTCATCCAGGTCAGGATCAATTCACCCATTTCTGAACGCCGGAAATCAAAAGGCCCTAAAACGCCTGTTGGGCAGACAATCTTCGTCTCGAACCCTTCCTCGCTGGCAGCTTTGACCAGCAGAGAAGCCTGCGCTTTCGTCCGGTCATAGGGACCGGCCGGGTTTTCAGGGTCAAATGGTAATTGCTCGTCAATTAGCACCCCTTTGGGCGCTCTCTCCAGGGCATGGATGGAACTGGTGTAGATCAACTGCTTAACTCCCATCTCCTTGGCTACCTCAATGACATTCCGGGTGCCTTCCACATTCACTTTTTCCAGAAGATGAGATTTTTCCTCTGTGATGGAGACCAGACCGGCAAGATGGAAAACTATATCAACATCCTGCATGGCTACCCTGAGTGCCTCAGGGTCCAGAATATTGCCCTCGACCAACTCAAAATCCAAACCTTCAAGCGATTTAAGATCTTCGCCTGGTAAAACCAGGACTCGCACCTTTTCCCCCCGTTCAAGCAATTCACGGGTCAGAACATTTCCTAAATGACCCGCCCCACCAGTTATCAAATTCATTCTCTCACCTCATACTGTTCAATAGGATTTTGATTCCAGAACGGTTGACTTCCTGCCAATCAGCGCCATCCGGATCGAAGGTGGCCTGTAAAAGCAGCCCCATTACGATCGCCGTCAGGAACCGGGCAGTCAATTCAGGGTCGAGATCTTCCCGAAACGCTTTCTGATCCGTCCCCAACTGGATCACATCAGCGAGAAAGGAGAGATACTTGCGGTAAGGTTCGCTGACCTTAGTCCAGATATCCGGCTGACGCTTGGCCTGGGTCCAAAACTCCAACAGGATCGGAAATCCATCCTGTAAAGCATCGAACAACTCGCCTGAGGCATCAGCCATGTTCTCGATGGCCTGGGGGATATCCTGCGCTGCAGCCGAAGCTGCCTGAAGATTAACGTCAATCGCTCCCAGCCAGTCCGCCATCAGCGCCAGAAAGAGGTCCTGCTTTGAAGGGAAATGGTAGTAAAACGCGCCCTTACTGACCTTTGCCCGCTTGCAGATCTCTGCGACGCCAGTGGCATCGTATCCGTTCTTAGAAAACAATTCCAGAGCAGTATGAAGGATTTTGGAACGAGTCTCCTCGCTCCGAGATGAATTAACCATAATAACCATAAATAAAAAGCTAATAACCGACCGATCGGTCTGTTTATAAATTTACCATGCTTTTAGAGGACAGACAAGAGGGAAATGTAAACGCTATGTAATGGAATTAAAATAAAACTCGCCAGCCGGATTTTCTCCCCTCAATCAGGCTAGCGAGTCTCACATCTTCAAAGCGCTCCCTTCTTTGAAGAAGGATTATCGTAATAACTTATGTTAGTACGTAGTAATATACACCAGAGCTCGGGATTCGGTTAGGCTCATATGATTAATAAATGTAATCATTTGTACTATTTCTACTATAAACATTTTCACGCGGTTTTGCAAGCTATCTGGTTGGGAGAGGTTGTGGCTTTGGATGCAATGATGGGGGCCTGACGCATAATATGTATCGCGCAGCCTACAGAGTGCCGAACCATGATCGAAAAAAAACACCCCACGGTTGTGAGGTGTTCGATTTTTGGAGGCGACGATGGGACTCGAACCCATGATCGGGGTTTTGCAGACCCTTGCCTTACCAACTTGGCTACGTCGCCCGGAAAATAAAAACTGATATCTGCGGCCGATATGGCCTTTTGATATCAGCCCATCAAACTGATGAAGAGCGGGCGAAGAGACTCGAACTCTCAACCTTCTCCTTGGCAAGGAGACGTTCTACCAATTGAACTACACCCGCATTTGCCCAGCGAGTTCTTATTTTATCATCTAAAGCTAAAATGTCAAGTATAAATCTAACATAACAATATTGAGTTGTTAAATCCTAACACTTAAGCTAGAAAGCGAAAACAAATTATGGTAATCTAAATAACGATAAAATATCCCTTTGATTAAATTTAATCAACAGAAATAAATATAGATTTGTAAAAATCAAAAGAATTTTCCACTCCTAGAGAGCTTTGGATATATTCTGATTAATTAACTTTTCAAAGTGAACACCCCACCCCTCTATCTTTTTTGGTTACCAATAATCCCAGCTTATTGAGAAGAATTCAATGAGATAGTAGATTGGATTTCATTCTTTTTTCTATCACCATTCCCTAAATCAATCAACAACTCCTCTGCTATACTGTGGCATTCTTAAAAATTATCATAAATTTAAACAATTAGGGCATCTAAATGAAATGAAAGACGATAAAGCTAAAGCTTGAGGTTTGTCAAGGGTCCATTTTTTGTACCAGTCATAAGTAGAGATTCAAGTCTGCAAAACCGCTTGTTGGGCATATTTCTGAGGGCTTAGATTGCCCAAGGATTCATGGGGCCGGTTGGTGTTGTACATCTCCATCCAATCAAAAGCCATCTCCTGAACTTCTCGCAAACTGAAAAACAAGTAAGCATCCAGGACATCCTCTCGGAAAGTCCGGTTCAAACGCTCAATGAAAGCATTCTGGGCCGGTTTGCCTGGCTGAATAAATTGCCATGACCTGACCCCATGTGCCCGGGCATATTTCATCAGGGACTCCCGATATTTTATATCTTGTGTTATCTTATTCATAGCAGGATCAGGTGACCTCCATTATCGTTTTGTTTAGCGCATTAACAATAACGGATGATCCCTTTTCCTGCTATTCTTTTTTCTTTCCACTTTCCAATATGTATTGTGATCCTACATTTTTTTATTTGTTCTGCCGCATGAATTGGATTGAGATCGATCATAAAAGACTTTGGGACACAGTTCAGTTGGTTCCCTTCAGATCAGCATGGGAGAAGCATCAGTTCGCCAGAATTTTCATAATAACATGCTCAGATCTGAAATAAATTGCAATATTTTGAAGTCTTCAATGTTATGTTAGAATAGATTAATAATCGTAGAAACACAAAAAAGCAATTCCCTTGTTTACTGGTAACAAAAATTTAATATATGATGTAACTCTTTCGCACAAAAGTGAGGTCCAATGATGGCTGCTCCATCCTCTGGTAGTTGCATTTTAATCACAGGTGATTTGACCCTGGATTGGCATATCCTTAATCGATTAAATAACCAGGGGAATAGTATCGGTTGGAACAGGAAACCTTGGACCAGAGCTTGTTCCCAAATCGGTGGAGCGGGTTTGCTGGCCAACCTGATCGAACAAACAGCATCCCTGAACCCCCACATCCAAGACGCACAATTCCTATCCCCAAAATTTCCGAATACCACATTCCACCCCTGCCAAGACCAGTTTCATAATTCATACGCCCTCTGGTCCTTATTTGAAGAGGGCAAACGATCTGTCTGGCGGGTGGAGCAGTATCTCGGCTTAGACTCGGTTGAAAATTACGAGCCAGCCGATTCCTCCCCCTTCCCAATTAGAACAGAGGAACAACCCAGGATCGTTGTCATCGACGATGCGAATCTCGGATTCCGTGACCGCCCCGACCTTTGGCCCGAGGCCATCACCAAAGGCGCTGGTCCGGATTGGATTGTTCTCAAGATGGCCTGCCCAGTGGCGCAGGGCCCTCTGTGGGAACATTTACGCGACAATTTCGCCGACCGACTGATTGTAAGCATCCCGGTCAATGACCTCAGGCGTAGCGAAGTCCATATCAGCCAGGGACTCTCCTGGGAACGGACAGCTCAGGACATCGTTTGGGAGCTGGTCTACAACCCCACGATCAATGGTTTGGGTGCTTGTGCTGAAGTTATCATATCGTTTGACACCGCTGGCGCGGTTCAACTCACCAGAAGGAAAAATGGTGAGTTGACCCCGGTTCCAGAAGGTATACTTTATTTTGACCCGGACATCATAGAAGGCAATTGGCGGGAAAAGCATCTCGGCGCGGTCATCGGGTACACGACCTGTCTGACGAGCAGTCTGGCTTATCAATTACTCAAATCGCCAAAAAATCCAGATATTTCTCAGGGCATTCAATCAGGACTTTCAGCCCTTCGGCTGCTGCATCAGGATGGCTATTGTCTTGATCAGAAGGTGCCGGAGCAGCTTCAATTTCCACTGAATGCCATCGCTGGGCAGCTCATCGAACCTGTTCACTCCTTTGCAAAAGTCAACATCCAAAACCCAGTTTTTGCTTATAGTCAGGAAAAGATCCAACAGACCAATGTAGGTCGTAATGGTTGGTGGACTATCCTTGAAGACCAATATTTGGAAAACCTACATCAGGTTGCAGAAAAAATCGTGCTGAATGGCATCGAGCCAACCCTTGACGATGTCCCGCTGGGTAAATTTGGGCACCTTCTCTCTGTGGACCGACAGGAAATTGAGAGTTTTCGCAGCATCCATAACCTGGCCAGCGAATATCTCAAGAAAGAAAACCAGAAAAAGCCGCTTTCGATTGCGGTCTTTGGTGCGCCCGGGTCGGGCAAGTCTTTTGGGATCACACAGGTAGCCCAGACACTGGCTCCCGGCCGGGTGCAAGTGCTGGAGTTCAACCTCTCCCAATTCTCCGGCCCGGAAGAGATCATAGACGGGCTGCACCTCGTAAGGGATGCTGTTCTTTCCGGGAAGATCCCTCTCGTATTCTGGGATGAATTTGACACACCACTTAATTCTCAACCGCTCGGATGGCTCCGCTTTTTCCTCTCTCCCATGCAGGACGGCTCCTTCCGGCAGGGGCAGATCGTCCACCCGATTGGACGTTCAATATTCGTCTTCGCCGGCGGAACCAGTCATCGAATCGATGAGTTTGGCACCAGCCTCAAACCCGATGAATATCGCGCTGCCAAAGTGCCCGATTTCATCAGTCGTCTCAAAGGATTTGTGAATATCCTGGGACCTAACCCGCCAGAAGAAGCGGGCGATTCAGACCCCTATTACATCATCCGCCGGGCTATCCTGTTACGCTCACTGCTCGAAAGGTCCGCCTCACAACTCTTCATCAAACATAACGGAAACAAGGTGTTAAATATTGATGGCGGCGTTCTTAAAGCCTTACTCGAAGTTGGACGATATAAACATGGGATCCGGTCAATTGAGTCGATCATCACCATGAGTTCACTCAGCGGTAAGCATTCATATGAACGGTCCTGCCTGCCGGCCAATGACCAACTGAACCTGCACGTCGATTCCGTCGAGTTCCTCTCCCTTGTGCAGACCATGAAGCTTCAAGGGGAATTGCTTGAGGAACTCGCTCAAGCCAACCACAAAATCTACCAGCGGATGATGACAGGAAAGCCTACAGGGTCCGCCCAGGACAGCAGCCAGAAAAAATGGGAGGGCTTGCCAAAGGATGAGAAAGAGCAAAACCGCGATGCGATCAAGGATATCCCCAATAAACTGGCAAGAATCGGCTATGTGATGATCCCCTCCCGCAGTAACCAGCCCATTTTCCATTTCCCGCAGCAGGATCAGGATGCAATCGACCTGGCAAAGCTCGAACATAAAAGATGGTGGGAAGAAAAGCTGAGAGCAGGCTGGAAGGCCGGTAAGGTGTCGGACAAAGAGAAGAGGATCCATGCCTCCATGGTTCCCTGGGAAAAGCTCTCTAAAGAGGAGCAGGAAAAGGACATTGCGTTTGTCCGGGCTATTCCGGAAATTCTGGCAGAAGCAGGTTATACCATGATGAAAGTCAATTAATAGGAGCCAAACGAACCTTGACCCGGATTGGCATTACAGGGCACCGAATCTTATCGGAAATTGAAAAGATCAATCAGGGAATTGATATCGGTTTAACGAAAATTGAAACTGCCTATCCCAGGCCATTTACAATAATTTCTTCCCTGGCGGAGGGTGCGGACCAATTAGTGGTTAAACGCGCACTGAAACGGTGGCCGGATTGTCATTTAACCATCCCCCTGCCTTTACCAGAATCGATCTATCAGGAACAGTTCTCCGATCCGGAATCCAAAGAAGTTTTCGAACGGTTACTACCCCATGCTGAGCTAATCCTTCCCCCACCAAAGGCATCCAACCTTCCGGAGGCCTATCAGCTTGCCGGTCAATTGATGCTTGAGATGAGCGATGTCCTGATCGCGGTCTGGGATGGGCAGCCTGCCCAGGGGGTCGGTGGCACTGCAAGTATGGTTGCGCAGGCCCAGGCAAGAGGCCTTCCCATTGTCTGGATCCATGCCGGGAACCGGAAGCCGGGGACCAACCTGCCAACAAGCCTGGGAAGCCAGCAAGGCACAGTCAGCTTTGAAGGTTTTTGATGAAATCAATTTTTTAGGATGAGGATCACCGTCTGCACCTGAGCCAGGGTTAAGACGAATAACCTGGAGTTCAACCGTATGGCCTACGATGTTTTTATCAGCTATTCTCATAAAGATCAGACCATTGCCAACGCGATAGTGGCCGGTCTTGAAAACGCGGGCATTCGCTGTTGGATCGCGCCCCGCGACGTCACACCAGGAGAGACCTGGAGCGAATCTATTGTAGACGCCATTGCCGGCTCAAAAATCATGGTAATGATCCTGTCCGACAACTCCAACCGGTCCCGCCAGGTTCTGCGTGAGGTGGAACGGGCTACTGCAAGCGAAGTCATCATCATTCCCTTCCGCATAGAAAACATTGACCCAACCGGCGCGATGGCCTATTTCCTTTCAACCGAACATTGGCTGGATGCACTCACGCCTCCCCTCGAAAGCCATATTGAGAAACTTGCCCGGACTATTAAAGCCTTTTTGTCCGGTGAACAACTAGCTGAGAAGCCTTTCCAGTCCGGCCCGGGGGTCCGCCAACCCACCCAGCCCAAGAAAAACCGCTGGCTCCCCTATATCATCGGGGTGGTTGGCGTTGCGCTGATAGCCGCACTTGGTCTCCTGTTGTTCAAAGTGTTCAACCCGGCATCCGATCCCAACACCACAAACCCCACAGCAATTCCAACGGAATCCGTCGAGTTGGTCACTGAAGCAGCACCCACCGCAAGCCCCTCATTTGAATTGGTCGGCGAGTACCGCACCTCCTATGCCGCAGAAGGTCTCTTCATCGAAAACAACACCCTCTATCTGGCAAACGGCGCGGACAACCTGATGCGAATGAACGTGAGCAATCCCGCCAATCCAATGCCGCTGGATGTCTACAGCGCGTATGGCGCGCTTGAAGTGGCGGCTGAGGATGGCGTAGCATATGTCATCGTCGGAGAAGATACGAAGGAATTCCTGGTGATTGATTTCACCAACGAGACTTCCTTTACTTATTCCAATCAGGACACCGATATGCCCTGGAATTTTTCCCACCTTGCAGTTCAGAATGGCTTTGTCCATATCACCGGTCATAACTACTGGGGCATCATTGACCTCAACGACCCTAGTAATGCCGACGAATTATGGAACTGGGAGCCTTCAACCAATTCCGGTGTAACCTGCACAGTTGTCCTTGATGGGGATATCGCCTATATCGGCGGGGGCTGGACTGGACTGCATGTTTTTGACATCAGCGATCCGAGCAATCCCGAACTTATCGGCGGATTTGATACGTCCAACTGGATTGTGGGGATGTCCCTCTCGGGCGATACCCTTTTCCTGTCCCTGGGTGAAAGCGGACTGCTGGCTCTGGATGTATCGGACCCAAGTCGCCCCCTGATGATGGGCACGCTGGAAACATCAGGATATATTACTGAATCTTCAGCCACGGAAAACCTGCTTTACGTCATCTACATCTCTTTGGATGGTTATGACGTGACAGAAAGCGGCGTTTATGCTGTGGATATTTCAGACCCATCCAACTTAGAAATCATTGCCACCTACACCGACCTGCATGAAGCCTCTGATATCCAGGCCTGGGGAGACGCTGTTTTTGTGACAGACCGACCGTGGGGCCTGACTGTCCTAGAACTTGTTCAATCAGATTGATCTTTAATCCTATCCAGATCGCAACCCTGCGGTCTGGGTTTTGGAGACGAGCAGTCTGAAAAAGTAATAACCGTCTAAAGGTGGTGTATGGCAACTTTGGGTCGTACCTTCCGTGTTTTCGTCAGTTCAACCTTCAGCGATCTGAAAGCTGAAAGAAACGCACTTCAAAGCTATGTATTCCCAAGACTGCGGGAACTCAGCCAGCAGTTTAGCGCGCGTTTTCAGCCCATCGACCTGCGCTGGGGGGTCAGCAGTGAGGCCTCCCTGGACCAGCAGGCCATGCAGATCTGTCTGGACGAGATTGAACGCTGCAAGGATGTCAGCCCGCGACCAAACTTTATCATCCTGATGGGTGATCGTTATGGCTGGCTCCCGCCAATGGCAAGAGTCCCACAAACGGAATTCGAGAAGATGCTTAAATCGGTCAGTGATTCTGAGAAAAAGCTGCTCAGTGACTGGTATGAGCTGGACGAAAATGCCGACCCACCCGAATACCGGCTCAAACCCCGAGAAAGCAATGGCGATTATAAAGACTATGAGGATTGGCAGCCCGTTGAAGTTCAGCTTCACGAAATCCTGGCGAAAGCTGTAAGCACCCTGTCTTTGCCTGGTGAACAGATCGCTCCCTATTGGGCTTCCGCCACCCACCAGGAGATCATCTCCGGTGCGCTTACCCAGAAAGGGGCCAGGGAACACGTTTTCTGTTTCATCCGGAATATTCAAGGGCTGCCCCATGAATTTGATTTCAAGGCTTTCCAAGAGGTCCTTTCAAGCCGCCTTGCCAAAAAATATCCCCAGGGATTAAGCCCTTCGCTTAAAAACCTGCTCAATGGCTTCATGAATAATGGTCCCGCTTCTTCTGCCGGGCAGGTCAGCAGTTTGCTTAAACAGCAAATTGATAGCACACCAGAAGCCACACTTGAAAAAGATTTTCTCAAATACATCCTCCAGGCACTGACCGATTTCACCGGGAAGGATTTTGTCAATATGGACGAGGCAACCTGGGAAATAGACCTTTCCGCAGGTGAGCATCTTAACAAGTTGAAAGAACAACTGCATTCAGAATTCAGTGGGAATGTCTTCAGCGCAGATGATGTTCAATGGATAGGCGATCAACCCACTCAGGACAAAGGCCAATACCAGTGCATCACTTTGGAACACATCGGTGTGCTGCCCGACAAACTGGACCACTGCAAATCCATTCTTTCAAAAGAATACCAGCCCAAGAACTTCTGCGAGGCAACCTTCCAACATTTGGGGAATGTCATCCTTGCTGAAGTGAGCCGGGAGGAAGACCTTTCCAAAAGAGGTTCCATCAGCCATTTCGAGGTCGACGCCTCACTCAATCCGGAAGGGATTGAACACCTGGCCTTTGCTGAGACCCGGATCAAGCACTTTGTCGGCCGGGAAAAACTGCTGGGTGAAATACAGAACTACATCAAAGGCAAACACAACCGATTATTAGCTGTTGCTGGTGAAGGAGGTAGTGGGAAATCGTCTTTGATGGCAAAGGCTCTGCAGATGTCACAATCGGGATTCCCCAATCACCAGATCGTTTTCAGGTTTATCGGTGCAACCCCCGCCTCATCGGATGGCCGGACCCTGCTTGAAGGACTTTGCCACGAGATCGCACGGCGGTATGGCCAGGACGAGGAGAAAATTTCCGCGGACTACTTGGAGCTTGTTTCGGAATTTGGCAATCAACTAGGGTTGGCAAGCAGTGAAAAGCCCTTGGTTATCTTCCTGGATTCGCTGGATCAACTCTCGGCTCAACATGGGACCAGGAACCTCAACTGGCTGCCTAATGACTTACCCGATCATGTCGCCATAATTGTCTCCACCCGGAGTGATGAGGATACCTTTGCCAACCTGATGCAGAAACAGTCCATCATCAAGGAATTAACCGGCTTATCAAACATTGAGGGCGGAACTCTTCTCGATGCCTGGCTGAAGGAGGCCAACCGCAAGCTCACAACCGAACAAAGGGATGAGATTTTAGAGAAATTCAAGGCTTCCAGGAGCAATCCCCTTTATCTGAAACTTGCCTTTGAAGAAGCGCGGCTGTGGACATCCTATCAATCCCTGGAAAACCTGGCTGAGGGCGTGCGGGGGATCATCAGGAAAAACATGTTTGACCGCCTCTCCAATGAAGGGAATCACGGCGAGGTATTGGTTTCCCACGCGCTGGGATACCTGGCCGCTTCCAGGTTTGGCCTTTCTGAGGACGAATTAGTCGATCTCTTGTCACGCGATCCGGACGTTTATGAGTGGTTCTTCAACCAGGCCTTTCACCTGCCTTCGGACCTGCTCAGCCTCACCATTGACTACCTCGAGAAACACCCGGAATTCGCCAGTCAGATTCTGGAAGAGTCCCACCTGGAAGGCGAACGGCTCGCCATGGCCTGGCTGAAACAAAAGCGAACCCCGCCTGAACCCGTGATTGAATTTATCAGGAAGATCATCCAGCAGGAAAATGGCCCGCGCCTCCCGATTGTGCTCTGGTCACGGCTATCCTTTGACCTCGATCCCTATCTGACCAATCGGACGGTCGATCACTATACATTGCTGAGTTTCTTCCACCGGGAAGTTGGTGAGGTGGCCAGAGAAGTCTTTCTGGATGGCGATGCCAAAATTGCGTTCCAAAGCAAATTGGCGAAATATTTCAGAGATAAGGCTGATCCCGATGGTGACCAGAGTTGGGCAGGTAATAGCGTCCATGCGGTCAGCGAACTCCCCTATCACCTCACCGAAGCTGGAGATCGAGACAGTACCTTCAGCCTCCTGACGGATTTCACCTTCATGGAGCAAAAGGTGGAGAAGGTCGGGATCACCGAACGATCGGATGACAATGGCCGAAAAATAATCAATTCCGATGGCGTGCACCAACTTGAACAGGACTATAAGTTCGCACTCGAAAAACTCTATGATGAGAGCAGCGGGACTGAAGCTGGGCTGGCCCCATTGATCATTACAGCCAGAAGAAAAGACGGCGTACTCTCAATTTATTGCCCGGCATGCCGTAGAACACTGGTTATCTCCGAAGACTTGCTCAATACCAACATATCCTGTCCCCAACAGGGCTGCGGCGTGCCATTACGAATCAATCCATTCGAGATTGTTATGGATCAATTCAGTCTTACCTAATTCGAAAAACAATCCTTTATCCGTTTTTATAAGGAGCCATATCTATCAATTTTTTATGAAATCCCCATCAATTTTCTAGTGAAAGGTCGAAAAATGTCTGCTTCTCCTGAAAAACTCAAGAAATTTCAAACTGTTGAGAATGTTGTCAAATGGATGGGGGTTGCATTAGGAATCGCCGCTGGTGTTTTCATCTATTTCCAATGGAAATCCGTCTGGCTGGCGATCTTTGGATTCATCTGTGTCGCAAAGTTCTTTGGCGGGGAACTGCCCCATATCATTTATCACAAGAAACGTCTGCGGCGGATCATTTATTATTTAACCTTTCCTCTCTTCGCGACCGTCATCCTGTATTTCACCTATCGCTGGTGGGGAAAGATGTGGCTTTCTGTTCTTCTTGGCCTGGTGATTGGCTTTGTGCTGAATGTCCTGGTCAGTGGACTATTCAACATCAAGGAAATCTACACCGAAGACCGGCAAAAATTACGCGCCGAAGTCAACTATCAAACCGAAGCTAACCTGGGGGACAATCCCGATGCCCTTGCGATGAAGGACAGGTTTAGCGAAGATGAATGGCGCGAGATCAAATCACTGCCGCCATTCATGCTCATGTTAGTGGCAATGTCCTCCCCCACAAAACGGAATAAAGTGAACCAGAAGGTACTGAGCCACTACGTTGATGTTCTTTATGCGCCCCGAAAGATTGAAAACCCCCTTCTCAGGATGATGGTGATTGATAACTATCGGGAGATCAGCTCCCAGTTTGGCGAGATGAATCCCCTCCTAATCCTCTCACAGATGGATAAGTTGAAGAACACCGAGGCCTTTGCAGCGATCACCTCAGGGGCGTCTCCTCAGTCCATGGTCATCATCGAGGATACCCTCAACCCGGAGGAATATCGTAGCTTCGTACGGTCCTTGCTCCAATATACCTTGAAGATGGCAACTTCAACTGGCAAGCAGGATCCCAAGCAATTGCAGCTTATCTTCCAGTTCTTCGCAACCTTTGCGGGCTCCAAGCAGGACATTATCGCCATGATGGACGGCGTGAGCCTGAAATAACCAAGCATCGTATATAGAAACCGAGTCTGTTATGGAGTTTCACAAAGAACAACAAGACCTATTGGGAGTCTTCCACCGCGCCATCAGTCAGGAGGAGCATATCCTCACGCGCCGGCCGGACCTCCTTTATCAACAAATCCATAACAGGCTCACCTGGGCACAAGAAGCGGACGAGCTTTCTGATGAATTTATGAAAGTATTGGCGCATCCCCACCCAGCGCCGTGGATCAAATCCATGTTTCCACCCATAGGAGCATCCAACACTGCCAAGATCCTTGAAGGTCATGCCCGTCCGATCAATGGGTGCGCCATTGACCGCACAGGCAAGTCTGCGCTGTCCGTAGGGTCAGATGGCACTGTCCGCGTTTGGGACCTCGCGTCAAGCTCCGTTTCATTTGAACTGGATTTGGGTTCTACCCTCTACTGTTGTGACTGGTCCCCGAGCAGTGAGTATTTCGCGACCGGCAACCGTTACGGCACCATCTATCTCTTCCAGACAGGTCATGGCCAGCCGGTGGAGCTTTCCGGCCACGAGGATTATGTCCTGTGCTGTGCTTTCAGCCCGGGGGGCGATCTCCTGCTGACCGGCAGCGGTGACCGCACCATCAGGCTGTGGTCTGTCCAAACCGGACAAGAAATCCGCAGATTCGAGGGGCATGAATCCGGGATTATCCAACTCAAGTTCGGACAGGATGGCCGGACCTTCATCTCCACATCCAACGACCGCACGGTGGCCGTTTGGGATCTGGAATCGGGCCAAAAGCTCAGCAGTTTCTCCGAGAAATATCTCCCCATCCAGGCCATAGCTGTCAACAAAGACAACCAGCATCTGCTGACCTGCGGCGCAAACCGGATGGTGACTTTGCGGCAATATCCGGATCTGCAGGTTGTTAACCAGATGAAAGCCCCCCAAAAAGGGATCAATGCCTGTGAGTTCAGTCCGGATGACCGATTCTTTGCCTATGCCGGTGATAATGACCTGGTCATCGGTTCCCTTGCGAATTTGGAAATCATTGCGACCCTTTCTGGCCACAGCAAACAAATCAAGGATCTAGCCTTCAGCCCGGACGGAAAAACTATCATCACTGCCAGCCAGGATCACACCTTGCGGTTGTGGCAGCTCAACCTGGCGGAGAACTCCAATCAGAGCGCCAACGTCTCTTTTCAACAGGCTAGATTCTACACCCCCGATAAAAATCTGCTGACCAGTGATGACCAGGGAAGATTTACCTTCTGGAATACAACAACCGGGACACCCGAAAAACAGCTTCCAATCCAAGAAAAGGGCATTATGGATTTTGGATTTGACCTGACCGGCAAACTCCTGATTGCCTGTGATCGGGAAAAGATCATTCGCTTATGGAATATGGAGAACGACCAGAATGTATTCGCCATCGAAACAGGCGGCGGCTCACCCATCCGGGCCGAGGTCCTCACTGCGCAAGGCAAGATCCTTTCACTGAGCCGGGACTGGCATGTCCGAAGCTTTGACATCAAAACACGACGCGCCGTTGGCGAATTTCAAGCTGACAAATTCAGGACCAGCCTGGACGAATCCAAACTGGCCTGCACTTTTTCCGGCATCATGAGCAACCACACCCTGAGTCTGGTCGATATCACCGGGCAGAAGGTTTTGGCTGAGCTCAAAGGCCACGAATCCACCATAAACGATTTCCTGTTCACGCATAAAGGCAACCGACTGATTTCGGCTAGCGACGATCAGACTGTGAGGATCTGGGATTGCCAATCCTTCAGGGAAATCCTGACCTTCCGTGAACACCATGAGGATGTCATCGCACTCGCCATCAGCCCGGATGATTCACTCGTCCTCTCCCTGGATGACCGGGGGGAGTTGATCCTCTGGCAGCTGGATAATGGCGCTGTTCATCACCGGATCCATACCAGCCTGCATTTACATGGGGACTGTTTCTTCTCACCGGATATGACCCTGTTCCTCTATGGCGGAGATTCGAGTTGGGTCAAAGTGCATGACATCAAGGATGGCAAGCAGATTGCCGCGATCCCCACCTTTGCCGGGATAGAAAAAATGGAACTGCACCCCTTCCTGCCCCAATTGACCGGGGTGGACGCCAACGGCAATCTATATCTTTATCAGCTGAACAATATCAGCTATGGACCGATTATCATCACACCCTACTATTTCAATGGGGGTCTGTCATTCATCTGCCCAGCCTGTCAGAAATCCCATATGCTGAATCAACAGCAGCTTGGCCAGGTGATCCAGTGCCCCACCGAATCCTGCCGACTGCCGATCAGGCTCAACGCTTTCACCCATAAAGTCGTTCTCAATACTCAGGAAAATCGTAAACGAGGATTATTTCGAAGAAAATGACCCGTAGGAATAATTATCAGACCAAAGGTCAAAGCTATGGGACTGGACTTTAATTACCTTTTGTATTTTAAAAAAGATCAAATCTGGGATGTCCTGCAGGCTTTGGCTGAATTTTCTGACCTGAAGGGAGCCACCGAAACACAAGTGGTCTTTCCCGATCATGTGCTGTCCCTGCCCTTTGTAGGGTCTTTCGCCTCCAATGGCCCTATCCAATATGACGATCCTGAATTTGATCTGGCTTTATCGTTGATCTTTGATGAAGATGATGAAATTCTGGATTACATGATCGCCCGCGGGGACGATTTAATCGACCGCAGCCCCCCCGATGAAACTCAACCCCGGCAGTGGGCCATAGGTTTCATCTATCTGACGGTCTATGCTGATCTCTCCGCCCATTGGGCTTTTAAGAAACCTGCGGACGTGGTCCTGTTTAAATTCGGAACCACCGGTACCAAAATGAGTACCCTGTTTTATTACTCAACCTCCATTCGGGAGAAATTCATCTCCCTTATGGAAAAAACAGGCGGTCTTTATGGCATTTTCGACCAGGAAGTCGAATATGGCGAACTGTTCTGGTATCAGGGCCAGCGGATGTCGGTGAGCGTTTTAGATAACTATATCCTGCCCGACGATCTGGAAGCCTATTTACGGGAGGAAACCTGAGATCGTCCGTATGCTACTGAGTATTCTCATGCCCAGATCCGAGACGCGGCTTATCTTCCGGTTCTGGCAATAAGTCCAGCACCCTGGCCTTGAGGCTCTTTACCGAATCAAACCGAGCAATGCTGATGCCGCCCTTTCCCTGTGTATAGGGGTAAGTCCCGAACCACAGGTCATGCTCCTGCGTCTCAAGGATCGTCCGTACCAGTTCCTCCACCAGACCATCTTTCTTCCGGTAGGAAATCCAATTGGTGCCATCAAACCGACTGACCCCTTTTTCGGTGCCAAACCACATTTTCTTATTGGAATCAATCCACATGCAATAAATGCGATCATCCACAAGGCCATCTTTGGAGGAAAGATAATGCCAGTTGCGTCCATCAAAAATGCTGATGCCTTTAATCGAGCCAAACCACATATTGCCAGAAGGGTCCTCAAACATGGAATAAACGCAATCATCAGCCAGGCCATCTGAGCGGGTGTAATTATGCCAGCGCTTCCCGTCCGTCCAACCGACGCCCGCACCCAGGCCATGTTCATAAGTGCCGACCCAGATCCTACCCTTTGAATCTTCAAACACCTTTAGAATTTCCTGTCCCGGAAGCCCATCGCGGGTGGTGAAGGATTGCCAAATTTTCCCATCTGAGCGATATAGCCCCCCGCCGGAGTGGGCGGCCCGCCAACAGCCAGCCCAAAGGTTTCCCCGCCGGTCAAAAGTAATATTCAGCAGACTTTTGCCATGCAGTCCGCCATCGCGGACTTTGCCATTGGACAGGACGTTCAACCCGTTATCCGTGGCCAGCCAAATGCTGCCATCCTTTCCCTCCCGGATGCACGTCACCGCATTGCTGGCCAGGCCATCTTTCTTCGTGTATGTCACCCACTGCCCCCCATCCATCATGGCCAACCCGCCGCCCCAGGTCCCGACGTAGATCTTTCCATCAGAAGCCTGATAGAGATCATAAATCCAGTTATGGGGTAGGCCATCTGCGACGGTTATGGATTCCCAGCGGATATTTTCAGGCGCTTCACCTTTTTCCAAATACTGTTTAAAGAGCGCCCTCAGGTCATTTTTCTTTTGCCATGAATTACCTTGCCGCATTAATCCATTTTCAGGCATCCGCTTCTCCTTTATACAGCTCCAGAAAGAGTTGGACGAGTTCCATAATTAATTTTCGCAAATTAAAAATCTTCTCAGTTTCAACCTGGATCAGTCCTCTGATTTCATCGCGCTGTTGATGCAGGAGTTCTTCAACTTTCTCCGGGTCATCCAATTCGGCTGGTGTCATTTCCTTTTTCAGCGCGGTCAACCGGCGGTCGAGGCGGCTTGAAAGGCTTTGATATTCCCGTTCTCGTTCCTCCAGTGTCTCCTGCCACTCCAGGGAATCGGCACCCTCGTCAACAGTCATCTCACCCCGGTACTGCGCTACATAGGCCTCCATCAGAAGGTAATCACCTTCCTCATAGACCTCTTTGACAGTCAGGAAGGTTTCCACAGGTGTATCCGAAGTATCCGGGTGAACGGCTGGCAGCACAATCCGTTTGAAATCACGCGCAATCTGATCCTCATTGATTTCTTCTACAATTTGCTGGGGATCAATCTCCTCGATCAGCTTCCAGAAACTTTCCTGTTGGACCACCTCATCTTCAAAACTGCGCTGGTCCGCCTGGAACCCATGGTCAGCGTGGCTGAGGACCTTACGAATTTCATTCTGCAATTCACTGAGGGAATGGATTTCATGGTTGGCGATGCGGGTCCTCAACTGCAGCAAGGCTGATTCAAGATATTCCCGTTGGCGAACCGCCTGTTTTAGGATAAATCCTGGCCGGACGAAGTTCACCAGGAACAACTTTTCCATCTCCCGCATTTTTTGACGCCATTGATTGAACTGCTCCAGCGCTGAAATGACCTTTTGCCGTAGTTCATTGACCAAACTCACAGCCTGCTGATTTTCCTGACTGATTCGAATCTCAATCGAATCGATCTCCAGGCCAATCTCTACGATGCGTTGAGAAAACTTGGATTGTTCTTCCGTGGGGCTTTGCATGCGCTTTTCATCAAGCGCAGCCAGTTCCTTTCTTAAGTTGGATATTTTCCGGAAGTATGCCTGAATTTTCCTGTTCACAGTCGCCATTCCCTTCCCAAATGGTTGAATCAAGGTTTGCGAAACTTACCAGGTCTTTGCCTTAATCTGTTTAATAAAATTATATGTCGTAGAGAAAACAGCGACCACCGATTCTATAAGGAATGAGTCGAAAAAAACATCAGCAATCTGCTAATAAAATTATTGATCTGCCGTAATTACGTCGATTTGGAGACCAATCTCGGCCAATAACTCTGGCAGGCCGCGGATGAAATGCCGGTTCTTTTCACGCTCCTCCAATTGCAATTCTTCCCAGGGTACAAGGTCCGGATGCGTTTTCAGTTGGTGATCCACTGCATCGCCCTGATGCCAGCCCTGACCTCTTTTCCAGTCACACCAGAGCTGGTGTTCCATCTCAGCCATTTGGTCAACCACCTGCGTGGGGAATTCTCTTTTCGCAGCATCCCAGTCCTCCAGGGGAGAAAGCTGATAACCATTGGCCCTTAAAATCTGGCAAATTCGGCTGGCTTGGGCGCGGTTGGGTTCCTTATCACCCTCCGGGATATCCTCCCAGAGTTTCTCCAGTTGTCGCAGCGCGTCCTCCGTTCCCAAACCCTTGAGGTAATGCTCCCGCAATTGACGGGCCAACAGTTCATGCCTGCCTCCCATGATCAGATCATGTGTACAGGTCTGCTGGTAAATATCAAAAAACTGCACACCCTGAAGATCCTCTGTTTCCTGGGTTTGGTTTTCCAACAAGTAGGTCACACCGGAATCCGCTTCAATGCGAATTTTCATTGGGATTGCCTTACCCGCTAAAACCCGTTGGATCACCAGCAAGATTTGCGCACTTAAAACCGGATTTCCGGGGCAGATATAGACTTCACCAATTGATTTTCTTTTCGCCAGTTCGGTCAACTGCCCTTTCAATTCCCGGTTGCTGCTCAGGTCGATATGGACTGGTTGAAACTGGAAAACGGAATCAACCCCGGGGACGTGGGCTCGGAGTTCATCCAGCCTGGCATCCGCCTCCCGGTCGAGAATGATTATCTGGGTTTTCCCTGGCAAATGATGCCGGTAGTGGAGATAGGCCATTTGATGGACGAGGTTCTGCCCCAAACTGCCCAAACCGCAGATCACCACACACCTGGGTTTCCCACGGGGTTTGGTATTTACCACCAAATCCTCCGGGACCAATTGCCGGGCAATCCTCTCATAAACATTGAAGACTTCCAAAATAAAACCCGAGTCAGCGCCAAGGGACTGTTCGCTCGCCCTGACCACCTCCAACAGATCCTGGGAGACCAGGTGAACAAAGCAGGTCAGCTTGTGCTGCGGATTTTCCTGAAGGAGTAGATGCGAGGCGAGGAAGGCAGCCTGCAAGTTATGAGAATCCTCCCCCAAGAGACAAATTAAATACTTCGCCCGAGTGATGCGAGTATTCTCTAACATCTCCGGGTCGGTTGCATCACCTTCCAGGATAATAGCGCCCCGCCGCTGGTAATCCTCCGCAACCACTGAATTGACATTTTTCTCAATGACAACAACCTGAAAGCCGTGGGCGAGCAGATCATCCACCAGGTAACTCCCCTTCCGGCCCAGGCCACAGACAACGATATGCCCCTTCTTTCGCCATAAGCGCAGCCAGACGGCCTGCTCACGGAAGATGACGGCTAACGCCTCCAAGGCCGTGATGGCGGCCAAGCCGGGCATGGCGAATCGAGCTGCCTCCAGCATCCAGTTGTTCGTCCCTTCCACAGCGCCCGAATTCATACTGATCAGTTGGAGCGTTCTGTAAAGGGTTTCGGTGAAACTGAAATCCATCTGATTATTCAGGGCATACATCGAGAATCCCAAATAACCAAGCAGGAGGCTGGAAATCCATAAAACGATCAGGATTATCCATTTGAATTTCGCCCAAATTCTCTTGACCGTTATCCGCATATTATTCATCTGTCACTCATCCCGGCTGGTGGAGGGTGAATCTTAAATTAGTGTAACATATCCCTACTGATTAGCTCAATATTTTTACCGCCATAATTTCAGAGCTATTTTATAACAAATCGGATTTACAAACAGGGTTGGTTTTTTAACATTTAGTGAAGCCGGCAGAAACTGGTAGAATCATCAGGTGAAGAATTGGTATTGAATTTTATGCCAGAAAACAATTCTGAATTATGCCAATTTAGGTATACTTGCTTAGTTTGTAATACGTTCATCGATTGCTGTGGTACATATTTTTGGAGACATTCACGATGAAGATTTCAAAATTGGTTGAACCTGAAATCCTTTCTAAATATCACATTGATGCCAATATCGAAATTACCGGCATAGCCTTCGACTCTCGCGAAATCAAGCCGGGGTTTATCTTCTTTGCCATAACCGGGTATCAACTGGACGGGCATAAATTCATTCCCGATGCACTGAACAGAGGTGCAGCCCTGATCATAGGCGAAAAGGCAGCATCCTCTCTGGACCTGCCAGACTCCTCCCCCTACATTCAGGTGGGTAATGCCAGAGAAACACTCAGCCAATTCGCCGCCAGTTTTTACAGTTTTCCCGCCAGAAAAATTCGGGTTATCGGGGTCACCGGCACCGATGGTAAAACCACCACAAGCAATCTCATCACCGGCATCCTCAAGAAAGCCGGGAAAAAGGTTGGGAAAATCACCACGGTTGACGCTGAAATCAATGGTGAGATCTATGACATGGGCGTGCATGTCACCACACCTGATGCGCTCTCAATTCAAAAATTTTTATCCGAGATGGCCCTCAGCGGAACGGATTATGCGATCATCGAATCGACCTCCCACGGCCTGTCGCAATATCGTCTGAGTGATTGTGAATTTGATATCGGCGTGCTGACCAATATCACCCACGAACATTATGATTTTCATGGCAACTACACCGAATATCGGAATGCCAAAGCCATCTTATTTGAACTGGTCAATCAAACCCGCAGTAAGAATTATGACAAGTTTGCCATTATCAACGCCGATGATGAATCTTATGATTTCATGAAAACCAAAGTTGGCAGTCATCTCCTTTCCTACGGGATCAAAAATCAGGATGCGGATATCCTTGCCACTGAAATTGAAGTGAACAGCGATATATGCTCCTATTTCGTCTCACTTCCCGGCGATAAAGCAATAAAGATCAATTCTAAGATACTGGGAAACCACAACATCTATAACTCTTTGGCTGCGATTGGCGTGGCCAATACGCAAGGCATCCCATTCAACGTCATTCAGGAATATTTCCTCAACCCGGATTCGCCCAAGGGCCGATTTGAAAAGGTTGACCTGGGACAGAATTTTCAGGTGTTTGTGGACTATGCCCACACTGAAAATGCCCTGAACAGCCTCTTATCTCTGGCCAATCAGATTGCAAAAAAGCGGGTGATCCTGCTGTTTGGCCTCTCCGGCGGCCCCAGAGATAAGTCCAAGCGCCCGGCCATGGGCAAAATTGCCTGCGAAAATTCTGACCTTGCGATCATCACCGCTGTGGATTGGTACCCATCCGAAAACGTCCATGACATATTGGACCAGATTGAACAGGGGTTTACTGAAGCGGGAGGTAAATATCAGGAGACCTATTGGAAAATCCCCAATCGGGAAGAGGCCATCAACTTTACCATCTCGCTGGCCCAGCCCGGGGATATTGTGATCATCGCCGGCAAGGGACATGAGACTTCACTGAGTATTAATGGTGTAGAGAACGTCTGGAGTGAAGTTGGAAAGACCAAAGAAGCACTAACGAAAAGATTGAATAATGAAAAATGATAAGCTGCTGTTTTATGCAAAGACATTTGATGCCATCCCTAATGCTCCCTTCCTTTATCAGGCGACATTAGACAAAATATTGGAGCGGCTGCAGGCCCTGGGGTTGACAGACATTTCAGCAGCGGCCTCCTCGAAAGATGGCGCTTATGCACTGGATGATTATTGCCTTTATGTGAATTTCAAAAGGGGTGAAACCAATTTACCCTTAATCATCGATTCCCATATCGACCATCCGGGGTTTGTGCTGAACGATCAGGGTTATGGAATTGGCTTTGGCAGCATCGGCTTCGAGAGACTCAAGAAACTAATCAGCACCAACCAGCCGGAAATCGATATCTTCGACAACGAGGGAAAATTCCATTGCACCAAGACGATCACAAGTTTTAATTACGATGTAAAGCCGATCATCAAGCTGGAAGATAATGTTGATGTACCCAACAACAGCCACGGCATCTGGCACCTGCCCGACTTTCGGGAGGACGCAGATCATATTTACATGAAAAATGCCGATAATATGGTCGCCACTACGGTGGCCATGGCGTTAATTGACGATATCGCAAATTCTCCGGACCTTTACCCCGATATTGATGTCACCTTCATTTTCACCTTTCTGGAAGAGGTGTTTGAAGTTTCGGCAACCCACGTAGCGCTAAAGAAGCGCACCCCCTTCGGGAAAATCACCCCCAAATCGAGCGTCATCGTCTTGGAAAGCATGCAGTCCGTCCCAATGCATGCCGATGATGAAATTCTGCAGAATAAATTAGCTTCGGAAAACCTTAAGGAGTTACGCCTTGAGGATGACCAGGTTTTCTATTCACCCGAATTGAGAGAGAAAATTCTTGCCGAAGGATCAGTAAATAAAATTTATGAAGAGCTTGATCTGAAATTACCCAACCACGACGATGGCTTGCTGGTTAAGATTAATGATACCGATACAGTTTACGGAATCTATTACCCGGATCAGGAAAATGAGATTGAAGATTTCATCCTGAATATTCTGAAAACGGAAAAAGTACCTTTCCAACATACCGTGTCCGGGGGTGCCTGCAACGGTACGGCTTATTCACTCTACCCAACGACCAGCAGCATTATCACCCTCAACATTCCCAATAGATTTAAGCACAACATTGGGCCGGATGGTTCAATTGTCGCTGAACAGATCAAGAAATCCGATATTGATGACGCCTTCTTTGTCGTCTCCAAATTGCTGCAAACCGACTCCCCCGAAAAGTCCTCACAGGGATTATCCAAGAGGCTAAAGAATTCTAACCTTGCTTACAATACGGAGATCTTGAGAAAATTACAAATCGAAAGAAGCAACGTCACCTGGGGAGCAAAATTGCGGATCGCCCACAGTAAATACTTCCCGGATAGTCTCTTTGAGAAACTACGCTTCAAAATCAGAGGTGTTGCCGCAAGAATCCGTGAAAAATTAGGAATAATTTAGCGCCAGAGATTAGACAACCGGACGAGCCCTTGTCACAGGTATTCGGACACATTTTTCCTGACATTTTTATTATATTTTCTATCCTGAAATCCCTGTTTGAGTTTGGTTTTGCCTAGAAACGGGGGTAGCATTGACATGAAATGCTTAACAATTAGAATAATGGTATAATTTTGGTGAAAATTATCACAAATAGTGCATTGGTTGTGGTTACCCCAACCTTTTGATTTAAGGAGTGCTCAAATGAAGATCATTGTTATTGGTGGTGTTGCCGGTGGGGCCAGCACGGCTGCCCGGCTGCGTCGGATGGATGAAAAAGCTGAGATCATCATGCTTGAACGGGGGCCGTACATTTCTTTTGCGAATTGCGGTCTGCCCTATTACATCGGCGAGGTTATCGAGGATCGTGACAAATTACTGGTTGTCACCCCTGAAAAACTCAAAGCGATGATGAACATCGATTCCAGGGTTCGCAATGAGGCGATCGGGATTGACCGCAAAAAGAAATCCGTCACCATCCGCAATCTGGACACTAACGAAACTTATGAGGAGACTTACGACAAACTCGTGCTCTCCCCTGGCGCTGCGCCAATTGTCCCGCCCCTGCCCGGCGTGGACCTTCCCGGGGTGTTCGCCCTGCGGAACCTGCCTGATATGGATAAGATCAAGGCATACGTTGATGAGAAAAAACCAGCCCGGTCAGTGGTTGTCGGCGGTGGTTTTATCGGGCTGGAAATCGCGGAGAACCTCGTTCACCGCGGCGTTGAGGTCACCCTGATCGAAATGCTCGACCAGGTCATGGCACCCATCGATTATGAAATGGCCGCCCTGGTGCACCAGCACCTGACCTTCAAGCGGATCCGTTTGGCGCTGGGCGATGGACTCAAAGCCATTGCCACCGGCAATTCCGGCTGGATGGAAGTTGAACTTTCCAGCGGTCGCAAGGTTGACACGGAAATGGTCATTCTCTCAATTGGTGTCCGCCCGGAGAATTCTCTGGCCAAAGAAGCTGGTCTCGAATTGGGCGTCCGCGGCACGATTGTCACCAATGAACATATGCAGACCTCTGACCCCGACATCTACGCGGTCGGCGACGCGGCCGAAGTGACCAACCGCCTGACCCAGGCCCCCACAACACTCGCCCTGGCAGGACCTGCCAGTCGCGAAGGTCGGGTGGCCGCTGACCATATTGCCGGGAACAAGAAAGCTATCTTCCCGGGTGTGATCGGCACCTCCGTGGTGAAGATTTTTGACCTGACAGTGGCCGTAGTTGGGATGAACAGCAAAGCTCTCCAACAGGCTGAAATCCCCTTCCAGAATGTAATCATCCACACCTCCAATCATGCCGGTTACTACCCCGGCGCTTCACCCATGGCATTCAAACTTCTTTACAATGAAGAAGGCAAAATCCTGGGCTCGCAGGCCGTCGGAATTGAGGGCGTGGATAAGCGAATTGATGTCATCGCCACAGCCATGCAGGCTGGAATGACTGTTTATGATCTCGAAGAACTGGAATTGGCCTATGCGCCCCCCTTCAGTTCCTCCCGGGATCCCGTCAACATTATCGGCTTCACGGCCGCCAATATCCTGCGCGGCGACGCCCGGGTGATGACCTGGGACCAGGTGAACACATTGGACCGCAACAAAATCACCATCGTGGATGTCCGCCTGCCCGAGGAACTGGCACTGGGCATGCTTGACGGCGCTATCAACATCCCGCTGAAGAATATCCGCCAACAAATCAACGAAATTCCCAAGGACCGCCCCGTATTGCTCTATTGCCAGACCGGTCAGCGTTCCTACTTCGCTTCCCGGATCCTCAACCAGCTTGGTTTTGAGGCCTACAACCTGACCGGCGGTTATAAGACCTATTCCCATGCCGTTGGCCGCCAATCCAACTTTGATGTCTTTGAACATGTGACCATCAGCAGCCGGGAAGAGATCAAGGAAATCCCGCCAGCGGCAGTCACCTCCGGAAGCGAATTCTCGGTCGATGCCTGCGGCCTGCAGTGCCCTGGCCCGATCCTGAAACTCTATAACAAGATCAAAGAGGTCAATGAAGGTGATATCGTCAAGGTACAGGCGACCGATTTCGGTTTCACTTCCGATGTGGAAGCCTGGGCCAATTCCACCGGCAACCGCCTGCTGTCACTGGATACCGTCAACGGCGTGATCGAAGCCCGCATCCAGAAAGGCAGCCCGAAGGTGGTTGAAGGTGGCCGGGCGATGGGCATGAACAAGACCCTGATCATGTTCTCCGGTGATCTGGATAAGGCCCTGGCTGGCATGATCATCGCCAATGGCGTGATCGCATCCGGGCACAAAGCTTCCATCTTCTTCACCTTCTGGGGCTTGAACCTGCTCCGCAAGAATGAGCATGTCAGCGTCAAGAAGAACCTCATCGAGCGGATGTTCGGCTGGATGATGCCCCGTGGCACCAAGAAAGCCCATATCTCCCAAATGAAGATAGCTGGAATGGGCACCGAAATGATCAAGAGCATTATGAAGAAGAAAAACATCGATTCTCTGCCTGTGATGCTTCAGACCGCCATCGACAACGGCGTCAAGATCCAGGCCTGCCAGATGTCCATGGACCTGATGGGGATCAAGCGGGAAGAGCTGATCGACGGGATTGAAGTGGTTGGTGTGGCGTCCATGCTGGCCGATTCCGATGACTCCAACGGCGTGATCTTCATCTAATCATCGAGACAATTTAATATATTAGTCAACTGCCCTGCTTTTGCAGGGCAGTTTTATTTTTTCCAAATTAGCGATGGTAAAAATTTTACCAGCCATATAGGTCAGCCCCCCAACCACTCAAACCCGTTATAGACAGAATCTTATCAATAAAAAACCATTATGCAGAGTCCCCCATTTTATCGCCTTCCGGCAAAGCGCTGGAAAACGAATTTGCCTTGGCAATCTGAGTTATGAGAAAAAAGAGGATCAGAGGTGCGATATGGATCATCATCCGGTTAGAACTATCAAACCATCTTGCATGATATGGGAGTCGGAAAAAGCCGAGGATCTCAATAGTCGCAAAAAAGCTCACCATGATTCTCAATAATATACCTTTTTGGGGAAAGCCCCTTGAGAATAAACTTATGGCAAAGAGAGCAATCACAGCATACCATAAGAATCCCCAATTCCCAGAGACGAAGAGATTTGAACTTATTGAATTTAAATTTATTGAATAAGATCGTGGATTGAGAATGCCCAAAACCGACCAGACCACTAATAATAGGAAAGGTAACAATTTACCTGCCCATTCAAGGATCCACCGCATAAACTGCCAATCCCTGAGAATAAGCAAGATGATCATTGCAAAACATCCAATTGAAATGACTAAAACTTGACCATTACTCATGCTGCTCAGGAATGTATTGATATCCATAAAGGAGACGAAGAAAAACCAAATCCCCTGAATTAATAGATACGGAACAAATGTAAGGATAGCCTGTCGCCGAGAGAGTTTACTATTGGATATATAAAAGAAAATGGTGAGAAGGGCAATCAAAACATTTTCAATTCGCATCAATCCAAAGGAGACAAGGGACAACCCGCACAAGACCAGCCAAGCCTCATCCTTTTCTTCAATTGCAAAATAAAGCGAGACAATCGTCAGGAATAGAAACAAGCCCGAGGTCAAATTCGTATGGATGTAGATTGTCATGATATAAGCCAGGTTGGTGGTCATTAGGAGAAGCATTGCCCCAACAACCAACAAGAGCGCGACCCATCTCTTAACAATATGAGGTGAGACACTTTTATAGCCAAAATAGACAATAGCGGCAATCAGGATTACCGAAAGGACAGGTTGGATAAACCAGATATAATCCAGGCCAAATAACATTCCCATTGCCTGGATCAATGCCATATAGATGCCCATGCTTGCAGGTGAGGCAAAATACCATTCAGAAAACCCTGATTGGATCAGATCCTGCCCAAAGAGAATCAAAAAGAGAGAATCGTTGGTGATAAAGCTGAGATTAAGTTCATAGAAAAGAAAAAGAAGGCCAAAATAAACTATGCCGACTATCAAAAAACCCGGCGATAAGATTTTCCTGAGCAGGCTGGCAAGTTTTCTTTTTAAACTCAGCACGATAATAAAAACAAGACATTCAACACTAGTCAGAATGACAACCGAGGTTTGTGAAAGGCCTATCCCAACGCCAATCATGACCATGGCATTGAGCACATACAGTAAATACCCCATCAAGATTCCACTGACAGCCTGAACAGCGGAAGGGAGTTTGTTGCTCAGGAGATGAAATAACAATACTCCGGCAAAATATAATTCAATCAAGTATAGAAACATCTACCACCCCCGTTTCCAAAATAAAGTCAGGTGTTAGCAGAAAATATTGATCCCCAGATTTATAGAAATAATATTCTCTGGCATATTCCCCATCACCTTTTGAATTTATATAGAAATCCCCCCCCCTTCTTTGGGCCATTCCTGCCAGGAATAGCCTTCTAATAACTGGTTCGCCATATCCGTTGTTAAGTTGTAATCATACTGATCGTTAAAAACGTGGAGGCCGATATTCATTTCTTCCAATCTGATTGCATATAGGTTTAACTCTTCCATTAATGGCTCGGGGATATGCAAAATTGCCCCGCGTAAATAGCGATAATATCCAATGGAAAAGTATGTTGAGTCACCTGTATTTTGGGCTAGTTTTGAAAACGAATTGTCATTGAGGATTCCCAAAGTTAGGTGAAGTTCTTTGATGGGCACAATAAATCTGTACAGGTTGCCCAGAACACCTAAGATGATAATTGGAATGGCTATCCGCAAGATCCAGCGTGGGTGTTGCCGGAGAATGTGAGCAACGAAGGTGGTCACCCCAGCCAGAATCAGAAAAGGTAATACGTAGGTCCGGCCAATCGGCAGAAATTGGTTTAATACCGCAAGTGCCAACCAACCCAAATTGATCAGGATTGGTGTTGAGTATGGTTCAAGCGATTGTGAAATTCGGCTTGGCATCACAGCGCTATCCTTTGCCACTTTTCCTCCCCAAAACCAGAACAAACCACAAAAGAGCAGCCCAAAGAGTGAACAAACTTCCATAATAACACTTATAATCCCCAACAGCCTGTAAATTGTGGAAGGGACTCCCAAGGACCAGCCCGGCAGTTTAACTGAGACCACCTCACCGGGTGTGTTTAGAAGAACTTCCTGAGTTTCACCATCCCAAATTATCTTAACTTCAGAGGGCAATAAGTTGGTCAAGAAACGAAGCTCCAATCCGCCAACCATTTCACGAGAATAAGTCAGACTTTGCCCGGGCTTCAGGATCACCTGTTCACCAACTATATCGCTCTCAGGAAACTGCACAGCGAAATCCACAAATTGATCTCCTGGCAGTTTGATCTCATTGAGTTTGATTTCCACTTCATCGGAGACATTCGTCAGGCTGAGGTTATGAAGCGTACGGATTGGCGCTTGATGATACGGCAGAACTCCAAACAAAATAACCGCTATACCAAGAAAAGTGATGACGGTTATCCAAATTTTCTTTTTGCTGATTGGAACCGCTGAAAGTCTGGGCTGTGCATACCGGACTAAAACCAGGCTGTAAATTACAAACAAATATCCCAGAACCAATAATTTTTGAATGTGTGGCAGGGTGTAAAACGAAAATATCCGCACGGTTGTAAAAAAGGCAAAACAACCTGCGAAAAGTAAGAGGAAAATAAGCCAGAAATTTAAACGAGGTTTGCTTTGATTCAAAGATATGCTCCTGATTCTTCCAATGCGGTCAATTTTACCATTTTTCCCACCTATCACAGCAAAAGCCAATCCTGTACCCCCAAAGCCTTCACAATAACAAGCATCCGAAAGTCGATTTTTACCTGGGCTTCAGTATTAACAAACCTAATTTTGGAATTCCAGAATATCCACCATCAAACGGACAGCCGTTTCTATGTAATTCGGGCAGAGCTCAGCAAATAAATTATGATCCCGCGCCTGTTGCAACTGCTCA
>Ga0209121_10000184_pt1 | contig 64629 bp, 63 predicted proteins | sample Cruoilmetagenom3_FD_187292 | JGI IMG/M metagenome (GOLD analysis project Ga0209121, IMG submission 187292) | Oil polluted marine microbial communities from Coal Oil Point, Santa Barbara, California, USA - Sample 3 (SPAdes) (version 2) | ecosystem: Environmental > Aquatic > Marine > Oil seeps ...
TAGAGAGGTCCATCCGGGGATCGAGTTCAGCGATGACCTTTCTCTGGACCTGGCTCTTCAGTTCCGCATAGGCGTCGCGAGCGGGCCTGGCAAGCCGCCGCTTGACGCGCAACCCCTCCAAATTCGAAGGCGCGGCTTCCGGCGAACTCTGTTGGTTCCTTTCGATCCTTCTGAGAAGCGACATACTGTTTGGCCTCCTCTCTTTCCTCTCATGGGGATCCTGTAAGGAAGCGATGATTCGCTTATCCTTACCGGATCCCGGGGGAGCGGAAAATCCGTCTTATTAAACCCCTTGGCTCCGACACCGCTTCCTCAGGTATAGCCTTCTCTACCTTCTCTAGTTCTTCTCTCAGTTGATGGGCCAAGGCCAAGATATCTTGGGAGATCGGTCTATTCTTTTGGCCGATGAGTAGGGGTATCCCTTGATTGGCAGCCGCGAGAGCGGCCTCGCGGTCGTTGCTGATTCGGGAGGCGATGGGGTGCTTTATGCTAGCCTCGATATTCTCCTCCTGGATGGAACCTCGGCGATCCACCTTGTTAAGTACCAAGATTACATCTTCCAGCGGGTGATCCAAAGCCTCCATCACCTCGAAGAAGAGCCTCGCGTTCTTGATGGTCGGTATATCTGGGGCGATTACTAGGAGGATCTTATCGGAGCCATCCAGAACTGTCAATATCAAGTCGGAAAGGGATGAGTCTGTGTCAACAATAATATAGTCATAGATGCTCTTCAATTGGGCCAGGATCTTCCTCATATGCTCAGGGGCCACCAGATCCGCCATCTCAGGCCGAGGAGGTGCTAGGAGGACCTTGACGCCGGAGGAGTGGGCCTGCATCACCTCGTCTAAGAGAATATCGTCCAATTCCTCGATATGGGGCACTAAGTCGGCGATGGTGCTTTGGGGTTGGAGGTTCAAGAGCACCCCCAGGTCGCCAAACTGGAGGCTGAAGTCCACTAAGGCCACTTTCTTTTTGCCCTCTTCTCCCAAGGCGATGGCCAAATTGGTGGCGATAGTGCTGCAACCGACGCCTCCCTTGGGGCTATAGAGGGCGATCGCTTTCCCCCTTTTCTCTGGCTGGGGGGGGCGAGAGACCTCCTCGAGAGGCGGGGCGCGCTGGATGAGGGGCGGCGCTTCTATCCGGGGCTGCAACCTATAAACCCGACGGATAGCGGTCACCAGTTCATCGCTCGTGAACGGTTTGGTGAGGAACTCGCGGGCTCCCGCCAGCATGGAACGCCGGAGGTAGTCGGCCTCACTTTGCACGGACATCATTACAAGTTGGGTATGAGGGCTGACTTGGAGGATCGCCTCTGCGGCGGTGATGCCATCCAGGTCGGGCATGTTGATATCCATGAGGACGATATCGGGGCCCAGTTCTTTGGCCATCTCGATGCTCTCGGCCCCACCTGCGGCGGTCCCTATAACCTCGATATCCCCCTCAAATTGAAGCAGTTTCTGCAGGTTCTCTCGCGTCTCCGGGATATCATCAACGATGAGAACCCTGATTCTCTTCTCTTCTCCCATCCCTCGGGATCCCTGTCCCTTGGCACCCGTCCCGGGTATCCCTGGGAGATCCCTCTGGGATGGGACGGGATGCTGTAAGGAAGCCATTTGATCTCGCACCTCGTTCCATCTCTGACTTGCCATCTGTCAGCCCGGCCTGGCATACCCTGGGGCAGGCAACTTGGGCCAGGGGCCAGGCAGGACTGGCCTATGGTCCAATAGTTGGTGGGGGCGCGGGGAGGGTCACTTTGAAGCGCCTGAGGATATATTCCTGAGTTACCGACTCAGTACTCACGATAGTGTGATCCTTCACACCCCGCAGAGCGAAGTCCGCATTGAAGTTAGGGTCATCTCGAGCGTATTTCAGGACCAGCGCGTCTTGCTGACTGACCAACAGTGTCAGGAAGTCTTGGGGTGGAATAGCGGCCTCTCCCTCCTCCGTCGGAGGCGGCACATTCCAAGCCCCCACCCTCAGGACTTCTACATCTTGCAGGGCGAGTTGGGTGGTTAGGGCTTGAACACTTTCCAGCCCCTCTTCTCCCTCCTCTGTTACTACCCCCGTTTGCCTTTGCACCTGGAAAGTTATGGTTACCAAAACATCTACGAAGTCACCGGCTTGAATAGCCCCGGCTACGCTATGGATATTGTCGATGGGGACGGCGAAGGCTACCTTACCCTCGGGGATGGCGAAGGCAGCAAAACTCCCTTCCTCTAAGACCTTTTCTTTGTCGATGAGCATGTCGGAACGGATGATCTGGCCTTCCAAGATGGGTACCATGGCCGCCTTCCCCACCACATCAGCCGGGTTGTTCAGCGCATTGGCAGGGACGGACTCCTCGGGCCATTCCTTTGTCCCCACCGCCTCCACTGGGATATCGGCGCGCTCTTCAATAGGTTGTAAGGCTATGAGGACCGGTTTCGTACGCATCTCCACTTCTGGGGCGGGGCCGACTCCCCGTTGCAAGATGTAGTAGGTGCCCCCGGCCGCCACGATGGCTAGGATGAGTCCCAGAAAGATGAGAAGCCTGCCTCGGCGTAACATTTTCTACCTCCGCGGTATAGGATGCAATGGTACAAATCGTTGCTGTTTTGTCTACTCTAATTCTATCGGAAAAACCGCTTCTTGGCAATAGGAAGAAGGGACTAGCCAATCGGTCGTAGGATAGGCCCTCGTGCCCAGAGGAAGGGGGGAGGAATTGAACCCTGGGGCCCCGATGTCTCTATCCGTAGGGCGGTTATTCTCAGGCGAGGTCTCATCCGGCACTTCCGTCAACTGTACATTGTTGATCAACTGGCTTCCATAGGGCGCAATGCTCGCCAATTCTACGGTGAAGGTAACGGTCATAGTCGCACTAGGAGAGAGCGTGAGAGCATCGGGGTAGTCGTCTGGGTTTGGATATCCCCCCCAAAGGCTTGGAGGTATCTCCTCCCACTCGGGCTGAGGGACTATCACCGCGACATAAGCCGACCCTAGACCTTCGAAGGGGAACTCTTGAAGAAAGAGGCCACTCACCATAGTCGTTCCCGCATTGGTGATCTCGATGGCGTAGGTGATTGTGGCCCCCAGGACTACCCGGTTTATCCCATCCGTCTTGAAGATATGAATATGTATCGACCTCCGCTCAGGAGCCTTGAGTCTAAGTTACGCTTTGGCCGCTAGCGAATGAGAAATACTGAGGGAGAGATGACGTTCCCGCAGAAGTCTGGGCTCCAAGTTACGACCTGAGTACTGCCAGACAAATTGACCGCATAGCCCCAGACGGCACCGCTGACCGTTGTGACGTCAGAGGAAGAGATCGAGATTGTGCCATCGGGGGCAAAGATGATGCCCTCCCAGTTGGTGCCGCTACTTGAGATGTCGATGACCCAAGGGTTGCAACCGCTATCCTGATTGGAGAAGAGGAGCAAGTCCTTTGGGCCTTGGCCGTCCAGATCGGAGTAGGCAATGATATCGTTGGCCCCCATCTGTTCCATTCGGATGGTGCCGGTGGCCACGATGGTGATATTCACCTCGCCGGAGGGCAGATCGGTGCCCTTGATGTGCACATTTCCCTCAACATAATAGAGGCCATCTGGCAAAAGATCATCGGTTGGCCCAGGTTTGAAGAGGCCGCTAAAGGAATGGTAGCAAGAGGTTTGCTCTTCTCCTCCGATTGTCCCCTGGCAATCCGGGTCAGTGTCCGCTTCCGCTATCGCACGCAGATCGCCACTAGCGAAGCGAGTGATGTCAATATTCAGCGCCTGCCAGGGCTGGGGGAGGGGAGCGGCTGGGTCGCACCAATCACTGGACCAGGGGTTGAGGTAATCGGTTGCGGTGGAGCAGCCGGTGCAGTCTCCGCAATATTCCACCGCTCCGTTGACGGTCACATCACTCCCCGTAAGGTGGGCATCGCTATTGCTGTGTACGGAGCCAATTATCTCAACGAACGACCCGGTCATGTCCAGGCCGCATGTGGGGTCGTGGGAATCAGCCCATACCGCATAATCACCTCCGCCCGGCTCTTCGAACAGAATGGCGGCGGCCAGGGCAGAGGCACCGAGTTCGTTTCGGCCTATCACCACGGCGAAGAAAGAGGGGAAGGAGGTAGCGGTGGTCGCCTCGACCCCGAGGGCATCGGCGGGGATGCCGCCATTGCCCGGCAGCGGGTTGGTCCCGGTATGCGCTTCGCTCTCGTTGATGAACCAGCCCTCCACTTCCGCGGGGTCATCCACGCCATTCTGTTGTGCATACTGGATGACCGCATCGTAGATGGCCTGCTCGTCGGCGGCTGTGTGAGGCCCATAGTAGAGGGCGAAGAGTTTACGGACACCAGCCAGGGCAGCGGCGTCGGCGGCGTTCTGCATCTGACGCCGAGCGGCGAAGGCCATGCCCCCATCGATAACCAGGGCCAGGAAGGCGATAAGGCCCACCATCGCCAGGGCGATGAGCACCATGGACTGGCCCCTCTCATCATTATGGCGCGGTCTCTTCATCATATGGCACCTCCGCACTCAAATAAGGCCTGCTCGCTCCCTAGGGGCCTGGCGGTTGTTCGATGATCATGGTAGCCGAGGAGCGCAAGGTCAGCGGGTTCCCGATGATTTGGCTGATTAACGGGGTGATGGCGTAGAAGTCATAAGTCACGGTGACGGTGATGGGTTCGCCACGATCGAATGGGCTGTCGGGAACCACCTGGACATCTATCTCATCCATATCTAGGATAATGGTCTGAGCCACCGCTTGCTCCTCTATGGTATCGGGGTCGTAGGGCGGGAGGCCATCGCCATCGCGGGCAGCGGGATGGATGACTCCATACCTAGCCCCCTCCCGGGCTCCGTTGGAGATGGCGTTGTAGGCGAAGAAGGCACGCCCGAAATCGAAGACGCCCATCAGTATCAATACCAAAACGGGGAGGATGAGAGCGAATTCGACTAGAGCCTGGCCTCTCTTTCCAACCGTACGAAAGTATCCCTGTGGGAAATGGTCTCTGTTTCTTCTTTGTAGCCAGGTCATATTAGCCTCACCCGCCAAGAGAACATTGGCGCCGCCTTCTGGGACATCATGGTGGCGGTGCTGGAGCGACGGGCATTTCTGCCTGCCTGCGGATAGGTATTTTCCCGTCTGCCGGGAACCACTCTTTCACCAAGGGCAAGTTGCCGAAGAAGAGGGTGGCGAAGTCAAATTGCACGGTGACGGTGATCGTATCTGCGTGTGGATCACAATCCGGCCAGCACTGCGGCTCGACGGGAATATCGTCATCAAGTGCTTCGTCTAGCAAGGGCTGTGCCTCTTGCCTAACTTGGTTTCTGATGTCCCCGATGGGCGCACCAGAGTGGAGAGAGCCATATCGGGCTCCCTCCCGGGAGGCGTTAGTGATGGTTACATAGGCATAGAAGACCCTCCCGAAATCTACGACCCCCAAGAGGATGATGAGAAGGATAGGCAACATTATGGCTAATTCGACGAGACTTTGTCCTCTCTCCCTCTTCCAGAGATTTGGCATTTTGGGGTCCTCACTACATTATCAATCACAAGGTAGAATAAGGGATAGCCTGGGCTGCTTTCACCGGCCGAGTGGCCCTTCTCACAGGAAGGCATTACTAGACAGAGCCCTATCGATACCGGGTCGATAGGGCTCTGTTTTGGACAAGGGTGGTCATTGATCGATGCTTAGAATGTCGGCACGCTGCAGGTCTTGGCCGTGGCGTCCCAGTCGCCATTTCGGAGTGCGCAAACGATCTGCTCGAAGATGACGCTGATCTCGGACCCCACGACCGCCAGGACCGCGATGACGACGATGGCTATCAGAACTAAGATCAACGCATATTCGACCAAGCCCTGACCCTTTTCCCTTGACCGCAACCAGGTCAAGAAGTAGGTAATCGGATGCATCCTTTCTCACCTCCTTTCATACTATATTTTTGATAAAGAGAACCTGCCCCCTGGCCTGCGAGGGAGCGAGCCTCAAGGACTGGGAACCTCAGTTCCTAGCCGAGACACTGCCTTCGGAAACCCGGCTTCCCTTCCAGTTGCCGACCCGTGGCTTCGCTCCCTCACCTCATCCCTCGGGATCTCCCTCGGGATCCCTGTGGGACCCGTGGGACGGAGAGGTGGCCTTTTCGGGGCGATATCCTAACTTCTGAAACTTATTAAGGTACAGGCCCTTCGCCCAGTTCTACGCTTATTCTACCGCACACCTTGGTCAATGACAATAGGATAATAGTACCAATCGGTGTCCTTAGAGGATCCCCGTGGGAGGGCAAGCATCCCTGGAGGCCCTCTCCTAGTCGAGTAGCGACTTATACAAACTTACTATACACCAGAACAGGGAAAAGGTCAAGGGCTTTGGAGGCGTTTTGGGTTAAGGCTTGGTTAAGGTTTCTTTCCCATCCCTCGGGATCCCTGTGGGACGGGATCCCTTTGGGACAGGGATACTTTATGTACAAGATGGCTCTATCGCCGGTACTTCGAACCTCACCTTGGTGCCTCGACCTACACTGCTGTCGATCTCTATCTCGCCCCCCAGCATCTCCGCCCTCTCCTGGATGGTAATCAGCCCCACGCTCTTCGAGACCTTGGCCGCGGCCAAGGTCTCCTCCACGTCGAAGCCGCCCCCGTCATCCTCCACGGTTACCGCTACCACTTCTCCCTCTAGGTTTAGAGTGACATCCACATGGGTGGCCTGGGCGTGTTGGTCAACATTGTTGAGGAGTTCTTGGATCACCCGGAAGATGGTCACCTCCAGATGGGGGGCTAGCCGCCTCTCTTCGCTCATGATATGGAGATCTATGGTGAGCCCGCTCTTCTCTTGGAAATCTTGGATGTGTCTTCTTAAGGTAGGAACGAGTCCCAGGTCATCCAACATCATGGGCCGGAGGCCGAATATGAAGCGCCGAGTGTTCTGGAAGGTAGCATTGACCGCTTGCTTGAGGTTCTCCAATTCCACGCGTGCCTCTTCTGGGTCGAGGTCGAAAAGCCGCTCACAGATCTCGGCTTGCAAGATGAGGTTGGTCAGGGATTGGGCCGGCCCATCGTGCATTTGGCGGGCTAACCGCCGCCTTTCGTTCTCTTGGGCCTCAATCACCTGCACGATAGTGCTTTCACTGGAAGGAGTGGGGGAGGGTTCTTCTATCTCCTGAGCCACCTCTCCCACAGGGATCTCCCAGGGATACCCGGGACGGCTGCCGAGGGACAAGAGGCGACGAAGTTGCTCAGCCTGGGCTTGGAGAGCCTCTCCCTTGCTTTGCAGCCGTTCCATTTGGCTCCTCATGGTGAAGAGCCTCATCTGGGAATCTTGGGCCGCGGTGTAGGCTTCCTTGATATCCTCCCGGGGACAACTCTCCAGGTTGATCTCTATCTGGCGCACTCGGCTAGCGATCTGGGCGTTTCGTTGGACGAGCCTTTCTACCTCGCTACTTGTCTGTTTCAGTTGTAGGGCGGTCTCTTGTAGTTCTCTCTCTATCTGATCGTAAGCGGTCTTCGTCTCCTCGACCAGGGTATGAAACCGCTGGAGAGGCGCTATCTCTCGCTGTTCCACCATATCATGCCCCCTCAAATGGTGTGGCTGACTATTCTTCTTCCCTTCTGGTGTCTTGAAGCCTGATCCAGCCATGGCGCAAGGCGTAGACCGCGGCCTCGGTGCGGTCCCGAGCCGGCAGTTTGCGCAAGATGGAAGAGATGTGGTTCTTAACCGTCTGCTGGCTGATCCCCAGGGCACGGGCGATCTCCTTGTTGCTCTCTCCCTGGGCGGCGTGTTGCAGGATCTCCATCTCTCTCGGGGATAGGGGGGTGAATTGATCCTCCTCCGGGATACCTAGCACCGCCAGCCGTTCCAGTTGCTTCATCAGCCAGGCGGCGAGTTCCCTCTCCGTCAGGCTCTTCTCTTCGATCACATATCGGCCTTGGCTCACCTCTCTTATGGCCCAGACCAGCCGCTGGGGGGTGACCTCCTTGGGGAAATAAGCGGCCGCTCCAGCCCTCATGGTATGGATCAACTGCTCCTCATCGTGGTAGGCGGTCAACATGATTACCGCCGTTTTTGGCATCTTCCCTTTCAACTCTCGGGTGACCTGCAAACCGTTCATAGAGGGGAGGTTGATATCCATCAGGATCACATCGGGTTGGGTCTCCTCGGCCACTCGAAGCGCTTCCAAGCCATCGGCCGCCTCCGCCGCCACTCCCAAATCTTCCTCTTTCTCTAGGACCTGACGCAGCCCTTGCCGGAAGAGAGGGTGATCGTCGACGATCATAACTTTGATCTTCTCTCCCACGGGATCCTGTAAGGACACCTTCCCACCTCCTATCTTTACCTACCGGGAACGCGCTGACCCTTTCAGTATAACATTTATACCCTCTCCTGGCAAGGGCGACCAACCGATGGAAGAAGGGTTTCCAATCAAGGGTTCGCAAGATCATGAGCACCGTGACAGGGTGAGGAAAACCAAGGCGCTCAGCCAGAGGGCTTATGCTGGGGGGCTAGGGCAGGGAGGTGAGGACTAGAGCGATGAGGCTGACAGTCAAGATTGTATACCCTAGCCTTTTAGGCTACCCACCCCCAGCAAGCGAACTGACCGCACAGGAATATGAGAAGGCCGAAAGAGAGATAGACGATCAGTCGGTTTACCCAAGGGTTTTCTCCCCAACGGCCCCAGATCATGAAGGCAGGGAAGAGGGTCAAGACATAGCGGGACATGCTCACTAGAGGCTGGCCAGCCGTCCGCCGCAAGAGCAGTGCAAGCATGGTGAGGGCCATATAAAGGCTGTAGGTCAAGGGTAGAGCACGGAGAGAGATTATGGTCATCGCCAGAAAGAGGAAGGTCGTTATCAGGTTAAGGACGTTTATGTAGTTACCGTATGGCGAGAGGATCTTCCGTACCGTGGCTATGATGTTATCCCAAGGCAAGACGAATTGGGCGTATAGCTGATTTTGGTAGGCATCGAGAAGAAAGGTTCCCAAGGAGTTCTGGTAGAGCAAGAATGTCGCTGTCCCTAGAGGGATGAGGAGCAGAGCCAAAATAGCGGGCCTCACTCGCCTTTCCCTCGTGAAATAGAGGTACACCAAAGGCAGGATAAGGATCACCCCTTGCAGACGGGTGAGGGAAGCAAGAAACCCCAAAATCCCCGCTAGCCACCACCTTTTTTGATGGGCATACCAGAAGGCAGCCACAGTAAATAGGAGAAACAAAGATTCCGTATACCCGGCCAGAAAGAAGAAGGCGGTGGGGAAGATAGCCAAGTAGACTACCGTTCGTCGCGCCGTCTCCTCCTCAAAGAGTAAGGTCGTGAGCCGGTAGAGGTAGAAGAGTAGGCCGATATAGGCCAGGTTGGAGATAATGAGGGCGGCGAGCAGGTAGTTGCCCAGGAAGACCTTTCCCACCGCTCTAATGAGGAGGGGATAGAGGGGGAAATAGACGATGCTTCCATCCTCAAGGGAGTAACCATGGGTGGCTATTTTCAGATACCAAAGGGTGTCGTACCGTTGCCAGACGCCAAGAACGAGTTCGGCCCAGCCTCCGATAATGGGCTCCACCCCTTGGTAGGGGCGAAGGAGGGGGTCGGGAGTTGTGGGTGGTTTCAGCCGCCATAGAATCAGAGCCGCCAGTGAGGAGAGAACTAGGCGCATGGTCAGAAAGATGGTCAGGGAGTACCGGAGGGCTGGGTCCCACCCCTTGAGCCTAGATGACAATCCCTCGACTATCTCTTGGATCATCTTCTGTCCCACGACTCGATCTCCTGCTGGATGAACCTCACATCGGTGGTATAAGTCTTGGCCCGCCTAAGCTAGCGAGGCCAGCCGATGGAGAGACACTTTCCATGTGTCCCCAAGGATCATCAAAAGTCTATCATGTCTGCGTCCCCTTTCCAACACCTGCTGGCGTGGTGATGGACGGTAGATCAACGAGGAGGCCGATGGAGAGTGCCGCTATGGCATATCCTAGGTGATTGATATGGAAGTACCTGGAGAGAAAGGCCATTATGGCGAGAAAGATGCCGTAACCAAGCCAGCACCGCGAAACGTTATTCTCCTTCAATTGCTTTCTCAACAAATATATGAGGAGAGGTAACCCGAAGATCAATTGGAGGATCCAAAAGGGAAAGTAAGCCGTGTTCGATTTTATGACTCCACAGGCTAGAAGGAGAGCGCCTACGCCGAAGCCCCTGATAGGATAACTGGTAGGAGAGATGCCCGAGACATAACTGAAGGTGTCGTCGATGAAGGCTGCTGGGTTCCAGAGGAAGAAGGGAAGCACCACTAGGGCAAAAGTCAAGAAGAAGGGATAGGTCTTTTTGATAAGGGAGCCTATCTCCCCGAGACAGAACGAGCCGTTGAATTGAAGGAGAAAATAGAAGGGCAAGAAAAACCAGGCCACCTGCTTGGTGGCGCAGGCCAAAGCCAGAGGAATGGTAGAGGCGAGGTGGCATCCTCTCTGAAACAAATATGTGCTTAGTAGAAGCAGGGATAGGACTAGGACATCGTTCATGCCAAAGGCTAGTGAAATCAGCAGCAGGAAGTTCAGTCCGACAGCCACCAGGAGGCTGAGTTTCCTTTCGGTCGATCTTGCCAATTGAGGAAGCATAAGCAGCACTATCATGAAGGCTAAGGCATGTACCAAGCGTTGGTCATACCACCCCAATATTCTCATAGATCCTATGTAGAATGGCAGTGAGAGCAGGAAGGTGCCAGGGAGATAAACGTAGTGATAGATGGCTGGGTTTGGAGAGACCTCTGGAAGAGTAATTCTTGCTACCCCCGTCTTGTCGTAATCCTCGACATAAGGATTCTTCCCCTCCAGTAGAAACTTGATGGCTTCTTCGGTCTGTATGGCACCGTCTTGTATCCTCGAGTAGTAAGCGTCAGATTCAGGATCCGCTGTGAGACGGAGGGTGATATTAGCCATCAGGGGGGCCAGGGCTAGCGAGCATCCGGCGAGAAAATCGCAGTCTCGCTCCACAGCCCAAAGGGCCAAGGCCACCAAGGCTAGGACGGGGATGGTGAACTGGCCCAGAACTATGCTACGAGCGGTGGGGTAGAGGAGCAGGCACCATAAGGACAAGGCGAGGAGCCCAGCGGGAGAGGGCTTCCAATCGAAGGTTCGCAAGGTTATGGTCACCGCGGCCAGGGTGAGGAAAACTAAGCCGCTCAGCCAGAGGGCCTGTGCTTGGGGATAGGGCAAGAAGGCTAAAGGAAGGATGAACAGGGAGACATAAAGGGGGTAGGCGAAAGCCACTTGATCCTCATCTCCTCTGGCTGGCCGCCCATACATACCCTTTTGTATTTCCAGAGTCACCTCTTCGGAATATGGGTCTTTGCCCTCTAGCAGCAAGGCTCTAGTGCCTCTCCAACGGGAGTAGAAATCGTTGCCGCTGGGGATTCTGGAGGTGAAGAGGGAGTAGATGAGGTATGATTGCAGTAGGAAGAGAATGACCAGGAGGAGAAGGAATAGCACATTGTCAGCACTGGCAGAAGGAGCATGCATTCTAGAGGCGCTCATGGAGATTCCACCCCTGAATCGATCTTGCCACCAGACAGATTCCTCAGGTATCTGGCCCACAGTTTACCACACAACCAACCGCAAGGCTAGGAATGGCAAATAGTTGAGACCGAAGGCAAAAGATGGTAAAATCTGAGCGCCTGTGAATAGTAGGTGGTAAAGGGACCGGTATGAGATTCTTCTTGCCTTCCGATCGAAGGCCTGACGACAAGACAAGGTGGAACAAGATACTGTGGGCTGTTGGCCTCGGGGCCTTGGTTGGAGAGGTCGCCTTTCTTTTGATCTACACTGCAGGGGAAGATTTCTGGCAGCATTATTTTACGGCTAAGGCCCTGATAGCCGGACTGCCCGCAGAGACCGTCCAAGACGTTTGGCCTCTACAATATGTTTATCCTTACCTCATCTTCCTGCCCTGGGCTCTGGTCCCCCTTTCGATGCTGCCACCACGACTGGCTCTTACCATATGGGTTGCCTTGCTCTACCTTGCTATGGGGGCGGCTGTTTACCTGTTAGCCATGACATTTCCGCACTTTACCCGCCCACGCGCGGCGGCAGCCGCTCTTTGGTTCGCGATCTGGCCTGTGACCTTTGTGGCCGTCTTCATGGGCCAGGTGAGCCCGTTCATCCTTTTGATCCTCGTCGTGGCCTACCGACTGGGAAAGAATGGGAGAGATCTGGTTAGTGGTTTCGTCTTGTCTTTGGGCCTGCTTAAGCCCCATCTGATGATCGGGGTAGTGGGAGCGTTAGCATTGAGAGCAAAGTGGAGGATCATTCTCGGGTTCACCCTGGGGAGTCTGGTGGTCTTAGGGATTTCCCTATTCTCTGGTCCAATGGGGTCAGCGCCCAATTGGTTCAGATATGTGACGGAATGGTTCCTTTCCAATGATCGTTCGGTATCAATTGTGGGTAGGCTTTATTTCCTTCCCTGGCAACTGCAACTGATAGTGACCCTTTCAGGGATGGGTCTCCTAGCCTTCTGGTGGTGGCGTCGACCTAATATTTCCCACTGTGACGCGGCTTTGGGTTTCCTGATCTATCTGGCATTGGTTCCCTATGTTCTTGTCTACGATCTAGTGCTTCTGGTACCCTGTTTTCTGGTGCTCATTGATTCCAGGGGTATCATATTCTGGGCCAGTGTCCTCATGGCGGCGGTGGCTAGCCTACGTTATGGTCTAGGTGACCTCGCGGCCCTGGCGTTGCTCCTTCTGGCCTTTTCCCTCTGGCGGAATCGGAAGCGGTTGCAACAGCCGCTCTAGGTCCTTAACGAATACCCCCTGCAGATTTCCTTAGTAGCTAGGCATAGGGTTACCTGCCTCTTCGCAAGAGGACCCGGCGAGTTCCCCAGGAGCCCATTGCTGAATATAAGGAGGCGCATAGAAAGAGCCTAGCCACTGGCAAATCTCGGCCGCCTTGTTCGGTTGGTTTGTCCGCCCGTAGGCCTTAGCCAGGTACAGATAAGCGGGTATGAGTTCGTCTCTGGGGGCACATCTAATTATGTCAGGAGCGAATTCTACCTCTAGGCTAACCCTATGCCATACGTTAGTAGCATACAGGTAACCTGGAGGAAGCGAGGGACAAGGTGGCCTGAGACCGGCCTGTAAATTCGAGATGGCTTGGAGAATATCTCCTGACTGGTACGCCAGCAGGCCGAGGGCCACATCGGCGTCTGCAACCCCTAAAGCAGCGGCGGTATGCAGATCGTTTTGCGCACGCTCTAAAGAACCGAGGCGCGCGTAAAGCCGGCCGCGCTCCAAGTATGCCGCGCCAAAGGTGGGCCTTGTTTGGAGAGCCTCATCGAAATGGGTGCGCGCCAGACCCCAGTTTCCTTGTTGCTCCGCGATTTTCCCTCGCAGTAGATAATAGGAAGGCGTGGGCTGGGAGGCATTCAGAAAGCCAGTCGCGGAGGACAAGTCATCGCCATAATAAGCCAGAGTGGCCATCCACAACTGATCATCATAGTTATCCCCAGGTCGCAGGGTGGGAAGGAGGGCCACCGCTTTGGTGATCAAGTCCGGTTTCAGTTGCCGCCTGAAGGCAGTGGTTTGCCAAAAGCCGCTTCGAATAAGTCCCGGAGAAAGGGCGATCGCTGCAGCGTAGAAATCAGCTGCCGATTCGACATCTCCTAGTTCCTCAAGGATGTAGCCCAATCCAAGGTGGTAGCGGGAGTTGTAGGGAGCCAGTTGCGCAGCCCGCCGCAACTGGGCGAGAGCCTCGGTGGGGCAGCCGGCTCTCCAGGCCAGCCAGCCCAACTGGAGGTTGTTTTCCGCGAAGTCATCTCCGCGCAAAATCGTCGTCTCGTAGTCAGAGATAGCCGCTTGCGTCTTCTCCGCGTCGCCGGTCTGTACGGCCAGGAGTCCGAACACGATCCCTCGTTGAAATGGATAGACACCGCAGTTCGGATCCAACACCGCTGCCTTGTCGAGGAGGACGACCGCATGGGTGAGGTTTCCTTGTTTCACCGACTCTAGAGCTTTTGATTGATAGTAATGTGCTATATCAATGGGAATCAGCAAGAGTGCAATTCCCACAATGCAAAGGAAGAGGGCCACTGCAAACCACCGGGAACAGCGTCTTGCAGGTCGAGAGAGAGGCTGCATGGCGACCGCTAGGTAGGCTATGGCATACACTCCGCTGAACGGGGCCGCGGCCGGCACATCGAAGAGACTCCAGGCTACTAAACCCGTCAAACCGGCTAGCATGGGCCAGACCGTGAAGGGGTCGCTTCCCCCGATTCGATCACGCGAGCGTTGGCTCTCCTTTATCCAGAGCCTTGCACAGGCGAGGGTAGCCGTAGCCATCAGAGCAAGTAGGGCGACGAGACCTGTCAGCCCAGTCTCGACTGCCACATTCATAAAGAGGCTGTGGGCGTGTTCAAAGAATCGGTCGCTGAACACGCCAGCTGGATCCCCTATCACATGAAGCGCCCAACCGAAAGTGCCAGGTCCCGTCCCCAGTAAGGGAAACCCTCTGATTATTCTAAAGCCACTCGCCCAGAGGTTGACTCGTACAAGCAGGGGGTCGATTGGGAGTCTCATGCGGAAGAGCCAGGCAGCTGTGGCATAAGAGGCCAAAATGAGTATTGAACCGCTCGTTGTCAAAAGGGCGATCTGAGCCCAAGTAGTTCTTTCCAGTCGCCGTAGACTCTGAAGCGGCTCTCCCAACCTGGGCCAGATCATGGTTAGGCTCATGGTTATCAGGCTAACACCCACGCCCAAGAGCCATCCCCTGGAGAACGTTGAGAGGAGAAGGATCCCTGTACCTCCAAACCAGGCTAAAAGGGCGAGCTTTGTCCAACGAGAGGGGGTTGCCACCAGCCTGGAGATGGCCAAAGGGATTGCGAGAACAAAAAACATCTCTAGATGATTTGTTAGTCCCAGTGTGATCCGATCTCCATGGGTACTTAGCGATAGGAAAGTCGTTTGCCAACCCCGTATATCGCTCAGTCCGTTTCCCAACGATTCGTGCCATAGGAGAAGTTCCCATAGCCCTACCATGGTCACCACTCCCCCAGTCATCAGAACAGCCGTTGCTAGGTCGCTGCTTGACCATCCTTGGAGCAGCATATCCAAAAGAAAGTAGAAGAGCAAGGCCAAGGAGACCAAGTGCAGGGTGGTTCCTAGACTCAATCGACCATCCGAGGACAGAGCGAAAGAAGCCACAACCGTCAGAAGAAAGATCATAAGAGGCAAATCTATGGGGCTTTGGGGGATGCTGATGCCCTTGAGTAGTTTGGGGAGAGTCCAGACAAGCAGCACCAGAATGAGCAGGAGGTGCGAACAAAAGAGATGGGGGAGGCTTCGAACTCCAACGGAAGTTCCACCAAAGAGGGTATAGTAGGCTAAAACCAAGAAGAGAAGAATAGTTCGGCGAAAACTCCTTTTCACAGGGCTTCTCCGGTCTCGAATCATCGAACTATACTAGCGAGGCTTATCAGGACCTAGATCTTCAATCTCCTTGAGTCTCTCTAACGAAGACGACCGCCAGTTCATCGGCGTAGACCTGCTGCCAGTTCGGACTTTCGGTTAATAGAGTGGCAAAAGTGCTATCTCTATCTATGAGCACTAGATCGACCTTGTATTTCTCTAGAATATCCCGCCACCCCCTGCGCCCCCGATATACCTCCAGGTATTCCTCTATGAACTCATCCCCATATACGTCGGCTCGGCCGTCGATGAAGACCTGCTCCTCAGGGTAGAGCCGCCAGATGAGATAACCTCCCCACCGGTAGAGGTTATAGATATTGCCACGCCGGCCCTCTTCCTTCAGATAGTCGACCGCAGCCACGGGAAAGATCTGGCGTTGAAGGCTCTCGTTCTCTTGGAGGGAAAGAGCGGCCTTGAAAGAGCCGGCAGAGAGGATGAGGAGGAGAAGGAACCAGTTCAAGGCGCACAGGCGAAGGTTTGGTCTGGTCTGCTCTTTCTGAGAGAGGCGCTTTTGAAACCACGAGCCTTCCCAGAGGGAGGCCAGTTGATTGCTCAGGATGGGGGCCGCAACCACGGCGAAGAGGGGGACATTGCGTCCCGAGCGAAGGGCTGCATAGCCGAAGGCCAGAAGAAAGAGCATATCCTGGGAATGGAGGGGGGATCGGGAGAGGGAGAGGGTGAGCCAAGTAAGGAGGATGAGGATCGCCAGGGGCTGAAATTGTGCCTGGTGAAAATCGGGGGAGAACCATTCTATGATGTAGGCCTGCATCGCTTGGCTCCCCAAGGTGGCGAAGGGGTAGGAGAGGATTCGCCAGCCATGGGGGTTGATGAGGGTGAAAGCCCCAGAGAGGAGGAAGACAAATGAGAGTTTCTTCAGGCGGTGGCCTCCCTCTTTTGGGGCTCTTAATAAGGATACCCCTTCCCCGACGATGTGGAGTAGGAGCAGGGCCAAGCCCAGGAGGTATGCACCATGTAGGTTGACCCAGAGGGCCATGAGCGGGGGCAAGAGCCAAAGGTGGCTCTCTTTCCTGGCTAGGATATAGAGGAAGAGGGCGCTCAAGAAGAGAGAGAGCATCTGGGGGCGGACGCCCCAGGAGATGGCTGAGGTGAGGGCGGCCAGAAGGACTACAAAGGTTGCAAGCCAGGGCCTCCCCTCGCATTGGAGGTAGACCAGGATGAAGGTGCAGGTGATGAGGAGGGCGAAGGTCAAAATCAGCCCCCTTTGGCCGATCAGGGAGTAGAGGGCGAAGAGTATCGTCTCCGTCAGCCACTCGTGGGCCACCCATGCTTGCCCTCTAGCGGTGTAGGAGAAGGGGTCCTCTCGGGGTATGGATCGTCTCTCCCAGATGAGTTGTCCGGTGCGCAGGTGCCAGAAGAAGTCCGGATCCCCGATCCCTTGAGTGGACATGACGAAGATGGAGATGAAAAGGATAATGACCAGTAACCGTTTGGTATCCAAGGAGCGCAGGATCATCTTTACCACTCTCTGACGATAAGGAGTATCTCCCTATACAGTTTACTATGGTTAGAAGGGGCGTGCAATGGGAAAAAAGCACTACAACCAAAAGGGAACTACTTCTGCTCTCCTTTACGGGCGAAGGTGGTGAAGAGGTCGCCCAGGTTGATGGAGATGGGGAGGTGAGCGAGCCCCAAATTCCTGGTCAAATTTTCCAGGCTTTGGGCCAACACCCCGGCATAAGGCTCTAGGCGAGAGAGGAGGTAACCTAGGCGTAAATAGCGGCCTTGGGTGACCATCTCGATTGCCTGGAAGCCTGCCCTCTCTAACATCTGAGTTAGGGTCTGGGGAGAGAAATAGTAGAGATGCATCTCCATCAGCCAAGGCCAACGGTGGCCCATAAGCCGGGCAAAGGGGCTCTCGATGTTGATGGTGTGGATGCAGATGATCCCTCCTGGAGCGAGGATCCGGTAAGCCTCCTGTAGCGAGGCTAAAGGGTCGGTGAGGTGCTCTATCACATCCCACATGGTTACTAGGTCAAAGAACTGGTCAGGAAATCGGGCTTCCCTCAGCGTACCTGTAGTTACCCGTAGCCCCCGGGCCCGAGCCTGCTCCGCCGCCCAGGCGGAAGGCTCGACCCCCCAAGCTTCCCAGCCTTGCTCCTGGGCGATCTCCAGGAAGACGCCGATGTGACATCCGATATCCAGAAGGCGCGGCCCTTCACGGGGGGGCACTAGCCTGAGGAGAGGTTCTAGGTTCCTCCGGAAAGTCAGTATCCTCCCCTCCCGCTCCTGGAGGTAGGTCTTATCTATGGCGCACTCGTATTCGTGAAGGATCTCCCTCTCTTCCAATCGGGGGTTGGTGTAGACCAAGCCACATCGGCGACACTTGACGATAGGGGGGTGCTTGCCATAGGCGGAACTGGTGCACCGGAACCACTCCTGAGGAGGCTCGGCTTCCTCGGAGATGGTGGCTGGGTGTAGGACCTCGCTATCGGTGGCGCCGCATAGGTTACAAGGTATGCTCTCCAACCTTCCTCCTACTTAGAGGTCAGAGTCAAGCGGATGACGGTATGTAGAGCCTTGAGGATCTCACCCCGAGAGATCTTCGAGGCCCCACGTTGTCTATCCTCGAAGATGATGGGCACCTCTTCGATCTCGTGTCCCATCTTCTGAGACCGGTAGAGCATCTCTATGAGAAAGGAGTAGCCATCGGAGAAGATGGTATCCAGGTCTATCGATTCCAGCACCTCTCGGCGGTAACAGCGAAAACCGGCGGTGCAATCGTGGGCCCTCAAACCTAGGGCTAGGCGGGCGAAGATGTTGGCTGACCGGCTGAGTGCCCTTCGGGCCAGGGTACAGTTGAGGGTGCCCCCTCCGTCAACGTATCGTGAACCGATGACCAAATCTGCGCTTTCAGATCGGGCTAACAGTCTGGGGATATATCGGGGGTGATGGGAGAAGTCGGCGTCCATAGTGACCACCCGGTCGGCTCCCAAAGAGAGCGCATGTTTGAAACCGGCGATGTAAGCCGTTCCCAGTCCCATTTTGCGCGGGCGGTGAAGGGCGGAAACGCGGGAGTCTTTCCTTGCCCATTCGTCGGCTATCTCTCCTGTACCATCGGGGGAGTTGTCGTCCACGATCACCAACTGGACGGGTAGGGAGAGGATCTCCTGAGCGAGTATCCCGATGTTATCGCTCTCATTGTAAGTGGGCACCACCACCGTGGTCTTGAGTGAGGTCTCCATACGAGGGTCATTCTACCGCCTATTTTCTCCTAAATCAAGGGCTTGCCTTGTATCCAACGCCTTCTTGTAGTAGAATGGTTCACGAGATGATACCTTTATATGATGAGAACCCTACTCGGATCTTTCCTCTGGTTACCGTCCTTCTCATCGCCGCTAATGTGGTGGTTTTCATCTACCAACTCATCCTGCCCTCCCCCCAAGCCTTAGAGGGTTTCGTGGGGGCGGCAGCCATTATCCCCTACGATGTGACCCATAATCTCGATCTCGCGGTCTCTTTGACCCTTCTCACCTCCCTCTTCGTGCACGGTGGATGGCTTCATATCATCGGCAATATGCTCTACCTTTGGATCTTCGGGAACAACGTCGAGGATGCGATGGGCCATCTCCGTTTCGCTCTTTTTTACCTCCTTTGCGGCCTGGGAGCCAGCGCTGCCCAGATCGCGGTGAACATCAATTCCCCGGTGCCGAATATAGGGGCCAGTGGTGCTATCGCCGGTGTCTTGGGAGCCTATCTTATCCTCTTCCCCCGGGCCAGAGTGGTCAGCCTGGTGACTTTGGGTTACTTTGTGCGTCTGGTGAGGGTGCCAGCGGTTCTTGTTCTCGGCCTCTGGATAGTGGTCCAACTCTTCAGCGGCCTCGCCTCTTTGGGCATGCCTGGGGTGGGTGGCATCGCCTGGTTCGCCCACCTGGGAGGCTTCCTTGTGGGGTTGCTTTTGGTCCGCCTCTTCGCCCGAGGTAGAGCGTGGTATAGAGGGGAGACCTTCTAGTGGGTATAAGGGTTCGGGGGCTCTACGATTTGCAGGCGATCGATCTGGAGATCGATGAAGCGGAACGAAGCCTTCGTGTTGTAGAGAGCGGTCTGGGGGAGAGTGAGGAACTCCGTTCGGCACGGGAGAGCCTGGCTCAGGCTTCGGAACGGCAAGCGGAGTTGCGGAGGCGGCTTCGGAACTTGGAACTAGATTTAGACGGGGTGATAGAGAAGAGGAAGGCCTCCGAGAAGACCCTCTACAGCGGTAGGGTGAAGAGTCCCAAGGAACTAACCGGCTTGGAGCAAGAGGTGCAACTCTTGAAACGGCGCCAGGTGGAAGTCGAGGATGAGACTTTGGAGGTCATGAGCCAACTAGAGACGGCGGATGAACGTTTGGCGAGGGAGAAGAAGGGGTTGGAAAGGCTGGAGATGAAGTGGAGGGAGGAACAGGCGGGGTTGAAAGAGAAGCAGGCTGAATTATCTTCCCGGCTCTCCCTCCTGAGGGAGAGGAGAGAGAGCCTCCAGGCGGCCATCGACCCCGAGGACTTGGCCACCTATGAGGATCTCTGCCGTCGGAAGGGGAGGCAGGGGGTGGCCTTGGTCCAAAACGGCGTATGTCAAGGGTGTGGAGTGGCGGTGTCCACAAGCAAAGTGACCAGGGTGCTTCGCGGTGAGGAGTTAGTCCACTGTGCCAACTGCGAGCGTATCCTCTATCTAAAGGGGTAGGTCGTCTTGAGCAAAGGAGTCCCTTTCGCCAACCCGTATGTGATAGATAAGCCGGTTGTTGAAGCCTCCCATTTCTATGGACGGCTCGATCTTTTGGACTGGGTAGAGAGTAGTCTCGATAAGGGGCAACCACTCTTGATAGTGCAAGGCCCCCATCGCATTGGGAAGAGTTCTTCCCTTCACCAATTGGGCGCCCATCTTGGCTCTAACTATATGGTGTTTCTGCTAGGGGAGATGGCCGAGTCTCGGCTGGATCGCCTCCTCTGGCAGATAGCCTTGGCTATGACTGAGAGCCTGCCAGAAGAGATCGCCTTGTCCTTACAGGCTCCCCTCCCTGGGCTGCTTAGTTTCGAAGGCCAGGCTTCCTATTTCGGGGAGGAGTTCCTCCCTCGACTCTCCAAAGCCGTGGGAGGAAAGCCCCTTCTTTTGGCTCTGGATGATTTTCATCTCTGGGGAGGGGGTGACTCAGCGCTTCAGGCCGAACTCCTCTCCTATCTAACCTCATTAAAACTAAATCTTCTTTTGACCTGGGAGGGGCCCGCGGGAGGGATGCTCTCCCAGGCTCTAGTATGGAGATTGGGCCCCCTGGATCGCGAGGAGGCACGGCGGCTTATCACCGAGCCTGGCGCAGGGATCCTCGATTACGATTATGAAGCCCAAGAACGGATTCTAGCCCTCACCTCCGGCCATCCCTACTTCGTTCAACTCCTCTGCTACGCCCTCTTTGAGCGGTGCGTTTCCAAGGGTTGGGTGCTCATCCAGGATGTTGACGAAGTGGTGCCAGAGACTATGGCCTTGGGCAAAAGTTACCTACAGCACCTTCTTGCCGCTTCCTCTCCCCAGGAGCGGGTGGCACTGGCGGCTCTGGGCGCTATGCGAGGCATCCAGGGCCTTATTCTGGAGGAGGAAGTGTGCTACCTCTTGCAGCGAAGGAGGATACGCCTCTCTCCGGAAGAGTTAAGGGTGGCTTTACATCGCTTGGTGGAGCGAGGGCTTCTGGTGAGCATGGCTCCTCATACCTATCGCTTTCAAGTGGAACTACTGAGGGTTTGGCTGGGTAAAGAAGAGGAGTTTGGGGGATCCTTGATCAAGGAGGTAAGGCCTGGCAAAAGAGGGCTAGGCCTAAAGAGGTTCTTCTGGCCAGTGGCCGCGGCTTTACTGGTGATCCTGCTTTTCCTGTGGTCAATACGTTCGCGCTTACAACCCCCTACTGGTGGGGAAGGGGGTCAGGGAGGGCCGGTAACGACTCCTACGAGCCTTGCCGCCTCAGGGGTTTCTCCCACCGAGCCACCGCCTCCCCGCCAGAACATAGCCTATATGTTTTGGGAGGAGGAGAGCGGCACCTGGGAGATCTATCTCATGGCCAGCGATGGCTCGAACCGTACCCCCTTGACCAAAAACGAGGTGAACGATACCTGGCCCTCTTGGTCCTATGACGGGCGTCTTGTTTTCGTCTCCGAACGGGATGGGAACAGGGAGATATATCTTATGAACGCTGACGGCTCGAAACAGGTTAACCTGAGCCAGAACCCAGCCCCGGACTCCAGCCCTTCCTTCTCGCCCGATGGGAGGAGGATAGTCTTCTCCTCCCGTCGCGACGGCAATTGGGAGATCTATATCATGGATGCCGATGGGTCGCAGCAAGCGAGGGTGACTCGTAATGAGGAGCCGGACTACGCGCCTGTATGGTCTCCTGATGGGACGAAGATAGCCTTCGTCTCCGAGCGGGATGGGAACAAGGAGATCTACGTGATGGACACGACTGATGACTGGGAGGAGACGAGGCTCACCTCCAATGAGGCCACCGATACCTCGCCCGCCTGGTCTCCCGATGGGACAAGGATAGCCTTTGAGTCCTACCGGGATGATGACATGGAGATCTACATCATGAACGCCGATGGTGCCGGGCAACGGAATCTGACCAACGACCACACCGTCGACGATTACGGGCCCTCTTGGTCGCCCGATGGCTCCCAGATAATCTACTACGCCTATAGGGATGGCAACTGGGACCTATACCTCATCGGGGTCGATGGAACGGGCCGCGTGAACTTGACCGATAGCGCCGAGGCGGAGCAGGGCCCGGCCTGGAGGCCATAGAGCATTCTTTTGCCTTAAATGTGGCTCATCCTACTTGACAGGGGGCGCGCTTTCTGTTAGAATGGTTTTGCTATAGTACCAAAGTACCATCACGCCTGCGGAAGGATAGTATATAGCGGGGGCGAAGAAGCCTAGTCTGGAGTATTGGACGCCCCAGGGCTAGGCGGAGCCGGTGGCGTAACCGACCGCGAAGTTCCGGTCGGTTTCTTGGTCTTGGAGACTGGCATCTTCCCTGTCTGAAAGGAGGTGGTGGGGCGGGAGAATGGTTTGACTATGTAGTGTTGAGGGAAAGAGTCTAGAAGGAGGAAAGTAGGTGAAAGGAACGAGGAGATTTCTAATCGTAGCGGCCGTCGTCTTGGGCCTGGCAGTGGCGTTGGTGGGCATCGCCTACGCCATAACCAACGGGGAGCCGGATGGCGACGCGCATCCCTATGTGGGCCTGTTGGTGTTCGACGTAGAATTGCCCGACGGCTCACAGGTGCCCGCATGGCGTTGCAGCGGGGCCCTGATTGCACCAAATCTCGTGTTGACAGCCGGGCACTGCACGGACGGCGCTGTGGCCGCGAGGATCTGGTTCGAGGAGGGTCCGATAGCCGCTGTCTGGGATGATCCCCCTGGTGAATATCCCCTTGGCGGTACCACATCCTATGAGGGAATCCCCTACACCAACCCGGATTACGGCACCGGCAGCCTGGGGAAGGGGCTCCCCGCTTTCGACTATCGCGATGTAGGGGTGATCGTCCTGGATGAGCCGGTCACCTGTGCGGATGTCGGCAGGTGTGCCATTCTCCCCGCCGCGGGGTTGGTGGATACGCTGAAGAACAAGACCGACATTGACTTTGTGGGCTATGGCGTGCAGTATCAAGCCCAAATTCCTGGGAAAGATGTGCCACAACCTCCTCCGTACAATCGATGGACAGGACCGAGAGTCCGCCTGTACGCCCCGAGCCAACTGGTCTCCGGCAAGTTCGTGCACGCCAGCGAGTTCATGCGCCTCAGTCTGAACCCCGGCGGCGGGAAGGGCGGCACCTGCTTTGGCGACTCCGGCGGCCCCGATCTGCTGGGTGGCACGGATACCGTCCTGGCGGTCAACTCCTATGTGACCAACTACAACTGCGCAGGCGTGGGGTATTCGAGCCGCGTCGACATCCCCGAAGTGCTGGACTGGATCATCAACGAGGAGTACCTAGACTAGCCACCGCGTTAAGTGTTCAAAAGGAAGGGGAACGGCTTTCCCTGGCGGCTCCCTTTCTCTATTTGTGTGAGGACCCACGGTGCGGCGCATGTGCGGTGATGGTGGTCACATTCGACGCGCCAGAAGGCTTCACTGGTTAGGCGGAGTGCAAATACGACTTTACGCTAAGGGAGAGCCCAAGAAGTAGTTGTTCCGGCGGCAGAGAAGCGAAGAGCCCGCCCTTTTGAGGGCGGGCTCTGGTCTTCTTTCTGCGGGTGGTTCTTTATCGGTGACGGGCCATCGACGGCGTGGGACACGCTATCCCATGGGGGAACACGGGCATCATGGGACAGACATCCACTAGGGTGGGAGTTGGCGCGCTAGGAACGGTGATGGGCGTCGCTGTCGGAGATGGCAGGACAGATAGGAGATGGCCTTCCTGATCACACAGCACCCCCTGCCCTCTGCCAGAGTGGTACTCATACACCTCATCGTCCACCCTCATCACCACCCTCCATCCTGGCACGATGACCTGGGCGTAGACCATACCCGGCTCTGGACAGCCCAGGCTGGTGTCTGGCCACTCTACCTCTTCAACTTTCACCACCTCGATCTCCTCGCTGGAGATACCGAGCCAGTTGGCCAGAGCCTTGCGCGCTTGTTCTTCAACCTGCTCGCCGGAAATACAGGGGGCATCAGGTCGAGGGGTCAGAATCACAATCGCCTCTGTAGGAGAAGGTGTGGATTGCAAAGTCGGCCTGCTGGTCAGGGTCGGCAAGGGGCTCAAAGTCGGAGGATTCGTCAAGGGAGGGGTTTCGCCCTGGCAGGAAACCACGGCTGCCACCGCCAGTAGCAAGATAGCAAGTATCACTCCCAGATTATGCCTCTTGAAGAGATACACCGTTGACCTCACTATATAGACGGGCTAGGAAGCGATGAGGTTCCTTAACTTTTTCCTCGCTTCTCTCTCCGACAGACCTCTTACTCTTATGGTCTTATTCCTCGCCCTCTGTCCCCTTATTATCTCCACCTGCCGCTTTCTTACCCCTAGCGCCTGGGCTAAGAATTCGACTAATACCTCGTTGGCCTTCCCTCTTACCGGTGGAGCCGCTATCCGTACTCTTAAAACCCCTCCCTCCACCCCCACGATCTCGTTCTTTTTGGCTCTAGGCACCACTCGGACGGGGAAGGTAAGAGAGCCGTCCTTCTCCTGCATCGCTAACCCAATGGCTTTCTCGCTCACGCTTATCTTTTTGACCCTTCTCAGTAGAGGGAGAGCAGGAGTTGCTGGAGAACCGCTTGGACTACTTGTAGGAGGACGAGGGCTACCAGGGGGCTAAAATCTATCATCCCCGTGGGGGGAAGGAGGCGGCGGATGGGGGCTAGGATGGGCTCGGTCACCTGATGGATGAAGACCGATACCGGGTGATAGGGGTCGAAGCGAACCCAGGAGAGGATCACCCGGATGAGAATGGCTAGAGAAAAAGCGTAGAAGAGCGTATTGATGAGTTTAAGGGTGTAGATCATTTCGCCTAACCCTCCCAGGTATTTGGACTTCTGATAGGCTGTCCAGACGGCACGGGAGAGGACGGTGCGCAAGGCCTTCCCTCAACCCTTGGTCCGAGAGGGCTTTTATCATCGCTTCAGCCATCACCCCGGTGCAGATGAATGATAAGGTAATCCCTTTGAGGTCGTTCATCGCTATTCCTTCCTCTCTCCGAATATAGCCCTCCCGATGCGCACCATCGTGGCCCCCTCCTCGATGGCTACCTCGAAGTCATCGGTCATCCCCATAGAGAGGTCTCTCCAACACGCCTGGGGGAACCTCTCTTCTAGTTCCTCTCGCAACCCTCGCAGTCGTTGGAAGCAAGGTCGAGCCTCCTCCGGCTGAGCGACCAATGGAGCCATGGTCATCAACCCCCTCACCTGGAGAGAGGCCAATCTGAGGATCTCCTCTACGTAAGAGAAGAAGGCCTCTTTCTCCCCCCCTTGCGTCACGCGGGGAGCTATGCGGAAGCCATATTTTGTGGCTTCGCCGGAGAGGTTTACCTCTAGTAACACGGGAACGCTCGCACCGATGCGGGTAGCGCGCCGGTCGATCTCTTGAGCCAGCCGGAGGCTATCCACCGAGTGTATCAGATCGAAAATAGGCAACGCCTTCTTGACCTTATTTCGTTGTAAGTGCCCGATCATGTGCCAGGTGGCCTCCGGCAAAAGGGGGACCTTCCACTCCGCCTCTTGCACGCGATTCTCCCCAAAATCTCTCAACCCCAAGGCTATGGCCTCTTTTACCATGGCCGGCTCGATAGTTTTGGTCACCGCTACCAGGGTTATCTCCTCCGGGTTTCGGCCGGCCCGGTGGGCCGCATCGGCCATCCGCTCCCGCACCCTCTCCAGATTGGCAGCGATATCTACCTTCTCTGGCACGCTCATCTCCTTAGGGGTAAGCCTTCTTTAGAGTCCTTAGGGCTTGCAAAGTTATTAGCCTCTATATTTACTCCATCCGCTGGTCAAAACTATTCTCCAGCCTCTACCTATGTAGTTCGTCTTGTTTAGGAAGCACGGGGTCGAGCAAGCGCCGCAAAGGGATGGGGTCAGCCCTCGATTCTCTTTTCCACTTCTCATTGCTCATCCCACTCGCTTTGCAGGAGCATCAAGACAGCGAACCTTCCCGTTCGCTCTCCTTCGGCGCGATGGGAGAAGAACTCAGCGGTGTTACCGGCGGTACAGATCTTGCCTACCTCTATCCTTTCTATGCCTAACTGCCTCAGTTGCCACCGGTTGGCCTCCCAGAGATCGAGATAGACCTCATTCGCTCTTTCCACCACTGCTCCGGAGGAGCCGGACAGAACAGCCTGCACCGCCTCTCTTACCTCCTCTCCCACGGCGTAGCAACAGGGACCGATGGCCGGGCCCAGACCGGCTCTCACCTGGGCCAGGTGGCAACCAAACTCTTCCCTCATCGTCTCGGCTAATCGCTGGGCCAATAGACCCACCGTACCCCGCCAGCCCGCGTGGCCCAGACCTATGACCCGTTTTTGGGGGTCGTAGAGGAGGATAGGCAGGCAATCGGCGAAGCGGAGCATCAAGGCTAGTCCCGGGGTTTCGGTGACCAGGCCATCGGTGGCGGGAACGATTCGCCCCTTATCTTCCGGTCCGACCACGGCCACCGAATGGCTGTGTACTTGACGGGCGGTGACTACCTCCTCTGCACTGAGAGCAAGCGTCTCATAGATGATACGATGGTTGGCCTCCACCGCCTTATCCTCATCGCCTACCAGGTGGCCCACATTAAGCCCGTCGAAGGGAGGATGGCTGAGACCTCCCAGGCGGGTGAAGATGGCGTGTTTAACCCCCCAGCCCAGATGGGGGAAGGTATAGTAAACGACTCCTCCCTTATGATGCCGGATCATTCCGCTTTCGCTTGACGAAGGCTTATCGAGGAGGGGTGACAGTTTTTGCTTCGTAAAAGACCTCATCACAAGCCCCACACTTCAGGCAGTCAGTCAGCGGGCAAGGAGGGGTGTTCTGGGCTTTTATCCCCTTCCGCCACTCCTGCCACAGGTACTCCTTGCTTACTCTATTATCGACGACCTTCCAAGGCAAGGTGCCGCGGGGGCGTTCCTCTAATAACACCTCATATGCTAAACCTTGCCTAGCCAAGGCGTGCTTCCAGGCGGGGAGCGATTTCCCCTTGGTGCGTGCAAGGGCCCACCCCACGCGCCTATCTCCTCGGGCTAGGGTAGCCTGTATAGCCGCCTCAGCCGCGCTCTCGCTTCGAACCTCGATGGAGGAGAGAGTTTGCTTGACATAACGAAGACGAGCCTCCAGGACGGGCAAGGGGGTCATAGGAGCCCACTGATAGGGGGTCTGGGCCTTAGGGACGAAGGGGGAGAGGCTCACGATGAGATGGCCGGAGAACCGCTCTTTGATCTTTTGGGTTAGGCGGACTAGAGCCTCTATATCCTCTTCTCTCTCGCCGGGCAAGCCAAGCATGAAATATAATTTCAGTTGGGGGAAACGACGGCTAGCCCTTTGAGTAACCTCTAGGATATCCTCTTCTGATATGTTTTTGTTTATACAGGAGCGGAGACGCGCCGAGCCAGCCTCAGGGGCTATAGTGAGTGTCTGAGTCCCGCCTTCAACTAGCGCCTCAAGCAATGTCTCTGATAGGGAATCGACACGCAAGGAGGAGACCGAGATCTGGGCTCCCAGTTGGCGAAGCCCTGGGGTTAGAGCGTCGATCTGGGAGTAGTCGGAGAGAGCCGCTCCCACCAGCCCAATCTTCTCCCGGTAGCCTAAACCTTCTTTCGCTTGATCTAAAAGGAGATCCACGCTTCGCTCACGAAAGGGACGGTAAGAGAACCCAGCGAGGCAGAAGCGGCACCCTCGTCCGCACCCTCGCGATACCTCTATGAGGTACATATCTCCAAACTTGGTCTCATCCGTGAGGATGACAGAGGTGGTAGGATGGGCATCTAGATCGCGCACCCATTGCCTCTTGATAGGGTAGGGGGCGAAGGGCTCATGTTCTATCTCGATTCCTAGTCCATCGTACTCTACCCGATAGAAGCGGGGCACGTAAAGGCCAGGGATGATGGCCCATTGGCGGAGTAGTTCTAGGCGTGGGGCTCTCACCTCTCGCCGCAGGGTCTCCGCCAAGGTTGGTATCACCTCTTCCCCCTCGCCGATGACCAAAGCATCGAAAATAGGGGCCAGGGGCTCGGGGTTGGCGGTAACACAGGGCCCTCCAGCCAGGAGGAGAGGGTGCCTTTCGTCTCGCTGCTCGGCCAGGGGAGGGATGCCGGCCTGGCGGAGCATCTCCACCAAGTTGAAGTAGTCCATCTCGAAGGAGAGGGTGAAAGCCAGGACGGCAAAATCCATGAGAGGCCTCTGGGATTCCAGGGAGATCGGCTGCCCCTTGGTGAAAAAGGTCCGCTCGCAAACTATCCCCGGCTGCCCATTGAAGAGTTGATAGATCACGTGGACGGCCAGGCTAGACATGCCCAGATAGTAACTATTGGGGTAGGCCAAAGCGACGGGGATCCGGCCGCCCCAATCCTTGACTACCGTCCCCGTCTCTTTGCTTACCTTACCTCTAGCCTCGGCGATAGTTTGCCAATTCAGACTCATGTCCCCTCGATGATCTCTATCTTCTTAGAGTCTATCATAAGGAGAGGAGTGGAGCAAACGTCAGGCTGAGGAGAAGAGATAGGCATGGGAACAATAGGGTAGGGATGGTAGGCGAGAACTGCTGGGCAAGAATGTAGCGTCCGAGCCTGTCTCGGATGAAAGACGACGCTTTCTAAACCGAGGTGTAAACATCTGAGGCCACGAACCTGGTTGACTGTGGATTACCAGTAGGGCAGGTTTCCCTGGCCCAACGATGCCAGGACGGGTGAAACCTGCCCTATTGAGTTGCACGAAGTCTTGACGGCTACGGTGCATTAGATAATGTATCCAATGGCACAGGCAAGTTGTGACACCACATATCAAGAAGTTCACCATGAGCAGCAAGAGCGGGCAAACGCAACTCTGGACAGAAAGGGCGAGAGAGGCTAGAATAGCCTGGTAGAGATACCAGGGGAGGTGGGTGATGATAGCCTTTGTGCTCAGTGGAGGGGGCAGTCGCGGAGCCTTGGAGGTGGGGGCACTTTTGGCCCTCTTCGAGAAGGGGATTAGCCCCCAGATCCTGGTGGGCTCCTCGGCGGGAGCGATGAACGCTGCTTTCATCGCCACAGACCCCACTCTGGAGGGAGCCCAGTCGCTGGCCACCCTCTGGCGCTCCGTTAAGCAGGAGGACATCTTCCCCGGCAATTCGTTGAGCCTCTCTCTCACTGCGGCCTGGCGCTTCATTGGTGGCTATGATGGCCTCTTCCCCAGTGATAGACTGCGCAGAATGGTGGAGAGGTATCTGCCTGAGGGGGTCCGCCATTTCTCGGACATCACTAAGGTGAAACTCTACCTTACGGCCGCCGATTTGAACTGGGGCATATTGTACCTCTGGGGCGAGAAGCCCGAGGGGGATATAGTGGATGCTGTGATGGCCAGCGCTGCCCACCCCGCCTATTTTCCACCCCTGCTTCTAGCCGGTCACCAGTTGGTCGATGGGGCGGTGGTGGCCAATGTGCCCATCTCCATCGCGGCGGCGAAGGGGGCCACCGAGGTCTACGCCATCAACGTGGGCTACGCTGGGCAAGAGATGCCGCACAGTAGGGGAGTTTTCAACATCGTCAACCGGGCCATCTCCACTATGATGTATCAGCAACTCCTCGATGACCTGATGGAGTGCGCGGGCAAGGTCATCCTGCATCATGTGGTCTTCGAGGCCTTCGCTGGCCTCCCGGTATGGGATTTGAGCAAGAGCGGAGAGATGATAGAGGAGGGGCGAAGGGTGATGGGGGAGTACCTGGAGAAGCCCGTTTGGGAGAGAGTGACGGCGCCCATACTACCCGGGCGGGAAGGGGCACCAGAGCCACCGCCGGGCGCGGTAGTGTGGCGCTGGACAAGAATGTAGCATTCGAGCCTGTCTCGGACGAAAGATATCGCTTTGTAAATCGTAAGGTGTCAGATGGTAACATCTGACACCACGAAACACCACGAACCTGGGTGACTGTGGACTAGTTATAGGGCGGATTACGGAATCTGCCCTATCTTTATCTGACGAAATCACGAGATAGTCCCCTTATCTAGCGAACTTCTGGGCTCGGAGCGGTGTATAATTTATTAGAGTGAGAGTTTACAGGAGCGCCGTGGATGGATCTGATCCGTCGCAGTCAAAGCGGAGATGAGGAGGCTTTCGCCGCCCTCTTCCAAAAGTATAAAAACCTGGTCTACAAGACCGCCTATCTGATGCTGGGCGATGCTAATGAGGCGGAGGACGTGCTTCAGGAGGTCTTCATCCAAGTGTATAAATCCTTACACACCTTTCAGCCCACCAAAGGAGCCTTCACCACTTGGCTGCATCGCATCACGGTCAATCGTTGCCTCAATCGACGGCGCAAGCGACTTCCCCCCTTCCTCTCGTTAGACGAATCTTCTCCTTCGTCATTAGCCAGCCGTTCCCCGTCATCTGAAAGCCGGACGGTAGAGGAGGAAGTGGTCCGGCAAGCAGTGAGCAGGTTGAGCGAGAAGCAGCGGGCGGTCGTGATCCTGCGCTACTACTGGGAACTGGCTTACTCCGAGATCGCTTATATCCTGGACATCCCCCTGGGAACGGTCAAATCACGGCTCAGTCTGGCTCTCAGAACCTTGCGTAAGGAACTGGAAAGGGAAACAGGGGATGCTTTGGCTAAACCCCTTTCAACCAACAGGAGGCTTGATTATGAAGTGCCAAGAAGTGAATGAACTGCTCGTGGCCTATCTGGACGGTGAAGTCATCCCCTCCGAGCGAAAGATGATCGAGGCCCATCTGGCGAAGTGTGCCTTCTGTCAGAAGGAGATGGACTGCCTGGCGGCGACGCAGCGTCGCCTCAGCAGGTCCCTACAAGCCGTGGCTGCCGATGCGGCTCCCTTGCCCCAGGCCTGGGCTCGCTTGCAAGAGCGTCTGACCTTGCGGCCGCCGTTGGCGTGGTTGGAACGGCTGGCTGCCCGGCTATTCCCACTCCGGCCCGCTTGGCGCCTGACCCTGGCTAGCCTGGCCTTGCTCTGCCTACTGCAAGTCGCCAGTATAGCCTTCTATCCCGGCGGGCTGGTGGCCCTGGCTGAGGGGGGGATCGAGCGTATCGTCCGCATCGTGTGGTTGCCTGCGTCGGAGCCGTCGCCGACATCTCTCCCGACCCAAGAAGCCGTGCACAACTTTGTGCCTCTTCCCGAGGCTCAGCGTCTGGCTGATTTCCACATATACGTGCCAATCTATGTGCCAGCAGGCTTGACTCTGGTGGGCGCTGAGGTTGGGGGTCCTAACTCGGTGGGTCTCCGCTACGAGGACGATGGCATGGTCCGCTGTATCGACTTGATGCAGACTCGACTGACCGATGAAGGAAAGCCGCCCTTTGCCCTCGGCCTGCCAGAGGAACTCGGCGAAAAGGTCGTCAAAGGGATGGTAGGTGGGGCCGAAGCCCTGTGGGTAGAAAGTTGGCCGGGAGCCGTTGCCACGATGGTGTGGGAGCACGATGGCTTCGCCTTCACTATGCTGGTATCGTCATGGCAACCGGGGCTCTCCGTTAACGAGGCCATCAAAATCGCCGAGTCGATGGTGCCGGTGGAGGCAGGAGAGGGCGAGCCGCCGTTCTAGACGCCCCTCAATCTCCCGTGAAGCTGAGGAGAGGCCATAGTCATACAAGAAGGACACATCGAGTTCAGGCCGTAGGGTCGGAGGCTTGCCAGAACGGGCCGGGGAGCACTCCGGCCCTTTTCTTTTTCCTCCCTTCACCAAAGTGATCCTCTTGAAAAGGGGCGGGCGAATTCGGGCTCTGAGAAGTAGCAGGGCAGGTAAGAAACCTGCCCTACTGCATTCAGTTGAAGAGCGGATCGATGGTCTAACCCTCCGCCTTTATCTTCTTGAACTCTTCGGTGAGGACGGGCACCACCTTGAAGAGATCCGCGACGATGCCGTAGTCGGCTACCTTGAAGATGGGGGCTTCAGGGTCCTTGTTGATGGCCACAATATATTTGGAGGTCTTCATCCCTGCCAGGTGTTGGATGGCCCCGGAGATGCCGCAGGCGATGTAGAGGGTAGGGGTTACGACCTTCCCCGTTTGGCCCACCTGGTGGCTATGGTCCTGCCAGCCTGCATCTACTGCCGCGCGAGAGGCTCCCACCGCCGCACTCAGGACGTCGGCCAACTCCTCCAGAAGGGCGAAATTCTCTGGCCCCTTCATCCCTCGCCCACCGGAGACGACGATGTCGGCCTCCGTCAATTCCACCCGCTCCCCGGTCTCTTTCAACATCTCGATCACCCTGGCTCGGATGTCGCCCGTATCCACGGAGATATTCTCCACCTCCGCCATAGAAGAGATGTCAGGCTCTGGAGCCGGGAAGATGTTAGGCCGTATGGTGGCCATCTGGGGCCTGGTCTCCTCCACCACCTTGGCGAGCGCTTTCCCGGCGTAGATGGGCCGGGTGATGAGCAAGCGGCCGTCCTGGACCTCTATGCCTGTACAATCAGAGGCTAGGCCCACCGCCAGCCTGGCTGCCACTCGGGGAGCCAGGTCTTTGCCTCGCGTCGAGGCGGCTAGGAGGACGACGGCAGGGTCGGCCTCTTTGATTAAGTCGGTGAGGACCTTGGTGTACCCCTCGGATGTATAGTTCTCTAAGGCAGGGCCATCGGCCAGATAGACCTTCTGGACACCGTAACGGCCTACCGTATCGGCTAACGGTGAGACACCGGAGCCCATCAGCACCACATTCACGGCGCCTCCCAACTCCTGGGCGATCTCCGCCCCCTTGCCTATCATCTCCAGGGTGACCTTCTTCAGTTCGCCCTCTCGTACCTCGGCTACTATCAAGACGTCGTTAGACATATCTTTCCACTCCTCATAAAGTTTTGGGAAAAGGCGCTACAAGATTTTCGCCTCGTCCTGCAGGAGGTGGGCCACCTTTCTCGCCATCTCGCCCGGTTCCTCCCCTTGGAAGACCTTTCCTGCCTCTCTTCCTGGTGGTGTCATCGCCTCCACCATCTTTATCTTGGCTGCCTCTCTTCCTACCTCCTGGGGACTCACCCCCAGTTCTTGGGCGCCCCATTCGGCGATGGTCTTTTTTTTGACCGCCATGATCCCCCTGAGGGAGGGGTAGCGGGGCTCGTTCAGCCCCTTCTGGGCGGTGAAGACCGCAGGTAAGGAGGTCTCTATCACCTCTTTTCCACCTTCGACCTCGCGGTGGGCTATGGCTCTCTTTCCATCTTCGGAGATATCGAGTTTAACGATCACCGAGACGTGGGGCAGGTCTAATAGTTCAGCCAAGGCGATCCCCACCTGGGCGTGGTCTTCATCCACCCCTTGCTTACCGCAGAAGATTATATCGTAGTTGATCTTCTCTAAGGCTTTGGCCAAGAGCAAAGCGGTAGCATAGGGATCCGAGCCCTTGAAGGCTTCATCTATGAGGTGAATGGCTTCATCGGCGCCCAAGGCTAAGCCGCTCTTGAGGGCGTCCTTGGCTCGCTCCGGGCCCACGGTTATGACGGTGACCTTCCCCTCGCCGAGCCGCTCCTTGATCAACAGCGCCTCCTCGATGGCGTACTCGTCATAGGGGTTGATGACCGATTCCAACCCCTCTGTATCAACTATCCCCTCCTTTACGTTTATCTTGCTCGCCGTATCCGGCACTTGCTTTACGCAGACGACGATGTTCACGAATATGCACCTCCAAATAGTTGATCCCAGATGGCAGACCTTAACTGTCTGGGTTGTGATATCTTTCACGCAGTGGGGATTTTACCACGAAGAGAGGAGGGCTGTCAAAGGAAAAGGCCCATCCTTGGGTGATGAGCCGATAGTTTCTGGGGCCTCGCCCTACTCACATTGAGAGTAGCCGCAGGCGGGGCAGACGAGGCATCCCTCTACGAATTCCACCATGGCCCCGCAGTCGGGGCACTCGGGGCACATACCCAAGAGGCTCCGCGGCGCTTCCCCCTCCTCGAAGAGCGAGAGTTGAACCCCGTTAGAATTGACATACCTCTCCATCGCCTGACCGATAGCGTCGGCGCAGGAGAGGATCATCTGCCCCTCCCGCCAGTTGGGGGCCGGACAGCGGATGCCCCGCAACTGCTTGATGAGCGCCTTGGTCTCCACGCCGGAGCGGAGGGCCAGCGATATGAGCCTGCCGATAGCCTCCGATTGGGAGGCCATGCAGCCCCCCGATTTCCCCATCTGGGTGAAGACCTCGCAGAGCCCGGCCTGATCCTCATTGATAGTAATGTATAAGGTCTGACCGCACCCCACAACCGCCTTCTCCGTCGTGCCCCGGGTCACCTCGGGCCGAGGTCGAGGCGTGCGGGTAAGCCTCCTCTGGGGCCCTTTGGAGAGGACTTGCCTCTCTCGGCTGCGGTCCCGATAGATGGTGAGCCCTTTACAGCCCAACTCATAAGCCAGAAGGTAGGCTTTCTTCACCTCTTCCACGGTGGCCTCATGGGGGAAGTTGATGGTCTTAGAGACGGCGTTGTCAGTATGCCGCTGGAAAGCGGCCTGGAGGCGGATATGCCACTCCGGGGCTATATCGTGGGCGGTGACGAAGAGCCTTTGCACCGAGGGCGGTACCTCCTCCAACCCTTGGAGGGTGCCCCTCTCCGCGATCTTTTGCATCAGGGCCTCGCTGTAGAACCCACCTTCGGTGGCTATCTCCTTAAATAGGGGGTTCACCTCCAGCAGTTCATCTTCGTCCAGGACATGGCGGACGTAGGTTATGGCGAAAAGGGGTTCGATGCCGCTGGTCGTCCCGGCTATGATGCTGATGCTCCCCGTGGGGGCGATGGTGGTCACCGTGGCGTTCCGCATGGGCCTGCCCTGCCAGGGGGAGGAGCGAGGTCCTTCCCTATCGTCGTAGATGCTGCCTGGGTAGTGGGGAAAGAGCCCCCGCCTTTCAGCCAGGCTACTCGACGCCTCTTTGGCTGTGGTGTGGATGAACCCCATCACCTCCTCAGCCAGGCTCACCGCCTCCTCCGAGTCGTAGGGGATGCCTAGCCGGATGAGCATCTCCGCGAACCCCATCACTCCCAAGCCGATCTTCCGGTTGGCCTTGGTCCTCTCTTCTATCTGAGGCAGGGGGTATTCGTTTTGGTCTATGACGTTGTCCAGGAAATGGATGGCTGCGCGCACCGTCTGTCCCAGCCGCTCGTAATCTACCTTGCTATCTTTCAACATCCGGGCCAAGTTTATGGAACCCAAGTTGCACGACTCGTAGGGGAGAAGAGGTTGCTCGCCGCAGGGGTTGGTGCTTTCGATCTCGCCCCATTGAGGGGTGGGGTTGCTCTCATTTAGACGGTCCAAGAAGACGACGCCCGGGTCTCCGTTATTCCAGGTCATCTCCGCTATCTTGGCGAAAACCTCCCTTGCTGGAAGGTGGTTTACCACCTGGCCATGGCGGGGGTTGATCAGGGGGTAGTCGGCCCCTTCCTTGAGGGCTCGCATGAACTCCTCGGTTAGGCCCACCGAGATATTGAAGTTATTTAACCGGTCGCCCTCCTCCTTGGCGGTGATGAACTCCATGATGTCTGGGTGGTCGACGCGCAGGATGGCCATGTTGGCCCCTCGGCGGGATCCACCTTGCTTAATCGCTTCCGTAGCCGCGTCGAAGACCTCCATGAAGGAGACTGGGCCGGAGGCTATCCCCCCTGTGGACTTCACCACATCTCCCTTCGGTCGTAAGTGGGAGAAGGAGAAGCCGGTTCCCCCACCGCTCTGGTGGATGAGAGCCGCGCATTTGAGAGCCTCGAAGATACTCTCCATAGAATCCTCGACGGGGATGACGAAGCAAGCGGAGAGTTGCTGCAACGCTCGACCGGCGTTCATCAGGGTAGGGGAATTGGGGATGAACTCCAGCGAAGCCATAGGGCGGTAGAACTCCTCCGCCGTGGCTTCCACATCGGCCTGAGAGTCATATAGAAGGTCGGCGGCGGCGATATTCTTAGCCACCCGCCAAAACATCTCCTGGGGGGTTTCGGTGACCTGGCCGTCCTCTCCTCGCTTAAGGTATCTCCTCTGCAGGACGGTCATAGCGTTGACCGACAGTTCGACGGCCACATCTTCGTGGGGCATTTTCTCTCCCTCACCGGGGCTTAGAAAAAAAGAGAAGGTGCCGTTCTGAGGAACCGCGGGACGACACCAGATCATAAACTCAGTCGGAGTTGGGCCTCTAGTTCCTCTTCCTTCCTCTTCCACTCTTTGTAATCTTCAATCTCTTCGGCCAAGGTGTCCACATCGGGGAAGTGGCGGTGGACGGAGGCGAACCGCAGATAGGCCACATCATCCAGTTCCCTCAAACGCTCCAAGACCAGTCTACCGATAAGTGCGCTCTCCACCTCTGGCTGTCCCATTTCGTACAGTCCGCGCTCCACTCCCTCGCCTAGAGTCTCAACCTGCTCCTTGGAGATGGGCCGCTTGGCACAAGCCTTGCGTATGCCACTAGCCAGTTTCCCGCTTTCGAACGGCTGGCGTCGCCCATCCCGCTTAATCACCGTCAGGGGGACGGTGGCTATCATTTCATAAGTGGTGAAACGCTGGTGGCAATTGATACACTCACGACGACGGCGGATACGCCCTCTAGCCTCTCTAGTATCGATGACCCTGGAATCGTCAGAAGAGCAGTAGGGGCATTTCATTTTCATCTCCACTTCGTAGTTGGCAGTTTTTCTCCCTTCGATACCAAATATAGGGGTCCTATGCCCGTCTGCTACAACATATTGTGGTTGAGCATCCCTAGTTTATCACAGGGTGAAGCAGATGGCAATACCTGAACCTTAAAATTCCCTAGAATTTTAAGGTTGGATCCCCTTCTGGCAACAGTAGGAGGGGGAGCCAGAATTGACACCTCACTAATGGCGGCGCAAGAAGGCTGGGATGTCCAGGTTATTCCCGTCAAAGGCGGGCACCGGGAACTCGCGGATATTGGAGGCGGGTAGGGAAGCCTGGCGTTGCACCGCGCCGTTGAAGCCGGTGGCGATGACGGTGATCTGGATCTCGCCTTCCAGGTTGGGATCGATGACCGCGCCGAAGATGATGTTCACATCGGGATGGGCCATCCCCCTTATGATCTCGGCCGCTTGATAGACCTCGAAGAGGGCCAGGTCTGGGCCGCCGGTGATATTAAAGAGCACGCCGGTAGCCCCGTTGATGGTCATATCTAGTAGTGGACTGGCTACCGCAGCCTGGGCGGCGTCGGCGGCGCGGGTCTCGCCCGTGCCCCGCCCCACAGCCATGAGAGCCGCTCCCCCTTCGGCCATGATGGTCCGGACATCAGCGAAATCGAGGTTGATGAGGCCGGGAACGGTGATCAACTCAGAGATGCCCTGGATCCCCTGTCGCAGAACGTCATCGGCCAGGGAGAAGGCCGTCTGGATGGAGGCTTTCTTATCCACGATATCTAGCAGACGGTCGTTGGGTATGACGATGAGGGTATCCACCTCCTCCTGGAGTCTGACCAGCCCTTCCTCGGCCACATCCCGGCGACGAACCCCTTCGAAGGTGAAGGGTTTGGTGACCACCCCTATGGTGAGAGCGCCCTCCTCTTTGGCCAATTGGCTGATGATGGGCGAAGCGCCGGTGCCGGTACCCCCGCCCATCCCCGCGGTGATGAAAACCATGTCCACATTCTGGACGGAGGCTCTCAGTTCCTCCTTGCTCTCCTCAGCGGCTTTGACCCCGATAGCGGGGTCTCCTCCCGCTCCCAGCCCCTTGGTGAGTTTCTCTCCGATGTGGACTCGCTTCGGGGCCTGGGAGAGGAGGAGGGCTTGGGCGTCGGTGTTGACGGCGATGAACTCCACCCCTTGCATCTTCTCTTGGATCATGCGGTTCACAGCGTTGCTGCCGCCGCCCCCTACGCCGACCACTTTGATCTTGGCGAAGCTCTTCGCTTCTGGCAGGAATTTCATCTCTTCTCTCCTTTCTTTGTGTTATCCGGGGAGCAGGGCTTTCAGCCACCCCCGAAGACGACGCGAGAAGTTGCTCGTTCTCCGGGGAGCGATTTCCCTATCCTTGGTGCGTCTCAGGCCCCAGAGGAGTAGCCCCACGCTAGTGGCGTAGGCGGGGCTCTCCAGAGTCTCCACTAGCCCCTCCAGTTTTTGGGGGTTGCCCACTCGGGCCGGTAGATCCAAGGCCCGGCTGCCGAACTCTCGCAAGCCGGCCAGTTCCGCCGTCCCTCCGCAGAGAACCAACCCCGCCGGAAGGAGGCCGTCATAGCCGGAGCGTTTTATCTCTTTGAAAACGAGATCGAAGATCTCCTCAGCCCGGGCCTCGATTATTTGGGCCAAGCGCCGTCGGGAGATGGAGCGTCGCGGTTCATTCCCGAAGGCGGTTATATCGAGCGATTCCTCTGGGGCTATGACCTCAGGGAGGGTATGGCCATGTTCTGTCTTTATCTCTTCGGCCATGTTGAAGGGGGCTCGCAGCCCTATAGCGATATCGTTGGTGAGGTGGTTGCCTCCCACTGAGAGGACCATGGTATGCCAGACGCTGCCATCGATGAAGATGGCGACATCCGTGGTGCCACCGCCGATATCGACCAGTACTACCCCCATCTCTTTCTCCGCCGTGGTGAGGACCGCTTCCCCAGCCGCTATGGGCGCCAAGACCAGGTCGATGATCTCCACCCCCGCGGCGCGGACGCACTTTACAAGGTTATGGATAGGCGGTACAGCACCGGTCACTACATGAGCCTCCACCTCCAGTCGGTACCCCTGGAGGCCCAAGGGGGTTCGTACGCCATCCTGTCCATCTACGGTGTAACCCCTGGGGATGGTGTGGATGATCTCTCGATTGTGGGGGATGGCGATGGCTTGAGCGGCGTCCATAGCCCGGTCCATGTCATCGAGGGTGATGCCTCGCACCCCCCGGGAGATGGCGGCCACCCCACGACTGTTCACCGAGGAGATATGCCCCCCGCTCACTCCTACGTAGACCCGGTCGATCTCATAGCCGGAGATATCTTCCGCCTTGGAGATGGAAGCGGCGATCGCCTCTGTAGCCTCCTCGACATTGACTACCACCCCTTTGCGGAGGCCTCTGGAGGGGGCGATGCCTACACCTACGATGCGCAGCCCACCCTCTTCCTTCACCTCCGCGATAAGGGTACAGGTCTTGGTAGTGCCTACATCGAGAGCCACAAAGGTCTCTTCCACAGATATCCTCCCCGACGAAGTTCAGCCTTTGACTGTGTAGTAGGGGGTATCGAAGCGTAGGTCGATGACCACGATCTTGATACCCTTCTCTTTCAACTCTTCCTTGAGGGCGTACAGCAGGGCTACCTTGGCCTGGGCATCCTCCCCTGTCCCCAGACGTACCTTCTCACCCTCCTCAGTCGTAAAGGCGAGCCCATAAGTTTGGGAATAGTCGAAACTCTTAACTTGGGGCAGAAGCGCACGGTAGATATTTGCGGTCTCAAGGATCTGGGGGTTGATGCGGTCCCCGGCCCGTAGGGAGCCGCCCCCCAGATCCTTGAGAGTGAGGGAGAGACTAGTTTGGGCGCGAGGGGAGAGCACAAACCCCTCGCGGTCTAGATAGTACGATTCCTCTCCAGATAGCCAGATAAGGTAGGCTTGGCGTTCTCGAACCTTTATGCTCAGGCGGTTAGGCAGGCGATAGCCTACCTCGGCTTCCGCCACATCAGGCAAAGATGCCACCGCTGTAACCACCTTTTGGGGGTCGATGAAGAAGACGCTATAACCTTCGACCCCCGAAGCCTCCAATATCTCTTCGCTCGATACTACTCCATTTCCTTCCACCGAGATATCGAAGACGTAGAAGTCGTAGGAGGCGAAAAGGTAGACGGTTATTACTGTTAGAACCCCCAGGAGGGAGAGGCTGAGGGCTTTGACTCGCCTCCTGCTCAGCCAGGTGAGTGAAATTCGCCTTCGAGCCATGCCTTTAGAGCCTCTTTTCCCCAATGATACGGCTCTCATCGATCCTCTTTCTCTATATTGGGGTGCTCTCTGCACTCCTTATGTTGTCTGCCTATCGTGGCCGCCAGTTCTTCCGGTTCCCAATCGCCCACCAACTCGATCTCCAGTTCCAGAAGGGTTCTATGCTTCTGCCACACCCTCTCCCGTACTAGCCTGATTAGGGCCGCCACGTCACGAGCCCGCGCCTGACCCAAATTCACAATGTAGTTGGCGTGCAGGGGAGAGATTTGAGCATCGCCTATTCTATCTCCTTTCAGGCCGGCCTCCTCTATGAGGCGGCCGGCATAGTCTCCCTCCGGGTTCTTGAAGACCGAACCGGCGCTGGGCTCCTTCGGTTGGCTCTTGCGCCTCTGTTTCTCATAAGAGGCCACCCGCTTCGAAAGTAGATCTCTGGATTCGTCCAGGAGAGCGAAGTCGGCGGAGAGGATCACCGAACTTTCCCCCTTAAAACGGCTAGTGCGGTAGCCCAGTCCCAATTCGCTCACCGCCATCCTTTGAAGGACCCCCTGGCTATCGAGGAGAGTTACCCTTTGTAACCGTTGGGCTATAGAGCCGCCATAGGCTCCAGCGTTGTTTACGATGGCCCCTCCCACGGTCCCCGGGATCCCCACCGCCCATTCCAGTCCTCCTAACCCCTCTTTGGCTGTGCGGCGGGCCAGGGAGGAGAGAGAGCCACCGGTTTGAACTCGAAGAATTATACCTTCGCTCCTTGTCAATGAGCGCACCTCTCGACATCTATTCTCGATGACTACCCCCCGTACCCCTTCATCGGCTACTAAGAGGTTGGTGCCTCTCCCCATCACGAGGTAGGAGATCGCTTCTTTGCGGGCCAGGGTGACCCATCCTAGAAGATCCTCTTCTCTTCTGACTACCACGTAGAGGTCTGCTGGCCCCCCGATCCGATAGGAAGTGTGGCGGGCGAGAGGTTCATCGGCTAGAGCCCGGCCACCGAGGCCCTTTTCTTCCGCCTGAGTCAGGAGAGAAAGAGCCATCCCTTTCACCGCCCTTTCCTTTTGAGTCGGGCCAGGACCCTCTCGCCCACCTGGTAGATATCTCCCGCGCCTAGGGTGATTAAGAGGTCACCCCTCCTCAGTTGTTGACATAACATCGAAACGACATCTGATAGAGCGCCCACATAGTGCGCACCCGGATGGCTCATAGTAGTCACCAGTTCCTGGGAATTGATTCCTAGGTCATCGGTCTCTCGAGCCGGGTAGATGTCGGTGACCACCACCTGATTGGCGTTGGCGAAGGAAGCGGCGAAATCCGGCAAGAGCGCCTTGGTGCGGCTATAGGTGTGGGGCTGGAAGAGCGCCCATACCCTTCTTTCGGGATACCGCTCCCTAGTGGCGGCCAAGGTAGCCTTGATTTCTGTAGGGTGATGAGCATAATCATCGATCACCACCACCCCTGCGGCCTCTCCTTTCACCTCGAAGCGTCTCTCCACCCCTCGGAACCGGGCCAAGGTCTTTCCTACTTCCCTAAGGTCGATCCCCAGATAATCGGAGACCGCGAGAGCGACCAAGCCGTTTTTCACGTTGTGTCGACCTGGGATGCGGAGGCTGAACTCTCCCCGCGGGCGGCCACTGGCGAGCACGCGAAAGTCGCTGCCCCCGGCGGCATTGGCTGCAAGATCCGCGGCCCGCCAGCGCGCCCTGAGGCCTAGGCCGTAGGTGGTGATCCCTGCCAGGTGGGGCTCTTTCTCCAGCCTCTGGGCCATCGGATCGTCAGCACAAAGGAAGATGGCTCCTTCCTGAGGGACTAACTTTGCAAACTCCAGATATGCCTGGTAGACATCTTCCAAGTCTCGGAAATAGTCGGGATGGTCCATCTCTATATTGGTGACCACGGCCACGGAAGGGGAGAGTCCCAGGAAGGTGCGCTGGTACTCGTCGGCTTCAAGGACGAGATATTTCCCCTTTCCCGCCTTGGCGTTGGAGCCCAGTTCCGGTATTACCCCTCCCACTATGATGGTAGGGTCCAAGCCCGCCCCCTCTAGTATGAGGGCGATCATAGCGCTGGTGGTCGTCTTTCCATGGGTGCCAGCCACGGCCACGCCGTAGCGGCCCTCCATCAGTTGTCCCAGGATTTGGGCTCGACCGACGACCGGGATCCCCGATTCCTGGGCCGCAACCGCCTCTGGGTTATGGGGGGGCACGGCGGAGGAGACCACGACGAGATCTGCGCCCGCTATGTTCTTTGCCGCGTGACCCTCATACACCGTGCCCCCTAAGCCGACCAGGGCCTCCGTGAGGGGAGAAACCCTCAAGTCGGAGCCAGAGACCCTGTAGCCTTCTTCTAAGAGCACCCGGGCGATGCCACTCATCCCTATGCCCCCGATGCCTACGAAATGAACGTGGTGCATACCTTCTAAGCCCTTGCTAGCCTGCTCTCTATATCTGCTGCTTTCTTCTCCGCCCTTGCTAGCCTGCTCTCTATATCTGCTGCTTTCTTCTCCGCCCATATCCCTCTACCTGAAGACCCGAACCAATATCAGGAAGACGACGAAGAGAAGGAGATAGGGCTCTAAGATCGGTAGGGGCAGGAAAGGCAGGAGGGCCTTCGCTAGGTTAGTGAGGGGCGGTGAAAATAGCCCCAGAAACCTTATGGGGTAATCGAAACGGTCTAGATAATACCAGATAGTGCCCGAGATCAGATAGCCGTTGACCGCCCCGTTAACGGCGTTCATCGCTACCCCCAGAGGGCCTGGAGGGGGGTCTCCTCGGAAGGCTAGGGTCTCCCCATGGTAGGAGATGAAGACCATAGCGATGAAGAGGCCCAGATAGAAAGCTGCTTGAATCGGGTTGGAATAGGGGCCCGCTAGAAAGGAGCCACCCAGGAGACCCCCCAATTGTGCGTCGAGACCCAAGAGTATCTTCCCTCCCCATTCGGTAAGGACCAAGAGGGCCACCAGGATGCTAGTGGTAGCCCCCAACTCTTTGGGGTACCCCCGAACTATACCTACGAAGGCGAAGACGATTATGAGTGCGAACCAAAGTAGTTCCAGCGCTCCCATAGACTTTTCACTCTCTAAATAGATCCCCTAGATCCGGCCGGCGTGGGTGGATAGCACGCACGGCCAAGATGATGAGTATGAATGCCCCTCCGATTATTATGGGACGGAGGTTGAACCCCCCTGGAGCCGTAGCCCCTGGCTTCATTGCTTCCACCGCTTTCTCGCCCACGGTGATAGGCGTGAGGAGGGAAGGGAGCAAAGTACCAGGCAGAACCGTTAGAGCGATGAGAAATCCGTTGGCCAACCCCCATAGGGTACCGATGAGGGCTCCTCTTATGCTCTCCGGAGGGGAGCCCAGCCTCCAAAGGAGGAAGTAGGTGAAGAGGATGATGACCAGGAGGAGGAAAATGGAATAGCCTCCCCTCGCAGCGGCTGAGATGATCGAGCCGCCTGTCATCTTCTCCACTTCGGCCGCCAAGGGGGAGCCTCCAGGACCGAGGGCTAGCCAACCGCCGGCCATGACCGCGGTGAGAAGGAGTTGGCCTCTCACTCCTCGTCTGAAGCCCACCAGGGCGGAGAGAACCAAAATGGTGGCTAAAGGTAGGTAGTTACTCATCGATCAACGCCCTTAGTTCGTTTACCATCCTCTGAGCAGCCTCGGGCTGGGCCAAACCGTGGGCCGCTCGAGCCATCTGAGCCAATGCCTCCTCGTTGGCGAAAAGTCTCTCCACGACCGGTAGGAGGCAAGCCTTTAAGTCCCTATCCTCGATCTTTACCGCCGCGCCGTTTTCCACCATATAGTTGGCGTTTCTCTCCTGATGTCCAGCGGCGTAAGGGTAGGGCACTAAGATGCTGGGCAGCCCAGCAGCAGGGAACTCGCCCAGGGTAGAGGCCCCGGCCCGGGAGACCGCTAGGTCAGCGGCCGCCAGTGCCCAGGGCATCTCCTCGTGAAGATAGGCGTGGATTCGGTACCGCTCTTGCAACTCTTTGGGAAGCCGCTCCCTTTCCTCCTTGAGCCATCTTTCATCTTCGTAACCACCGATGTGGATCACGGGGCAGATCTTGAGCAGTTCCGGGAGGGTTTGGCTCACGGCAAGGTTGATGTTATGGGCTCCTCGGCTCCCTCCCAGAACGAGAAGCAATTTCTCCTCCAGGCTGATCCCTAACTCTTCTCTAGCCGTGGCCTTATCTAGGGTCACTATCTCTTGGCGCACCGGGTACCCTGTAACCACCCTCTTCTGGGGGGCGAAATACACCTTTGATTCGGCGAAGGAGAGGGCCACCCGACTGGCGATGGGGGCCAGGGCTCGGACTGCCACTCCGGGCACGATATCTGGCAGGTAAAGGAGGGTGGGCACACCCCGCAACCAGCCGGCAACCACCGCCGGGAAGCAGACATAGCCTCCCGTGGCGAAGATCGCTTGGGGCTTAAACTCATCCACAATTCTTTTCGCTTGGGTTAGGCCTAAAACCACTCGCCCAAGTTGTCCTGGCACCCGCCAGGGGGGAGAGCCTAAGAGACTAGCGGTGGTGATGCCCTGGAAGGGGAACCCCTCCCGCGGGACCAGTTGGGCTTCTACACCCGAAGCGTCGCCCACAAATAGGAAAGATGACACTTCTTGACCCTTGAGTTCCCTAGCCACGACCAGGGCGGGATAGATGTGGCCGCCGGTGCCGCCACCCGAAATCAAAAGTCGCACCTTCTTCTCCCTCTCCTCCCTGGGAGATATTGAGGAGTATCCCCACTCCGACCAGGGAGATGACCAAGGATGAACCCCCGAAACTGATGAAGGGCAGGGGGAGCCCGGTGAAAGGTAGAGTAGCCGTCACTACGGCGATATTGACTAGGGCCTGGATGGTCAGGCAACAGGTTATGCCCGAGGCCAAAAGCATCCCATAGATGTCGGGCGCCCGGAAAGCGATCCTCAAGCCCCGATAGGCTAGGATGGCGAAGAGCACCATCACCACTAGACAGCCGAAGAGACCCAGTTCCTCCCCTAGGATGGCGAAGATGGTATCGGTATGGGAGGCGGGGAGGAAGCCCAGTTTCTGCCGGCTGGCTCCCAGCCCCACGCCGGTTACCCCCCCTGAGCCCAAGGCGATGAGGGTCTGAGAGACATGGTAATTGGCCAGATTGAAGGGGTCGTTTAGAGGATCTGCTAGGTAGGTGGATATCCTGCTGGCAGCGTAAGAGATGTGGCTGATCAAGAGGTAGAGGGTAGAGCCTCCTACGAGAAAGCCGATCCCTAACTGAAGAAGATCTGCGCCGGCGATGAAGAACATGGCCACCGTGGTACCCATGATGAGGATGGCGGTGCCGAAATCGGGCTCTAAGATGATGAATCCAGTGACCAGGCTGATGAGGACAGCGAAGGGGATAAGCCCATAAGAGACCTGCTGGATCTTCTCCCCCTTGGAGGAGAGCCAATGGGCGATGTAGAGAACCATAGCCAATTTGGTGAATTCGCTGGGTTGCAGCGAGTGGCTCAGAAGCCACCGCCGGGAGCCGTGCACCTCCTCTCCAATGATGAGGACGAGGGTTAGGAGGAATAGGGTCAGACCCAGGGCTGGCACTGACAGATACCGCCAGCGATGGTAATCGATGCGGGTGACGATGAGCATAGCCAAAACCCCCAGGCCTGCCCAAGTGGCTTGGCGAACCAAGAAATAGGTAGGGTTATCGTATAGTTCATACCCCAGAGCGAAGGTAGAACTGTAGACCATCATCAAGCCTATGAGAAGGAGCCCGGCCAGGACCAAAAGGATCACATAGTCGGGGCCTCGGGCCGCGATATCTCTCCAGCGGTTCATCTTAGCCATTTTTTCTTAGTTTGCGTATCAGATCTTTGAAGTGTTCGCCTCTCTCCGCGAAGTTGCGATACATATCGAAACTGGTGCAGGCTGGGGAGAGGAGAACGACATCTCCTCGCTGACCCACCTGAGCGGCAAGGTTCACCGCCTCTTCTAGGTCACCAACATCTTTGATGATAGGGGTCTCGGCCATACTCGCTCTCTTCTGTGCCTCGCGTACCGCTTCTTCTATGGCTCGTGCCTCCTCACCAAAGAGGATGAGATAGCGAACCTTTTGCGCGATGAGCGCCGCCAACTCTTCGAAAGGGAGGTCCTTCCCTTGCCCTCCCGCTAGGAGCACGATGGGTTGATCGAAGGAACGGAGCGCCGCTATGGCCCGCTCCGGCGAGGTAGCCAAGGAGTCGTTATAGTAGAAGACGCCCTTCAATTCTCGCACGAACTCCAAGCGGTGTTCTAGCCCTTTGAATGTGGTAGAGGCGCTAGCCATAGCCTCGGCTGGTGCGCCAGCCGCAGCCGAGATAGCACAGGCCGCGAGGATGTTCTCCAAGTTGTGTTCTCCAAAGAGTTGAAGGTCCTTCTTAGGGCAAACCTCTTCTTCGCCGCTACCCCAGCGAATGAAGACCTTTTCCCTCCTTATGAAGGCCCCCTCCACCTCTTCTTTTCGGCTGAAGAGAAGGACGCCGTCTTTACACCGAGCGATGAACTGGCTGGTTAGAGGGTCGTCCTTATTCAAAATCGCCCAATCGCCTGCCGTTTGATAGCGAAGGATGTTGAGTTTGGCCGCTGTATAGGCCTCCATACTCTTATGACGGTCTAGATGATTGGGTCTGATGTTCAGGATGGAAGCGATATGAGGGCTTTGCTCTAGAACCTCTAGTTGAAAACTGGAGAGTTCGGCCACAACTATAGCCTCTGGGCCTATCTCTTCCACCCTTTCGATCAAAGGGTAGCCGATATTCTCCCCCAGGTAGGTTTTCCGCCCCGCTGTTTGCAAGATCTGAGCGACCAAGGTAGCGGTGGTTCCCTTGCCGCTGCTCCCTGTTATCCCGATGATAGGGGCGGGGCAAAGGCTGAAGAATAGCCTCGTCTCGCTGCTGATAGGGATGCCCCGTTTGTGGGCCTCCACCAAGAGGGGGATATCCTGGGGGACCCCAGGGCTGACATAGATGACATCGGCATCCAAAAGGCTCTGGGGATGCCCTCCCAACTTGAACCGGATGGGGAACTCAGATAACCCTTCGATCCTCTCCGCCAGTTCCTCCCTTGCTTTGAGGTCACTGACGGTGACGGTAGCTCCTCGTTGAGCGAGAAAGCGAGCCAAGGCTATCCCTTCCCTTCCTAGGCCGATGATGGAGACTTTTTTAGACTCTCCCATTGCATCAACCACGGGTATGAATAGTGGAGCCAATTTCATTATATAAGCGCCAAGGCTATCCCCAACATGGCCGCTAGCATGGCTACGAGCCAGAAACGTTGTACCACTTGGACCTCAGACCAGCCGAGGAGTTCAAAGTGGTGGTGGAGGGGGCTCATCTTGAAGATCCGCCGCCCCTTGGTCAGCTTGAAGTAGGATACCTGCATGATCACCGACATGGTCTCGGCCACGAAGACGATGCCTACGATGGGCAGGAGCAGCCACTGCCCGGTCATGAGAGCCACTACCCCCAAGGTGGCCCCCAGAGCCAGGGAGCCTGCGTCCCCCATGAAGAGTTGGGCCGGGTAGGCGTTGAACCAGAGGAAAGCCAAGACCGCTCCCACTACAATAAAGCAAAAGAGGGCCAGGTAAGCCTGTCCTTGGAGATAGGCGATGATTCCGTAGGCCACGAAGGCGATGGCCGAGGTGCCTCCAGCCAACCCATCGAGGCCATCGGTGAGGTTGATGGCGTTGGAAAACCCCACGATGATGAAGATGGCCGCGGGTATATACCAGAAGCCCAGGTCGATGAAGCGGGGGATGGTGGGGATGCCTACCCCCCGAAGCCCTAGAAGGGAGTGGAGGGCTAGGGCGGCTATGGTAGCGATGATCACCTGCCAGACGAACTTGAGTCGGGCTATGAAGCCCTTCTTTCCTATCTTGGAGGGGTCTTGACCGGTGGCTATGGCCTCCCTCCGGCTGACGATGGCCCTCATATCATCCAAACCTCCCAGAACCCCATAGGCCACCAGGGTGCCCAGGGGGAGGAGGATCGACAAGCCGATCAACTTCTCCACGCCGCTCAAGAGTTCCGGGGCCAGGGAAAGGAGCGCCCGATCGACAAGGAGCAGGCTCAAGGTGATCGTTATTATCGGGCCGATGATCATGATCCCCCCCATGGTGGGGGTTCCGGTCTTAACCTTGTGGGAACGGGGGCCATCGATACGGATCTGCTCACCTATGCCGTGGCCACGAAGATATTTGATCAAAGGGCCTCCCCAGAGGATGGCGAAGAGGAAGGTGAGAGAGCCTACAGCGAGAGATGGGGCCATCACTTTCCTCCCAACTTAGCCACTATCTCTTCCATCTTCATCCCTCGGGAGCCTTTGATGAGGATGAGGTCACCGGAAGCGATGACACGTCTCAATACATTTACCGCCTCTTGGTTACTCTCCACGGCGAAGAAATTAGCTTCATCCATGCCTAAAGCCTGGGCTTCTTCGGCGATGATGCGCCCTCTGGATCCCACAGTTACCAATTTATCCACCGTCTCGGCGGCGCGCCTTCCCACCAGCCGATGCCCTTTCTCTTCATAACTCCCTAATTCCAGCATATCCCCCAGGACGGCGATCTTCCTCCCCTCTAGGTTGGAGAGGAGGTTTAGGGCAGCCAAGGTGGAGGCGGGGCTGGCGTTGTAGGTATCGTCTATGATGGTCGAACCCTTGATCCCTGGGATGGCGATGAGACGGAGTTGGGCGGCGATATCTTGAAGCCCAGCGACGATCTGGTCCCAGGGTTCCCCCTCTACTAGGCCCACCGCTGCCGCAGCCAGAGCGGCATGGACGCTATGCCGGCCCAAAAGGGGGATCCTCACATGGAGGGTCTCCTCACCATGATGGAGGCGGAAGTGCACCCCCTGCAAACCTCGACTCTCGATGTCAGAGGCCCAAAGATCACAATCAGGGCTCAAGCCGTAGAAGAAGACCTTAGCCTCCGTTTTTTGGGCCATGGCTTTGACCCGGGGGTCATCGCCGTTGAGGATCGCTACTCCGTTCGAGGGGAGAGCCTCCACCAGTTCGGCCTTGGCCTGAGCGATGCGGGCTAAGGTTTTGAGCCTCTCTAGATGGGAGTGGCTCACGTTGGTGATCACCCCCACCTGAGGCTGGGAGATCTCGGCTAGTCTGGCTATCTCCCCCAGGTCATACATCCCCATCTCCAAGACCACCTTCTGGTAGCTCTCGTCTAGATTGAGCAGGGTGAGAGGCAGGCCGATCTCATTGTTGTAATTGGCTTCGCTTTTCAGGGTGGGGAAGGCTTTCCTTAAGACCGACCAGATCGTTTCTTTGGTAGTGGTCTTGCCCGTGCTGCCGGTCACCCCTATCACTCGAAGGTCGAACCTCCTCCGCCAGTAGGCGGCCAGATCCTGGAGGGCGCGCAGGCTGTCTTCCACTAGGATGCAGAAAGGCTCCGGCGAGGAGGGGAGGGAAGAGGGGTCTTTGGCAACCGGGTAGCCCTCTACCTCCCTTTCCACTAGAGCGGCCAGCGCCCCTCGTTCGAAGGCGTCCTTAACGTAGTCATGACCATCCTCATCTTCTCCCCGCAAGGCTACAAAGAGGCTGCCCTTCACTGCTAGACGGGAATCGACGACACCGTTCTCAAAAGCCAAGGGGTGCTCTACTTTTTCTCCGGTTATCGCTTCCCAAAGATCACCTAGGGTGAACATTCTCTTTACGATCTACTCCCTTGCTAATCGGATCTCATCAGGTGGGATGCCCAGATAGTCGAATAGTTGTTGAGCCAGGCTTTTGAAGACGGGGGCGGCGACCACAGCCCCCCAAGGCGCGGCCTGGGGCTTATCTATCTTCACCAAGATGACGAAACGGGGGTCGTCGGCCGGGGCCCAGCCCGCTATAGAAGCGATAGTCCAGGTGGGGTCATAGCCGCCGGGTATGGGGATCTGGGCGGTGCCCGTTTTGGCGGCGATGGAATAACCTTCCACATAGGCTAACTCCGCCACTCCCTTCTTTACCCCCTCTACTAATATCTGGGTGAGTTGTCTGGCTGTCTCCAGGGAGACTACCCGGCGTCGCACCACCGGCTCTATTTCTACTACGCCGTCCTCTCTTATGATCCGTTGCACGATATGGGGTTTCATCAAGAGCCCCCCGTTGGCTATAGCGGCCATAGCGTTTATCATCTGCAGGGGGGTGACGCTAATCCCTTGGCCGAAAGAGTTGGTCCCTAGGTCGGACTCATGCCATTGGGCATCCCCGGGGGTCTTGACAATGCCCGCTACCTCGCCTGCCAGATCGACACCGGTGGGCTCACCGAAGCCAAACCTTCGTACATAGCGGTAGAATTTCTCGGCCCCGATCTTGGTGCTCATCGTGGCCGCTCCCACGTTGAGGGAGTATCTCAAGAGTTCAGATACCGTGGTTTCACCCCGGGCCCCCCAGTCCCAGTTGGCTATCACTTGCCCCCCCACCAGGATAGAACCGGTGTCGTTATATGTGGTCTCCGGCGTCACCTCACCGGTATCTAGAGCCGCGCCGATGGTCACCGGCTTAAAGACCGAGCCTGGCTCATGAACCTCACTTATGGCAGGGTTGACGAAAAGTTCCTCCGAGGTTTCATAGAAACGGTTGGGATCGTAGCGGGGGTAGCTAGCCATGGCCAGGATAGCCCCGGTCCAGGGGTCCATGACGATGATGGTGCCTCCCTGAGCGCCGTATTCCTCGATAGCCTTCTCTAAACTCTCTTCTGCCAGGCCTTGAATAGCACGATCCAAGGTGAGAACTAGGGTGGGGCCCTCCTGGGCGGGAACGTAACTGCCGTAACCGGCGATCATCTGTAAGCCGGAAGGGTCTCTCTCCCCCCCTCTCGACCCCGGCTCACCTTGCAGGATGTCGTCGTAATACTCCTCTAGGCCATAGAAACCGTCGCCCTCAGCCCCCACGAAGCCCAAAAGGTGACAGGCTAACTCCTTCTCAGGGTAGATTCGCTGAGGCAGAGGGATGGCTCCCACACCGGAGAGGCCTCGGGAGGCTATCTTCTCCCCCACATTCAGGGGTATCTGTTTGGCCAGTGTCACGCTCAGATCCTTTCGCTCAAGAAGCGCCCAGAGGGTCTCAGGTGGCCTTTCGAGAAGAGGAGCGAGTTGCTCCGCTGTCCAACGAGGGTTGGACACGTCTCTGGGGGTGGCGAAGATCTCGTACTGGAAGATATCGGTGGCCAGAAGCGAACCTGTCCCATCCAAAATCGCCCCTCGTTGGGGAGGGATGACCCTGGTTTGATAGTGTTCCAGTTCGGCCAACTCCAAGAGTTCTTGACGACGCACCACCTGCCAGTAGATGATGCGCCCCAGGAGGATGAGGGAGAAGGCGAAGAAGACGGCTGCAAGGACAACTAACCGCCTGTGAGATCGCTGGCGTGACTCCGAGGTCATCTCTTTATCTCCACTTCATTATCATTCCCAACGCTCTCTGTAATCGCCTCTGTGGTTCCTTCGCTCTTCGCTTGTCCGAAGAGAAGAACCTGAAGGAAGGAGAGAACTCTCCCCCAGAGGTCATCCCCTGTCGGTGATAGGTGGTCGTCTTCTTTGATGGGGGCCGAAGAGACCTCGCTTTCTTGGAAAGAGATATATAGATATTCCATCCTTCGAGGTGGCCCCAAACCTAGAAGGCGTGCTCTCTCACGGATACGAGAGAGGTTTTCCAATTCTGCTATTCGGTAGCGGACCTCTGCACTCTCCCGCCGCAGGTGCTCCCGCTCAGAAGCCAATCGCTGAAGCCGCAGGGCGGTAGTCGTAGCCTCGCTGGCTTGTGTGAGATAGAACCAACCTATTAGGCTAGCCAGGATGAAGAGAACCGCTAGCAAGCCGACGGTCTTCCCTTTAAGTTGAAACCGCTTTCTCTCTTGCCTAGGGTGAGTCTGGGCGATATAGGAGATAGGCCTATTGATTGACACTTTGAAGTCGGGCCGCGATTCTAAGCCTAGCGCTCCGGCTGCGAGGGTTCCTTTCGACCTCCTCTGGGGTAGGTCGGATAGGTTTCTTAGTGATGACCTGGAGGCTTCGGCGATGACCACATCTGCAGACCGGGACCTCCGGGGGGCAGAGACAATCCCTGGATTCCCGCCGCATGAACTCTTTGACGATTCGATCCTCTAAAGAATGAAAGGAGATGACCGCCAGCCGTCCCGCAACGGCCAATATCTCCACCGCCTGGGGGAGGGCCTCTTCCAGGGCGGTCAATTCATCATTTACGGCGATGCGCAGGGCCAGAAAGGTCTTGGTAGCAGGGTGGAGTCTACGGCGTCGCCCCACCACCCGGGCCACTATGCCAGCCAGTTGTCGAGTGCTTTCGAGGGGCCGATGGAGCGTTATGGCTCGGGCGATCGATTTCGCTTTTGGCTCCTGGCCGTACCGCTTGAGGAGGGTAGCTAGCTCCTCCTGAGAGAGCCCGTTCACCAGATCTGCGGCCGTCAACTTCTGCCTGGGGGAGAAGCGCATATCCAAAGGACCGTCCCGGAGGAAAGAGAACCCCCGCTCTGGTCGATCCAGTTGTAGAGAGGATAGACCCAAATCGAGCAGGATCCCGTCCACCGGGTGAAAAAGATGCTCCTTTGCCACTCTCTTCAGATCCCGGAAATCAGCCTCCACAAGTAGAGCCCTTTCTCCAAAGGGAGCCAGAGTCCTTTGGGCTACCCTTAACGCCTCCGGATCGAGGTCGATGCCCAGAAGCATGCCCTTGGGGGCGGATCGAGAGAGGATACCAACGGCATGTCCTCCAGCCCCCACTGTAGAGTCGATATATCGTCCGCCGGGCTTCAGTTGGAGTCCGGATAGGATCTCCTGGTAGAGGACGGGAAAGTGTTGGCTAGATGCCCAGGTCGGCCAGTTGCTCAGCGATGATGTCTCCCTCTTCTTCGACCTTCTTCCTCACCTCCTCCCACCGGATAGGGTCCCAGATCTCGAGACGGGCATATAAGCCGATGACTACGCTCTCGTTGTCGATGCCCGCATATTCCCGCAGATATTGAGGTAGAAGGATTCGTCCCTGTCTGTCCAGTTCGCAATGGATAGCCCCGGAATAGATGAGACGGGTAAAGGTCCGGGCATCCCTCTGGGTGATAGGGAGGCCGTTGATCTTTTGGGCTAATTTATCCCACTCGGGAAGGGGGTAGACGAGGAGGCAGCGGTCCAGGCCCCGAGTGACCACCATCCCCAGGGCTAACTCGGCGCGAAATTTGGCCGGGATGGTGAGCCGCCCCTTGCTATCTATAGTGTGGGAATACTCTCCTAAGAACATACGTTCTAAAATCCCCCACTCGACCCCTTCTAGAGAGGCCTAAACGGCTAGTTTCTCCCACTCTTCCCCATTTTATACCATAACTCCCCACCATTATACACCACTTTATTCACTCTGGCAATACCCCTAGGGTACTATCCGCAAAATTTTAAGGTTTGCGAAGATGCTGCGGGGTAATTATGGGGGCCGGGGACGATAAGAGTGAGAGTGGCGCAACCCTTTCCATCGCCAGGGCCGTGGGAAGATGATGAGGCCTCTCTGGGGGAGAATCGGTAGAGGTCCTCTTGTAGATGGAGATGGCTACCTCTCCCAGAGTCACGAGTCTGTAACCGGACTCCATGGCGGTAGCGGTCTTCTCATCGGGGAACGGGTGGAGGGGCCATCGAGGAGTACGCAGTGCTGTAGGTCAGGTTTCGAGACTCGACCCCCACCGTCAGCGCTGCCCCGGTCTCACCGAGGTTGGAGGTGGCCGGGATCACCTCCTCTTCGTGGGTATATTGAGGACAATTTGAACCTAGCGAAGGGATATCCTCGCCGTTACGCGAACTCATGTTCTCGAAATTCGACGATTTCGGCCATAGATCTCTTGAGCAACTGATGAGTACATTGCTCCAGTTCTCTGCAGTTCAAGGCGTATTCGAGTATCTCAGAACGAATTTTCATGGTGAGTTCTTTTCCAGTCCCACTCCTAAAGACTACATCCACACCGCTCTCCATTTGCTTCAATTCAACATTCCCTTTACCAAACGTGCAATTTGTAGCGCATTGTATGCCATCAACTACACAGGTGAAAGGTTTTCTCATAGGCAATTTAATGACACATGACATATCCATTATCTTCTTGGGCCTGAGTCTTCTGTGGGCGAACTGACCAATACGATAACCCACCGCAAGAAAAGGTCCGTTGTGGCCATGAAACCTTACTGCTTCTTCATAGTTCAGCATGAGACCACCCCCAAACGATCGCTTATTTTCCCATTCATGATTTCGCCTAATTACGTCATAGGCGAACTCGGCCAGAATAGTTCCACCCTCGGTTACCTCTCGACAATCTCGTAGTGGGTCGCCGAGTTGCGGTAGTCACCCAGTGGTTGTATCCCTAGACGAGACCGTCGAGAGATTCTATGATCTCCTTCATCGCACTGCGAATTAGAGTCTGAAGGGGCAGGTAGATTAGCGGTTTGCCCAGGGTATCGTAATCGGCTACCGCCGAGTCTTCTGGTATCAAGCCCGCGAGTTCAAGCCCCTTTTCCTTGATAAGGGCCTCCAATTGGGGAGCCAGAGTGGGCTGGCCATCTCCATCCACGGGGACGCGGTTCACTATGAGGCGGATGTGAGACGCACGGGTGTCTAACTCGCGGATGAGGTCGACGACACGGAGGGCGGCGATGAGACCTCGCATGGTGGGGTCAGAGATGATGAGGAGAAGGTCCACATCTCGGGTGGTGCGGCGGCTGAGATGCTCCAAGCCGGCCTCGTTGTCGATGACCACGTAGTCGTAACTCTTGGCCAAGCGGTCGATGCAGAAGCGGAGCATATGGTTGGCTGCGCAGTAGCAGCCCGGCCCCTCGGGGCGACCCATAGCCAGAAGGTCGAACCCCTTGCTCTCCACTAAGGCTCGGTTGATCCTCACCTCCAAATAATCGTGCTTGCTAATACCCCCCAGACCTCCCCTATAGGTCTCTTGGAGGGTCTCTTCCCGAATATCGCCTATCGTCTCCTCTAAAGGCACACCCAAGACTAGATGAAGGTTGGTGCTGGGGTCGGCGTCTATGGCTAGGATGCTGCCAGAGTGGTGCTCTATCAGGTGTTGAATCAGCAAAGCCGCAACCATGGTCTTGCCGGTGCCTCCCTTTCCAGCCACGGCGATGGTCTTAGTCATCTTCTTCTCCTTTCCCATCCCTTCCCACGGGATCCCTGTCCCACAGGGATACTTTACGTATGGGACGGGATCCTGTAAGGAGACAATCGGCGCAGAGGCCGAAGATGGCGAAATGATCTATCTGGGCCTTGAATCGATACTCCTTTTCCAAAGCGGTTTCCAACGGTTCCAGAAAGCGATGGTCGAACTCTAGGATCTTGCCGCAAGATAGGCAGACCATATGGTGATGCCGCTTCTCCTTCAACAGTTCGTACAGGACTGAGCCCTGGCCCAAGTCGGTTACAGAGATAGCGTGATGTTCCTTCAAGAGTTCTAGGGTTCGATAGATGGTGGAGATGTTGATGTGAGGATACTCTTCCCTGACCTGCTCGTAGATATGCTCCGCAGAGATGTGGCCAGGGCTATTTAGAATGGCTTGGAGTATCAGCATCCGTTGCGGCGTGGGGCGCAAGCCCAAACTACGTAGCAAAGTCTCGCTCTCCGCTCTCGTCATGGCGGCTCCATTTTGCAATTAGTTGCACTTGCATATTCTAGCACAATAGGGGGAGGCTGTCAAAAAGGCTAGGTAGTTTAGCCTGTTACGTGATGCTACGTAAAGCGGTAAAGAAAACAGCCCCTTCCATCCTCACAGGGAGGGGCGTGATATGATCCACCTTTCTACGCCTATCGGAACTCTTTGTAAAATCCTTCTCGCCGCTTGCCAATCTTGGCGATGGCCACGACCTTTTCCTTCTTATATATCCTATAGACTACGCGCCAGACCCCGAACCGTATTCGGTATATATCATCTTTGATTTTCTCACATCCGCGGGGCCTTGGATTGTTTTGTAGGTCTTCAATTTCCTCGGCTATTGTCTGCCTTTTTTCCGATTCGAAGCTGGCGAGAAAGGTCTCGTACTGTTTCCTAACTCTTGAGCTGGGGAACTCAAGTTTATAGGTCACCTCTTGCCCTCATCTGGTCATGGAGTTCCAAGAGGGATAGGCCCTCACCGGGGATATACCCTTCCAAGGTACCCATCACGTCGAGGTAATCCTCCAAGTCTTCAAGATAGGGCAAAAGGAGCTCATATTCTCTAACCCCTATTAGGGCCGCCATCAGTTCGCCACGAGACCGAACAATGAAGTGTTCGCGTCCGTGATGGACTCTGCTCAGATATTTGCCATAGTGGTCTCGCATATCCCTGGCCTCTATTATTTCAGCCATCTCTTACCTCCCGGAGAGGTGCTGGGCCACATGGGCCAATTGGTACATTTTACCCAGTTATATTATACCACAAAAAATTTTTGACAGTGTAGCACTTTAGTACTATAACAAATGTCCTAGTCTGGCCCTCACCCTCAGTCCCGCCTCCTATGCTTCTCACTCACAGGGCCTCAACAAGGGCTACTCCATCACCGCTGTCTTCGCTTCACATAGTGTTGCGCAACAGGCTAGTTAATTGACAAAAAAATCTCCTGAGCATATCATTCCCCCCACGGGAGGCCGATGCTGGTCACCTATGGGGTAAGGTTAGCAGAATATCGTCGCTGGGCTGCGGTGCTCTTGGTCATCGCCGCTGGCTTGGCCATCGCCTACCTACCTTTGACTTGGGCGGTGGTCTCGATATGGGGGGTCATCGCCTTCCTAGCCGTCCTCATCCGCCCCTACCTGGGGATTTATCTCCTCATCTTCTCCATCCCCTTCGGCTCATGGAAGGAAGTTCAGGTGGGGGTGATGAGCGTGGGGGTGACGGAACTTCTAGTCGGCTTGATGCTGGCCGCCTGGCTGGCCCAGATGGTCGCCAGTCGGGAGATCAGAATCGGGCCCGCGCCCCTTCTTTTTCCCTTGCTCATCTTTCTCATCGCCATCTCCTTCTCTCTCTTGACCACCCTCTCCTTGCAATACAGCCTCAAGGGACTCCTCGTCTGGCTGGAGGTCTTGGGCTTATACCTTTTTGTGGCCACCGCTCTCGGGGAGAGGGGCGTCAAGATAGCCATCATCGCTATCCTCATCGCTGGGAGCCTGGAGGCGCTCTTGGGGGTCTATCAGTTTCTCTTGGGGGTAGGGCCGGAGAGCTTCGTCCTCTTTGGCCGCTTCAGCCGGGCCTACGGGACCTTCGGTCAGCCGAACCCCTTCGGCGGATATCTGGGGCTTATTCTGCCCTTAACCGTGGGTATCACTTTCGCTGGCTGGCAGAGGGTTAAGGTGCTCTTCTGGGGCCTAGCAGCCATCGGCCTGACCGTCATGGGAACGGCCATGGTGATGTCCTGGTCTCGGGGGGCTTGGCTGGGGGCGTTGGCTGCTTTGGGCTTCGTGGGTGTGGTGGGGGTTTGGACGGAGGCTTTCGGCCCTCAACTGATAGGCGTATCGATGGGAATCGGGGCGGGGGTTTTGAGCGGCCTCTGGTTCGGGGCGAGAGATATGGCCTTGGGTACCCTTGTTGGCCTTCTTGTGGCCATTGTCATAGGCGGGCTGACGACCACCGCTCTGCGGCGCCGTTGGGGGTTTCTGCTTTTGACCCTCCTGCTCCTCTTAGGGGTGCTCTTTTTCCTCCTGAGAGGGGGGAAACTCATACCGATTGCCCTAGTCGAACGGCTACTCGATTTTCTCCCCTACCTCAGGGTCACCAGTGTAGAAGGGATACCCCTCAGTGATGAGAACTACGCCATAGTGGAGCGGCTGGCCCATTGGCGGGCGGCCTGGAGGATGGTGAGCGATAACCCCCTTTTGGGGGTGGGGATCGGGAACTACGTGCCCGTCTATCCGGCCTACGCTCTGCCTGGCTGGGAGGATCCCATGGGCCATGCCCATAACTATTACTTAAATATCGCCGCCGAGGCGGGGCTTATCGGTCTGGGAGGCTACCTATTTCTTTGGGGGGCTATTCTCTGGCACGGTTGGCGGGTCTATCGGGGGGCTGAATACCAGTGGCGGGGCATCACCTTGGGGATCCTGGGGGTGATGGTGGCCTTTGGTGTGCATAGCCTCTTTGATAACCTCTATGTGCATGGCATGAATATACATCTGGCCCTCCTTTTGGGGCTTTTGACGGTCATCGATAAGAAGCCGCGGGAGGTCTCTTGCAACGGATAATGGAATTGGTGGGGAACCATAGGAAGTTGCTGGAGCGGTTCATCAAGTGGTCGGTAGTGGGTGCCATCGGCGCGGTGGTGGATTACACCATCCTCATCGCCCTGGTGGAACGGGTGGGCCTTTACGCGCTCATCGCTCAGGCTATCTCCTTCACCTGCGCGGTGGTAAACAATTACATCTTGAACCGCACCTGGACCTTCGGCGACATCAAACATAAGGGGCCGGCTGTCCAGTTTACCCAGTTCTTTATCGTGAGCGTAGCGGGGTTAGGAACCAGGTCGGTTATTTTCTACTTCTTGTTCGAGGTGCTGGGCCTGTGGTACATCTACGCTACGGCTATCGCCATCATTGTAGTCCTGATTTGGAACTTCTTCGCCAATCTAGTTTGGACCTTCCGGGAGGCGGAGTAACGGTTGCGGATAGGGATCGACTACACAGCAGCGGTGCATCAGAAGGCGGGGATCGGGCGGTATGCGCGCGGCCTGGTGAGAGCGCTGGCCCAATTAGATAGGGAGAACGAATACCTTCTCCTGGTGGCTGGTCGCCCGAAGGAGGAGGGTACCTTTTCCCCCAATTTCAAGCCTCGGTATCTGCCCCTTTCCTCTCACTGGGCTACCATCCTCTGGCAAAGGTTGCGAGTGCCTCTTCCCGCTGACCTTTTCACCGGGCCGCTCAACCTCTTTCACTCCCCGGACTATGTGCTCCCTCCCCTTTGTAGAGGCAAGAGGGTCCTCACTATCCATGACCTCTCCTTCCTGCGCTATCCAGAGGGCGCTGACCCCCGGCTGCGCTGGTACCTCACCCAGGCCGTCCCCCGCTCTATCGGCCAGGCCGATCTGGTTCTGGCCGATTCCCAGAATACGAAGAGCGACCTCATCGAACTCTTGGGGGTAGAAGCGGGTAAGGTGGAGGTCTTGTACCCAGGGGTCGAAGAGCGGTTTCATCCCCTCCGGGAAGAATCTCTAGCGCCCGTGAAAGCCCGATACAATCTAGATTTCCCTTTCATCCTCACGGTGGGGACCTTGGAGCCACGGAAGAATCATGTGGGTCTTTTGCAAGCCTACTCCCTTTTGAAGGGGAGATATCCCCACCGGCTGGTCATCGCCGGGGGGAAAGGGTGGCTCTATGAGGGTATCTTCCAAGAGGTAGAAAGGCTCTCTTTGGAAGAGAAGGTGCTCTTTTTGGGCTATGTGCCCGAAGAGGATCTGCCGGCCTTGTACAACCTAGCCGATCTCTTCGTTTTCCCCTCCCTTTACGAGGGGTTCGGCCTGCCACCGCTGGAGGCCATGGCTTGCGGGACTCCGGTCGTCACCTCAAACAGTTCATCGTTGTTGGAGGTGGTGGGGGATGGAGCGCTCCTGATACCGCCGCAAGAGGTCGAGGCCCTGGCTGCGGCGATGGAGAGGGTGCTAAGCGACCCTTCTTTGCGGGAGGAGTTGAGGAGGAAAGGTTTAGAGCGGGCAAAACAGTTCACTTGGAGCGAAGCGGCCAAGCGGCTCTTGGCTATCTATGAGCAAGTGGGAGGAGAGGATGGATAAGCGTTTAGTATGGGGGCTGATGCTTCTCTTATCTGCCTGTCTACCGGAGCCAACGACCCCTGCTCCTTCATCCACGACTGTGTTACCGCCCACCGAGACACCTTCGCCCACGCCGACGGTTACCCTTACTCCTGGCCTAACCATCACCGGCCAGGGACGACTGATCTACCTTTTGGGTTCGAAGGTCTATGGCGGAGGCTTCTCAGGGGATAATGCTGGGGAGATCGCCGCTCTCGGCGAGGGCCAGATCGACTCCCCTCGGCTGCGCGGGAATAGGATGGCCTATCTTTTGGGGCGGGAATTGCGTCTTCTGGATTTGAGAGAGGGGAGTGCGACTACCCTTTTTACGTTACCGGAGGGCGCTATTCTCGATACCTTTGACCTCTGTTGGTCGATAGGGGGAGAGGCTATCGCCTACACTGTAGCCTATGAGGATCCAGAGGCTCTCACCTTTGGCCGTGCGGTAGAAGTGGGGGTGATAGACCTGCCGATGGGGGAGCGTCGTCTGGTAACTACCCTGAAAGATCGTTTCTTGGCCACACTTCTGGGCTATGACGATGCGTCGGGTGAACTCTTTCTCATCCCTCGGGGAGGCGATCCCAGTTTTGAGGAGATCGTGGTCTATGATGGCTGGAGGAGGGATCGGGTCATCAAATCGATCCCTCTCCAGGGGGATGCCATGCCCGATCAATCGGTACTCTCACCGGACTTGAGCCGACTGGCTTTGGCTTCCTTCGACTCGGAAGCAGGGACCGGTCAGATCCTCGTTTACGATCTAACCGTGGCCCAGCCAGTGGCGCAACCCTTGGAACTTCCCCCAGGGACACATGCTCGATGCTTTATCTGGTCTACCCACGGTCAAAGGCTAGCCTATCTCTTGCATAGCGGGGTCGCCTATGGGGATGAGGTAACCGAGGCCAGGGGGCTCTGGGCCTGGGATTTAAGCGATGAGGCTATAAAAGTGGCCGAGGAGGATAGCCCCTTCTCCGGGCCTGTGGCCTGGTCGCTTGAGGGGGAGGCGATCTTAGCCTTTTATTATGAGGAGGGTGACGGCTATTATTATCTAGCCTCAAGAGATGGCTCGGGGGTTATGAGGCTGGATATCGACCCGGAGGCCAGGGCCTTAGGTTGGGCGCCCGAAGTATCCGAGGGTGGTTGAGGGTGTTGATGGGCCTGGTTCAGGCTGAGTGGGTCTTACACTAGGTTGATTATGGACTGAGCCACCGGTGCTCCGGTGGCTCAGTTGCTTGAACGTGTTCACTCTTCTTGATAGCCGCTACCCCAGCCTCTCCTCTTTCCCCACGGGCATCATCACCAGGCCGCTGATCATCTTGGGGTAGAAGTCGGTCGATTTCTGGGGCATCTTCTCGCCCACTCCGGAGCAGGCTCTCACCTGGCCTATCTTGGTGGGGTTCAAGAAGAATACGAACTGGGCCTGGCCACTTTTCACCGCCTCGATGCCTTCCTCAGCGTCTCGAATATAGTTGATATTCTCCTGCCGTTTCACCTTTTCCCTGTCTATCCCCAGAACCTTCTCGATGAGGAGTTTGTGGAGGATAGAGACGTCGAGGGTTTTCCATTCCCGGGCTTGCGAGGCCTCCAGGAAGCAGTCCATCCCCCCTTCGTCCTTGAGGCGGAGGAGATGATACCCCTGGCCGTCGAAGAGGCCGAAGAGGTGCTCCTTCGCCGCCACCAGGGCCATCTGGGAGAAGAGTTCGTCTTTGCCTTCTACCGGCGAAACCTCGAAGAACTCCCCTGCCTTGGCCAGGAACTCCTCCGCCTTCCAGTTGGGGAGGGAGTGCATCAATCGGTGGGTAGGGAGGATGGTGAGGCCGGGATCGTCCATGCTCACCAGGCCCACCATGCGGTAGTTGAAAGCCATATCCGGCTCCCAGGCGGCGGTCTTCTGGCGCATCTCATCCCGGTAGGCCAGGGCGGTCTCGTAACGGTGATGGCCATCGGCGATGATGAGGTTTCGCTTGGACTCCATCTCCGCTTGAATGGCGGCTATGGTCTGGGGGGCGTCGATGACCCGGAGGGCATGTCTCACCTCGGTTTCTCCCACAGCGTAGAGGTCGATATCGGGCTGCCTATTCAAGTGGGGAGCCAGGATCTCGCCTATCTTATCCCCAGGGTAGACCATGAAGATGAGGCCAAAGTTCACCGTCGTGGCCCGCAAAAGGTTCAAGCGGTCTATCTTTGGGCCGGAGAGGGTCTGCTCGTGAGGCAAGACCGCCCCTTCCTCGTAGTCGGTGAGATACAGCGCGGCGATGAGGGCCTTGCGAGTGGCGAATTCCCCGGAAGGGAGCCTGAATTCCTGGCTGTAGGCGTAGATGGCCGGTTGGGGGTTCCGGATGAGGATGCCTTGCTTGAGCCACTCTTCGTAGAAGTCCCTAGCCCGCGCATATTGATTATCGGTCTCCGTGTCCCCGGGGAAGGCTTTCCCCTTGATGATGCGCACGATGTTGTGCTCATCCAACTGGTAGTATTTCTCTTGCAAATCGCCCTTTATCCTATCGTAAGGGAGGGAGACGGTGAGATCCAGTTTCTCGAACCTCTGGGGGTTGTATCTTACCCCTCGGAAAGGGGCTATCTTGGCCATATGAAACCTCCTTACAATTCTAGAAATCTAGTGAGGGTGGCAACGATCGATCTCCAGTTGAGGATGGGATTAAGAGAGCCACCGCTGCCCAGCGATGGATAAGAGGTAGCGAGGAGGGGTAAAGATCTCGCCCTCTGTTTAGGCCACCTCTCTATCTAATCCCACCCTCTGGCAGGTAAGCCAGAGGTGCCCACTAACAAGAAGAGTAGAACGCTGAAGATGCTCAGCGGGTCTGGCAAGGCTCTGGGATGGCCTAGAACCTCTCCTTGTAGAAGTCGATCATCAGGCTGGCTACCTCTATGCCCACTCGGGCTTGGGCCTCCACCGTGGCGGCGCCAATGTGAGGCGACCCGATGACCTTGTCTAGTTGGAGGAGCCTATTGTCCACCGCGGGCTCGGTCTCGAAGACGTCGAGGGCCGCACCCGCCACCTTGCCCGATACCAGGGCCTCATATAGGGCCTCCTCATCGATGGTGCCCCCTCGGCCGCACTGGACGATGTAGACCCCGTCTTTCATCATGGCGAACTCTTTGGCCCCCAGCAGGTGATGGGTCTCCTCGGTATGGGGCACGTGGAGAGAGATGTAGTCTGAGGTCTGGAGCAACTCCTTGAAGGGCACTTGGATGGCGCAATCGATCTCGTATCGGCTGCGACGGTGGAAGATCACCTTCATCCCTAGGGCATCAGCCCTTCTAGCCACCTTTGAGCCTATCCGTCCACAGCCGATAAGTCCCAGGGTCTTGCTCTGGATCTCGGTGCCTCGGAACTTCTTCTTCTCCCATCTATTGGCTTTCATGGATGCTGTAGCCTGGGGGATGTGGCGGGCCAGGGCGAAGAGGTAGCCGATGGTGAGTTCAGCCACCGAAGCGGCACTGGCGGCTGGGGTGTTCATCACCGTGATCCCCTTGGATTGCGCGTACTCCACGTCGATGTTGTCTAGGCCGACGCCACCGCGAACGATTACTTTGAGATTTTTGCCCGCGTCGATGATATTCTCCCGCACCTTGGTGCGGCTCCGTACCACCATCCCATGATAGCCAGGGATGGAGGCCTCCAGTTCTTCGGCCGATATATCGTCCCTCACCTCGACCTCGATCCCTGCCTGGCGCATCTCCTCGATGGCCTCTGGAGCGGTGGGGTCGCAGATCAATACCTTCATTTCACCTCCCTATAAGCCCAGGATATCTTCGATTTGGCCCGTGACCCATCTCACATCGTCGAGGGTTAAGTCGCCCATGTGGGCGATGCGGAAGCAATGTTCCTTGAGAGAGCCGTAGCCGTTGGAGATCATAGCCCCCCGCTTCCCTAACTCCTCGTTGAGGCCGGCCACGCTGATGCCTCGGGTGTTCTTGATGTTAGTGACCGTCTTGGAAAGATAGCGCTCATCGGAGTAGAGGGCGAAATATTTGCCAGCCCACTCTTGAACGAACTTAGCCATCTCCGCGTGCCGCTGGAAACGGTTGTCCAGCCCCTCGGTCAAGATGTCGTCCAGTTGTTTGTTGAGGGCCATAATCTGAGGGATGGCTGGCGTAGTCGGCGTCTGGCCTCGCTCATAATACTTGAGGAAGACGTGGAAGTCGAAGTAGTACCCCTTGTCTTTCACCTCTGCGGAACGATCCATAGCCTTCTGGCTTACCGAAGCCACGGCCAATCCGGGAGGTAAGGCGAAGCATTTTTGTACCCCGGCCAGGCAGACATCGATGCCTAACCTGTCCACCTCGATCTTGATCCCAGCCATGGAACTGACGGCGTCCACTAAGAAGCAGACATCGGGGTAGTTCTTCATCACCTCGGCGATCTCGTAGAGAGGGTTGGTGACCCCCGTGGAGGTCTCGTTATGTACCAGGGTGAGGGCGTCGTACTCGCCGGTTTTCAGTTTCCCGTCGATCATCTCTGGGGTGATCGCCTGTCCCATCTCCACCTCCAGAGGATCGGCGGCCTTGCCGTTGGCCAGCGTGATCTCGTGCCACCTCTTGGAGAAGGCTCCACAGATGGTATTGAGCACCTTCTTCTGGGAGCAGTTCCGTATGGCAGCCTCCATGAGCCCCGTGGAGGAGGAGGTGGAGAGGAAACAGCGGTTTTCGGTGTAGAGCACCTTCTGAAGTTTGGGGATCACCTTGCGTTGAAGATCCGCATAATCCTTAGAGCGGTGGCCGATCATGGGGGTGGCCATCACTTGCAATATCTCCTCCCGAACATGGGTTGGCCCCGGGATGAAGAGTTTTTTGTACATCTTTGTATCCTCCTTTAATAGTCATAAAGTTGTGCCCCTTTGCACAAAGCCAATATATCATATATTTCTGGGGCTTACAACCCCAGATGGTTGAGAGGGTTGAAAAACACCTCCTCGTTTAGCATAGTGGGAGAGAAATTGCGTCCACAGTATCTCTTCCCGCTTTCTGTCCCTACAATCATTCAAATTCT
>Ga0209121_10000185_pt1 | contig 64567 bp, 70 predicted proteins | sample Cruoilmetagenom3_FD_187292 | JGI IMG/M metagenome (GOLD analysis project Ga0209121, IMG submission 187292) | Oil polluted marine microbial communities from Coal Oil Point, Santa Barbara, California, USA - Sample 3 (SPAdes) (version 2) | ecosystem: Environmental > Aquatic > Marine > Oil seeps ...
GCCAGACCACGATCCGAGGTCACGGACACGACAACGATGCGCTTGCGCTCAGCATGCTCTTCGAGCAACGGATGCTCAGCACCCTTCGCGAAGCGGGCGACGTTGCCCAAGACCTCCATCATGGAAAGTGCATACGGCCTGGCGGCCTCGATCTTCGCCTGAGCCTTCTTGATCTTGGCGGTCGCGACCATCTCCATGGTGCGCGTGATCTGCTTCGTCGATTCGACGGAGACGATCCGCTTCTGTATGTCGCGTAGGTTCGCCATGATATCGCCCTAGCTTTCCGTGAACGATTCAGCGAACTCGCGCAGGACAGCGGACAGGGTCTCCTTGGTCTCGTCGCTCAGCTTCTGCTCACTTGCGATCGTCTTGCCGACCTCAGGATGGGCGCTGTTAACGAACTCGAGGAAGGCTTCGCGGAAACCGACCACGGCCTCCGGCTCAATGCCATCAAGGAAGCCTTCGGCGCCGGCATAGATCGCCATCGCCTGATCCTGCACCGACATGGGAACGTAGCGACCCTGCTTGAGCAGTTCGACGAGGCGCGCACCACGATTGAGCGTGGCCTGCGTTGACTTATCGAGATCCGAACCGAACTGTGCGAATGCCGCCAACGAGCGGTAGTTCGCCAGATCGAGTCGAAGCGAACCTGCAACCTGCTTCATAGCCTTGATCTGCGCGGAACCGCCGACACGCGAGACGGAGATACCAACGTTGATGGCCGGGCGCTGACCCTGGTGGAACAGGTCGGTCTGCAGGAAGATCTGACCGTCCGTGATGGAGATGACGTTGGTCGGGATGTATGCCGACACGTCACCGGCCTGAGTCTCGATGATCGGCAGAGCCGTGAGAGAACCGGCACCCATATCGTCGTTCATCTTGACCGCACGCTCGAGCAAACGGCTGTGCAGATAGAAGACATCACCCGGGTATGCCTCGCGGCCCGGCGGGCGGCGGAGCGTGAGCGACATCTGGCGATATGCGACAGCCTGCTTGGAGAGGTCATCGTAGATGCACAGGACGGCACGACCGGGGTTGTCCTTGGAGGCAACCTCGCCGTTCTCGCCTGTGTACATGAAGTACTCACCCATCGCTACACCGGACATCGGTGCGAGGTACTGCATGGGTGCGGGGTCGGATGCGTTCGCGGCGACGACGATGGTGTACTCCATCGCACCGTACTCCTCGAGCATCTGCACGACACCGGCGACCGTTGAGGCCTTCTGACCGATGGCGACGTACACGCAGATGACGTCCTTGCCCTTCTGGTTGATGATCGTATCGATGGCCACGGCAGTCTTGCCCGTCTGGCGGTCACCGATGATCAGCTCACGCTGACCACGACCGATCGGAACCAGTGAATCTACAGCGATGAGACCCGTCTGCATCGGCTCGTGAACAGGCTTACGAGCGACAACGCCCGGAGCCTTGAACTCCACCGGGCGAACGCCCTCAGCGGCGATCGGACCCTTGCCGTCGATCGGCTGACCCAACGGGTCAACGATACGACCGAGCATGGCCTTACCCGACGGAACCTCGACGACGCGACCCGTGGTGCGGACCGTGTCGTTCTCGCCGACGAGCGTAGTGTCGCCCATGAGGACAGCGCCGACCTCGTTCTCATCGAGGTTGAGGGCCATTCCGTAGACGACATTGCCGCCAGCTCCAACGAACTCGAGGAGCTCACCGGCCATAGCGCCCTTGAGACCGTCAACGCGGGCGATACCGTCACCAACCTGCTTGACGGTTCCCACTTCGCGGACATCGACCTCAGGCTTGAACGACTCAAGCTGAGCCTTCAATACATCATTGATTGCAGAAGCAGTGATGTCTGCCACTTACGCTTCACCTCCCTGGGGTGCGGTAGCAAGCGTCGCACGCACGGCGTCGAGCTGGGAGGAAACGCTCCCGTCGAGCACGCGTCCTGCGACGTTGATGATGATGCCGCCAAGGATCGACGCGTCCACGCGCTCACGCAACGTGACGGGGCGACCCAATGAGGCGGCGAGCTTGTCAGTGATCGACGCACGCATGGCGTCGTTGAGCTCGATAGCAGTCGTGACGTCCGCCACGACGATACCGCGCTCCTTCTCGGCGATCTCTCCATAGATACGGGAGACATCGCCCAGGAGGTCCACATGACCTCGATCGATAGCGAGCGACGCTACAGAGATGGTCTCGGCGGTGACCTCATCGCCAAAGATATCCTGCAGCACGGCACGCTTCTGGTCCGCGGGAATCTGCGCGTCGCTCAGAGCGGTGCGCAGGTCCACGTGGCCGCGAACAGCCTCGACGACGGCTCTCATGCCCGCGTCGGTACCGTCCACGGAGTCGGCCGCGGACGCGAGGTCGAAGAGGACCCGTGCATAGGTCCTTGCGATCTCGCTAGTCATTGAGGCTCCCCATCTCCGTGATGTAGCTGTCGATCAGCTTGGCGTGGTCCTCGACAGTGAGCTTCTCACCGATGACCTTGCCAGCTGCACCAACCGCGATCTCAGCGATGGCGCCCTGAAGCTCGACCATAGCGGCCTTCTTCTCGGACTCCAGAGCCTGCTTGGCCTTGGCGATGATCGCCGCGGCCTGTTCCTCAGCCTTGACCTTCATCTCAGCCTGCATCGTCTCGGAGACCTTGCGGCTCTGAGCGATGACCTTGCCTGCCTCGGCGCGAGCCTCGGCCATCTGCACCTTGTACTCCTCGAGCAGGCGCTCGGCCTCGACCTTGGTCTCCTCGGCCTTGGTCAAAGACTCTTTGATGGCCTCGGAACGCTTGTCGAGCATCGAGATGATCGACGGGAACGCGAACTTGTACAGCAAGACGAACAGAACGATGAATGCGACCCACGTGGGCCAGATCGCTGCGAGGTTCGGGTAGACCGAACCCAGTGTCGACGCGAGACCCTCGCCGCCGTGCTCGGCCGCGGTTTCACTCGCAAATGCATACTCTGCAAAAAGCAACTTCGGACCTCCGTCCTTCTACTAGGGGCGTGACTAGATGAGGAACGTGAGGACGAAACCGAGGAGCGCAAGCGCCTCAGTGAACGCGATTGCGATGAACATGGTGGTCTGAATTTGACCAGCCATCTCAGGCTGGCGCGCCATTGCCTCCAGAGCCTTACCACCGACAATACCGATACCAATTCCCGGGCCGATGGCCGCGAGACCGTACGCAAGACCCTTACCTATGGACGAAAGGCCTGCAAGAGCTTCTACGATGGAACCTTCCACGTCTGATCCTCCTTATCGCCGAGACCTGTTCTCAGATCTCGGAACCGTCAATTCCTAACCGGCGAGATGCGCCGGAAACTACCGGACTTAGTGCTCGGATGCATGCACCGAACTCTGAATGTAGACCGCCGTCAGAATGGTGAAGACGTAGGCCTGGATGAACGCAACGAACAGTTCGAACGCGTACATGAGCACGAGAAACACCAGTGAAACCGCACCGACGCCAACGCCGCCCGCAGACCAGCCGAGCTGGCTTTCCACGAACGGGAAGAACAGTGAGACGAATGCGGCGAACACACCCAAGATCACGTGTCCGGCGTAGAGATTGGCGAACAGTCGCACGGAGAGCGTGAGCGGTCGGACAAGGAACGTCGACACGAACTCGAGCAGGAAGATGAACCCACCCAGACCGATCCGTGCAGGAAGCGCCATCTCGCGCACTCCTGAGGGAACGAGACTCCTCAGGTAGCCGAACGCGCCGTTCTTTGCGAAACCGACGAACACGAAGACGATCCAGCTGATTCCCGCCAACGCGACAGCGCCACCGAAGGCGCCACCCCAGGCTTTGCCACCGGGGATGAGACCGATGAAGTTGGACAACACGATCATGAAGAAGAACGTACCAAGCAGCGGAACGTACTTGGGACCATCCTTCTCACCGATGACGTCGGTCGCCATGTCGCGAATGAACTCGACACCCGCCTCCATCACGCCGGCAAGTCTACCGGCGGGCGCGAGCGCGGTGGCTTCGCCCGTCTCAAGCGCAAGCCGCATCTGCTTCTTCTCTCGATTCGCCACCGCCACGAACAAGGCGATCACGACCACAAGAGAGACAATGCCCCACACGACATAGTTCGTGAGCACGAACGGTTCCGTCACCGGCCCTGTCGCATGCATGTCGTTGTAGGGCAAGACCGAAAGCTCATGAACGAGCTCCTCGATCTTTCCGGGCAATAAATCCAGAGGGTTCACGCGGCTACCTACCTCCTATCCTCTGGCCCTCACCGGGCGTGCATACCTATGCAGCCCAGCGAATCGGACCAACTCGACCGAATATGTGACAAGGAAACCGGCCGCGAATGCGATCGCGAACGGCGCGAATCCGTCAGGTGCGACGGCCTTGTAGATCCACAAGAGGAGAACAGAAGCCAGAAGTCGACCGAACATGGCGACAGCGGCGATGAGGAGTCCGCGAAACGGGTCCTGGGGCGTAACACCCTGGAAGCCTTTTCGGGAAGCGAACAGCAGCCCTACCCCCAGCACAAAGCCGAGAACGGCAGCCGGGACAGGCTGTTGCAACAACGTTGCAAGACTATCGATTGCGGGAGACAGTTGGTTACCCCTAAAAGTAATCATTACCGATCCAGTCCGCGCTTTTCGGCGAAGCTGACCGCCGATTAGGGCGATTTCCGGTGTGGGGGTAGCGTCTACGAAACTACTCTGCTGACAGCAGACAGTCGTAACTACTTCCGACCGGGGGGCCTCGGAAAGCGTGCCCATCGTACACTATGCCCCCTTGTGCGGCAAGAACACACGATGAGCTCAGAACACTCAGACAACAGTGCCTCGAAGTCAGCTCAGAACCCGTGTCGAGGGCTACTCGTCGGCCTGAGTCTCAGAGGGGGCGTCGTCGCTATCATCCGCTTGAAAATGAGCTGATTCAAACAGTCCCAGCCAGTACGCCATGAGAGCGGACAGCAGCGCGAGTACCACGAATGTGCCGAGCTTGAGGATTGTCGGCGCATAGCGAACCGCATAGCCTCCCACAGAGAGTGCGGCAGACCATACATAGATGATGAGGACCGTCTGCCGCTGATCGAAACCGCGACCGAGCAGGCGATGGTGGATATGCCCCTTGTCGGCCTCTTGGATGGGGCGATTGTGTTTGAGCCGTCGGACTATCGCCGATGCCGTATCGAAGATGGGCACACCTATGATGAGCAGCGGAACGGCGAGAGCGATCGCTGCCACCGACTTCATGACACCCAGAAGCGAGATGGTCGCCAAAGCGAACCCCAGGAACATCGCACCAGAGTCGCCCATGAAGATGGAGGCGGGATTGAAGTTGAATCCCAGGAAGCCGATGCACGCACCGATGAGCGCGGCGGCGAATGCTGCCGCTTCGAGACGATTGCCCTGTGCCGCGAGCACGAGGAAACTCGTGGCGGCGATGGCGGTGACTCCTGCCGCCAGACCGTCCAGACCATCTATGAGGTTGATCACGTTGGTGAACCCGGCAATGTAGATCAGAGTTATGGGCACCCCCAGTAGCCCCAGTGCGATCAATCCCCCGCCCATAGGATTGCCGATGAACTCCACACGCAGCCCCACGCCGACGAGAATCGCCGCAGCCCCAAGTTGGCCGGCGAATTTGGCTCCCGGGCGAAGCGAGACGATATCATCGATCACGCCCACGATGAAGATGACAGTCATGCCGGCTATGACGCCCAGGATGGTACTGCCTGAGTCCAGCAGCGCCCCCTCCCAGCCGAAGTACGCCTCTCCTATCGCCTCTGCTCCCACCGCAGCAAGGAAGCCGACGAAGATCGCGATGCCTCCCAGACGAGGGATGGCGGTGGTATGGACCTTGCGCTCGTTAGGAGCGTCCACAAGCCCATAGCGAATGCTCAAATATCGTACAAGAGGAGTGAGCAGCGCGGTCACTACCGCTGCCACTGCAACAACCGCAAGGTAGTGCCGTGCGCTCACGCAATGACCTCCGATATGTGCCGAGGTACGATACCCGCCTCAGCCAAGAGTTCAGCTGAAAGCAGATCGGGGTACGGTTCGCGATACACGATCTCCGTCACGCCCGCATTGATGAGTATCTTGGCGCAGAGCACGCAGGGCTGGTGTGTGCAGTAGATGGTGGAGCCATCGATGGCGATACCATGCTTAGCCGCTTGGATCACCGCATTCTGCTCGGCGTGGATACCCCGACAGAGTTCGTGATGCGACCCTGACTCGATACCTCGCTGCTCGCGCAGGCAACCCACTTCCTCGCAATGTCGCAGGCCCTTGGGCGTGCCGTTGTAGCCCGTCGCAAGAATGCGCTTGTCCTTCACGAGCACTGCGCCGGTATGTCGACGCAGACACGTCGAACGACCCGAGACCTGCTCGGTGATGTCCATGAAGTACTGGTCCCAAGACGGTCGGGGCATCCGCACACCTTCCTCATGCTCGTCCGCGGTCGCGGTACCGAGATCTACTTTGTGCCGAAGAGTCTGTCTCCCGCATCTCCCAGACCCGGAATGATGTACCCGTGATCGTTGAGATGACTGTCGACGGCGCACGTGTAGATACGCACATCCTCACAAGACTTGACGACTTCCTCGATGCCTTCAGGTGCGGCGATCAGGACGAGCAGGTTGATGGTCTTGGCACCGCGATCCCGCAGGAACTGCACCGCCGCAGAGGCTGAACCGCCTGTGGCGAGCATGGGATCGACGATCAGGATGTCCCGCTCGCCGATATCCTCGGGAAGCTTGCAGTAGTACTCGACCGGCTGCAGCGTCTCGGGGTCGCGATACAAGCCGACATGTCCCACCTTGGCGGCAGGGATGAGCTCCAGAATACCGTCCACCATACCCAGTCCAGCGCGTAGGATCGGGATGACCGCGACCTTCTTGCCCGCGAGCACCTTGGTGGTCGTCTCGGCGACAGGTGTCTTGACGGTCGTCTCGGCCAACTGGAAATCCCGCGTGGCCTCGTACGCCATGAGCATGGCCAACTCCTTGACGAGCTCGCGGAACTCCTTGGCGCCGGTGGCCTCATCGCGCATGATTGAAAGCTTATGCTGGATCAACGGATGATCCATCACCATCACGTTCGGATATTCGCGGACATCGCCCATCTCAGATCCTCTCTTTGAGTCAGCCACACGCCGCCGAGCAGGGAGCCCGACGTCGCGACGTTCTAGAGTTCCGGGTAAAGCGGATGTGCGTCCAGAAGAACACGCACAGCCTTCGCCACTTCAGTGAGCTTAGTCTCGTCGTCACGGTTGAAGATCGCTTCAGCGATGAGACCGCCGACCTGGTGGGAATCACTCTCTGTGAAGCCACGGCTGGTGATGGCCGCTGAACCGACGCGAATCCCGCTTGTAACGAACGGGCTCTCCGGATCGTTGGGAATCGAGTTCTTGTTGACGGTGATACCGATGTCCTCGAGAACTCTCTCGGCGATCTTACCCGTGACCTCCGCAGGACGCAGGTCCACGAGCATGAGATGGTTGTCGGTGCCGCCGGACACGAGCCGAAGCCCGTTCTCGACCATCGCCTCACCCATGGCCTTGGCGTTCACCACAACGGAATCGATATAGGACTTGAACTCAGGCTGCATGGCCTCTTTGAACGCTACGGCCTTGGCAGCGATGATGTGCTCAAGCGGACCGCCCTGCAGACCCGGGAAGACGGCCTTGTCGAGCTTGACCGCCCATTCCTCTTTGCAGAGCACGAAGCCCGAGCGCGGCCCGCGAAGTGTCTTGTGGCTGGTGGAGGTCACGAAGTCCGCATACGGAACCGGAGAAGGATGCGCACCCGTGGCCACGAGACCGGCGATATGCGCCATGTCGACCATGAGGACCGCACCGACCTCCTTGGCGACGTTCGCGAAACGCTCGAAGTCTATGATTCGCGGATATGCCGATGCTCCCGCAATGATCATCTTGGGCCGATGCTCCTTGGCGAGACGCTCGACCTCATCGTAATCGATGGTCTCCGTCTCCATATCCAGTCCATACGGCACCACATTGAACCACTTACCGGAGAAGTTGACCGGGGAGCCATGCGTGAGGTGACCTCCCATGGACAGGTTCATACCGAGAACCGTGTCACCCGGATCGAGCACGGCGTAGTAGACCGCCATGTTGGCCTGTGCACCCGCATGCGGCTGCACGTTGGCGTGATCGGCACCGAAGAGCTCCTTGGCGCGCTCACGAGCAAGATCCTCTACGAGGTCCACTTTCTCGCAGCCACCGTAGTAGCGCTTGCCGGGCAGACCCTCGGCGTATTTGTTGGTGAGAACGGTGCCTGCTGCTTCGAGCACCGCCTGGGACACGAAGTTCTCACTCGCGATGAGCTCGATCGAGTCCCGCTGCCGTGCGAGCTCCGCGTCGAGCATCTCGGCGAGCTCGGGATCCTGTGCCGGAATGTACTTCAGAGCCATGCCCCTCCTGCTTTCCTCTGGGTTCCGTTATCGCTGTTCGAGATCAGCGATCTCATCCACTCGTCTCTGGTGACGTCCGCCCTCGAACTCCGTGTCGAAGAAGGCGTCGAGTATGTCCTCGGCTGTCTGGCGCGGAATGTAGCGTCCGCCCAAGGCGATGACGTTCGCGTCATTGTGCTGTCGGCTCATCTTGGCCAACTCGGGCTCAGTAACCGTCGCAGCACGAACACCCGGTACCTTGTTGGCCGCAATGGCCATGCCGATGCCGGAACCGCAGATGAGCACGCCCAGATCGGCATCCCCATCAGCGACACCGCGCGCGACCTTCTCCGCGAACTCCGGATAGTCGACCGACTCATCACTGTCCGGGCCGACGTCGGTGAGCTCGATGCCGCGTCGCTCAAAGTACGGCTTGAGGGCTTCCTTCATCTCGAATCCCGCATGATCACTACCGAGGTGAACGCGCATTCTTGAGCCTTTCGATTCGTGGAGACGTACAGCGGTGACACCCATGTCGGTGCCACCGCCGATTGTAACAGTCCATACCGCGCCCGTGGGCGCTCGAACACCCTACTTCTCAGGCCGACGGGATTCTACTCGCCCCGTGCAGCCGCCATGATCAGATCCTCAGCGATAGCGCCTTCGCGGATGATCGCGTACCCAGCACCAGTACAGTCCACAACGGTGGACGCCTGCTTGTGCTGAGTCTCACCCCCGTCAAGAGAGATATCCGCGGCCGCAACGACACGCTTCTCGACCTCGTCGAACGAAGTCGGAGTAGGCGCACCGGAGGTATTCGCCGAGGTGGCGATGAGTGCCGCACCTGACGCCCGGATCAACTCCGTGACCACCTCGTTGTCGGGACTGCGCAACCCGATCGTCCCGTCGGCGGCACGGAAGTCCTTGCCCACGATGCTGGAGGCTTTCACGACCAACGTGAGCGCACCCGGCCAGAAGGCCTTGGCAAGATTATGTGCGTAATCAGGAACATCGACGCCGTACTTGTCCAATAACGCGTCGTCGTTCTCGACCAGCCAGGGCATGGGCTTGTCGAGTGGGCGGACCTTGATATCGAAGATCTCATGAGAACCGGTGAATGATGTGGAGGAAGCACCTATTCCGTAAACCGTCTCGGTCGGAAAAACAACAATCCCGCCGTCACGGAGTACCGTGGCTGCGAGATTGACGACCTCCGCCGAGGGCTTCTCGGGGTCGATGTGAAACACTTTGCTCATGATGGACCGCCTCCATTCGTGTCGGTTGCCCTGGCCTCGATTCGCTGCCGACGGCCCGCCGCTACGCGGTCCCTGTCGGACAGATCGCGAATCCCCTTACACTCTTGATACCACTCAGAGAGCTCTTTGACCGCATCTTTCACGCGACTTTCGTCCAGCTCCATCGCCAATCCGGCTCCAGGGGCGAGCCAGATACAAGAATCTTCCATGATTCTGCGCGCAGTATCAAGCCCGTCCGGACCGCCGTCCAGCGCTAATCCCGGCTCGTAGCCAAGCACGTCAGCAGGCAGATCAGGTAGGTCCGAACTGGGGATGTACGGCGGGTTGGCAACGACCAAATCAACCTGCCCGTGCAGATCGATGGACAAGGGACTGAATAGATCCCCCTCCAAGACCTCCACGCGCTCCGCGACGCCAAGACGTTCTGCGTTCTCAGAAGCCATCGAAACAGCCTCCGGCGAGAGATCGATCGCGATCACGCGTGCGGCCTGAACCTCATGGGCTATGGAACAGGCGACCGCACCGCTGCCGGTGCAGAGGTCAACGACCAAGGGATCTTCAACGCCCTGAAGGAGCTCGAGGGCGACATCGACGAGAATCTCCGTCTCCGGTCGCGGGATGAACACCCCGCGCCGCACATGCATGACCACGTGGCGAAAAGGCATCTCTCCCGTGACGTACTGGAGTGGCTCACCGACGGCACGCCGCTTCACGCTCTCTCGCAGGGTGGTGCGCTCCTCGGGTGTGAGAGGACGCTCGTGGTATGCGTAGAGCTCGACACGCGAGAGCCCTGTGGCCGCCGAGAGCAGCCATTCCGCGGAGAGACGAGGTTGCTCGATCTCCTTGCGCCCCAGGTACTCGGACGTCCAGCTCAGCGCGTCGCGCAACGTCCAGACGCGCTCGGCCACTCTATTTCACCGCCGCCAGACGCTCCGCCCGATCGGCCGCCGCGAGTGACTCGATGATGTTGTCGATCTCGCCCATCATGATATTGGGCAGATTGTGTACGGTAAGTCCGATTCGGTGATCAGTGAGACGATCCTGCGGGAAGTTGTAGGTGCGGATCTTCTCCGACCTGCCACCCGAGCCGATCTGACTCCTGCGGGCATCGCCTTCCTCGGCATGGCGCTTCTCCAGCTCCAGCTCGTAGAGACGAGCACGCAGCACGCGCATCGCATTCTCCTTGTTCTGGAGCTGTGACTTCTGGTTCTGCGACTGGACCACCAAGCCCGAAGGCATATGGGTGATCCGGACCGCCGAGTCCGTGGTGTTGACCGACTGCCCGCCGGGACCACTCGAACGATACACATCGATGCGCAGATCCTGCTGACGGATCTCGATCTCGACGTCCTCGGCCTCAGGCAGAACAGCGACTGTGGCGGTGGAGGTGTGGATACGACCTCCCGACTCCGTGGCAGGCACGCGCTGCACGCGATGCACGCCAGATTCGAACTTCATCTTGGAGTACACGCCCTTGCCCTTGACCATGAACGAGACCTCTTTGATGCCACCGACCTCGTTGGCATTGATGTCGATCTCTTCGATCTTCCACTTCTGAGCCGACGCATACCGCGTGTACATGCCGTGGAGCTCGCCTGCGAACAGACCGGCCTCGTCCCCGCCGGCCCCCGCGCGAATCTCGATGATGACGTTCTTGGAGTCATTGGGGTCGACCGGGAGCATCATCTCTTTGATGGTCTCGTCGAGCGAAGGCAGTTGGGCCTCAAGCTCCTTGAGCTCCTCCTTGGCCATGTCACGCATCTCCGGATCGTCCTCGGAGCGCATGATCTCATCGGCCTCATCTATGCCATCGCGGATTGCGAGATACTCTTTGATCTTGTTGGCCAGAGGTGTCTGATCGGAGTGCTCCTTGGCCAGACGCGCGTATGTCTTCTGGTCAGAGAGAACAGCCGGGTCACCGAGCTTGTTGGTCAGCTCGCCATAGCCGTCGAGAATCGCCTGCAGCTTGTCACGCATGAGATATCAGAAGTCCTTCGAGTTGTGTCGCGCAGATGTGCGCAGAGCGCGAGCGGGTTTTCACTCGCCCAGCGTAGCACGTTCTCCCACCGATGAGATCGCACGAAAGATGTATCGCTAGCCGGCCTTGATGGCCTCGCGCCAGTAGATCCGATCGCCGATGAGAAGCGCGGTCGCCACCGCGACATACAGCACTCCCAGAGCAGGACGCGGAATCTCTGTGAGTCGCAAAGCGTGACCCCCCGCGACCATGAGCAGAATGAGCGCCCATGACTTGAGCGAGAAGAATCCACCGGCACAACTCGTGCACCCTCGCTCCAGGATTCGAGCCACGGCGGTGCTCGCAACGCGCTCCATGAGAAGTTGCGACTTGAGTATCCCGATTGCGATGGCAAGCAGAAAGAGCCAACCAGCCGACGAAGAGTCACCGACCCACATGGCACCACGCACGCCCAGAATTCCTGCCGCCACAAGCCACATGGCGGCAGCAAGCAGCAGCTGAACGCGTATGCTCGCTACAGGTTTGAGACGGTCTACAAGTCGAATTCCATCGGCCGGGATGGCCGAGGCTGAAGATTCTATTTGTTCATCCATGAGAGTGTGATTAGCAAGCATCGCGCCTACTACGCAATTTCGCCTGAATCCTTTGCGTCGGAATCGGAAACGGTCGTCGCGTCGTCGCTCTCAAGCGCATCATCAGCTGACTCTGCCGGCAGTCCCAGGATCTCTCGGATGTCGACTTCTCGGCCTTCCTCACTGGCGATGACAGCCTTCATCGATGCGACCGCGATCTCGATCATGTCGTCCTCGGGCTCGCGTGTGGTCATGCGCTGCAACTGAAGGCCCGGCCACAGCAGTACCTTCACCGCGGGTGACTCAGAGCGTCCGCCCGCCCACTTGATGACCTCGTACGCCAGACCTGCGATGAGAGGCATGAGCACGATGCGCAGTGCGATCGCCACGAACAGGGTGAATATCTTTCCGTCCACTCCTATGGCGGCAACTATGGGCTTCACAGGCACGATGCTGAACACGATGATCGCGATGATCATCACCATGAGCAGGAATGACGTGCCACAGCGCACGTGCAGAGTCTTGAACGTCTGGATCGGCTCGACCTCGAGCGGGAGACCGTTCTCATACGCATGGATCGTCTTGTGCTCGGCACCGTGATATGAGAACACCCGCTGGATATCCTTCATACGACTGATGGCCCATATGTAGGCAAAGAACGCGACCACACGCAGGCCACCGTCCACGACGTTCCAAGTGAACGGCTTTTCGGTGGCCTCGCCCACGGCAAGGTTGGTAAGGACAGCAGGTAGCACGATGAAGAGACCGACGGCAAGCGCCACGCCGGCGACCATGGTGAACGCGATCTCCTTGCTCGTAAGCTGCTCATCCTCGGTCTCGCCAGCATGCTCGGCGGAGATACCGAACGCCTTCATGGCGAGCACGAGGGTCTCGTACATGCCCCAGACGCCGCGGATGATCGGCTTTCCCAACCACGGGTGGTCGGTGACCGCCGTCTTGAGCTCGTGCGCCTCAAGATGGATCGATCCGTTGGGCTCGCGCACCGCGACCGCCCAGTTCTTCTTGCCCCTCATCATGACGCCTTCGAGAACCGCCTGGCCCCCGATATGCGTGTGCTTTATCGGCATCTACTTAGCCCTTCTCATCTCTATCACTGACAGTCCTGCCCAGAAGAGCGGACCAGCCCTCGCGTACTTCATGCGGAAGACGAGCATACGTTGCAACCCAGACCATGTACACCGCCACGAATCCCAGCAGAAAGCCGGCCGCCGGTTGATTCGTCCAGTGTGGGCCACCCGGAAGTGAAAGAACGTCCATCAGCGCCAGACCGAGCATCGCCATGGCGACGAGCCCCGGTGCCGCTGCGTTATCGCGACGCTCCAGATAGAGCAGACCACGAGCCGACGCAGGACCGTGCGCTGCCGCGAACATGCCCCAGATCGCAGGACGCAATGCGAACCACATGTACGCAAGGACAACAGCCCACAGACGAAGGTCGAATCCATCCGACAACACGTTGGCGAATGCATAGGCACCAGCGGGTGGCGCAAGCATGTGGACCACTGCCGCAGGCAGATCGAAACCCGACTGGTTATAGCTCCACTTCGTGGAATCAGTCACGTTTGGGCGCCTTGTCGTAGGGCTCTCCGCAGCTCATCTTGCCCTCACGACACGGGCCGCGTCGGCATGACGCGCCGGCGTCCATGAAGATGTAGGGCGCCGTGGGCTCAGCCAGTTCGAGCATACGAAGAGCGAGGTCGCGAATCTCCCACTGCGCGCGCTTGCAGCAACGAAGCTCCAGGAAGTGGAGCAGTTCGCGAACGTTCATGGTGACGACGATCTTGCTCTCCATGGCGTTCGGAAGCAGGTATCGTGCGTCTTCGGGAGCCACGCCCGCATCGAGAAGAGAGCGATACGCGGCGAACGCAGAAGCCGTGGCCTCGTCGTACGCAGCGCTCGCATCGGCATCTTCCGCAACACGAGGTGGAACCACGAACTGTGGCTCCGTCTCATAGGACACGTAGCGTTGGGACTGCTGGTTATAGCTCGCCAGACGATGTCTCACCAACTGATGCGTGAGCGCACGGGACACCCCATCGATCGCAAAGGTGTAGGCGGCATGCTCCAGTGTCGAGAAGTGGCCGGAGTTCATGATGGTGCGCAAAACCCTGCGCACGGCCTCATCGGACATCTCCTCCATAAGCTCTGCAGCACCGACGGGCGCATAGCAGACGCGTGCCGCCACTGCGATCGCACGCTCGGGATCCGATGTATGGAACAGGAGTCTGACATCCATCAGCTGGTGCCTTTCGAGTACAGGAGCGTGCTCACGGCACGCACGGGATGAACGAGATAGCAAAGGGAGGCGAGTCGCCTCGCCCCCCCATTCTAGCAGTCGAACATCACCGAACCGATGTTACTCGGCGGTCTCCTCTGCGGGAGCCTCTTCGGCGACGACCTCGGCCTCAACAGCCGGCTCCTCAGCGGGAGCGGATGCGGCGGCGTTGGCGGCCTTCTCAGCCTTGCGGGCAGCCTTGGCCTCGAACACGCGAACGCGCTCGGCCTTCTCTGCGTCCTTGGCCTCGCGAGCCTTGCGAGCCTCTTCGGCTTCAGCATCCGCGATCTTCTGACGGGCCTCCTTCTCGGCGGCCTCCTTCTCGAGCACGGCGCTTGCAGCCGAGCCGAACTTGTCAGAGAAACGCTGTACGCGTCCACCTGTATCAACGAACTTCTGCTTGCCCGTGTAGAACGGGTGGCACTTCGAACAGAGTTCGATGTGCAGATCGGACACTGTCGAGCGAGTGGTGAACTTCTCGCCACACGAGCACGTTACCGTAGCCTCGACATAGTCCGGATGAATTCCTTCACGCACTGTTGGGTCACCTCCGGGTATACGACCCTGGTTTCCGACCAGAGCCTGAACAGCCGACCGATTGTAGCACAGGGTTCACACAGGGGCTACAGGTTACCGTTGCCCTTCTCGCCAGCCTTCTTGGCCATCTTGCTGAGGAACTCCTGATTCGAAGTCGTCTGCTTGAGACCCTTGATGAGCATCTCCATTGCACGCTCGGGCGCGTCGGCGTTGTGCAGGATCCTGCGAAGGCCCCAAACGAACGGTGCCTCGATGGGATCGAGTAGCAGCTCTTCCTTGCGTGTGCTGGACTGGACCACGTCGATCGCCGGGAAGATGCGCTTGTCGGCCATGCGGCGCTCAAGTCGAAGCTCCGAGTTACCGGTGCCCTTGAACTCCTCGAAGATGACCTCGTCCATCTTGGATCCGGTGTCCACGAGTGCCGTGGCGAGGATCGTGAGCGATCCACCGTGCTCGATGTTGCGGGCCGCACCAAAGAAACGCTTGGGCGGATAGAGCGCCTGAGAGTCGACACCACCGGAGAGGATGCGTCCGGATGCCGGCGTGGCCAGGTTGTACGCCCGTGCGAGTCGAGTGATCGAGTCGAGAAGGATCACCACGTCGTAGCCGCTCTCAACGAGGCGCTTGGCGCGCTCCATCACGAGCTCGGCCACCGCGATGTGATTCTCACTGGGCATATCGAATGTGGAGGAGACGACCTCGCCCACGATCGAGCGCTCCATGTCCGTGACTTCCTCAGGGCGCTCATCGACGAGCAGGCACATGAGATATGAGTCCGGTGAGTTAGCAGTGATCGCAGCGGCGATCTCCTTGAGGATAGTCGTCTTGCCCGCCTTGGGCGGAGAGACGATCAGACCACGCTGACCCTTGCCGATCGGGGCGACCAGATCGATGATGCGGGCAGTGATGGTCTCCTTGCCATGCTCTAGTCGGAATCTCTCATCCGGGTAGACCGGGGTCAGATTCCCGAAGCGCTTGCGCTCGCGTGACTCCTCGACCGTCTTGTCGTTGATGGCCATGACCTTGAGTAACGCCGGGTATTTCTCGTTGTCCTTGGGAGGCCTGACCTGACCGCTGATCATGTCGCCGCGGCGTAGTCCGGACCGACGGACCTGCGACATCGAGCAATAGACGTCGCTATCGCCGGGAAGATAGCCAGATGTGCGGATGAAGCCATAACCCTCGGGCAGCACGTCAAGAATGCCGTTGATGGTCACGAAGCCCTCGGCCTTCATCTTGGCATCGAGCACCGCGTCGACGATCTCGTCCTTCTTCTTGAGCGCCTTTATGTCCAACGAGAGTTCGCCGGCCATGGTGCGCAGTTCGGCTACCGTCTTCGCAGCGAGATCCTCGCGCTTGATCGAAGGCTTCGGGGGCTGCTGGCCGCCTCCACCGCCGCCACCGGTACCTCCGCGACGTCCACGCTTTCGGGGTCGAGCACTCATGAGTTCTTGACCTTCTCCCAGTCATCCAGGAACGCCTTGAGTCCCCGGTCGGTCAGCGGATGCTTGACGCACTTCGCAAGCGTGCTCATGGGCACGGTCGCGATGTCGGCACCGATGAGCGATGCAGCCAGCACGTGCTGCGGATGCCGCACGGATGCAGCGATGACTTCGACGTCATGGCCAAAGTCGTAGTTGGACAGCGCCTGCACCACGTTGGCGAGGTGATCGATGCCGTCTTCTGAGATGTCGTCGAAGCGACCCACGAACGGACTGATGTACGCAGCACCCGAGCGGGCCGCAAGAAGCGCCTGCGGGGCGGTGAAGCAGAGCGTCATGTTGACCTTGATGCCCTTGTCCGATAGCGCCTTGGTAGCCGCAAGACCCTCAGGCATCGTCGGTACCTTCACGACTACGTTGGGGGCGAGCTCTGCGAGCTCGAGACCCTCACGAATGATCTCGTCACGCTTGAGGCCCACGGTCTCAGCGGATACCGGCCCGTCCACGATCGCGCAGATACGCTTGATGTGATTGTGGAACTCGGCGAGATTGCCGCCTTCGCGGGCGTAGAGCGTGGGATTGGTGGTGACTCCAGAGATCACGCCCCACGACGCAGCCTCCTCGATTTCCGCGATGTTCGCGGTGTCTAGAAAGAACTTCACTTAGTAGTTCCTCTCCCTTCGAACTCCGGCGCGTCGCCGGAACCCTTGTATATACAACCGACGCGCGTCGGTTCATTCCTGATTGATGGCCTCATTCACAATGTGCTCGAGTGTCTCTGCGACCGTCCGGTCGAGTTGGTGGCTGTAAATGATCGGAATCTCATGTTCCCGTGCGAGGTCCTCTATGTAGTGGCCAAGCAGACGGATGTTCCCGAAATTCGACCGATAGCGTTCAACTGGACGCATACCGTCGGTTTGGGCTTCGCGGATGTAGAAGTGACTTCTGTGCGCTTCTTCGTCCGCAACGGTGATGACAAGCTGCACGACCCGAGCATTCTCGATCTGCCGCGTATCGATATAACCCGGCACGAGGTGAACACCCTCCACCACGAGGCTGACCCCCTCGAGCACGGCCCGATCGATCAGCGCCTGAACGCCCGTCGAAACCACAGCGGTCTGCTCGCGGAATCCTACAATGACGGGGTTGGCGCCGTGCGGCACCGGGACTCGTAGACCTCTCCACGCATTGAACGCACTCTCGTGCAGCGCGGGCATCAGGTCCTTGGTAAAGATACCACGCATCACCTCACGAATGGAATCCGTAGATGTGATGCGTGTGATTCCGAGCCTGTGCGCGACCTCGGTGGCGATCGTTGATTTGCCCACTCCGGTGGTTCCGCCGACGAGAACGATCAGCGGTTTATCGAGCTTGGCGAGCTTACGAAGCTTGCGATAGCGCACGGCATGCTCCTCGCCCGCCATGCGTGAGAGGTACGCCTCGCTCAGCTCTCTCAGGCGATCGACCGTGATCGCGAGTTCATCGCGCTCCCGCAGATCCTCTTGAATCGCGGAGGCGACCTCATACGATCTGCCGGGAGCAAGCCCTGTGGCGGTGAACGACTGGGCGAGCAAACCCTTGGAGAAGGGAAGTCCGTGCGCCTTGTCACTCAGAGTTATCTGCTTGCTATGGGGCATGGCGTCACCCCTTCCTACTCGTACCTCGCTCGATGGCGATCGCCGCCACCGACTCGACGAGTGAGCCGAGATCGGAATCATCGAGCGTTATGGGCACGTTGTCGCAGAGGACCGTGGGCACGCCAGCCTCTGCCCCTGCAGCCGCCACCACATCGATCGCAGCCGCCTTGAGCTCTGTCACCAACACGTCGAACGTGCCTTGTGCGCCCTGCATGTCCTTGCGCAGGAGTTCACGGTTCGACAGGTGAGCGCTGGTGGCAACGACCTCACAGTCAAACTCGTCCTCCAGGAACTCCGCGAGTTTGGATATCACACCCTCGGGCGCGGTCGTGGCGAAGAACACTCGCTTGCCCGCGATCGGCTCCAGCGGCGCGGGACGGAACGTCGTGACAACGCATGGTATATCGGGCGCCTGGCGAGCGACCTCGTCGCGCAGGGCTTGGATCTGCTCAGGCGCCGCCACGGGCTCCTCGGCGGAGGCTATCACCACGAGATCGGCGAGTCCCACGCGATAGGGTCCGAAATAATCACGCACGTACTCGATTCCGCGCCCCGCACCCACGATGAGTATCGTCGCGTCGCACGCAACGGGCGGGATGGCGGCACCGGAACCCTCGAGCATGATGAGTTCCTTGCCCAGAGAGTCTGCCAAACGCGCTCCCTCGGGCACGTTGGAGAAGAACGTCTCCCCCGCCAGACCTCCGCCGCAACGACGACAGCCAACGGTCGTGACGCGGCTCATGACGGCGTCCTCGTAGTTGTCCGACGACGCATGCTTTCCTTGACGCGCGAGTTCAAGCAGGTCGCTCGTGTTCAGCCGCACGCGCTCGCCTTCGATGAGCTCGGGTTCGCTGGGCCCGCCTCGGCCCATGGCGAGCACCACGACATCGCGCTCGCCCGCCTTGAGCCTGCGAGCAACGTACGCAGAGACGGCCGTCTTGCCCACCCGCTTGCCCGTGCCGATGAGACCCAGCGTCGGAGTCTTGGTGGTCATGCGGGCACGCGGTGGAGAGAAGATGAAGTCGGCGCCTCGATACTTCACCCCGCGAGACAGAGCGATGGTCGCAAGCTCAAAACGATCGGCCGGAGAGAGGATCGGCTCATCGGAGAGGTCGATCACCGCGCAGGGGTCGTAACGATCGATCGCTTCCGCCAGAGCCTCACCCGCAGTCGCCCCGGTGACCACGGGCACACCATAGGTGGCCATGCCCGCCTGCAGATCGACCTTCTCGGTCCCGCCGATGAATGCAGCTGCAACCACCTCGTACTCGTGGCCGAGCCCAGCGAGCGCGAAGCGAACCACCGGAGGGTAGTGCTCCCCATCAATGAGTGCGACCACGCGTGTCATTGTGGGCTCCCTCGATCCTCGCTCTGCTCCCATTTGCAGGACTGTCTGTTCATATCCAGGAAATCGGCCACGATCTGCGCATCTTCGTAGGGCTCCTTCTGTAACACCCGCACGCGACCCCCCTCGTGGACCTCTATGAGGTTGTAACAAGGACGCACCTTGCCGCGAAGCCGATGCGTGCACGCGGTTCCCGCATTCACGATCAGCATGTCCTCGAGACGCCAGATATTGGGCACATGCTTGTGCCCGCATAGCACGAGATCGGTTCCGGTCTTGGAGAGTACGCGCAGAAGGTCACCCGCATCATGCACGATATTGCGCTCGCGTCCGGTACCCGGCACGGGTACCAGATGGTGATGCAGGCACAGCACCTTGAACTCCTCCGGGTCGGCGAAATGCTCCTCGATGTACGGGTAGCGATTGCGCCCCACACGCCCATTGTCCAAATCTGGTTCGGTGCTGTCGAGCGTCAGGAAGTGCAGCCCGCTGAAGACAAGTTCTTTGCTTCGCGAGCCAAAGAAGTCCTGGAAGTGCTCGTCGCCGACATTGCGAGCATCATGGTTGCCGGGCAACACCAGCACGCGCTCGCAATCGATCTTAGACAGCAACCGAGACGCCTGTTTGAATTCAGGCGCGTATCCCATGTCGGTCAGATCGCCCGTTACCACCACGACATCCGGCTCAAGATCGTTGAGTTCATCAACAACACGCGTGGCCAGACTGGGAATGTGATACCGCGACCCGCAGTGCAGGTCCGAGATGTGCGCTATGACGATCGGTTTGTCACCGCTCATCGTGTCACCCTCTCTGGCGTCGTCGTGCTCCTAGCGAGGCAGCGCCCGTCGAAATGTGGCCTCTCCATCCAATGCACTCGTCGGCGAAAGTCGATCCGTGATCCCGAGCAAGCTCCAGATGAGATCGAAGGGATCGTACTCGTCATAGGTCACGATGTGCGGATCACCCTTGATGCCACCCAGATCCGCGGCTCGATCCACCGCATCGTTGAATGTTCCAAGTGTGTCGACGAGACCCATCTCCTGGGCCTCTACGCCAGACCAGACCCATCCGGTCGCCATCTCCTCGACCGCAGAGCGTTCGAGTCCACGACCACGCGCGACCACATCGATGAACTCTTGGTACGCCCCATCCACGGATTGCTCGATCAACGCCGTCTCAGTCTCGGTCAGGGAACGATAGGGACTCCCTGCGTCCTTGTACTCCCCCGCGGTGATGACCGTGAAGTCCACGCCCACCTTCTCCATGAGTTCCTCAAGGTTCATGACCTCGGAAATGACCCCGATACTGCCTACCGCCGACGTACGCAATGCCACGATCTCGTCGCACTGCGAAGCGATCATGTACGCGCCGGAGGCTCCCACGTCACCGATACTGGCGACCACAGGCTTGGTCATACGGGCGATCTCGGTTGAGATCTCCTCGGAAGCCGCAACCGTACCTCCCGGTGAGTCGATACGGAGCAGCACGGCCTCCACACTGTCATCGTTCTCGGCAGCAGCCAAGAGAGCGAGCATGTTCTCGGGAGTGACCACCCCGTTGACCGAGCTGCCCGTACCTGAGATCACACCGGTGACGTGTATCAGCGCAACAGCATCACCCGACGGGCCGACGTCACTGGGAATCATGACGGCGATAAGGCCACAGAGACCACAGATGCCGAGCAGTGACACGAGCACGATGCCGATGACCACTTTCCAGCCCGCGCTCATCTTGGATGGCGTCTGTGGGGGAACACTCCGCATCGCTGCCTGTTGCTGAGCCTGTTGCGCGTAGTACGCCGCATACTGCTGCTCGGCAGACTGAGGGTCGAAGTTGTCAGGTGCGGGTGTGATCGGTTGATCCATGGGAACTGCCTCCGCTGAAGGGGCCGTGGACAGGACGGCAAAAGGGGGACACCACGTATATTCCCCTCCACACGCAGATCAGGTCAACCAGAAACGAACTGATTGCTACTCCGCGTCGCTTCGGGCGCCCACACGATCTATCGGAACAGCGAAGAGGGAATGGTCGGACCCGGGCTCCACGTCACTCGCTTTGGCCACTATCGCTCGTGCCCGTTCCAGTGCCGCTCTGTCGGACTCCTCACACACGAGTCCGATCACCGTGGGCCCAGCTCCCGATAGGGCAACCCCATCCACGCCCGCGGTGAGGAGAACATCACGAATGGATGTGAAGTCGGGCATGGCCGAAACTCGGTACTGCTCGTGAAGACGATCCGAGAGTGCCTGTGAGAGGAGGTCACCTCGACCCGAGATGATGGCCGCCGCGAGCAGACCCGCACGGCCCGCATTGAATGCAGCGTCCGCATGAGGAACCGTCTGTGGCAGCATGGCGCGCGAGATATCGGTCGACAGCGCCTGTAATGGCACCGCGACCACAGTGGCCAGCCCGAGGGCCGGCTCAAAACGCTCGGAACGACACGAGCCAAGATCGCCCTCGCACCACGAGATCGTGAAACCGCCCAAGAGTGCTGCGGCGACGTTGTCGGGGTGACCCTCCATCTCGATGGCGAGACGCAGGATCGTGTCGCGATCCAGCACTCCCCCGCAGAGTTGATTGGCGAGCATCATGCCACCCACAATGGCCGCCGCCGAGGAGCCCAGTCCCCGACCGGTGGGAATCTCGTTGTCGCAGTGAATGCAAGCTGCGCGCTCGGGAAAGCCGCACTCAGCGAAGGCGCGGGACATGGCAACGGCCACCTTGTTGCGCGCATCGGTGAACAGCCAGCCTGCACCCTCGCCCGTGACCTCCACGAACCAGTCGTCTGCTATCTCGGCTGAGAGATGATTGTGCATACTCAAAGCGAGACCGAAGGCGTCGTAGCCCGGGCCCAAGTTCGCAGATGTCGCCGGAACAGTGACTCTGGCGCGTGCGGTCATGGCCTAGAGGTCCTCGACACGGATGACGGCACCTATGGCGCTCGTGACGTCGAGCGCCTCGATCTCTGCGAGCGCGGCACGAACAGCGCCCTCGGACGCCTCGTGCGTGACGTACACGATCTCAGCGCCGGTCTCGTCGGCATACTTCTGGATGACCGAGGCGATGGAAACGCCGTGATGGCCGAAGATGGTGGCGACAGATGCAAGCACGCCGGGCTCGTCAGAAACGAGAAGGCGTACGTAATAGCCGGTGGTGAGATCAGCGATATCGCGCACCGGAAGCTCGTCGGTACACGTACAACCGACGATTCCCAGGCAATCCTGCGAGATGTGGCGGGCGACCTCGATGACGTCACCCATGACCGCACTTGCGGCTGCGCCCGAGCCGGCGCCTTCGCCGAAGAACATGGTCTCGCCCACCGCGTCGCCGACCACGTAGATGGCGTTGTACACGCCGTTCACGCCAGCCAGAGGATGATCGACCGGGATCATAGTCGGATGCACGCGGATATCCACGCCTGAGTCGGTGCGATTGGCGATAGCGAGCAGCTTCACGGCATAACCCATATCACTGGCGTAGTCGATATCGCTGGAAGTGAGCGAACGAATGCCCTCGACGGGGACGTCGTCCATGACCACGCGAGAGTTGAACGCGATGGAGGCGAGAATGGCGATCTTTGCGGCGGCGTCGAGGCCATCGACGTCAGCCGTGGGATCCGCCTCGGCATAGCCTTTGGCCTGAGCCTCAGCCAACACCGTGTCGTAGTCCAAACCATCCTGAGCCATGCGGGTGAGCATGTAGTTGGTCGTGCCGTTCACGATGCCCATGACGCTCGTGATCTCATTCGACGTGAGCGAGTGCTTGAGCGGTCCGATGATCGGGATCCCACCACCGACACTCGCCTCGAAAGCGATGTCCACGCCGCGAGCCGCTGCGTGATCCATGACCTCTTTTCCGGCAGTCGCCATGAGCGCCTTGTTGGCGGTGACGACGCTCTTGCCAGCATCGAGCGCGGCGATGACGACATCGCGCGCGACACCCGTGCCGCCGATGAGCTCGATCACGATATCGATCTCGGGATCCTCGATCACCGGCCGCCAGTCGGTATGACACCGATCAGCCGGAAGGTCGACTGCGCTGAAACACGCCTCGTTGCGGTCAGCAACGCGCGAGAGCTTCAGGTCGACTCCGGCACGGGTGCGAAAGTGACCCGCGTGCTGCGCCAGGATCTGCGTGACCCCCGCGCCGACCGTGCCGAGTCCGATGAGTCCGATATGTACGGTGCGCATCGCACAACTCCTTCTGCCAATGAGACGCGTCTGCAGGCGTGTGCGCGCGTCGAATGCTCGTCGCAGCAGTATAGCGCAGGACGAGAGTACCGCACGACCAAGCGACTACTGAGCGGCCAGCGCTCCGACGACCGGAGAGTTCTCCGCCAGCGTCTGGATGGTAAGGGTCTTGGAGAGTGGCAAGGGTATCCAGCACATGAACCCGAAGGCGACTCGCAGGTACATCAGACGCGGTGACCGGCGCCCTCGGAGGCAACCTCCATGGCCGTCTGATCCACGTACTGCGTGAGAGATACATCTCGCTTGCGCAGCAGCGTCCACGAGGCGATCACGCCCATGGCGTAACAGCCCGCAGTTACGAAGTAGGGAACGGTGTACGAGAACTCCATGATGCGACCGCCGACCACACTGCCTCCCAGCCATCCCATACTCCAGGCGAAGGCGAAAGCGGCCGCCACCACCGGCTTCTCCCGTGAAGGAACGCCCTCCATTGAGAACTGACTGAACAGCGGCCAAGACATGTTCATGAGCGCGGTACGGATCCAGAAGAGCACCACCGCGATTCGAAGGCTCGTGGTGAGCGGGATTGCGATGAGGAACGGTAGCGATATCGCCTGCGCGAAGACAAGACCCCTGATGAGACCGACTCTGCGGGCAACGATTGGACCTCCCAACGCCGCGACTCCCATCACCAGCATGGAGACGCCCTGGATCATCCCCACCTGGTCGATCGTCGCACCGAGATGATGCTTGAGATAGAGCGAGACGAACGGCATCACCAGACCGGCCCCGAAGGAGATCAACAACTGTGGTACCAGTAGCCGCGCCGTGTGGCCCCACGATCCGAATCTCCGCATAGTCACGAGATAGCGCTTCATGGAACGCCCCGGCTTACCCACGCGCCCCGTGATCCCCCACGCGGGAATCGCCGACGCAGCCAAGAGGACTGCGGCCACCGCAACCGTGGCACGATACGCGTCCACATCGGTCATGAACGACCGGAACAGCAGCGGAAGGAACCCACCGGCGACACTGCCCGCGAAACCAAGGCCGACGCGAACCACGAGATCGATGCTGAACAGGTGCGTGCGTTCACGGGGTGAACTGTTGTCGGCGTAGAAGGCCGCGGTGGCAGCCTGCATCACCCCTACGCCCAATCCGCCGACCAGTCCCAAGAAGAGCAGAACGCCAGCCGTCGGCACGAGTGCCGCGCCGAAGCGCGAGAGAGCGAATGCGCCTGCTGCGGCCAAGAACAGGGTGCGGTAGCCCAGAACGGCGATGAGAGGCGGCGCCAACAGGCACACCACGGCGGAAGCGATAGCCACAGAACCCTCGAAGCCGCCCACCACCGCCTCCGACAGGCCCGCCGACTTGATGTAGATTGCAAACACCGTGATCAACATGCCCAGCCCGGAGTTCTGGATTCCATGCGCCCACACGAGTCGCCGCGCATTTGGAGTGAAGTTGGCTATGGCCGTGCCGTAATCCGCAAGACCAGCACGAAAGCTTCTTCTTGCGCGAGCAATCACGGCGACGACCTTCTTCTTACTTGGATGAGATCGCCCCTTGGTTATGAGCGGTCTGGCGGGAACAATCGATTCACCGACGCATCGTAGTCCTGCGAGGGCGCACTTCGCCAGTGTGAATTGCATACGATGACGAACTGTCATCGTAAGGCGACGGCAGTCTCGTGGCCTACGTGTTGCTACCATGGCTGTATGGACATAGAGAACCGACACGAGCGATACGACATCCCCAACGCCGATATCCTCTCCAAGGACGTATGGGCCGAAGACGAGGGGGAAACCGCGCGCACCGACACCGCTATCGATCAGCAGGTGACCCCCGCGCGATGTCCACGCTGTGGGGCATCGGTCGATTCGCGCGATATCAGGTGTCACGCGTGCGAACGCAAACTCCCCCAGTGCAGTGGTAGCTGTTCCATGTGCGGACACGAGACCTGTCTGCGGTCGGCAGGAGACGCAAAGCCTCTACGGTGACCACCACTGCGTGAGTTGTGTGGCATACCCGTTCACCGGTGTGACTTGGACCATCTCGTCACCAGGCTGCTGCTGGAACGTATAGAAGTCCGCAACAGAGACAGAATCGTAGTCAGGCGAGCCGGTGCTCTGAAGAATCTCAAGATTCGCGTTGGCCCCAAGGGGAAACGTGCGCAGCTGAGGATTCTGGTTCAGGAACTCGATCTGATCCTCGGGACCCACGACCTGAATGTAATCGACGACCACATACCAGTAGCCATTGTGCTGATACATATCTGTGAGATAGGCCCATGAGACGTCTGCATCGAGCGGGCCCAGGTCAGGACCACTCGGCGCGACTGCCGGTGGGGGCTCATCCTCCGTTGCAGCCTCACCCTCATCGGCGTCTTCGGCGTCAGCAGCTTCCGCATCGGCGGCATCGTCCTCATCGACGATCTCCAGCCCCTCAGGGGCCTCGAGTTCTCCAGTGGACTCGACAACTTCCGTGGAGTCCTCAGCGGCATCGTCCTGGCTGCAGCCCACTGCCGACACAAGCACCAGCGCCACGGACAGGATCACAAGGAATCGCAGAATTCTTGCCCGCCTCATGGTCGTACCCCCTTGATCTGAACGATCACCCTGAGGGAATTCTACCATCGGCAGAGCGGGATCTTACTCGGAGGGCGCCTGCGTCCGACCCGATACCCACGTCAGATACTCGGCCAGATCCGCTCCGCGAGCATCCTCACCCGAGTCCTGAATCTCAAGCGCATACTCCCCCGCTACGATGAGATCACGCGGATCCTGACGGGCGGCTTCGACCCATGCGGCGAGTTTGAGGACGCTCCCCTGGCTCACTCGAATCGCAGCAAGCATGAGCCGACACACCGCCTGATCGGAGTCCTCATCATCGTGAGGGTCCTCGCCCATGAGGCCCGAAAGAAGCACAGAAGCCTGCATCACTTCAGCAGCAGGGAACGTTTCCCTCAGCCGGGCGTCCACCACACTCGATGTCCAGAATCTGCGCTTGATCTCTATCTCGTCGACCTCATGCGTCACTGAGTGCTGCTCTCCGTTTGAGGATTGCCGGGGGTCACCTTCACGCCCGTGGTACGGGGAACGGTCAACCACTCATCACACAACTTCTCGTATGCAGCCCGCGCGTCGGCCATGGTATCGAACCGCACAATGTTTGGATTGCTGGCGACATCGGGGACAGCGAACTCCAGAGTGAAAAGCACAACGCCAGAATGCTCGCCCCGAAGCTCCATGAGGAACGCGACCGCACGCGGTACACCATCGATCTCGTGCGAGGCGCGCTCTGTCCAGTCGCCAGGCTGAATGCGCGGCCCCAGCAGGTGCGCCATCATGTTCGAATACTCGGCCTTCTCAGCCGCGAGCCGCGCCTGGCGCTCGGTGTAATCCTCGTGCTGCATGTCCCGCCAGCTCCTTTGCGCGATCGCTACCCGACGTCGTTGCTCATGAGATCGTCGTACGTCTCACGCTTCACGGTCCAACGCCAGTCGCCATCCTTGACGAACACGACACCGGGACGGACCTGTTTGTTGTAGTTGCTCGACATGGACTGGCAGTACGCACCAGTCGCGCACACGCACAGGATGTCACCGGGCTCCGGTACCTGCAGCGAGGCGTCGTTCACCACCATGTCACCGCTCTCACAGTGCTTTCCCGCCACGGTCGCGACCATCTCGCGAGGCTTGTCGGCCTTGTTGGCGATGAGCGCCTCGTAGTGCGCGTCGTAGAGCGAGGTGCGGATATTGTCGGACATGCCGCCGTCGACCGCGACGTAGGTTCGGATATGCGGAATCTCCTTGATGGAGCCGACGGTGTAGAGCGTCACGCCGGCGTTGGCCACGATGCTGCGACCGGGCTCCACCATGATCTTGGGCACCGGCAGGCCATGCTCCTCGACGTGCTCCTTGATGCCGTCGACTATCACCTTGCCGTAGTCCTTGATGGTGGAGGGCTCGTCGGGCAGACCGTAGGCGATACCCAGACCGCCACCGGTGTCGAGTTCGCGAACCACGTAGCCGGTCTCCTGGCGGATCTCCTCCATGAAGTGGACGACAACTTCGATCGCGCGGGAGAAACTCTTCAGGGCGAAGATCTGGCTGCCTATGTGCATATGCAAACCGGCGAGATCAATACCGGGCAGTTCGAGCGCGCGCTTGATCGCCCGCATGGCCAGACCCTCCGCCATGCCGAACCCAAACTTGGAGTCCTCTTGGCCCGTCTGGATGAAATCGTGAGTATCGGCCTCGATGCCGGGAGTGATGCGGATGAGGACACTCTGTTCAACACCCATCTCCACAGCCATTGCCGAGAGACGATCCATCTCGTAGAACGAGTCGACCACGATACGGCCCACACCCGCCTCGAGACACTCGCGAAGCTCGTAATCGGTCTTGTTGTTCCCGTGGACCTGAACGCGCTCCATGGGGAAGTCGGCACGGATCGCATACGCGAGTTCGCCGCCCGATGCACACAACAGCGAACAGCCCTCGTCGGCCACGATCCTCGCCATCTGCACGGAAAGGAATGCCTTGCCGGCGTAGATGACGTCGACGTCCTTCCAGTGGTAGCGCGTCCACTTCACGTACTCGGAGAGTTGATGGCGGATGTGCGCTTCGTCCATGACGTAGAGTGCGGTACCGGCCTCAGCGGCCAGCTCAACGGTGTCGACACCGCCGATGCAGAGATGTCCGTCGCGAACCTCGGCGGTCATAGGCAGCACGGATGTGAGATCCGCGGCAGTTTTCTGGTCAGGTGTCGCAGGTGGCCGCGGTGCGGCAGATCTACCGGCCATGAGTTTCTCCTATGGTCGAAGTCTCGATGAGGTTGACTTAGTATATGCGAATTATCACATTCGTGTGCGAGATTCGCTACATACGCTCCGGTGCGCTGACGCCAACGAGTCCAAGCACATTCGCGAGAACCTGCCGCGTTGCATCCACCGCATAGAGACGCGCCGATGTGAGATCCAAATTCTCCGGATCGTACACACGGCACTGCGTGTAGAACTGATGGAACGTCGCGGCCAGATCCTCGGCGTAGCGAGTCAGTTTATGCATGAGAAGCTGATCGGCAGCAACCTCAACGACCTCGCCGAACTCCGCGAGTTTGCGCATCAACGATAGCTCGGCCTCTGTTTCGAGCAGATGCAGGGGCGCGTCATCGGGGATGAGCGCGGTCGCCATGGATGCGATTTCCACGCTCTCATCGGCCGTGTCTATACCGGCGGCCTTGCGAAGGATCGAGCAGATACGAGCGTGGGCGTACTGCACGTAGAAGACCGGGTTCTCAGCGCTCTGCTCCTTGGCCAGGCCGATGTCGAAGTCGAGCGGCTGGTCGGTCGAGCGGCGCAGGAAGAAGTAGCGGGCGGCGTCCTCGCCCACCTCGTCGAGCAGATCCTCGAACGTGACCATCTCGCCGGTACGCTTGGACATGCGAACCGCCTCGCCATCGCGGAAGAGATTCACGAGCTGCCCGATCACGAGATCGAGCTTGCCTGGATGGCCGAGTGCGGCAACAGCCGCCTCCATACGCTTCACGTATCCATGGTGGTCGGCACCCCAGATGTCTATCACGCGGTCGAAGCCACGATCGAACTTGTTCTTGTGATAAGCGATATCGGCAGCGAAGTAGGTGTAGGAGCCATCCGCCTTCTTGAGCACCCGGTCCTTGTCGTCGTCGAAGTCCGTCGTGCGGAACCACGTGGCGCCGTCCTGCTCGAAAATGTAGCCGGCCTCACGCAACGTGGCGATCGAAGACTCGATGGGGCTCAAGCCATCCGCGCCGGGTTCATGGAGTTCGCGTTCGGAGTACCAGACGTCGAAGTCGACGCCCATACCGTGCAGCACGCGCTTGAGGTGATCCAGCACCTGCGCGTACGCCTGCTCCTTGAAGTACGACTCGCGAGCCTCGGGGTCAGCCTCGACCCATTTGGATCCCTCGGCGTCCATGATCTCCTGGGCGATCTCGCGAATGTAGGCACCCTGATACCAGTCTTGGGCGAACTCGACCTCAACGCCGTTGATCTCCATGTAGCGCGCCGCGACCGACTTGGCGAACGTGTTCATCTGCACGCCGGCATCGTTCACGTAGAACTCGCGCTGCGTCTCGAAACCGGCGTGCTCAAGCACTCTCGCCATACTGTCGCCGAGAGCGGCCCAGCGACCGTGGCCGACGTGCATGGGGCCGACTGGATTAGCCGAAACGAACTCGATCTGCACGCGACGTCCCTTGCCGATATCGACGCGACCGTAGTCGGCGCCCTGCTCGCGAACGTCCCGGAGCACGCGTTGAAGTGCTGCAGCGGAAAGTCGGATGTTGATGAAACCAGGACCGGCGATCTCAACCGCCGCAATGTCCGCGTGCCCGCTCATACGCTCCGCGATGATCTCGGCGATCTGTCGAGGAGCCATGCGGGCCGGTTTTGCCAGCTGCATCGCGACATTGGTGGCCCAGTCACCGTGACTGGGGTCGCGAGGACGCTCCAGGTGCGGCTCGGGAATCTCGACGAGAGTGAGTTCACCGGCTTCAGTGGCAGCAACGATTGCATCGCGAACCAGTCTGGACAGCAGATCGATCACAGGCGCGTCTCTCCCTCATGCATGAGCGTGAACAGTGGCACAAAAGGATACCGCCTGATGCGCTCCTCGGCAACGAGAGAGCACGACAAACGGTATCGGTATGACCGTACTATGTGGATCGACGTGTGAGCAGAACCTAGGCCTCGGCGAGAACCCTGTTCGCACGATCCAGGTCGTTGGGATACAGATCGGCGGGTACCGCAGGCTTGCCGAGCTGCTTGAACACAACGAAGCGCGCACACTCGCTGTTGTCCGTCTTGCAGTACTTATGCTTGTACATCTCCGCCATGGTCGGCATGCTCGCCATTTTGTCATTGAAGAATGGGCAGCCGCCCAAGCATTCACAATCAGCCATGTCTCCTCCTGCTCCGCATCCGCGCAGACAACGAGTCTGCCGCTTGTGGCTCCTCCAATTAGTTTCGGACTAGATGTAGCTCTCATCTAGCGATACCGAGGATTCTGTGACAGGTAGCGTTCTAACACGTACGAACAGGGGGTTTCAGCGGTGGTATGGCTCATTACGCATGATACGGAAGGCCCGGTACACCTGTTCCAGCACGACCACGCGTGCAAGTTGGTGCGGCAGAGTGATCCGCCCGAGAGAGATGCGCTCATCGACGCGTGCGAGCACCTGAGGTGAAAGTCCCGCTGACCCACCGATGATGAGAGCGAGATGACTCCGACCGTCGAGCCCGTGACCGGATATCCATGATGCGATGTCCGGGGAACTCATCTGATTGCCCTTCACGTCCAGCGCGACAACGTGCGCACCGTCCGGAATCGCCTTGAGGATATCCGCGCCCTCCTGCTCCATCGCGCGAGCCTCATCCCGAGTCACGTCGCGATCGGTGATCTCCACGATCTTCAGAGTCGCGTACGCTCCCAGCCTCTTGATGTACTCCTGCGCGGCCTCGCGCCAATGGCGTTCCTTGAGCTTGCCCACTGCGATGAGCGTGATCCTCATCGGCCGCCACCATCTGACGCGAGCACGACCGTGAGAGTACGCCGCGTCTGCCCGCGAACGAGGACGACCTCGGCCTCGGCTCCTATCTTGGCGCCGCGAACAGCACTGAAGATATCCTCGGTGCCGCCTATGTCACGCCCATTGATCTGGGTGATGATGTCACCGCGCTCGATCCCTCCCTCGTCAGCAGGCGAACCGGGCTCGACGAACTGAACGAGGGCTCCCCGCTCAACAGCCAGCCCGAACTGTCGAGAAGTCCCCTCGTCAATGGTCACCGTCGAGACACCCATGTACGGATGCATGGCCTCTCCGGTCTCGATGAGCTGGTCGGCCACAGACGCGGCGAAGTCAGCCGGAATCGCAAAGCCTATACCTGCTGACTGCGGCGCCCCCACCGTGCCGGACGGCGATTGAATCAGCGTGTTGATGCCGATCAACCGGCCTTGCTCGTCAACGAGCGCGCCTCCCGAGTTACCGGGATTGATGGACGCGTCGGTCTGAATGAGATTGGTGTACGCGGTGAGCGAGGTGGTTCCCTCGGCGAAACTCGTGCGCTGCAGCGCGGAGATGATGCCCTGTGTGACCGTCTTCTCAAGCCCAAAAGGACTTCCGACAGCCAACACGAACTGGCCTACCTCGAGATCCGCCGATGAACTCAACTCTATAGCGGGGAGATCGTTGCCTTCTATCTTGAGCACGGCAAGGTCGGTAGAAGGGTCGATTCCCACGACCTCGGCCTCAACATCCTCGACACCGACGGTGACGATCACGCGGTCAGCAGTCTCGATCACGTGGTAGTTGGTGATCACATAGCCGTCCTCACGGATGATCACGCCCGATCCATTGCCAGACTCCTGCAACTGGCTGACACCGGTGAACGGATTGAACGATGTCTGCTGGATCGCCACATTCACCACGCTGGGCGTGACCTTGGCAGCCACAGCGATTGCGGCATCAACGGTGTCGTCGGTAGAGATTGTGATGTCGGCGGGCTTGCTGCCCGTATCTTCCGACGAGAGCGGCTGGACCCCAGGGAACAGACCGAGTGCCCAAATGAGCGCAGCGGCCATGATGAGGCCTCCCACCAGACTACCGACCGCCGCCGATGTGACCACCGTGGCACTGGACCACTGGCGCACCAGAGCGGGCTCTTCGCAGGGGATGTCATCGTCCCCGGTGTAGTCGCAGACCGGGAGCTCACCTTCGACGGTCTCGTACGCAGGTGCAGGCGGCTCGGGTGCGGGCGGATCGGGCGCCGGTGCAGGCGGCTGGGGTGCGGGTGGGTTCGGTGCGGGCGGGTCCGAATCTTCAGGAACCGCTGAAGGCATGCCAGAGATGTGATCGTCGCTCATTGTTCACCTCGTGTGGGGACGCTGCGGTGCGGCACGTGTTTGACCTGCCCGAACACGATGGAGTATACCCCTGCACGGTTGTTGGCCAGCGGACCGACGCCGCATCTCCACGGGAAGTCCACACAGACCGACCGCGCTCAAGGATTCGAAAACCTGAAGCCTACGGGAAGCTGAAGCCCAACGCCTGCATGAGCGGCGAAGCACCGAGCCCGATCGCCACGGTCGCGAGCACGCAAAGCGCCAACGCCGCGGACGCGGGAATCGAGCGCTCGACCTCTGCAGGCGACTCGGGTGCGTCGCCAAAGAAGATCTCGCGGATCACGCGGAAGTAGTAGCCCGCGGACACCACGCTCATCACGATGGCGAGAACCGTCTGCCACACGAGGGCGCCGTCGATGGCGGCACCAAAGAGGTACAACTTGCCGAAGAAACCGGCGAACGGCGGAATGCCGATGAGCGAAAGCAACCATACGACCATGGCCCACGCGACCACGGGACGGCGTGCGGCGAGGCCCGCGAAGTCCGTGAGCGAGGATCCCTCCTCGGCGGATACGAGCATGATCGCCATGGAGGGCGCGGCGTATGCCACGACATAGAAGAGCACGGCGCCGTAGCCTATCTCGGTGCCGGCGGTGAGCGCGAGGAGCAAGTAGCCGGTGTGTGCTACGCCGGAGTACGCCATGAGGCGGCGCAGGTCCGACTGCGGGAGCGCTGCTAGGTTGCCGAGCACCATGGAGAGAACGGCACCCGCTCCCAGCAGGATGCCGAGCGACCCCAGGTCCGGAGCCATGATCGCGACGAGTCGCACGATAGCCGCCATGCCTGAGATCTTAGGGACGGTGGAGACGAACGCCACGCTCGATGCGGGGGCGCCGGCATAGGCGTCGGGCGCCCAGTAGTGGAACGGCGCGGCTGACATCTTGGCAAAGAGTCCGACCATGACGAGCGCGGCGGCGGCGATGCCCAGCGCACCGGTGTCGGCGAGTGAGATGCCGGAGTACGCGGTGGTGCCGGAGAGCCCGTAGATGAACGACAGTCCGTAGAGCATGACGAGGCTCGTGAGCATGGAGAGCAGGAAGTACTTGAGCGCGCCCTCGAGACCGTCGATGTCGGAGCGCTTGTAGCCCATGAGCACGTAGGCGGGCATGGTGGAGAGCTCGAGCGCCATGTAGAGCATGATGAGATCGGCCGACATGGCGAGTATCATGCCGCCCGCCGACGAGAACAGCGCGAGCGCGACCGCCTCTCGGCGACGCTCCCCTGCCATGTCGCGACCGGCAAGCCAGAGCAGCCAGACGGCCGTGAGACCGGCGACGGCGATGCGGATGAAGCGTGCGGTCTCGTCGGCTACGACCATGCCGCCAAAGAGCGGCTCAGCCGTGCCCCAGAACAGCACGACGACGGCAGCGATCGTGGAGGCGGCCGCACCCAGAAGTGCAGTACCGCGATCCTTGCCCGGAATCAGATCGCCAAAGAGCGCCGTGATGGCGATGCCTATGACGATGAGCTCCGGAAGAAGCTGCCAGTACCCTTCCATCTAGATCGCTCCCATACCCGTGAGCATAGCCTTGACGGCCGGATCAACGTATCGCAGAAGGCTCGACCAGTAGAGGCCGATGCCGAACGTGAGTGCCACGAGCGGGACCACGATGGCGATCTCGCGTGCGTTGAGATCGGTGATCTTGGCGACGATAGGGCTCGCCTCGCCCATGACCACGCGCTGGACCAGCCAGAGCATGTACGCGGCTGCGAGCAGGACGCCCAGCGCCGAGACGATCACGATGCCGCGCGAGAGGTCGGACTCCCACGCGCCCAGAAGCGTGAGGAACTCGCCGGGGAAGCCGGCCAGACCGGGCAGGCCCAGTGAGGCGAACGATGCGAAAGCGAGCAGTCCGCCTGCGACCGGAACGCCGCTGGAAAGACCGGAGACGTCGGCGATCTTGCGGGTGTGCGTGCGCTCGTAGACCATGCCGACGAGCAGGAACATGAGGCCGGTGATGATGCCGTGCGCGACCATGACGACCACGGCGCCGTTGATGCCGGCCACCGTGCCTGATGCGATGCCGAGCATGACGAAGCCCATGTGTGAGACCGACGAGTAGGCGACGAGCTTTTTCATGTCCGTCTGCGCGAAGGCGACCGCCGCTCCGTACACGATCGAGATCGCGGCGAGTACTCCTATGGTCCAGGTCCAGAAGTCGGACGCCGCCGCATCGGGAAGCATGGGCAGCGAGATGCGAACGAATCCGTAGGTTCCCATCTTGAGCATGATGCCGGCCAGAAGGACCGAACCGGCTGTGGGAGCCTCGACGTGTGCGTCAGGCAGCCACGTGTGGAACGGGAAGACCGGCACCTTGACCGCGAAGCCCAGGAAGAAGGCGCCAAAGACCCACCACTGGAAGTTCGTCGGCAGAGAGCCGCCGCGAGCAGCGAGCTCGATCATGTCGAAGGTGCCGCCAGCCGGATGCAGGTACAGCGCGAGGATGCCGACGAGCATGAACACGGAGCCGAACAGCGTGTAGAGGAAGAACTTGATCGACGCGTACTCGCGGCGCGGGCCGCCCCAGACGGCGATCAGGAAGTACATGGGCACGAGCACGAGCTCCCAGAACACGTAGAAGAGTACGAAGTCGAGTGCGACGAAGACGCCGTTCATGCCAACGGCGAGCAGTTGGATCATGGTGAAGTAGAGCACCGTGCGCTTCTCGATCTTCCAGCTTGCCAGGATCGCGAGCACAGTGAGGAGGGTCGAGAGGGCGAGCAGCGGCACGGAGATGCCGTCGACACCCAGGAAGTACTGGATGCCCGCCTCCGGTATCCAGTTGAGTCGCTCGGTGAACTGCATGCCCACTGCGCCCACATCGAAGCGCACGAGAAGCATCACGGCCAGCGCAAGGTCCACCAGACCGAAGCCGAGTGCTACCTTCTTTGGCAAGTCCGTGCGCGCCTTGGGTAGCAGGGCGGTCACGATCGCGCCTATGAGCGGCACAAATACGATGGTCGTCAGGAGTGACATGTCTCCGTCAGGCCCCCTTCACTACGGTCCACAACATCAGGAGCACAACCGCTCCCACGACATAACGTTGGTACGCTTGCACCCGGCCGACCTGGATACGACGCAGACGAGAACCCAGCGCCCGGGCGCCTGATGCCGAAGCGTTCACGGCACCATCGATCACCGTACGGTCGAACTTCCATCCACGATCCGAGAGCGTGCGCCAGCTGCGCGCGACTCCGTTGACCACGCCGTCGATCCGCTTGAAATCAAAGATCGCGAAAGCGAGTGCGAGCCTCATGTACGGCTTGATCACGAACGTGTCATAGGTGAGATCGAAGTAGAGCTTCATCGAAAGCATGTCGTAGGCATACCCGGCGCGATGCTTGAGCGGTCGAGTGTTGAGCACGACGTTCATGCGACCGTACGCCCACCAACCCAGTGCGAGCCCCGCACCGGCAGCGACGAGCGAGGGCAGGTATATCTTCGGCTCGGGCCATGCACCGTGATGCCCCAGGAACTCCGCGAACCAGTACCCGCCGACACCGATCACCGTGGTGATCGAAGCGAGCAGCACCATGGGGGCGAGCATTGAGGTGTGGGCCTCATGGAGTTCGTCGGACTGCTCCGGACCCATGAAGACGCGGAACCAGAGTCGCGCCACGTAGAACGCCGTGATGAACGCGGCGATGAGTGCGATGACGAAAACGCCGTACTGCTGCTCATGCAGGAGCACAGCGAGGATCTCATCCTTGGACCAGAAGCCCGAGAACGGGAACACACCGGCCAGTGCCAGCGATCCGGCCGTGAAGGTAATCGTGGTGATCTTGAGGTGCTTGGCCAAGCCGCCCATCTCGCGCATGTCCTGCGTGTGCGACGCATGGATGATCACGCCTGCGCCAAGGAACAACAGCGATTTGAAGAACGCGTGGGTCACCAGGTGGAACATGGCGGCGACAACGCTGCCCGCTCCGAGCGCGATGAACATGTAGCCCAGCTGCGAGATGGTGGAGTATGCCAGCACCTTCTTGATGTCGTGCTGCACGGCAGCGAGCAGACCGCCCACCATGGCAGTGATCGCACCCACCCAGAGCGTGACGGTCAGAGCGACACCGCTGACCTCGAAGATGGGCAGTGCCCGTGCGACGAGGTACACACCGGCGGCGACCATGGTGGCTGCGTGGATCAGAGCGGATGCGGGTGTGGGACCGGCCATGGCGTCGGGCAGCCAGACGTGCAGCGGCACCTGAGCCGACTTGCCCATGGCCCCAAAGAGGAGCATGAGCGCGACCAGTGTCGCCGCCCCCGGAGCCCATGAGGCAGCCGAGCCGAGAACGCCCTCGAACGAGAAGGTACCGGCCGCGTTGTACATGGCGAAGAGTCCGATAGCGAAACCGACGTCACCGACGCGCGTGGTGAGGAACGCCTTCTGCGACGCCTTGCGGGGCGCCTCCTGCTCGTGCCAGAAACCGATGAGCAGGTACGAGCAGAGACCCATGACCTCCCACGCCATGTACAGGAGCAGGAAGTTGTCGGCCAGTACCAGCAGTAGCATGGCCGCGGTGAACAGCGAGAGCGCCGCGTAGTACCAGCCGACGCGCCCGTCGCGGTGCATGTAGCCGAGCGAGTAGATCTGCACGCACATGCCGACGATGGTGATCACCAACAGCATCGCGGCAGAGATGGGATCGAGCATAAGGCCCATCTCGAGCGGCTTGCCGCTGATCTCAGCCAGAGGGAACGTCACGTGCCATACAGGATGCTCGGCGTGACCACCGGGCCACGTCTGGAAGAACGCGATGACCGACAGCACGAGCGAGCCTGCCATACCCGCGACAGCCACGCCGCGCAGGCGATTGCGCAACTCACCGGAAAGCGGCGCGAGGATCGCGAACGCGAGCGCTGGAAGGAGCGGTATGACGGCGACGTAGCCCATGCCTACCCCTTCAGCCGGTTCATACCGGCGAGTTCAATGGAACGGGACTGACGGTAGATGGCCAGCACAAGCGCGAGACCGAGACCGATCTCAGCTGCGGATACGACCATGGTGAAGATGGTGAAGAACTGACCGGTCATGGCCTCCGGCGTGAGGAACCGTGAGAACGCCACGAGGTTGATGTTGACCGCGACCGCCATGAGCTCAAGCGACATGAGCACCATGACCGCGCTCTTCTTGGAGATGGCTCCGTAGAGACCCAGTGCGAACAGTACGGCTGCCAAGCCCAGAAAGACCTCGAGTCCGACCTGCATCAGCGATCCTCCTCCTTTGACCACCAGACGGCGCCGACGAGCGCCACGAGCAGGACAAGGGAGGCGATCTCGAAGGGGAACACCCATCCGCCGTCGAGAGAGAAGAGCAACGTGCCCAGGGCCTCGACGTCGGGCACTTCGTCGGGCATGGCACCCAGCGTGAAGCTGGAGGCCGCGACGCCCACGTAGATGATCGCCCCGAACAGCAGCGCAAGCGCGGCTGCACCCCATGACGCGTCCAGCGGGCGAATCGCGTCCTCGCGACGCCGCAGAGTCAACATGATCACGAACAGCATGAGCACGGACACCGCACCGGCGTAGACGAGCACCTGCACGAGCGCCAGGAACTCGGCGGAGAGCAGCAGGAAGAGCCCGGCAACAGCAAGCATGACCTCGAGCAGCCAGAACGCTGCGTGGATGACGTTGCGGGTCGTGAGCATGGCGACGGCTCCGCCAATAGAAGCGAGCGCCAGAATGCCGAAAACCACGCCGTTCACGGTCTCAGGCATCGTCGCCCCCTTTCTCGGTCGGTGCAGCATCGTCGGCCACAGGGGCTGAGGAAGGGGCGGCGGCCTCTGCAGCCGCCTGGGCAGCCGCCTTGAGTTCACGATGACGTTTGGCTGATGCCGCATCCACATCCGCGAGCAGATCCTCGCTGAGCAGTGGCGCGTCGGTCACCGCGAGTTCGTAGTCGTGGCTCATCTCGATCGCGTCGAACGGACACGTCTCTACGCAGAGACCGCACATCATGCACGCGCCCACTTCGTACGAGAAGCGGTCGATATGCTTGGATTTGTCCTCTGCAGTCGTAACCTCGAGATCCAAGATGTGGTCGGGACAGGAGCGGACACACGCCATGCATGCGGTGCAGCGGGGGTCCCCGTCTTCGAAGTACTTGGAACGGACCGCCCACCTCGAGCGCTCGGGTAGTTCGAGCTTCTCGTAGGGATACATCACAGTAATCGGCCCACGCAGCATGTTGCGCATGGTGATACGCAGTCCGTTGATGAGTCCGGCGCCCCACATATCAGCTCACCCCCCGCACGGATTCCACGACTTTCATCGCGATGCCCGTGACCATGATCAGGGAAAGTGAGATGGGAATGAGGCGCTTCCAACCCAGCGACATGAGCTGGTCGATGCGCACACGCGGATAGGTCCCGCGAATCCACATGAACACGGCGATGCCGATGTAGGTCTTGAGCATGAAGATGATCGGTCCGATGTGTGCGACCCAGTCGGCGGGAATCCAGGGAAGCGTCCACCCGCCGAAGAACAGCGTGATGCCCAGTGCGGAGATGATGAAAGAGTTGCTGAACTCGGAGAGGAACAGCAGGCCGAACTTCATTGCGGAGTACTCGCTGGCGAACCCTGCGACCAGTTCCGACTCAGCCTCCGACATGTCGAACGGTGTCTGATTGAGCTCGGCCAGCCCGGCAACTAGGAAGATCAGGGATGCGATGAAACCGAGCGGGTGCAGCACGAACCAGCGAGGCACGAAGCCGAGCCAGTAGCCACCCTGCGCCGAGACTATCTCGACGAGATCGAGTGAGCCCGACAACATCACGATGGGCAACACCGAGAGCAACAGCGGAACCTCATAGGCGATCTGCTGCGCCGCAGCGCGCATGCCGCCGAGAAGCGCCCACTTGTTCGCCGACGACCAGCCCGCCATGAGGACGCCGATCGGCACGAGCGAGAGCACCGCGAACGTGTAGAGCAGACCGGTATCGAGCGACGTGATGCGCCAGGTCTCAGAGAACGGGATCGCGGCGTACGCCATGAGCGACGGCACGAACACGGCTGCCGGCGCGAGGAAGAACAGGGCCTTGTCCACGTTGTTGGGCGTGATGTCCTCTTTGGTGAGCAACTTGCCCACGTCGGCCACGGTCTGCAGGACACCATGCCAGCCCACATGCATGGGGCCGAGGCGCAGGTGCAGGTGGCCCAGGACTTTGCGCAGCATGTAGATGAGCACGACACCGTTGGTCAGCATGAGACCCACGGCGGCCAGCACAGGGAGGATGACACGCAACACATCGCTCATCGGTCGATCTCCCCCAGCATGATGTCCGTGCTGCCGATGATCATCACGACATCGGCGAGCAGGTGGCCGGGCAGAATCTCCTCAAGCGCCTGGAGCACCGCAAGCGAGGGGGCCTTGTAGTGGAAGCGATATGGTGTGTCGCCGCCCTGGGAGACCAGATGGATGCCCGTCTCTCCTCGGCTCGACTCGACTGCGGCGTAGACCTCGCCCGCTGGCGGGCGGAGCACCTTGGGCACCTTGGCGGTGAAGCCGCCTTCCGGCATGCCGTCAAGACACTGACGGATCATGCGGTTGGACTGGCGCATCTCTTCCATGCGGACCATGTAGCGGTCCCACGCGTCACCGGTCGAACCGACGGGAACGTCGAATTCCATATCGTCGTATGCGGAGTAGGCGCGATCACGGCGGACATCGAAGGCCACGCCTGAACCACGCAGGTTCGCGCCGGACAGACCGAACGCGAGCGCGCTGTCGCGATCGATCGTGCCAATGCCCTTCACGCGGTGCTGGAATATCTCATTGCCGCCGAGCAGCTCGTGATGCTCCTGTAGGTAGGCGTCGAATCCGTCGCTGAACTCGCGGATCTGTGCATCCATTCCTACGGGCAGATCAGCGAGCACACCGCCGGGGCGTACGTAGTTGAACATCATGCGGGAGCCGGTGATGCTCTCGAGGATGTCCACGAGGAACTCGCGGTCGCGCATGGCGTACAGGAACTGGCCCATGGCGCCGGTATCGAGCCCGAAGGTGCCGAACCAGACCAGATGACTCGCGATACGGTTGATCTCCGAGAGCAATACGCGCAGATAGTCGGCCTTGCGCGGAATCTCGATCTCCATGAGCTTCTCGACGGCCAACGCCGAAGCAAGCTCACCGTGAATGCCCGAAACGTAGTCACCGCGGTCCATGAGCGTTCCGAGCGCGTTGTAGCGACGGTGCTCGGCGAGCTTCTCGATGCCGCGATGCAGATAGCCGATGGAGGCCTCCGCACTCACGATCTCCTCGCCGTCCATCTCCACGATCATGCGGAGCACGCCGTGCGTGGACGGATGCTGGGGACCCATGTTGATGATGAGGTGCTCGGTGGTGAGCCCGTCAACGCCTTCCGGCGCACGCCGAATGCCGGCCGGAGGTAGTCCTGGATCATGGGTTCCCTCGGGGGCGAGCATACCCACCTCGGTCGCTATGTCACGGGCATCGGTCACCGCTCGCGCACCTCCTGAAGCGTGCGGATCAGTGAAGACTTGCGCAGGAGCGGCTCCACACCATCGACGGTGAGAAGGCGCTTGGGATTGGGGTGACCCGAAAGGGTGAGTCCCAGTAGCTCGGCGGTCTCGCGTTCAGGCATGAGTGCCGAAGGATATGCGTTCCAGACCGAGGCGATCTCGGCGTCATAGGCCACCGTGCATTTCACGTGCAGTTCCTCGTCGCGCGTAAAGGAGCGCAGGTGGTACGAAAGCTCGATGTCCTCGCCGGTGTCGGTGCCCATGAGATCCACGAGCATGACAAAGTCGAGTTCAGAATCCTTGAGTGCAGCGAACGCGGGAGCCACCTCGGCGGGCGCAACAGTACACACGAGCCCCAGGGTCGTTTCCTGGACGTCCGTGTCGGCCAACCCCGCTTCCGCGAGGATGTGCTTAACGACTGTCGCGTCGGGCAGCAAGGCGATCCTCCGTCTGCTTCTTGATCTTGTCCTGCAGCTGCATGAAACCGTACTGAACCGACTCGGGCCGCGGTGGGCACCCGGGGATGTAGACATCGACCGGAACGATCTGGTCCACGCCGAGCACAACGTTGGGATACTCGCGGAACGGACCGCCTGTGCACGCGCATGCACCCATCGCCACGACCCACTTGGGCTCCGGCATCTGGTCGTACAGCGTCTTCACCGTCTCGGCCATCTTCTGGTTCACGGTGCCGGCCACGATCATGACATCGGCCTGCCTAGGAGATGCGCGGAAGAACACACCCATACGATCAAAGTCGAACCGCGGGCCGGATGCACTCATGAGGCCCTCGATCGCGCAGCATGCGATGCCGAAGGCCATGTACCAGAGAGAGTTGCGACGAGCGACGTCAAAGAGTTGCTCGAGCTTGATGAAGGCGATGGAGTTCTCGCCAGTGAAACGGTCTATCGCCACGTGAGCGCACCCTCTTTCCAGGCATACGCGAGCCCGGCGGCGAGGATGGCGATGAAGATGACCATCTCCACGAGAATGAACAGGCCCGGCTTGCCAAAGGCGACAGCCCACGGGTAGAGGAACACAGTCTCGATATCAAAGACCACGAAGAGAAGTGCGTACACGTAGTAGCCGACCCTGAACTGCACCCACGGGGGTCCGACAGGAGTCGAACCGCACTCGTAGGTCTCGCCCTTCTCCTTGGAGGGAGCAGAGGGACTCAGAACATTGGAGGCCGTGACGGCGGCAGCGGTGAACACCAGTCCGATCAGGACGAACGCGCCTATGATGAGGTAGTCCACCATCTGTGTTCGGCGACCTTTCTCGTCTCCGCATGCTTCGCTAGCATGGCCACCTTCAGGATACGACAACGCCCCCAGGGTGGTAATACGAGATTCCTCCCGAGGGCGTCGGGTTCTAGACAAAGTAACAGAAGTTACAAGCTCTCTCAAGCCCTGAGGGGTATTCCGGGGCCCAAGATGAATCCCCCCGCGGCGCCTCGCATCACCCCCCCCGACACTTTTGGACGTCAAGACACAACGAAGGCGGCACATATGTGCCGCCTTCGATTCAAGACATGGAGCCGACGAGGGGATTCGAACCCCTGACCCCCGCATTACGAGTGCGGTGCTCTGGCCAACTGAGCTACGTCGGCGTACCTCGACGTATTCTAACCATTTTCCGTGCTCTGTCCACCCTCGGGTGGACGACGGCGACGACGCCGTCTCCGTGTCGAAGGCTGTGCGGCTGTAGATCCACCTTCACCACCACCGGACTGCTTAGGGGCATTCTGCGTGGATGGGGTCTGCTTGGCTGCGCCCGAAGACGTCGCCGCAGCGCCGCTGTTGCCCGAATTCTTGCCACCGCGCGAACGTCGTGAGCGACGGCGGCCGGATGACTTCTTGGTCTCGCCCGAGGGTGAAGATGATTTCTGATCCTTTTTGTCTTTCTCAGATGATCCGGACTGCTTGCCCGAACCGCCACCACCTCTACCGGGACGCGACTTGCGGCGAGGTTTCTTGTCCGAGGATGACTGGTTGGTCTTTACCTCTTTGGAGCCCACGGTGGACGTCAACTCGGGAACAGGACTAGTCGACAACGGGGATGCAGCCTGCTCCTCCGCCTGGATCTCAGCCAGAGCCTCCTTGCTCACCGCACAGGGACAACCCTTGTCCTTGCAGCAAGTCATCTTTGCCACGGGCACCACGAGACTGTCGCCGTTCTCGAGCTTGAGGGTCACGGTCTCTCGCGGCGTGTTGAAATCACGCACTTTGGCCAACCCGAGCGGCGTCTCCACGATCGACTTGCGCTTGGGCGCACGCCCCTTGAAATCCTTGTAGGCCTCGAACTCATAGCGCAGACAGCACATGAGTCGACCACAGAGTCCGCTGATCTTGAGCGGGTTCAGCGGAAGATCCTGCTCCTTGGCCATCCTGATGGAGACTGGATGAAAGTCACCGGGGAAACGGGTGCAACAAAGCACCTGTCCACAGTGACCGATCCCGCCCACCATGCGTGCCTCATCGCGCACGCCGACCTGGCGCATGTCGATGCGGACCTTGAACCGAGACGCGAGATCGCGAACGAGCTCACGAAAGTCCACGCGGTCGTCGGCGGTGAAGTAGAAGACGACCTTGCCTCCGTCGAAAAGATATTCAACGTCGACCGGCTTCATCTCCAACTTGTGCTCTCTTACGAGCTCGCGAAAGACGGGCATGGCCTCGGTTTCGAGCCCCTTGTGCTCCTGGTCCTTCGCGAGATCGTTCTCTGTTGCCATGCGACTCAGTGGCTTCAGTGGTGCCGACAGCTGGGACGCAGCCATCTCATGCGCCTCATCAACAACGACACCGAACTCGGTGCCTCGTTCCGTTTGGACTATCACATGGTCGCCCTGCGCCACGTCGAACCCCGTAGGGTCGAAGAAAAGCGTCTTGGGGGCGAACCTGAGTTTGACACCCACTACCGTGGGCATATGAGTACCTCCCGTATATCGAACAGCATGGCTTCCATGGCCAGCTGAGGGTTCACATTATACGAGACACGCCTTCGTGTCTCCTTGACTGACGCAAGTGCCTTGGTCGCCGCGTTCGGAGTAATGACGACCGCGACCTCTTCCATTGCGTCTCGGACGTCCAGATTGGACACCAAATCGTCGAGTCCCTGGGACATGACCAAGCAATCGCGCAGCCAACTCTCGGTAACGGCGAATATCTCTGCGATTCCCTCGCGTTCACGCGCAGTGAGCTCACGTTTGTGGCGATCGATGACCGCCTTACCCACCGACGAACCGAGAAACTCCTCACGCTCACGGATCTCCTCGGCCTGTAACGCCTTGATCTCCTCGAGGGGAGCCTTGACCGCAGCAAGAAGATCACGTGCGGCGACGAGCACATCGTGCCCATCCATGGTGGCCAAGTCTTTGAGAGTCGCGAGCACCTTGTCACGAGCCTCACGCCGCATGGGCGAGTCCAGGAGCTCCTTGGCGCGAGCGATCACTCCCCCGGCGGCAGCCAGAGCCGCACGCGCCTGCGCGGAGTCCACCCCTGTACGCTCGACGATGATACCCTCGGCCATCGATGGCGGGATCCTTTTAAACCTCACGATCTGACAGCGCGACGCCACCGTGGGTATCACCGCGTCGAATGAGTGCGTGAGCAGGATGATCGTCACGTCATCGGGAGGCTCCTCTAAGGTCTTGAGGAACGCATTGGCCGACCCATCGTTGAACGCATCGGCCGCTTCGACGATGTATATCTTGCGACTCCCGTCCACCGGCTTGAGATGGACATCGTGGATCAGCTCCCTGATCTGCGAGACCATGTACGATGCCGCGCCCTCTGGCGTGACCATGTGCACATCGGGATGCAGCCCCCGCTTGATCTTGTAGCACGCTGCGCACGCGCCGCATCCCCCGTCATCGCAGAGCAAGGCACAAGCGAACGACTTGGCGGCCGTCTTCTTGCCGGCCCCAGGCGGTCCTGCAAAGAGATACGCATGGCTGATCGTGCCGTCACCCGCAGCCTTTCCCAGGAAATCGGCGACACGCTGCTGACCGATGAGGTCGTCGAACACGCAGGCTCGGTGCATGTCTACTTCTCCCCCAACAGAGCAGCGAGACGCGGTAGCCGCGTACGAACTTCACTCAGCACGGACTCCTCGATCGCCTTGGGAGTGCCACTGGCGTCGATGACCGCGAAGCGATCGGGCTCATCGGCAGCGAGTGTGAGAAATCCCTCTCGAACACAAGCGTGGAACGCGGCACTCTCCTGCTCAAGTCTGTCCGCACCGCCTCCCGTGGCCCGACGCAAGCCCTCGACAGGATCAATGTCGAGTAGCAGGGTGAGGTCAGGGACGAGTCCGCCTGTAGCGATATGATTCATGGCCTCGACCTTGTCTCGGCCGATGTCGCGACCGAAACCCTGATATGCCGTGGAGGAGTCATAGAAGCGATCGAGCAGCACGATCTGGCCCGACTGCATGCTCGGCCTCACGACCTCTGCAACGTTCTGTGCACGTGAGGCCTCGTAGAGAAGAAGCTCCGCCACCGAGTCAAGCGAACTGTGCTGGGGATCGAGCAGCACTTGACGCACAGCCTCACCCACGAGCGTTCCGCCCGGCTCGCGAACCTCGCGCACATCCAGCCCCACACGACGCAAGTATGCTGCGAGTCTGGCGATCTGCGTCGACTTGCCGCAGCCCTCGCCACCCTCGAATGTTATGAGCAAGCCGCCCTCGATCATGAGCTCTCCTCGGCTGAGCGTGAACGCCACTCATCTGCGGCGGATGCATAGAGATCGTTACCCATCGCATCGATGGCAACGAACACGGGGAAATCCTGGAGCTCCATGCGTACGAGGGCCTCGGTACCCAGCTCCGCGTACGCGATGGTCTGCGATGAAACGACTCTGGTGGCCAGCAGTGCCGCGGATCCTCCGACTGCAGCGAAGTATACGGCGCCCTGCAGAGCGCATGCCTCTCGAACCGCTTGGGATCGGACACCTTTGCCTATCATGCCGCGCACACCAGCCGCGAGCAACGCGGGCGTGAAGGAGTCCATTCGTTTAGCAGTGGTGGGACCCACCGAGCCCACCGGTCGACCGGCGGCGGCAGGGGTCGGTCCAGCATAGAAGAGCACGTGGCCCTCAAGTCCGTACGGCAGCACCCCAAGTGTGTCGAGTTCGGCGACCAAACGGGCATGCGTGGCATCACGGGCGGTGAATACCGGACCTGTCAGAAGCACTTCATCGCCCACACGCAACGATGATGCATCTTGAGATGAAAGCGGCAGACTCACGCGCCTCGGACTCGACCCCACCATGTTCTCGGTAACCATCGTCACGACTCCACTACTTCAGTACGCCAGTTCAGGCGCCTGAGTGCATAGAATGCCGCACTGAGCACGACCAAGGCGGCCAGTATGAGCGTGATCCGCGGGCCGGTGAGTGCGGCCCCGGCCATATCGCCACCACGAAGACTGACCACCGCGAGGACGACACCGGCGACCATGTCCCCCAGAGGGGCCACGACGATCATCGAAAGCAGCAATGAGACTCGTATGACGGATTCGAGCGCCGTGAACACCCGACCGCGGATCTCATCGGCCACCGTCTGTGCAACATAGGTATTACCCGCAACCGTCACCGCTGCAAGACAAAGGCCCGCCATGGCAGTGAAGAAGCCGAGTACCGCAAAGCTCTCCGAAATGGCGAAACCGATCATGGCCAGCCCAAAGCCGGCCACGCCTCCCAAGAAGAGCGCTTGGAGTTTGAGATAGTTCGCCAGCCGAGGAACGAGCAATGCCCCGGCAACCATGCCGAGCGCCAGAAAGACCAGGGTGAAGGTCTGCGGTGCCGCGACCAACGGTCCAAGCAACCGCTCTATGTACTCATCGACGCTGGCGCCTCGTGTGACTGACTGCTGCACGTACACCAGGCCGACCGGAATGATCGCTCCGCCGCCCAAGATCGCACCGCCGATCGTGACGAGGAGACCGCGAAGCTCATTGTGATCCCGCAGGAAGCGGAATGACTCCACGACATCCTTGCCCAACATCTCAAGCTGAATGCCGCCCTCTCCACGAGGTGCATGGACCTTGAGTCGCATGAGCAGGATCGCCACGCCAGAAGCGATGAAGGTGAGGCTATTGAAGAACACACCTGTCCGCGGTCCGAGCAACGCCGGACGAAGCAGGTTGAGCAACGTGCTCATGATGGGGATGTCGACTCCCAAACCGAATCGCACGATAGCCTCGAACGCAGCGAGAATCGCACCTGATGCAGTCAGACCGATCACCATGCTGGCCTGCTGAGTCGTGTACGACAGCGAGTTCGCTGCAGTGAGATCATCATCGTCGACCAGAAGAGGGATGAGCGCGTTCTTGGCCGGCACGAAGAACAACGAGGCGATCTCCATGATCATGACCGTGAGATAGATGACGGCGAGACTATTGGTGACCAGGAGTCCGAAAGTCAGCAGCGCGCGTGTCGCGTCGCACACCATCATGAGCCTGCGTCGGTCGAATCGATCGACCAGCGCGCCCGTAACCGACGAGAACACCAGCGCAGGGATGATCTTGGCGATCATGATGCCGGCAACCGCGAATGATGATCCGCCGGAGAGCGTGGTGACGAGCGGCATCAGGAAGCCGATGACCAGCCAATCGCCCACGCCGGACACGAATTGGCTGAACCAGAGCAGGCGGAACTGTCGATTGCTCAGCAGACGACGGAATGCACCCGGCGCAGTTATGGTCACTCCGGTCTCGGCACTCACCCGGTCACCTCTACGGTAGCCGTACGCACCGCGCTACATCCCATGTTGACCGCCACGGGCAATGCGGCGATATGACACGGCGCAGTCTTGACCTTCACGGCAAGTGCAGTGGTATCCCCTCCCAGACCGGCGGGACCGATTCCCGTGGCGTTCACCTGAGCCAAGAGCCTTTGTTCAAGAGCTGCTATCTCGGGATCGGCCGAAACCTCATCAAGGGATCCCAGCAAAGCCTTCTTGGCGAGTCCGGCGACCTTGTCGAAGCTGCCGCCCACACCCACACCGACGACGACAGGAGGACACGCACCCGTGGCCTTGGCCTGCACCGTTTCAAGAACGAACCGCTCGACACCGGCCATACCATCACCGGGCTCGAGCATGGCCAGGGCCGACGAGTTGTCCGAACCGCCGCCTTTGAGCATGACGTGCACTGTGGCGCCTGCACCGGTCCGCGAAGTGACCTCCACGAACGCCGGAGTGTTGGTTCCTGTGTTGGAGCGATCGAAAAGGGCATCGCGAGCCACGCTCATACGCAGTTTGTGGCGCGCATAGGATTCCTCCACCGCACGGTCCACGGCTGACTGCACGTCGCCGGTCAAGCTCTCGTTCTCACCGAGCTCGACCCAGGCCCACACGGTGCCCGTGTCCTGACAGAGCGGCACCGAATCAGCCATCGCGATGTCCGCGTTCGCCAGAAGCTGCTCCAGAACGCGTCGGCCACGCTCAGAACGCTCGGTTGAGAGCGCCTTCCGCATGGCGGCATACGCATCCGGCCGCAGTGTGACTGCAGCCTCCCCTACGGCTGCTGTCACCGCACGTGCGATGTCGGCCGACGTGATCACGCGTCTTTGCCCTCAAGTGTCTCGATCGCCGTCCGAATCGTGCGTGCCGACTCCTGAAGCGCAACCCGCTCCGCATCATTGACATCCAGTTCGGGAACCTCAAGAACGCCGGCACGACCGAGGCGGGCCGGTACCGACATGTGAACGCCGTCGATTCCGTACGCTCCCTCGAGCCGAACGCAACTGGGAACCACATCGCCGGAGTCGGTCAGGATCGCCTTAACCATGCGCACGACCGATGCGGCGGGCGCATAGAACGCGCTACCCGTCTTGAGCAGCGAGACGACCTCCGCGCCACCGAAGATGGTCCGTCGGCAGAGTTCTGTAACGGAGTCAGCCGACAGGAGATCCGTGAGACGCGTACCGTCGACGAAAGAATGACGGGGCATGGGCACCATGGCGTCGCCATGAGCACCGCACGCAAGAGCGTCGATCTTGGAGATGTCCACGCCTGTCTCTGCGGCGATGAAGTATGCGAAGCGTGCCGAATCCAGCACACCGCCCATGCCGAAAACACGCTGCGCAGGCAGCCCTGAGACCTTCCAGGCGAGATCGACCATGATGTCGAGAGGGTTGGTCACGCAGAGGATGATCGCATCGGGCGAGGCGGCCGCCGCCTGCTCGATGACCGACCGGACGATCCGCCCATTGGCCGCCAACAGATCATCGCGTGTCATACCCGGCTTGCGAGCCAGACCAGCGGTCACGACGATCACATCTGAGCCGGCGGTATCGGCGTAGTCGTTAGTGCCCGTCACACGAGGGCCGAAATGCTCCACCGAGCGACTGTGCATCATGTCGAGCGCCTTGCCCTGAGGCAGGCCTTCTGCGACATCGATCAATACGACGTCTGCAAGACTCTTTTCAAGCAGCAGGAATGCCGCAGTGGCACCAACCTGTCCTGCGCCCACTACAGTGACCTTGGGATACGACATCTGCTCCTCTTTCGCATCGAATCAGTGGCGATGACCGCCCGTTGGGAACTCCCCCGACACGTACGACGACCCGCGAACGGGCCGTCTCGTTTTCAGTGCAGATTCTAGCATGTCGTCACGACACACTCATGCGTGGGCCACGCTCAGCTGAGCTCGGCCAGATAGCCGACATCAGGACGGTCGCCCCGATGCACGGAGAGTCGATTGGAGAGAATCGCCGCCGGAGTCGGAAGCTCCTCGCGAGGATCAGGAGCCGCCACAGGCACGTCGACCTCAGCGAAAAGCGTATCGGTGGCCGATTCCCCCTCGGCAAGAATCTCACCGAGGGATACGATGGCACTCCAGCCCACCCCGGAACCGATCTCCGGGACACACTCACTCACGATCACGAGCGACGACACGGACAAGCTGAGCCCGATCGCGTACTCGAGGAGAGCCTCAGCCTGCAGGTCGGACTCGGAACCGGGGTGCAATATCAACGCATCAGGCGGCTCTTTGGAAAGCGTCCGCATGACGTCGGGGTCGAAACACGTATCTCCCAACAGCTGAGCGGTGTCGCCGAACGCACTGACGTCTCGCCACAGAGACCTGGCCACCGGAGAACCTCCGAGCATCATCGCTCCCGGAGCTCCCCTGTGGTCACCCTCGGCACCAACGGGTGCCACGACCACATCGGCACCTGAATCGATCGCGGCCGACACCATCTCCCCGACCCTGGCGGAGTCGCTCTTCTTGTCGTTCTGCGTTCGGTACTGAATGACCGCGACTCTCATGACTACCTCCCCGAAGGAGCGAAATCCCTGGAGATATCATGCCCGCACAAGCCGTCATCCTCACTCGTAGCGCCGATTACGCCTTCTCGGTCGGAGCCTTCTTTGCAGCCGGCTTCTTCTTCGCGGCTGGCTTCTTCTTGGCGGCCGGCTTCTTCTTGGCGGCCGGCTTCTTCTTGGCGCCACCCTTGCCCTTGCTCGCCTTCCTGCTGTCGGCAGGCTTTGTGGGGCAGTCAGGGTCGATACATATCTTCCAGGGACCCTTCTTGGTGTTCACGATGACCTTAGGTGAACCGCAAGGCTCGCAGACTTCATCTGTGGGCTCCAGATCGCCGCGCTGCGGCAACGGATACGAAGTCCCGCAGACGTCATAGTTGGAACAGCGCACGAATCGCTTGAGCGACTTCTGCGAACGAATAACACGAAGGTCTCCACCGTCACCGGTCGGACACTTGCCCAGAATGATCTCGGGCTCGTGACGCGTGGAGCATTCGATATTGAGACAGATCTCCCTGGGCTGCTGGCGGAACTGACGGAACTTCACCTGAGGAGTGCCACACACGGGGCAGAGCGCCTCAACAGCCTCGTAGTGAATCGCCTGCGGAAGCGGATACGTCACCGAACAGTCGGGATACCCTGAGCAGCCGACGAAGTAGGATCGATTGCGTGGCGAATACTTGATGAGGAGATCATGTCCTGACTCAGGACACTTGCCGAGCTTGGCGTCCTCATCGGCGGCCGCCTTGAGCGTCTCGCCGACCTCGGGCACCTTTTCCAGAAGTGTGGCCATGACACCGTCAAGCACGGCACGAGAGTGAGTGACGACCTCCTCGCGCGTGGCCCCGGCACTGGCGATATTGTCCATCTCCGCCTCGAGCTCACCGGTCATGGCCGGGGAAGTGATGCCCGGCGCATACGACACGAGCGCATTGACGACCGAGGCGCCCTTGTTGGTGGGCTCTGCCGGATCGTTGATCACATAGCGGCGATCATAGAGGTTCTGAATGATGTTGTGACGAGTGGCCTTGGTACCCAGCCCCAGTTTCTCCATCTCTTGGATCAGCTTGCCCTGGGTGAATCGCGAAGGCGGCTGGGTTTCCTTCTCGGCGAGATCAGCGCCCAGGAAATCGATCTCGTCGCCCTCGTGCAACGCGGGCAACTGCTCGTCCTTCTTGAGACCGTAGTGGTAGATCGCTCGATAGCCAGGCTTCACGATGACGTCGCCCTTGGCTACGAACGGCTGCCCGTTCACATCGATCGACACCTTGGTTCCCTCGACGAGCGCAGCCTCGGAGAGCGTCGCCATGAAGCGACGCGATACGAGGTTGTAGAGCTTCCACTGCTCGGGCTTGAGGCGTTCCGGATCGGCTGCAGCCGTCGGATGGATGGGCGGATGGTCCGTCGTCTCCTTCTTGCCCCGCGTAGGCGTGAACGAGCCCTTGCGCAGCAGCGCATTGGCGTGCTCGGAGTACACGGGTACGTCGGAGAGCGCCTTGAGGATGCCAGTGAAATCGAGGCTCGAAGGATAGACCGTGTTGTCGACTCGCGGATACGAGATGAGACCGTCCATGTAGAGGCCCTCGGCGATACGCATGGTACGCGCCGGCGAGAGTCCCTCGTTCGCGGCAGCCGCCATGAGTGCCGTGGTGTTGAACGGTGCCGGCGGCTTGGACTGACGCTTCGTCTTGGTCGCCTCGGTGACGGTCGCCTTCTTGGCGTCCTTCACCGCAGCCATAGCCGCAGCGGCCGCGTCACCATCTTTGAATCTGTCAGTGGCGTGACCGGCGGTGAACTCCTCGGCGTCCTTTGCCAGCGTCGCCTTGATCTGCCAGTACGTCTCGGGAGTGAACGCGTCGCGCTCCCCCTCCCGGTCGACGATGAGCTTGAGAGTGGGAGTCTGCACGCGTCCAGCCGACAGCAGATCGCCCCAACGGCGCTTGGATGCCTTGTTCGAAGAGAGCGTGAGGTAGCGGGTCATGACCGCGCCCCAGATGAGATCGATGTCCTGACGCGTGGCACCTGCCTCGGCGAGTTCATCGGAGACCATGCCCAGATTGGTGAATGCACGCTCGATCTCATCCTTGGTGATGGCGGAGAAAGTTGCCCTTGTAATAGGGAGGTCCGGATTGGCCGCGAGCACTATCCCGCGGGCATCCGAGCCGATCAACTCGCCCTCGCGGTCGAAGTCGGTCGCGATCACCACAGACTCGGCCTTCTTGGCCAGGTTGGTGAGTGAGCGGATGATGCCCTTCTCCGCGTCATACTTGTGCACGGGGGCATGAACCATAGTTGCGAGCTGATCGAGGTCCCAGGGGGTTCCCAGACTCACACCGTCATGCTCCTCGGCGAAGTCGACCTTCATGATGTGGCCCTTGAGACCGATGCTCACCCAGTCCTCGCCATCACGACGGAATCGGTACACCGGAGTCTGGTAGACCTTGTCGGCCTTGGGCTTTCCAACCGCGAGGATCTCCGCAATGCGGCGCGCGGCGATATTCTTCTCAGAGACGATCAGTCGCATGGATGCACCGTTCTGTTCGGGTCAGGTTCGAATCCATGCGAGTATATACCGCTCGTCAAGCCACATTCCGACCGGAACCCTACAAGATGCGTCCGGAGATGTGCCAGCGACCAGCCGACAACCCCCCTTATAAGACACAGTAGTCGCGCTGTCGCCCGTAGGGCGGGGACTAGAGTCCGAGGTCCGTGCGACGGGCCTGCATGGCCTCGAGTGAAATTGTCAGGAACTCATCTCGTTCGAGACCAAGCTCCTCGCAGGCACCCATCTGCTCGCGGCTCGCTCCACGAGCGAACGCCTTCTCTTTCCAGCGCTTCTTGAGCGATTTCAGCTTCACGCCGTCAAGATCCTTCTCGGGCCTGACGAGCGCGGCGGCGACGATGAATCCAGTCGTGGGGTCAGCTGCATACAGAGCCTTGTCCATGAGCGACTCCCGTGGTGCCTTGTCCGCATGGGCAAGGATCGCGTGGGCCATCTCCTCATCGATAGAGTCCCCAAGTTCGTCCACCGTCACGATTCCGTGGCGATCGAAGTCCTCGCCCGTCTCGGCGTAGTCCAGATCGTGCAGCAGTCCGGTCAACGCCCAGCGCTCGATATCCTCGTCCGAGAGTTCGAAATGACGTGCGAGTGCATCCATGATGACCTCGGTGGCCACGCAGTGACTCACCAGATTGCGATTGGGAATGCGATCGGTCACCATCGCCAATGCCTCTTCACGCGTCATGTTAGCTCCTCCCAGCGACGATACCGTCGCCACATGGACATCTCCCTCAGATCACGTTCCAACCGCTCTAAGAGCCGCTCTTGAGCGCCTCGATCCGATCGGTGAGCCACTCCGCCCAAGCGTCGACCCCTTCGCCCTTGGTCGCGGAGATCGCGAACACCGGCGCCTCATGGTTGAGCGACGTCACCACGCTGCGGAACTCCTCTTCATTGAAGTCGAACACGCTGAGCGTGTCGTACTTGTTGAGAATGACCGCCTCGGCTATCTGGAAAATGTTCGGGTACTTGTACGGCTTGTCGTGCCCCTCGGGAACCGAGAGGATCATGACCTTGGCGTGCTCGCCCAAGTTGAACTCTGTCGGGCACACCAGATTGCCGACATTCTCGATGATAATGAGGTCGAGAGCGTCCATGTCGAGTGCAGCGATCGCACGCTGGATCATGTCGGACTCCAGATGGCATGCGCCACCGGTGTTGATCTGCACAGCGGGGATACCGTGAGCGGAGATCTTCTCGGCATCGACCTTGCTCGCGATGTCGCCCTCGATCACGGCGATGTTGTAGCGATCACGCAAGGCGTCGATGGTGGCGAGAATGGTGGAAGTCTTGCCTGCACCCGGACTCGCCATGAGGTCGAGAACGAAGACGCCCTTCTCGTCGAAGAGCGCACGATTGTCTTGGGCGAGGCGATCGTTGCGATCCAGGATCGGCTTCTTGATATCAATCTCCATAATGCTTTCCTCCGTGATTTTCATCGGCAATGCCGCGTTCGATTCCAGAATCACACGCAACCGTGCGAGGTCAGTCGATATCGATACTATCGATGGTCAACTCTCGTCCCTTGATCTGCTCGCACACGAAGTTGCCGCAGTTAGGACAGACTATCTCGAACCGATCATGCTCGAACTCCGTATCACACTGAGAGCACTTGGAGACCGGCGAGACGAAGGTCGCCACAAGCTCTGCGCCCTCAGCGATGGTCCCCGGCGAGAGCGACTCCCACGCGAACTGCAGCGCGAAGTCCTGAATCTCGGTGAGCACGCCCACACTGATTCGAACGTCATTGATCTTGGATGCGCCCTCTTTCTCGGCAGCGTCGACCGCCGACGAAAGAATGCCGGAAACGATACCCATCTCATGCATGGAACGGTGGCCTTTCTCAAGCGATGGTCAGCGGATCAGGATGCGAGTCTCTTCTGCTCCGCGATACGCTTGGCGAGCAGAATACGCGCCAGCAGGAGACTTGCCTCGTACAGTGCAACGAGTGCGCCGAACAGAGCACCCATGGTCACGGGCGACCAGTCGGGCGTGGCGATCGAAGCGACCACCATGAGGGACACGTATGCGACCCTCCAGTTCTCACGCAACTTGGCGTACGGCACGATATTGAACAGTACGAGATAGAAGACCACGATAGGCAGCTCAAAGCCGATGCCAAAGCCGAGCATCAACAACGTTCCACCGGAGAAGAACTTGCTCGCGTCGGCTATCTGACCGACCGTGTCCCACGTTTGACCCAGCATCCACTCGAATGCCGTGCCCAGGACGGTGGTGTAGCAGAAAGCCACGCCGGCGGCGAAGAGCGCCACTGCCGCAAAGAAGGTGGGAATGACGTAGCGCTGTTCCTTGGGTTTGAGAGCTGGCAGGAAGAAGGCCAGTATCTGCCAGAGAATGATGGGGCTGCCCAGTATCAGGGTCGCGTAGAGCGAGACCTTGAAACGCAGGCCGAATCCCTCAAAGGGCCCAAAGACGTACGCGCCCTCCTCGCCGAGAACAGCGAGGATCGGACTCATGATGATGTCGTAAATCTGGTCGGCGTAGAAATAGAGAATCATTGAACCGACGAACACTACGACGGCAATGACAGCGAGCCGCTTGCGCAGCTCGTTGAGATGCTCCATGAGCGGAAGACGCTTGGGTCCGATGGGCATACGAGTGCGAGAAGGCCTGATCGGCTACTCCTCTTCCTCCTCTTCCTCGTCTTCTTCGTCGATATCCGCTTCGGAGACGGCGGCCGCCTTTCCCGCGCTGGCCGCCTTCTTCATGCGGTCCGCTTTGGTGCCGTCGCCGTCATCGCCGCCCAGCATCTCAGCACGGATCTGCGCTTCCATCATCTCCTGCGTACGCTTGAACTCCCTCATGAAACGCCCGAAAGTCCGCGCGAATCCAGGAAGCTTGTCCGGGCCGAAGATGATCAGCACGAACGCGACTATGAAGAATAGTTCAGTACCGCTGATTCCGAACACTCGATTACTCCTTGCCGGGAGCGCCGTCTAGAAACGTGCCGCTTCCTGGGCATCACTGAAAATCGGAAAGACCTTGTCCAGGCCCGTGATATTGAAGATCTTGAGGATGTTTTCGCGCGTACAGACCAAGCGAACCGCTCCGTCATGTTCTTTGGCGCGCCGCAAGCCACCCACGAGCACGCCCAAACCGGAACTGTCGATGAATCCTACACTCTCGAGATTGACGAGAACATTGGAGCATCCGGACTCGATCATCTCCACGAGCTCCTCTTTCAGGCGCGGTGCCGTATAGACATCCACCTCACCGTCGAGCGTCATGATACAGAGCCCGTCATCGCCGCGCTCGGACTTGATCTCGAGTTCCATCGTCCCCGCTCCTCGCTGTCTGTTTAGAACACCGTGCCTGATTGTAGCGTGACGACGCCACAGACACCAAGCGTTGCTTGGCGGATTCCACGGCAGATTGGGTACCATGAGAAGTGAACCCCTGCACAGAAGGGAGTCAGATGTCGCTCACTATCTATCTCGACGAGAACGAATCGCATTGGATACTCGCTCTGAGCGGTGACTTGGACTATGGGGAGTGCGCCTCATTCAGGATGAACATCGACCGCATCCTCAAGACCTCACCGCCGGCAGCAATTGTCGATCTCTCGAAACTCGAGTATCTCGACAGTTCTGGTCTGGGCCTGCTACTGAGCCTGTCAAAGGAGTACGGGGCCCAAGGTGGTCGGCTTGTGCTCGTAACCAACGAGACGGTCGACAACATCCTGTCACTCACTCGTCTGAACGGCATCTTCTCAACCGCCGGGACCATGGATGATGCCATGGCCAGTCTAGGCTACGACAAGGAAGCCAACGGCTGAGTTCCACCAGTATCCCTATACGAACGAAAGCGACCGACCCTTTTGGGGCCGGTCGCTTCTGAATTCAATCTCTGTTCTAAGTGGTTCTACTCCGTCGTGGTCTCCTCGATGGAGGTGATGCTCTGCACGGAAGGAACGACTCCATCGGCCTCGAGCTCGGCAATCCAGCCGTTAGCTGTTGCCACAGTCGGAGCCTCAGGATCCAGCTCGACGCCGCGCTTCAGTACGCGGAGCGCATCCGCATCACGCCCGGTCGCCTGATAGAAGACGCCGGCATTGAAGTACGCCGTGGCGAACTCAGGAGTAGCGGCCATTACGGCCTCGACATTCTCGATCGCGGAAAGGCTGTCTCCGCCATAGAAATAGGAGACGGCCATGTCAGTCCGCACACCGGGATCACCGGGCACCTCAGCCAGAGCGCGCTCATAGTAGCTGGAAGCGGCGACCCAGAGCGGGATGTCGGCGCCGGATGCGGATGCCGTGGTCTGCTGAACCTCGGCAGCCCAGTCATGGTAGGTATAACCAAGGTTGAGTAGAACGGTGTAGCTCGTGGGCTCGCTGGCGAGCAGACCATTGTAGTAGTCGAGCGCTCCCGCATACTGCTGGGCGATACCCTCGAGCGGATCCACTGCAGTGGTCGAACCCGAAGAGCCCGAAGAACCAGCGAACAGTCCCGGAATGTACACGCCTACGAATGCTATTGAGATGAAGACCAGCACCACCTTGGTCAGGAGTGAGGTCTGCTTCTTGTTGATTGCCACAGTGAATCCTCCGTTCAGATACGCGAACCCGACAAACGACACACAAAAGAGAGAGTGTCACGCACCGCGATGCGTACGCTGGATCGTGTTACTCGGTCGCCTCGGTAGTCTCAGCACTCTCGGTGCCATCGACGGGAGCCTGCTCTGTCATGCCACCGATTTCAGGGTGACCCGAGGGAAGCTCACCGGTCTCAAGCTGATCCGGCGAGAGCGACGGAGCGGCAATGACCTGAGATTCTGTCGGCGCAGCAGTCGTCGCTGTGTCGCCCGACGGCAGAGCGATACCGATGATGACGCCCAATAGCAGCGTGCAAACCGCAATGAGACCGGCAACCGTGAGGCTCACCGTCTGCGCAGCGGTGGGCGCGGGGGCCTTGCTGCGGGGAGCACTCGGCTTGCCTTCACTCTTGGTGCTCGCCTTGGCCGGCTTGGCCTTTGGCTGCTCATCTTCGTCGAAGAAGAAGTCCTGATCGCTCACGTGTAGTTCCTCCTGTGTTCAGATCGAATCAATGCTACAGGCCACTGTCGCAGCCATCACAACCTCGCGCGATTATAGCATGCACCCGAGGCTTCTCCGCACGCCCTTGGTTGCCCTGTCCGGCACGTCTCAAAAGGCGAAACGTGATAGCCGACGACGACAGTGCGGTGACCGCACCGACCGTGTCGGGATCGAATCCCAGCCATGGTGCGAGCAAGAAGCCCGCCAAATAGCCGACCACCAGCATTGTCACCGGAACGAGGTACAGCCGAACGACCGCTCGAAGGTGAGAAGCCGAGTCGATCTCGATGTCCACGAGGTCCCCAAGACTCGCTCCGATCCGGTTCTCGACGCCCTCCATGACCCGCTCACCCGCGGTGCCTGAGCACATGCCGCAACTGTCACAGTCACCCGACGGCGACATGGCCAGATCGACCTCGTTCTCATGAATGGCCACGACCAAGCCACGCTCACGCATATGATCAGCCTCGGAGCTTGTCGCGCATTTCGTCGGCACGACGGGAGGCACGCTCACGGTCGATAGTCCGTGCCTCACCATGCTCGAACAGCACATTGCCGTCGACCATGGTGAACAACACGTTCTCCTGGTTCGCTGTGTGCACGAGTGTGCTGTAGGGGTACTGCGTGGGAATCTGATGGTCGTGTGACATGTCGACGGCGATGATATCCGCCTGCTTGCCCGGCTCGAGCGACCCCACCTTGTCGTCGATGCCCAGGGCGCGAGCGGCATCGAGCGTCGCCATCTTCACGAATGTACGAGCGATGAAGAAGTCCTCGCGTCCCTCGGCAGCGCGCTGAAGAAGCAATCCGATACGCATCTCATCAAAGATATCCACGGTGTTGTTGGATGCGGGAGAGTCGGTGCCAATCCCCACGCGAATGCCCTTTTCCAGAAACTTGGACAGAGGAGCCATACCCATCCCGAGCTTCGCATTACAGCGCGGACAGTAGGCGATGGCCACGTTGTGGTTGGCGAGCACCTCGATATCAGCATCGTCGACCTGCGTGCAGTGAACAGCGAGCAGATCAGGAACGTCGAGCAGGTCCCACTGCATCACATACCGCACGGGACTCACGCCCGTGGGCAGCCAGCCCAACTCCCCCATCTCGTACTCATCGCGATAGTCCACCGCAAAGGGAGAGCTACCGTACTTGACGAAATTGTACTCCTCGCGAGATCCGGCCAAGTGTGTCGACACGGGCAGGTCGTATTGCACGGCCATCTCGGCCGCACTCAAGAGAAGTTCCGGGTGACAGGTATAGGTGGAGTGCGGTGCGAGACCAACCGTGAGCAGATGATTGGCGTAGCCGTCCCACTCCGCGATATCAGCGCGCGCAGCATCCAGGACGGCCGGAACCTTCACCTTCTCAGTTGTAGAGACTTCACGGTAGACGAATGCGCGCATTCCGGAGGCCACGACCGCTCGCGCAGATGCACCCGTCTCGGTGACATCCGCGATCGTCGTGATTCCGGACTCAATGGCCTCGAGCGCCCCGAGCTGAGCCGCGTCCTCCCAGTCTGCAGGCGCGAGACGACGCTCCTTCTCAAGCACCTGCATCTTCCAGCGGGCATACGGCAAGTCGTCGACAAGACCACGCATCGCCGAATACTCGAGATGGGTATGCAGGTCGACAAAGCCGGGCATGAGCGCGGCAAGGCCGAAGTCGCGCACCTCTTCATTGGGATAGGCGGCTCTGAGGTGCTCGAAATCACCAATCTCGATGATCTTGTCGCCCCGTACGAGCACCGCCCCGTTCTCTATATGCGGCGTAGCCACAGGAAGCACATAGCGTGAAGTGAGGAGCATGGTCTGTTCTCCCTTGGAAAACGAACGCGCGGGCACCTGCGAACATCCTACACGCCAACACCGTCACACAGAAGGCGTGCGGCGCCGACGTATCACTTGAATCAATCGAGCTCCGGCGATCAGAACCACGAGGACGAACATCGCCAGGGGCAACACATAGTATCGCGAAGGGTCATCCACGAGCCTACGAACGGGTGCGAGAACCGCGCCCGCCGAGCCGGGTATCCGCACTATCTGGGCTCGATTGTTCTGCGTGTCCGCGACCACGAACCAGTCCCGCTCATAGTCGTACGCGACAGAGGTCGGGAAATAGAGGTCCCCGTCGAGACGCCCGTACTCGCCGTACGTCCCAAGAACCACACCACTCTCAGCATCGACCACAACGAACTCGAAACGGAAGGCATCGACCACCACGAGACGTCCCGCACCGTCGAGCACGAGATCCTGCGGCAACTGCCAGTCGAATCCCTCGTCGACAGCGTCGGTCTCAAGATCGGGGTGGCCAGTCGAATCCGCCGACGCGGCACCGGCAGTCGTCTCGCTCGACGGGTATGCCCAGAGCAACGCTCCATCCAGCGAGAATGCCTGGATGCGTTTGTTGAACGAATCGGCGATGAAGATCCTCTCGCCATCACTCTCGATGCCCAGATACGCGTCGATCTGACCGGGAGCTCTACCGCGCACACCAAAACTGGAAAGCTCGGCTCCGCTCTTGTCGTACGTGATGACCTCGCCGAGGCCCAACACGAGAACTCGCTCAGAGGTGACCTTCACACCTCGTGCGCGACCGGCAACCGGCCAGGCCCTGACGAAATTCCCCTCCGCATCGAACACACTGATGCGCGACAGCTGCGAGTCTGCGACGTACAGGTCGCCGTTGCCGGGATCCACGTCGATCGCCTCGGGTCGCGTGAACAGGATGTCTGCGGTGCTCGTCTGACCGAAGACGATACGGAGTGGGTCGCCATCCGCATCAAAGACCAGGATTCTTGATCTGATCGGATCGGTCACATATATGTCGCCAGTCGGCGAGACGGCGACCGAGGTCGGCATCAGGAGCTGCTCGCCCTCGGCGGGGCCGTATCCGTAGAGGGACCTCTCCCACTCGAACTGCGCCTCACGTGGACGCGGCGACAGGAGGGGATCCTCCTGCAGGTCGATCAACAGTCCTCCGACCAGCATGAGCAAGCCCAACAGAAGGACGATGACCGCGCCCAGAACCCCGCGTATCCAACCGCTTCTCATAGCTCCCCTACTCCTCTTCCGCTAGGCCGAGATCGCGCAGTCCGATCAGGGCCTCCGGCATATCGGGGACGAACTTGAGCGCAGTCCGAAAAGACGCCGCCGCCGATGTCTCGTTGCTGACGGCCGCGTATGTCTCCCCGGCGGCCACGAGCAGCGTCGCATCGGTGGGGAGAATAGACAGTGCTTCCTCAAAATCCTGTAGCGCTTGGTCGATTCGACCGAGATCCCTCAGTGCCGATCCGCGGCCGAAGAGGAGCTGCTCAAGCTGCGTGTTGGGCGGCGTGGTGGCGATGTTCTGCTTCCTCAGGTCCAGGAGAGCGCTTTCATACACCCTCTCAACTTCAGGCCGAGCACGATCATATGCGTCAACTGCGTCCTTGAGCCGACCGGAAAAACGCAAAACATCGGCCTCAGCGATCATGGCGAGTGAGTTGTCCGAAATGATGTAGGCGTTCTCGATACTGGCCATCGCATCGTCGAAACGCCCGGCCTGGGCATAGGCGTAAGCGAGACGCACGTGGTTCAACTGCATGTCCGGATCGATTGCGATCGCGGCACGATACTGCTCGATGTCCCGCTCCTGGACCGTGCGGGGTGCATCGATGGAGCGCAAGTAGAGCATGAGACTGAGTGTGGCCATCAGCAGGACCACGACCAGCATCGCGGCAACCGACCGGAGCCATTGGGCCACAGGATCTGAATCAAGGACGGGCTCCGGGGACTCAACGTCGTCCTCAGCGAGGTCGGCGGAGCGGAGTTCGTCGAGCATGTTGTCGAGATCGTCTGTCATGTTTCCTTCGAGTCTGAGTCGCTTGCATCAACAGGCCGCAAAGAGGCCGCATCCCATGATAACCGTACGGGGCTTCACACAAAACGGGCCCGGTCTCCCGGGCCCGTTCTCCTGAACGAAACAGAACTGCTCAGAGACCTCGCGCCTACGGCCCCGTCCAGGTCGTCGTGATGTTCCCCTCGTGATAATCGTCGTCGGGTTCGCACGCCGCACGACAGTCGCTCTTTTGCCAATTGCTCGAGGGGTCGGTGATCGTGTGCGGTTTGATCCCGGATATCCCTTTGACGGGGGTGGATCCCAGGCTGCCCTCATCGCTCATCCCGAGCATCCTGAAATGCTTCGTCTGATGCGGGACCTGCGCATGACAGTCGACACAGTTGGCTCTACCCGAAGAGTCGTGCTTGTCGTGCGGGCGGTTCACGTCGCCGAAGTCACTGTCTCCGGTGGGAATGAGATCGTGGCACTTCTTGCACAGCGAGTTGTTACTGATGCCTTGCCCGTCATCTGTGTCGAGCCATGAATCTGAATACGAATCGGGATAGCCGGAGTCGACGTTGACCACCATGGTGCCCACGTGCGGTGCACTTGGGGTGTCAGCGATATGGCATTCATCGCAAGTCACCATGGACTCTGCGTTCCAGTCAGTCTGCAGGAAAGCGTTGAGCGCGGGGATGGATGTGGTGTAGCCGCCCCAACGTCGCTCCATCCAGTCGTCCGTATGGTACGCGTCGTTGCGCAGATTGCTCGCGTAAACGCGATGGCCAGTCCACGAAATCCCCGCGGAGAACTGCATGCTGTCCACCTGGTCACGCTGTACGTGCGGGCGCTCCTTGGTGAAGGTCTTGTGGCAGTCGTCGCAGATGGCATCGCTGGCAGCAGCCCGATTGTCGATTGCGGCGATGGTGTTGGCCTGTGTGACCGCTGCGGCGCCAGCCGTACTCGTCTCCTTCTTGTGACACATGGAGCACGGTGTGGCGTCATAGGTGTCAAGGATCTCGTGCTCGTCATCGATACCGCCGAGGGCGCCACCGATGTGACAGCTCTCGCACCATGCGGTGTCGAATGCTGTGTCGAAACTCGCGCTCACGAAGTTCGTCTCGTGATGCGCATCGTGCTCGTCGATGTTCACGCCCGGATGACATTCGGACTCCTGGCAACCCTTGGCCGTAATGACCGGGTGGGCTTTGTTGCTTTTATGACACACAGAGCAGCCATCGTCGAGGAGCTGTGCATGAATGTCGGCGACATCGGTCACGTTGTGACACTCGTAGCCATCCGGGTTGCTGGAGCAGCTGGCACCAGCGGAGCCAGTGCCGCCTCCAGCACTGCTTCCTCCGATCACATCACCGCAGTCGGAACCGGGAGTCTCAAGCGTCCAGTTCGTCGCGTCGTGCTTGTCGCTCCACGTGCTGTTGGCGACCGTGGCAGAGTCAGCCGTATGGAGGTCGCCGGAAACATCCACGTTGTGACAGCTATCGGAGTTTCCACCGCAACTGTTGTCCCACGTGGTGCCCCAATCATCGACTTCAAGTTCGTGGCATGCAACACACTGGTTGGCATAGCCGGTAAGCCCGTCGATGGTGCTCTTGGAGTGCTCGGTGTAGAGATCCGTTGTGTGGCAGTCAATACACGGCACTTCGTAGGAGTTGCCAGTCGTATCGGCCGTAGTCCCGCCCGTAAAGAAGTAGTCGAGCGTGACGCCGTAGTCGGTCGTGCCCCAACTCTGCGTAGTGATGAAGCCGTCCGAAGCTGTGTGGGTCGTGACGTTCGCGTCGTAGTGATCCATGGTGGTCGGCGCATCGGCCGGATCGTAATAGACGTCTCCAGCCTCAGCGGAATCATTGTGGCAGTCGACGCAATCGGCGGTGTTGGACGCGCCCAAGTTGTCGCCCGCGTTATGGCACAGGCCGCAGTTGTCGAAGTGGATGGCCTTGATATCGCCCGCCGTCAACTCCTCGTGACAACCGAGGCAGCCACCAGTGTCCATCGAGCTTGAATCGTGGGCAGCGGGATCATGAGCATCGGTCGGATGGCATGCGGCGTCGGAACACGAGGTTATCGTCGGCTTGGCGCCTTGGCCGTTGTAGTCGTGGCAAACCGAACACGCGGGCTCAGGTGCGAGGCCGTCACCCTTGTGTAGCACGTGTAGATCCCATGTGAGGTGGCAGCCACTGGTCACGCATCCGGAACCAGTGCCATTGATACCAGAAGGTGCAACTGCACCCACATGACCCCAGCGAGTGTCGGCACCATCAGGCATGTCGGTACCGTTGTGGCAGTCGCCACAGCTTGGGGTAGACCAGTTGTCGGCCACCACGGCCGAGTAGGCGTTGTGGCAATCCGCACAGGTCACATCGCCCTTATCATCGAGACCTTGGTGCTGGACCCAGAGTCCGTCCATGCCGCCAACGCCACCATCACGGCTGTGACAGTCGTTGCATGTAGCGGTCGTTATTCCGCCAGTCACTGCACGAACAGGGCCGAGGAAGGCTCCAATGTCATGGAGGCTCTCGGTGTAGTGGCCGGCGGCGCTCGGTTCGGTCAGCCCAACGGCATCGGGGGCGTTGGTGTAGGTGCTGTCGTGACAGTCCTGGCAGGTGTTCGGGTTGGCATGCGTCGCCTTGTCGGGGTTCACAATTCCACCCGGCGTGACCTTGTGGCACAGACCATCGGTGCAACCGCTGGACGTGTGGTAGGTCACGTAGTCGGTATCCGCACTGGTGCCGTGGCAACCGGCACCCGAGTTGGTGCAGCCCTCGACGGCTGCGTTGTCGTAGTTGGAGTTCGCCAGATCG
>Ga0209121_10000186_pt1 | contig 64552 bp, 50 predicted proteins | sample Cruoilmetagenom3_FD_187292 | JGI IMG/M metagenome (GOLD analysis project Ga0209121, IMG submission 187292) | Oil polluted marine microbial communities from Coal Oil Point, Santa Barbara, California, USA - Sample 3 (SPAdes) (version 2) | ecosystem: Environmental > Aquatic > Marine > Oil seeps ...
ACTAGATATTGTGTCTAAATAAACAAAAGAGTCGTAAAATAGGTAACAATTCAATTTTTTGAATTTGCTGGGCTTCAGAACTTGAATTTGAGCACAAAATAATGTATTTTATATATGAAATGAGATTAACTAAAATTCAAATAGAACACATGTCTTTCGTTATCGTTAGAAATCTTATTAAAGATGAAAAAATAATATCAGAAAATAAAAATAAGCTCATAGAAAATTTAATTCATCTGATAACAGAAGAGTTCCAGAGAGAAGACAAACTTGATCAAGAAGTCAGAGAGATTCTCAGTCAGCATATAGATAAAATACGGAAAGAGAACATCGAATACCAGACAATCTTCAGAATGATCAAGTCTAAATTAGCAAAAGAAAAGGAGATTGTCTTATGAGTGTTCGGCTATCAAGAGAGAAAATAAATTTTTTAGCTCGCCAAATTATTAACTTTATTTTTGAAAATGACCAGGTAGAGTTTTTTGATGAGCCTAACGAAATAAGACTGAATATAGTGAAAAGTATTGAAGAGGAAATGAGACTTTATGATTTTATAGACAAAAAAGCGATAGAAAAAATTGAATCCCAAAAAAAATCAATTAAAGAAGGAAGCCGGGAATGGGAAATTCTATATAGAAAATATTATGATGAAGAAATCGCTAAACTTGGAAAATTCATCTCTTAAAAATCACCTTAATCATAACAAGAGTTTTTTCATAGAAATAGAAAGAAGAGTTTGCTATTTAGAGACTGACCGAATATGAACTGCCCCTAAAAAAATTATTTTGGTTTGTTTTAAATATGATACAGAATATAGATGCAATCAAACATGAAAAATAGAGTCATTTTTCAGAAAAATTAGAAAAAAAATCGCATGAAGAAATATTTTAATGCAGCTCTTCTGATTTTTTTAATAAATCTGACATCTTATTCACAAACAGAGATAACATTAAAAGGATATGTCTTCGACCAGCATGGCAAACCTTTACCTAATGTCCGGGTTAATGTTTATGACTCCCCTATCAACACTGTGAGCCTTTCTGATGGAGGTTTTTTCCTTAAAGGCTTGATTCCAGGAAAGTACCAACTTCTTTTTGCTCACCACGATTATATGCCTGGAATGTTAGAGATAACTGTTAATGAAAAATCAAACAAGCAAATAGAAATTTCACTTTCTGCAAAAAATCCAACACTTCTAAAAATCAAGGAAGAAATTACGGTAACAGCTGAAGCTGATTCTGTAATAGATGTTCGTTTGCCTTCTCATCGTACTATCCTCTTTGATAATGTTGTGAGTAGATTAGGGACAAGTACCTTAGCCGAAACAGTAGAAAAGACTTCTGGAGTAACAATGGTTGGAAAGGGTGGATATTCTATGGCACCTGCTATACGAGGGCTTGCAGAGCACAAAATTCTTCTTCTTGTTGACGGTGTCCGTATTACATCTGAAAGACGCATAGGTACGAGTGCTTCTTTCCTTAATCTTAATAATATTGATTCTATTGAAGTTAATAGAGGGCCCTATTCGGTTTTTTATGGTTCTGGAGCAATCGGTGGTATTGTTAACATCCTAACCAAATCGCCTCATGCCAACTCACCGTTTAGAGGAAATTTTGAGTTAGGGTATAATACTGTAAAAAAGGAGAGATCAGCTTCTCTTCAATTCTGTGGTTCTCACGGAAAACTAGGGTTTATGATAGCTTTCAACGGAAAGAAAGCGGATGACTATTGCTCCCCTACTGGGATAATCGAACAATCCAGGTATTCTGATTATGATGTTATGTTAAAATTGACAAGAGAAACTCGCAATTCTCAATTTTACCTTACTTTTTTAGATTACCGTGGGATAGATATCGGTAAACCAAGCCCTACAGCCAAATTCAAGCCACGCTGGTATCCAAAAGAGAAAAACGAGATATTTAATATTGGTTACAAAATCCAGAATAGATTCCATCTGGACACTCTGAATGCAAGTTTTTTCTTTTATATACCAATGTTAGAAACACAAAAAGAAAACTTGACAGAGACATTTAGCGTGGAAAAAAGAAATCTTGCAAAAATTGAAGGCAAAAATTTTGGCTTCAAGATAAGAATTAGGAAAGATTTAAATCAAAATCATAACTTAAATTTCGGTATTGATTTTTTTGGACGACGTGATGTAAACGATGAAAATACTGAATGGAGATTTGATGAATATGGTCGAATCAGCAAAGAAATACATGAGACCTCCTTGCTTGAAGCACGTAGAAACAATATTGGCTTTTATATAAATGACAAAATCCAGATATCACCTTCTATTACAATAAATCTTGGGGCCCGCTATGATTACATAAATACAGATAATCTCACCCATTCAGAAAATGAAAGATTTTCAAGAAGCGATCAATCTATTGTCGCTTATGTAGGTTCTACGTTTCAGTTAACCTCTAATCTATCTTTGTTGGCTAATGTGGGTCGCTCTTTTAGATTCCCTACTATTAGTGAGTTATTTTATACAGGCTTGACAGGGAGAGGCACAATTTTTGGAAACTCAGATTTAAAACCGGAAAAAAGCGTTAACCTTGATCTTGGATTGAGATATTTACATGGAAAATATTATGCATCTATTTATGCTTTCAGCAACTCTATAAGTAATTTAATACAAAAGTATTCGCCTTCAACCGAAGAAGAGTATTATTATAGAAACTTATCTCAGGGACGAATTTCAGGGATTGAAGGAGAGTTTTGTTTTTGGTTTATAAAAAACTGGGAATTTTCTATTAATTTCCATCATATGGTTGGAAAAGAAAAAGATACGGAAGAAGTCCTTAATTACATTCCTGCTTCAAGATTAACACTCGGGGCCAAATTTTCACCTGGAAAATTCTGGATGGAGCCGAAAATTAATTTAACTGATTCAAAGAAAAATCCCGGGCCTCTTGAAATCGAAATTGATGGATACGCTCTTCTTGACATAGTACTTGGTTACAAACTAAAAGCTCATATAGAATTCCTTGCCGTTGGTAGGAATTTATTCAATCAAACATACCGTTTTTCCGCTGATGAAAAAGGAGTAGATGCTCCAGGAAGAGGAGTTGTCCTTAAAATTTTATGTTCTTTTTAAATCAAAAACTCCTTTATCAATAACTATAAGTCTTTAAAAGAAGATGATATTGATTCTAAAACTCACTACGCTTATTCCCTATCCACTCGAAATAACTTACTATCACTTTAATATCTTTGAGGATTCGTTTAAAAAGTCAACTCTCAATAGACCGCGCAGGGCAAGGTGCATTTCTTATTATTTTAATTTCATTTCTTAACACTTGGGCGTGCCACAAAAAAGATATCTCAAGAAGAAAGATACCTCTTTTTTATCAGATAATGTTTGAGTGCTTCTTCCCAATGAGAAAGCCCTGTGATTCCAACTTCTTTTGCTCTCTTATTTTCTAAAACCGAATAAGAGGGTCTTAGAGCTTTAGCTCCATATGTTTTTGAATCGATAGGAATAACTGCAACATTCTTTTTTGTAAAAGAAATTATTTTCTTTGCAAATTCAAACCAGGTACATTCTCCTTCGTTTGTCATATGATATAAGCCATAGTCATCTGTATCTATAAGTTCAACAATGCTTTCGGCTAATTCGGCTGTTGATGTTGGTGTAACCTTTTGATCATCAACTACTTTCAACTGTTCATCTCTATTAGCCATAGACATTATCGTATCAACAAAATTTGATCCTTTTCCCCAACATCCAGCTTCTCCATAAAGACCGCATGTTCTTATAATAAAATATTTCCTCGTGATGTTGCTGATAAAGTATTCTCCTGCTAATTTCGAAACACCATAGACGTTTAAAGGATTTGGAACATCGTTCTCAACATAAGGCTCATTCTTTTTCCCATCAAATACATAATCTGTACTGAAATGAACTAAAACCGATCCAATCTCCCTACATATAAGTGCTAAATCTCTGATAGCGATTGAATTTAATAAAAAAGACTTCGAGGCATTGTCTTCACATTCATCAACTTTATGGTAAGCTGCTGTATTTATTACTATATCTGGTTGAATCTCTAAAAGAATTTTTTTTGTCTTTCCAAATTTCGTGACATCAAATTCTGGATAATATAGTAAGACAACATCTTTTCCCTCAAGATTTTTAGCTAAATCTGATCCTAATTGACCATCACCACCGATAAGAGCAATCCTCATTCACTACCCTTTTAAGAAAATTTATTTAAATAAAAAAAGGCCCTGGATTTTATCCATGGCCTTTTAAATTGTGTTAATTTTTATGCGATTAAAAAAGAAGTCTAAAGCCCAGTAGAAGTTTGTGATGGTCAGAGAACGAACGGCCTTCACCTAAAGCACCTTGACCTTCGAAAAATATAGCGCCTTTCGTTTTATAATTGTCAAAGAGTTGTAATCCAACATTTGCTAATAGAAAAGCATCCGATTCGTCCCTATCCTCTCTAACCTGAGTATTAAAACCAGCTCCTGCGCCAAAGAAAGCAGGTCCTGCATGGACATTAAGAAGAACATTTGCTAAGAAAAATGATTTCCAGGGATCACCCTTAAGACCCAATGCTCCTCCTCCAGAAACAATAAAATCTAAAGTATCAGGGACAATCTCATAAAGAAAGCCAAGACGTGAAAAAAGATAAGGTCCATAACATCCACGGGCAAACAGCGGCCCTGCTTCTGCCAAGAAATAGGCTCTCCTCTGTGTCACTTCAAGATTATCAATCTTACAAGGCTGTGATACAGCGCCGAAATCATCAGTTACAACAACAGTTACCGTGTATATTCCTGGCTTATCAAATATTTTTTCCCAAACAAAAGGTTTCTCTAAATCTGAATAGGTGTCTACAACCTTTCCCTCTTCATCGGTGATTTCAAAGTCAGATTTTACAACTTCTCCATCAGGATCAGTAGAGTTGGAGGCATCAAAGGTAACGGGTCTCCCTACATAGTCTTTACACGGATAGCAGGAGCTTGTAAGCTTACACTCAGGTGGAAAATTAATATATGTTTTTGCTTCACATGGATTTTCGGATGGTTTCCCTTCCATGTTCATAGCTTTCGCTTTAAAAATGTACTCTCCAGGAGTTTCAAACTTTGTCTGCCATACAGGAGAATCAGGTGTTAATGATTTTGATGCAACTTTTGTTCCTTTCGAATCAAAAACATTGACTTCCATGGATTTTGCATGTTGAGTTCCACTCATATCAACTGAAATTGGATCATTGATATTCGCCTTGGCAGGATCAACTTTTATATCACATATTGCATCAGGAATAACTTCTTCAACTTTAATTAGAGCAATATTCCCACATGGCCTCGGAATGATAAATTCGTAATTTTTATAATCTTTTTTAACAGTGAATGAATAAACGGGTAAAGGCTTCTTACCTGCCCATTCAAGATCTTCAACAGCTTTCACTCTTCCTTTAGAACGAAAAAGCATCCAGATCATATGTTCGCCAACAGCTAAATCTTTTTCTTCAAAGGATTCTGCTTTTATCTGTTCTATGAAAGGAAGGTATAAATCTCCATAACCAACTAAGTCAAAACCATACTTAATGTCTCCTGCATACCTATCACAAAGAGTTTTCATCACTTCAGAAGTAGGAACTTCTCCCCTAATCCTAAAAAAAGTATACCTACCTATCTGTTTTAATTTTTTTGTTTCTGCAAAAGAAGTTAAGGAAAAAACAATGAGAATACCAATAACAAGTATAAGTGTTTTTTTATTTCTCATAATACCTCCTTTTAATTAAAGAATATAATCATTTTCTTGATATTCTTTAATTATTAATAAAAAGAACATAAATGATTTTTTTTGTCAAGAAAAAATTTATTATTTGTCATTTAAAATTTAAAATTGCTCACAACTTTCAAATCTTTATAAAGGTTTTGTATGAATTCCTATAAAATTTTTTATTATCTCCTTTATGATTCCGGAATCCTTTGGGACTCCCTTTAATGCATCTTCATATAATGGAGTATTTACTGTTTTTAAAGATATGAAATTTTTTAATATTTCTTTCAGTTTTCTTTGTTTTTAAACCATCTATTCTGGTATAATTCATTTTTAAAAAGGAGAATGTAGTGTGCATAATGTAAAACAAGAAAGCGAACTTCAAGTTATTACCCCTAACGAACCTGGTATTTTTGGAAAAGTACTGGGAACATTAGCTCATGCCCAGATAAACCTTAGAGCCGTTTTTGCATATTCTGAGAAAGATAAAGGGATATTCTTTCTTGTTACATCTGATAACGATAAGGCTGAAAAATCTCTTAAATCATTAGGTTATAAGGTAAGTACAAATTCTGTTGTCACAGCGCAAGTGCACGATCGTATCGGTGTAGGTGCAGAAATTGGAGCTCTTTTAGGAAACGCTGTGATTGATATTAAACACTGTTATGCTTCTTCTGTTGGGGGAGAAAAAGTACTTCTGGTATTACAGACAAGTGATAATAAAAAAGCCGTAGAAACACTAAGATAATAAAAATATACTTTTCCCTCTTTTAAAATCGAATAAAATTATTATTCTCCATCTAAAAAAGTATCTTAGTACAGAAAAATCCCTTAAGGCTCTCAATCTATCCTATATATTTATTTCATTATTTGATATTAAAGATATAAATCTATTTATTATGTTTTTTTAAGTCAATAATTATGAAAGAAATCTTTATTTCTGAAAAATCCTTTGTTTTTCAACAGCTATTTTTTAAGGATATGGATAAAGTAAAAAAATAAAAAAAATAGCTCTAATTTGAAAATTGAAATTAAGCTCAAAAGGAGATTATTTGACAAATTCAATTACAAATACAATTATAGAATAATAATTTTATTTATTCATATGCATTGATAAGATGAACACTCTTATTGTTGCTTCCATTCTTATTCTTTGGCTTATCCTCGGGTATAAGATTTATGGAAATTTTATAGAAAAAAAAATCATTAAGGCTGATAATAACCGATTGACCCCTGCTAAAGAATATTACGATGGTATTGATTTCTCTCCAGCTAAGAAACCTCTTCTGTTCGGCCACCATTTTTCCTCTATTGCGGGTGCGGGACCCATTCTTGGTCCTTTATTAGGCGTACTGTATTTCGGTTGGCTTGGCGCTCTTCTCTGGATAGCCCTTGGCAGCGTTTTCCTCGGAGCAGTTCATGACTACACATCACTTATGACTTCTGTCCATAATAAAGGAAAGTCTTTAGCCGATATTTCAGAAAAAACCCTCGGAATGAGGACAAGAATAATCTTTTCTGTGTTTCTATGGCTAAGTCTTGCACTGGTTATTGCAGTTTTCGCAGTTATAGCCTCTCAAACTCTTGTTTCTCAACCAGAAATAGTCATTCCTACTTTTGGTCTCATATTTATTGCCATGTTCCTCGGATGGTTTGTTTACAAAAAAGGAGTTAATATAGCAGTAATAACGGTTGTGGCTATTCTTTTACTTTTCTTTCTTATTTATCTGGGTAGTCTTTATCCTGTAGAGCTTCCAACCCGAGTGTTAGGAATATCGAGCCAAACTTTTTGGTTTTATATATTGATCATATACAGTCTATTTGCATCCTGCCTTCCTGTATGGTTTCTTCTTCAGCCGCGGGATTACATCAGCACTTGGATATTGTTCTTAGGCTTGGGGATAGGTTATCTTGGATTAATCGCTTCTCATCCTAACATTAATGCCCCAGCCTTTGTGTCTTTCTCAAGTAATGGAGGCCCTCTATGGCCGATGCTTTTTGTTATAATTGCTTGTGGAGCTATATCAGGTTTCCATTCCATCGTTGCAGGAGGGACGACATCAAAACAGCTTCCAGACGAATCATCTGGAAAATTAATAGGATTTGGTGGCATGCTTACAGAAGCAGCTCTTGCCGGACTTGTAGTCTTTATTGCAGCAGCAGCTTTAATATGGGATCCTTCTGCTGCAGAAAGTCAATTCGGCTTTCAATATTTAATGACTTATTTAGGTGATCCGATTAAGGCTTTTTCCACAGGATACGGCAAGATCGTATCTTCTTTGCCATCCCTCACTGTGGTTATTGGCTCTTTTTTCGCTATGGTAATGCTTAACTCATTTGTCCTAACGAGCCTGGATACAGGAACCAGACTTGGCCGTTTTGTTTTCTCTGAACTTTTCAGAGAAAAGCATACTTTTTTAACTAACAGATGGACGGCATCTATGATTATTGTTATTTTTGCTGCAGTTTTGGGAGGCACAGAAAGCTATAAGGCTATATGGCCTGCCTTTGGAGCTTCAAATCAGCTAGTTGCTGCCCTTGCTCTCGTCATTGTTTCATCTTATCTTGTAGGTGTAAAAAGACCCAAGAGATATACTATTTATCCTGCTTTTTTTATGTTAATTACTACTCTGGCTGCTCTTATTTATCAAGGATATAAATTCTTCCAGGAAGGAAACTACCTTTTAGGAAGCATCAGTTTCCTTCTTATAATCTTAGCCCTTATAATTGTTTATGATGCTAGAAATATTCTTTTTAATGTAAAAAAAACATCTATTAATAATAGCAATTAATATTTAAAAAACAGTCTTTGAAAATTATGATATACGGAATCTCTCTTTTAATAAATATAAAGCTCGGATAGAAAAAAATCAATTTTTACATTGACAATTTGAAATGATTTATCTTAAAATAGTTAATCAATGATGCAGAAATCAGGAGGAAAGAATGAGAGCTGAACCTAATGTCGTCCCTTTATGTGATGTGTTACTGGTTCTGCTTATTATTTTTATGGTTATAACTCCGAGCATCCAGAAAGGAATTGATGTTAAGCTTCCTGAAACGACCTCAGATACAAGTGCTACTCCTCAAGGTCTTATTGTTCTAACATTGAAGAAAGATTTAAGTGTTCTTATTAATCAAGAAGAAATTGATCTTACCAGGCTTCAGGACCGCCTTAGAGCTATTTATGCTGCTCGTTCGGATAAAACCATATTTATAAGAGCCGATGCTAAGCTTCCTTATAACAATGTGATTGAAATTATCGATATAGCGAAGGGAGCTGGAATAGAGAAGCTTGCCATCATACCTGAATACTTCACAGAAGAATAAATTTGTTTTAAAAATTAATTTTAATTTTTATGTGACGAAAATACACAATAATATTCTAAGAAAAAAGAATTTTTATATTTTTTTCTTCTTTTTTTTCCTCGTTTTATTACTTTCTTACGGGGAAGAAAACTTAATTGGAGAATTAACAATAGAAGAAATATTAGAAAATTTCCCTGAATGGCAGATAAAAGCTGATTCTTACACCCCTTCTCCAGAGATTATAACAAAATTAAAATCGATAGATTACGAAGTTAAAATAGAAGTTTTTTTGGGAACATGGTGCCCTGATTCAAAAGAACATGTGAGTTCTTTTTTTAAGGTTATGAAATTGCTGGAAAATCCTCATTTGTTCATATCCTACATTGGATTACCAAGAGAAAAGGAATCCAGAAAGAATTATATTCAGGGTAAAAACATTATAAAGATTCCTACCTTTATTATATCCGTAAATAATAAGGAGATTGGAAGAATAATAGAGACTCCTTCTAAGTCAGTAGAAGAAGATATACTTAGCATCCTGACGCAGAAACCGCAAATTCCAGATTATTGATTTTTCCTCTTAAACTATCATTTTTATCTTGATATAAAGAGTACTACTTCTTATCCCTTTACTATTTTACGTCAATGATGAAAATATAATTTTACCTTCTTACTATAGGCCCAATTACTTCTTTTGAAACAATAAGACGTTGAATATCATTTGTCCCTTCGTATATCTGAAGAAGTTTAGCATCTCTCATCAATTTTTCCATAGGATAATCCTTCATATATCCATAACCTCCGAAAATTTCCAACGCTGTACTGGTTGCTTTCATTGCTACATCTGAAGCATAAAATTTTGCCATTGCTGCCTCTTTCCCACAACGCTTTTTCTGGTCAAGGAGCCAAGCTGCATGCCAAACAAGGTGGCGTGCTGCATTTATTTCCGTAGCCATTTGAGAAATTTTGAAAGCTGTAGCCTGGAATAGTGCTATGGGTTTGCCAAACTGTACTCTTGTTTTTGCATAATTTACTGCGTACTCAAGAGCAGTTCTTGCTACTCCTACTCCAACAGCTCCTATGGCCGGCCTTGTTTGATTAAAAGTTTTCATGGCAATGATAAACCCAATCCCTTCTCTTCCAATTAAATTTTCTTCTGGAACCTTGACGTCTTCAAAGAAAAGTTCAGCAGTGTTTGATGCTCTTTGACCCATTTTATCTTCTTCTTTCCCTATCGAAATTCCTTCAGTATCTCTAGGAACAATAAAAGCACTGATACCGCGAGCACCTTTTTGAGGGGCTGTAAGAGCAAAAATAACATACAAGCTCGCAATTCCACCGTTTGTTATAAAACATTTGGAGCCATTTATGATATACTCATTCCCAATTTTCTTTGCAGTAGTCTTTACAGAACCCGCATCAGATCCTGCTTCTCTCTCGGTAAGGCAGAAAGAAGCAAATGATAATTCTTTTGTAGGCGGTACCAAGAATTTTTTCTTCTGTTCCATAAAGAAAAATGGGAGTTAATGCAAGGGAATTTGCCATCATTGTTGTATACATTCCCGCACATCCAGCAGCGAGTTCTTCACTAATAATAACCATATCAAGATGACTTAATCCACCTCCTCCATATTCACTTGGAATCCCACAAGTTAAAAAACCAGCATCAAAAGCCTTGTTCATTATTTCCTCTGGCCACTCATCTCCTTTATCATATCTTGCTGAGTTGGGTTTCAACTCTTTTTCTGCAAACTCTCTTGCCATCTCTTTAAGAGCTTCCTGCTCTTCACTTAAACTAAAATCAATCATTTCTTACTCCTTTTCTGTAAATTAAAGAGAAAATAATCAGGGTTTTAGATTTTCAAAAAAGTTTTATATTTTAATATTCCCTTAAAGTCAATCAGACGGTGGCTCTATAAAAAAAATTCGGATGATTATGCTTCTTTACAATACATTTTCTCGTGAAATAATAAATACAGCATTCTTTATCCTTAAAATCTTTTCGATAATTTCCTTAGGCTTGGGCATTTTCCCATAAGAAAATTTAGAGTGAATAAAAATTTTTCTTTGCTTTTTATCAACATTTATTATCTCAATAGAATTTATTTTTGATTTTTTTAAAAATTTATTAACCAATTCATCAATTATTTCTAAATCATTTTTAGAATACACACTTCCTTCTTTCCTTATATTAACTAATGCTTTTTTTACTTCTAACCTATTTAAATCAACAGAATAAACTAAAGTTTTTATACTCTCACTTAGAGAAGGAGATGAATCATCTACCTTTTTCAGAGTTAAAAACCTCACACCCGAAGGAAGAAATTTATTAATTCGGGATAAAAACTGCTTTTCTGAAAAAACATAAGAAGACTTGAATTCAAGAACTTCGTGCTTTCCTTCCATCCCAAGAGGAAGCGCGGAAAAGTAAGAAATTTTCATTTTGGGATGGAATCCCTTTGAGTACACAGTAGAAATCCGAGCTCTCCTTAAGCTTCTTTGAATAATATTGATTAAGTCCTTATGAGATAAAAATCGAGCCTTATCGACCTTTTCATAAGTAGCACGATATCGAAAGATATTTTCTGTCTTTTCTCCAAAAAAAGGATTATCCTGCTCTAAAATCCTAACTTTTTCTGGAAAACTCCTTTCATATAAATTTCCCAGAGAGCATCCATGGCAGTCACTGCAATTAATTGATAAACAGGATTCTGTTGTTTTTTCTTCAAAAGCCTTGGAAAGTTCTTGAAGTAGATATTTTTTTTTAATTCCTGTATCAATATGGTCCCAAGGGAAAAATGTATCTTTCTTATAAGAAGAAAGAAAATGATGATAATCGATTTTTTCAAATTTAAAAGCCTTTTCCCAAAGAGAAAAATTGAACATATCGCTCCAGCTATCAAATCTTGCTCCGTTTTTCCAGGCACGGACTAATACAGAATTCAAGCTTCTATCTCCTCGAGAAAAAACAGCTTCCAATATCGAACTTTTAAGCGATTGTTCTTTGAAACTAATGAAATGGTATTTTCTTAATTTCTTGAATAAAAATGCTCTTTTTTCTTTCAAGATTTTTTCATCTTCCATTTTTAACCATTGAAAAGGCGTATGAGGTTTTGGGATAAAAGAGGAAACACTAAGATTGATATTAGGATTCGATTTCATTAGTTTGTTTCCAATCTTTACAACCTCATCAATTATATGAACTATTCCTTCAAGATCTTCATATTTTTCTTTTGGCAATCCTATCATGAAATAAAGCTTGATAAGCTTCCATCCTTGAGAAAAAACATTTCTTGATGCTTCCCATATTTCAGAGTCTTTTAAATTCTTATTAATGACACGCCGCAGTCTTTCTGTTCCCGCTTCAGGAACTATAGTGAAACCTGTCTTTCTTACTTTGGCAATGTTTTTTACAACTTTAGAAGTTAAACTTCCGGGCCTTAGAGAAGATAATGAGAGAGAAATATTTTCTTTCTTGAACTCTTTCATGAGAGCTTCGATGGTTTCATCAAGATAAGGATAGTCGCCAGCAGAAAGAGAAGTTAAGGAAGCATCTTCATAACCTGTGAAACGAAGATTTGATAAAATCTTTTCAATTACAAAATTTGGATCTTTCACTCTAGGAGGGAAATAAAGGCTTGTTGCCTGGCAAAATCTGCATTTTCCAGGACAACCCCGGGCTATTTCTACAGATACCCTATCAAAAATTATCTTTGTATTAGGTACGATAACTTTCTCAGGGAAAGACGATTTATGAAAGGGAAAAAGTACTCTTTTTTCAATCTTATCAGGTACATCACCATTAGCTTTCACAATGAAAAAAGAAGATTTTGGAGGTCTGAAACAGGTATACAGAGAGGGCACATACACGCCTTTGATTTCTGCCATTTCATGAAGGATATTGTTCTTATCTTTTAATTCTCCCTTAAGTATTTTGTATTTTTCAATTATCTCCAGAAAAGCTTCTTCGCCATCCCCTATTAAAAACATATCAAAGATATCTGCAACGGGTTCAGGATTAAACGAAGCTGGCCCTCCGGCTATTATTAGTGGATACTCAAGATTTCTTTCTAAAGAAAGAAAGGGAATTCCACTCAGGTCTAACATTGTCAAAATGTTTGAGTAATTTAGTTCATACAGGAGCGAAAAGCCTAAAATATCAAAATTAAAAATAGGAATTTTATTTTCCAGCGAAAATAGAGGAATTTTTTCATATCGGAGCTTTTTTTCAAGATCCAATCCAGGCGTAAAGACACGTTCAGCAAGTACATCAGGCTGACTATTCAGTATAAAATAAAGAATTTTCTGTCCTAAATAAGACATCCCAACTTCATATAGATCAGGAAAAGCTAGAGCAATTTTTATTTTAACTTTATAAGGATCCTTTCTTATTTCATTCCATTCCCCTCCCAGATAGCTTCCGGGCCTTTGAACGTCTTTAAGTATTTCTTCTAAATCAGATACAACTTTCATAGGCTTTATGTCTATATCACTTAAGAATACTTCCTCTTCATTTATGATTTATTATTTGTTGACTGAATTAAATATTGGCAAATCTTCTCATTTTTACGTTCAAAACAAGCGAGATAGCTAAATAATTGGAAAGAAGCGAAGACCCACCATAGCTCAATAGAGGTAAGGGAATGCCTGAAATAGGAAATAGTCCTATTGTCATCAAAACATTTATAAAAAATTGAGCTGAAATCATCACTGCCACCATAAAAATAATGTACACACCCGTTCTATCTCTGGATTTTAAGATTGACTGAAAGAGTCTGTAAATAAAAAGAAAATATATTATTAAGACAATTGTTACACCTATAAAGCCAAGCTCTTCTCCAATAACAGATAAAATAAAATCTGTATGACGCGCAGGCAAAAATCTCAACTGGCTCTGTGTTCCTTTCTTATATCCTTTTCCTAAAAGACCACCTGAGCCAATAGCAATCTTTGATTGAAGAATTTGATAACCTGAACCAAGAGGATCTTTTTCAGGGAAAACAAGCGTTGTTAATCTATCTTTTTGGTAATCCTTTAGAAGAAAGTGCCACGAAAGACCACTAACCAAAATTATGAATATCAATAAAAATACGAAAGTCTTTTTATTTATTCCTGCTAATATGAGAGAAGCCAGAAGTATAGGGATGAAAATTAGAGCTGTACCTAAATCAGGTTGTAGGGCTGTAAGAAGAACAGGAAAAAAGACTATAGCACCACTCAAAAAACCTTTCTTGAGTGTAATATATTTCTTTCTATATCCAGAAAAAATACGAGCCAGAAGAAGTATGATAATCACCTTTATTAATTCAGAAGGCTGTACTTTAAAGAATGAAAATTTAATCCAACTTTTTGCCCCGGCTGTGAAATTGCCAAAAAATAAAATGCAAATAAGAATAATGAGAAATAAGATATATATATAAATAGAATATTCCACTAAAAAATGATAGTCTATAAAAAGAAAAATAATGAGAGCTACTAAACTGACAACAATCCATAAAATCTGCTTCATGTAATAGTTTTTAGCTAAATAATGAGAGCTACTGTAAATAAAAGCTACTCCAATTGCTGAAATTAGTATAAGAAGTCCTATCAGAATCCAATCAATATTCCCTGTTTGCTGTCTATCAATCATATTCTTCTCTGTATAAAGCAAATAAATTCTTTGCAATAGGTGCTGCAGTTTCCCCACCCATACCCCCATACTCTACAAGAACACAGATTACAATTTTAGGATTACTCATAGGAGCAAAGCCTGAAAACCAAGAATGTGTTTTTATCTTTTTTTCCGCTGTCAGAGCCTTAGCTTTCTCTGTACTTATGACCTGAGTAGATCCTGTCTTTCCGCATATATCATACCCATCTATCTTTGCTGCTTTAGCCGTTCCGTTTTCATTGACACACTTCCACATGCCTTTTATAACTTTTTCAAAGAAAGAACTCTTGATATCAATAGGAATATTTTTAGTAAAATCTCCTCTAAAATCGTTTTTAGAAATTGCAGGCTTTTTAGATAATATTAAGTGAGGAGTAATCTTTTTTCCTCTATTAGCAACAAGGGCTGTAAAGGCTGCAACCTGTAGAGGAGTAACGAGAATAGGTCCCTGTCCTATAGAGACAGAAATCGTTTCTCCAGGATACCATGGGAGATTTTTTACTTCTCTTTTCCATTGGGGATCTGGAACTAGTCCTTTTTTTTCTCCGGGGAGGTCGATACCTGTTATTTTGCCAAAACCGAACTTCCGAGCATAGCGTGAGATTTCTTCTATACCCATTTTTTTCCCTACATTGTAAAAATAAATGTTACAGGAGTGTTTAATTGCCTCGTAAAGATTAATAGAACCATGACCGGCTTTAAACCAACAGGAAAAAGGATGACCATAAATAATCGTAGTTCCTCCACAAAAAAAGGAGGTTCTATCAGTGATTTCCCCTGCATCCAGTGCAGCCAGAGCAATGACAAGCTTGAAAATAGAACCAGGAGAATATAATCCTCGAATTGCACGATTTTCCAAGGGGAATTCAGAACTGCTGACCAATTTATTCCATTCTTCATCTGAAAAACGAGTAATGAATTTATTAGGGTCAAAATTTGGATAACTCGCTAATGATAATATTTCCCCACTTCGAGGATCCAGAATTACTATTGCTCCTTCTTTTCCTTCCAGAAGTTCTTCTGCCTTCTTTTGAAGAGAAAAATCTAAAGTTAGAAAAACATCTTGCCCGTTAATAGGGTTTTGTCTCTTCATCTCCCCCTTGTGTCTTCCAAGGCTATCTGTAATTTCCAAGACCTGGCCATGTTTCCCGAATAATTTTACTTCATATTCTTTCTCAATTCCCGTCTTACCTATAAGATCCCCAATGCTTTTTTCTTCATTCTTCTTTAATTGGAATTCATTAATTGATATTTCTTGAAGATAGCCTAATACATGAGAGGAAAAACCTCCATGAGGATAGTATCTTTTAGGCTCTGCCTCTATTATCAATTCAGGAAACTCAATCTTTCGGCTCTCTAAAATAGATACTTCTTTAAAAGATAAGTTATCCTTAAGTACGACAGGCAAAAAGGGAGGAAAATTCCTGAATTTATTTATTCTTTTTTTTAAAACACTTGGGTCAAGATTCAATAATGGTGATATTTTTTGGCATACTTCATCAATATTCTCGCAATTTTTTCTTATTAGAGAAACCTTGAAAGAAGCGACATTTTTCGCCAGGATTTTTCCGTTTCTTTCTTTTATAAGTCCTCTCTGGGGAGGTAAAATTACTTCTCTAATCCTGTTTGCTTCAGATTTTCTCCAATACTCTTGATAATCAAAAACCTGAATTTTCCAAAAAGACAAAACTAAGATAATAAAAATTGCTACAATAAAAATAAAAACTATCTGAGATCTTCTTAAAATTAATGACAGGTCTTCATAAATTTTGCCGTCTTTCATAATTTCATGTTAATAATTAATACTTTTCTTTTTTTTGTATTATTTGTATTAGATGAAAAAGCGTGCTTCCCAAGAGGCCAGTAACTAAAGGCTGAAGAAAAATCAATCCATTTTTAGTGTTAATCCTCTCCGAAAAAATAAAGAAATACAGAAATGACCAAAGGGTCAACTCAAGGCATATTAAAATGAATATGAATAGAAAATTCCGAACAAAAGGCCCGACATCTATTCTTTTTGAGATATACCCAGCTAAAAAACCGGTTATTGTTTTTGCAATACCAGCAACACCGAACACTCCCAAGGAAAAAGAATCTTGAACTAACCCACAGAAAGCGCCTAAACAGGCACCAAAAACTTCTCCTTTTATAAGAGCGAAATAAATAACTACTAAACTAAAAACATTAATAATTTGGGGGAGAATGATCGAAAATTTAAAAAAGACAGAATAAATTACAACCGCAATGATAATTGCAAAGAAAGGCTTAATAAAATTCTTCATGGATATGGAACTAAAAATTATCCTTTAAATTAATCTTAATAATAGCCAGTTTATCTAATTCCCGAAAGTCAAAATATGGTTTAACCTCTATCTCTTTAAAAAGACCTGCAGTTGACTTTATAGATGTAACCTTTCCTACATTAATTTCAGGAGGGAAAATCTCATCGAATCCGGACGTCAAAATTTTATCTCCGTTATTAATGTTTTCTTCGGTAACCAATATATATTTTAGAATGCATTGTCCTTTTCCATCTCCTGTTAATATACCTAATATCTTTTTCTCATGCGAAAAAACGCTTACTCCGCAAGAGTTATCTGTAATCAACTGTACCCTTGCTTCCCTAAAGGATATCGGCTCTATTATATGTCCAACGAGATTACCATGTTTATCAACAACAATCATGTTTTTTTTTACACCATTCGATATCCCTTTATTTACAATTACAGATTTATAATAATTACTGGCATCCATACTTATAACTCTACACGGCAGAATATTTTCATAAGTTTTTTCAAGCCTTTCTTGAACTTCCTTCTTATTCCCAAATTCCAACAATAAATTTTTCAGTATCCTATTCTCCTGCCTTAAAAAAAATATTTCTTTATTCAATTCCTCATTCTGAATATTTACATCTCTAAGATAGAAATATCTCCTCCAATTTCTTTTAACTTGCTGGGAAATTGAAATAACACCATGCTGAACAGGACAAAATAGTGAAATAATGATTTTTTCAAATAGACTCTCTTCTCCATTTAATGGAACCTGGAAAGAAACCAACACCAATTGAAAAAAAATCAAAGCAGCTAAAATTAAAAGATTCTTTCTTTTTTTAAGGGAATTCAGCATAAGATTAAAAACTGATTATGTCGTTATATTAAAGAAATTTTTTTTAATAATTCCAAATCATTAAGCATCTTACCGGCTCCAAAAACAACTGTAGAAAGAGGATCCTCAGAAATAAAAACCGGCAGTTGTGTTTCTTCACGAATACGCTTATCCAGATTCTTAAGGAGGGATCCTCCCCCTGTTAAAACTATGCCGTGATCAATGATATCAGCAGAAAGTTCTGGAGGTATTTTTTCAAGAACCAATTTAACAGAGTCAAGAATTACTAACATTATATCTTCTAAGGCTTCTCTTATTTCTTGATCGTCAACAATTATTGTTTTAGGAATTCCCTCCCTCAAATCTCTCCCTCTCAATTCCATTGTTACTGGTTTATCTAAAGGAAATGCACACCCAATTTGCATTTTAACCTGTTCGGCAGTTTTTTCTCCAATAAGCAAATTGTATTTTTTCTTGATATACTGAATTATAGCTTCATCCATCTCATTTCCTGCAATACGTATAGAATGATTAAAGACGATTCCATTAAGAGAAATAACGGCAATATCAGTTGTCCCTCCACCTATATCAACAATCATGTTTCCCGTTGGTTCAGAAATAGGAAGGTCTGCACCAACAGAAGCCGACATAGGCTGATGTACTAAAAATACTTCCGAAGCTTTCGCTCTCATTGCAACGTCTTTTACTGCCCGCCTTTCGACCTGGGTTATTCCAGTAGGAATTCCGATAACAATTCTTGGCCTTAGCAAAAAACTTTTATTATTAGTTGCCTTCTTTATAAAAAAATCAAGCATTTTTTCAGCAATCTCAAAATCTGCTATTACTCCATCTCTCAAGGGCTTAATTGTTAAAAGATTTTCAGGTGTTTTTCCTAACATTTCTTTTGCACGATTTCCTACAGCTTCCACTTTGCCATTATTTTTGTTAATAACAACTAAAGAAGGTTCCTGGATGACAATCCCCTTTCCTTTCTGATAAACCAATGTATTAGCTGTACCAAGATCTATAGCTAAATCACAAAAAAGCCTACCTCTCAATATTTTAAAAAAACCCATACTTTTCTCTTATTATTTGTTATTTATCACAATTTTTATCTTCAAGCAAATAAAAAAAGAAACACAGTATAATTTTTTTATTTTTTGAATGTTCTTTGGCTCATTAAATATTAATGTTTTATTATTCAGTAAGAATAAAAAAATGATTTTTTCTCTTGATTTTTGTTAATGAGATATATATAAAAAAACCATCATTAATTTATAAGGAGGCGTGAATGGACTACAAACCTTTTATTCCTGCTGAACAATCCATGAAAGAAATCTCTTTCAAAGCTATTTTCTTAGGGATAATAATGGCTATTATTCTTGGGGCTGCAAACGCTTATTTAGGCCTTATGGCAGGAATGACAGTCGCCGCTACTTTTCCAGCCGCAGTCATAGCAATGGCTGTCCTTCGTCCTATGAAAGGTACGATCTTAGAAGAAAACCTTGCAAGAACTACAGGAGCAGTAGGAGAAGCTTTAGCAGCAGGAGCTATATTCACTATACCAGCTTTCCTCTTCACTGGAGTTTGGGAAAAATTTGATATTTTTAAATCCTCTCTCCTTATGCTTGTTGGTGGAGTACTTGGAGTATTTCTTATAATTTTAGTAAGAAGAACCCTGGTGGAAGATGCTGAACTCCCCTTCCCTGAGAGTGTTGCGTGTGCTGAAATGGTTAAAACCGGACAAAAAGCCGAATCGAATGCAAGTTATATGTTCTGGGCTATGGGATTAGGAGGATTAATAGAATTTTTTACAAGTGAAAATGGAATTAGACTTATCAAACCTTTTACAAGGGCTGTTTTTAAAATCCCTGGATTATCTCGAATTTCTTATCTTAACAATGATAACCAATTAATAAAAAAAACAGAGTCAATTCAGGGAAGAATATATTTAGAATCTCCCGGTGCAAATGCTGCTCTAACTGGAGTAGGCTATATCATCGGCCCAAAGCTAGCAGCCCTGACTTTTTCTGGAGGAGTTCTTGGATGGCTCTTTCTGATGCCAATTCTTCTTTTTATCAGTGGCGACCTAAAAGCTATGGTCTCACAAAACCTTGGCAACTGGACAGAAGTTGCTATCTCGGCTTACAATGCCCAGATAAAACCAATCGCCGTGGGTGCTATGCTTATTGGTGCATTCTATACTCTTTTCAAAATGCGAAAAAGTTTACTTACTGGAATTGGGCGGTCTATTTCTGACGTTAAGAAAGCAAGGTCAGGGACTGCTTCAGAAACATCCAGAGTTGACAAAGATTTGCCATTTACTTCCATTATAATTGCTATTATTGCCTTGATTATTCCTATGATTTTCCTTTACAACATGTTCACTCACAATATTGGAACTTCATTCATAACCGCTATTGTAATGGTAATTCTAGCGCTTCTGTTTGCGGCAGTAGCCGGCTATCTCGTGGGTATAATCGGTTCTTCTTCTAATCCAATTTCTGGACTGACTCTTACTACCCTACTCATTGCAGCTTTAATTATGGTAGTTATGGGGCAGAAAGGAAGCGAAGGAGTCGCGGCTGTTTTAGGTGTAGCAGCGGTTGTCTGTTGTGTTGCAGGTGTAGCTGGAGACATGATTCAAGATTGGAAAGTGGGACATATACTCGGAGGGACTCCCTGGCGCATGCAAATAGGAGGGCTCATTGGAGTCATAGCTGCTGCCTTAACCTTGACTTTTTCTCTTCAACTTTTGCACAACAATATAGGAATTGGTAGCGAAACTCTTCCTGCCCCTCAAGCTGGACTAATGGCCACAATGGCCAAAGGAATAGTCGGCGGAGAGATGGCCTGGCCTCTAGTTATTGCCGGAATGCTCATGGCTGTTGTTTTAATACTAATAGGTTCCCCTTCACCAATGCTCATCGCCGTTGGAATGTATCTTCCTTTTCGCTCAACAGCATGTATCTTTTTTGGAGGAGTTATAAAACTCTTTCTTGGATCACAAGCAAAAAAGAAAAATCCAAACAAAAAAGGTAAAGAAATCCTAGATAATATTGGCCTGCTTCTTGCTTCGGGATTGATTGCAGGTCAGGCTATTATGGGAATCATTACCGCAGCCTTAAAGGGAGCGAATGTTAATATGCCAACTTCTATAGAAAATCCATGGCTTGCACTGGTGATATTCTTTATCCTTGGCTTTATATTAATTTATTTCCCCTATCAAAAAATGATAAAATCAGGTGAATATAGTCCTTCTTCATCAGAAAAATAGATTTAATTTTCACCAGAAAAAACTTATATCTGCTTATTGTGAAAAGAAAAGAAATTAAGAATGAAGTAAATCTTCTTGATTTAATACCTGAAAAGAATATAAAGTGGGAAAAGAACAAACAAGATCTTATTGTACTGCTTAAGCCTAAATTTCAGAACCGCTTCTTTGTAAAACATTTTCTTCATCGATTGAAGCATCCTTACTACAGAATAAATTTAGATGATATGGGTAGTTTCATTTGGGAACTTTTTAATGGAGTTCGAAATGTCGAAGAAATTGCAAAGATTTTTCATGATAAATTTGGAAAAAAGGCAGAACCCCTTTATGATCGGATTGCCGTGTTCTTCCAAAATTTAGAAAAAAACCATTTCATAACATTTAAAAATCTCAAATAAACCCGTGTGCCGTAAATAACTTATAGAAAAATACAATAGAAAATACGATATTCTGATTTTTTTATTCTTAAACTTTACCTGAGATAATGTTTATTCTAAAATAAAACCTGATAAAAAATGATAGAAAAGGAAATATCTTTACTGGAAATTGTGATCTATGGCCACCCTGTTCTCACACAAAAAGCTGATGAGATAAATAATATTAATGAAGACATAATAAAAACGGCTCATAATATGGTACATACGATGCATGCTGCTTCTGGAATTGGACTAGCTGCTCCGCAAATAAATCGCAGTATAAAACTCATAACAGTAGACTTATCTGTTGGGAAAAAAGCTGAGGACCTCATCATTCTCGTAAATCCTGAGATATCTAAATTAGAAGGACAATCGATTATGGAAGAAGGGTGTCTTTCTATTCCAGATATTAACGAAAAGGTCATGAGAGCATTCCGAGTTATTGTTAAAGGAATCGATCTTTATGGAAAACATAAGACCATAGAAGCAGAAGGTCTACTTGCAAGAGTTTTTTGTCATGAAATAGATCATTTGAATGGAAAGCTATTTATAGATCATCTTTCTGCGCTTAAAAAAAGTCTTATTAAGAAGAAATTAAGAAAACGAATTGAAAGGAATAGCCTCCAATGAAGATTGTTTTCTTCGGGAGCCCTTCTTCTGCCTTACCTTCATTTAAAAAAATCTTGGAAGCTGGTCACAGAATCGAACTTTTGATTACTCAACCAGATAAACCTTCTGGGCGAGGTAGAAAACATAACTTTCCTCCTACAAAGAAATTCGCTATCCAGAAAAACATTCCTGTTCATCAGCCTGTAAAAATAACAAAAGATAGAGAAATTACAAAAATATTAAATAAGATAAAACCAGATATGAATGTTGTAGTAGCTTATGGTCAAATCATACCTAACTCTGTAATTTATTTTCCAACTTATAACTCTCTTAATTTACATTTTTCGCTACTGCCTAAATATAGAGGTGCTTCTCCTGTTCAATGGTCTATATTAAAAGGAGAAATCATAACAGGAGTAACAATTTTTGAACTTAACGAAAAAATGGATGAAGGAGACATTTTAGCCCAGAAAAAAATAAAAACCTTAACTCAAGAAAATTCTAAAGAGTTAGAAGCACGGTTAGCAAAAATAGGAGCAGATCTCTTGGTAGAAACGATTGCTCAGATCGATAGCGTAAAAAGACGAAAACAAAAAAAATCTCAGGCAATATATGCCCCAAAACTAAAAAAGGAAGATGGAAAAATTGATTGGAAAGATAATGCAATTAATATAGACAGATTGGTAAGAGCCCTTACTCCATGGCCCTCTGCCTATACATTTTTTAAAGAAAAACGAATAAAAATTCTTAAAGGGCAAAAAGAACCATTTGGAACCAATATCTCAGCTTCACCTGGAAATATTTTGAATATCAATAAAAAAGGTATTTTGGTTAATTGCGGCGATAACTACACTTATCTTATAGAAATCCTCAAGCCTGAAAACAGAAAAGAAATGAGTTCTTATTCCTTTTCCCTAGGTGCAGGAATAAAAATTGGAGATAATTTTGATTGAAAATTAGAGTTTAGAAAAAATCTTACTCTTCAAGAATATAATAATATGGATTTATTGATTTTCCGTTGAGCCTAACTTCATAATGAACATGCGGTCCTAAGGCTTTTCCTGTCTTTCCAACTAATCCTATGACATCTCCTCTTTCTACTTTCTGTCCCGGTTTTACCTTAAAAGCATTGAGATGGCAATATACAGTTGTATAACCCCCACGATGACTTATTTTTACGGTTTTTCCGCCTATTTTCTCCATTTTCGTTTCAATAATCACACCATCGGCTGTAGCAACAACAGGATTTCCAAAATGAGTTGCAATATCAATTCCCCTATGAAATGTTCTTTTTTGAGTGAATGGATCAATTCTCCATCCAAAAGGTGAAGACACATACCCTCTTGTAGGCCAAATGGAAGGAGTAGAAGCAAGTTTTAGAGTCTGTGCTTCGAAGAATTGAGTCAGTGTGCCTAAATTTTTTTCTATACTATCTGCTTCCTGGCTTATCTTTTTTACTTGATTAAGACCAGTCTCTTTAGGCAAAGAAGTTATATTCTGATTATTAATTTCACCCCCACCTACTCCAGCTTCTTTTAAAATATCCTGAGATTTGAGTCCGGCCATAACATTTATTTTTTTTCTATATCTATCAAGGTTATCAATAGTTTCCTTTAGCTCATTGACTGACTTTTCATATTGAGCAATTTCCTCTTTTTGTTTAGTATTTTCTGCATAAAGATCTTTATATTTTTGCCTTGTTACATTCATTGTGAAATAATCCAAAAGGAAAACAATAATTGCTACGAATAAAAAAATAGTTAACCCTGTAAAAAATCTTATTTCTTTCTTTGAAAAAGAAATTGTTTTATGTTGGCTTTTACTATGTGGAATAATAATAAGGGTTAGATCTTTTTTTCTCATAAGCTATCCATTTGATTATCATAATTGAAAAATCAATGTCAAGAGATTTATTTGGAGATTATGCAAATTTTTTATCTTATTTTTGCATGTCAAGTAATCTAAGAATCTTCTATTATGATTTGATTCTGAGCGTTGTAGTTTACATTGATAGTTATATTTCATATGAAAGGTTTCTATCAAAATAATATTTAAGGATCCAAAAACTCAGCAGTTAATCACTTGTAACTTTCATAACTATGTCATTTTCTCTTACAGGGCTTTCCACTCTAAGGCCTACAGATTGTCCCATTTCAGCAGAATCAACATTAGAATGTTCAATCTGTAAAGATTCTACTTTTTGATAGAAATCCGTAGTATGACCCTTGATATGAATCGTATCGCCTTTGGAAATTTTTCCTTTTGATACTTCTAAGACACCAACATTTATTTTCGAAAAATAATGAATAATTCGTCCAACCTCTTCCTCCATACAGCCCTCCTTCTTATGATTTTATTAAAACTACCAAAATCAATATTAAATTGCAAGTTATTTTTAGCTCTAAGAGGTAAAATATGCTAAAGAATAATAATTGTTAGCCTTAATTATCCTTATTACAAGAGGTTCATTATTGACATTTTGTTGCCTAACTTATCCATATAGATAGGGTATTTTTCATCCACAAAGCACTGATCCTCCATTTACATTCAGGACTTCTCCATTAATATGACATGCAAGATCTGAAACTAAAAAGAGGATAGGCCCGGCAATGTCTTCTGCATCAGGGATGCGCTGAAGAGGAATACTCATTTCAACTTTTTTTTTGAATTCTTTATCTTTAAAAACTTCGTTATTCATATCTGTATCAACCCAGCCAGGAGCAACACAATTGACATGTATATTATAAGAAGCCAGTTCTACAGCAAGTGATTTCGTCAAAGAAATCAACGCTCCTTTACTGGCAGCATAATGAGAATGAAAAGCCTCCCCCCTAACTCCTGCAGTTGAGGAAACATTGATAATCCAACCTCTTTTTCTTTCTTTCATAAAGGGAACTACAGCATTACAACAATAAAACACAGAGTTGAGGTTAACTCTCATCGTTTCCATCCATAGATTTTCATTCATATTTCCCATTTCTCCATAAGTCCATATGCCTGCATTGTTTATTAAAATATCTATCCTTCCCCATTTTTCTATGATTTTTCTTACCATAGACTCAACATTATCTTTTTTAGAAATATCCGACTTAAAAACCATACATTCTTTTCTTATTTTTCTTATCTGTTCCCCTACCTCTTTTGCTGCTTCCTTATGATTGACATAATTTATTGCCACATCACTACCCGCTTTTGCAAATAAAAGAGCAGTTGCGCGACCAATTCCTCTTGATCCGCCCGTAATTAACGCCTTCTTTCCTTCCAAACTAATCATAAGCATACTCTCTAAATATTATTATATACCATAATTTTATATCAAAAAATTAAATATGGTAAATATGTTTGCTTACAAAACTCATTTATTTAATTTTTTACAAAGTCCCATTTTTTCAATGAATTAACTAAAAGTAGTCAAGGGAAAGGTTTTCTATCTTGTCAAATTGAATATACCTGTAAATTTTATCTTCATGGGGAAATATTTTCTCATTATACACTTTGAAATATTTCTCAGGTGTTGGCAGTTCACCTGAAAGTGCAGAAATAGCAGCTAACTCTGATGAACCAAGGTAGACTCTAGCTCTATCACCCATACGATTATCAAAATTACGGGTGGAAGTAGAAATAATCGTGGATTTAGGTCGCACTCTTGCCTGGTTTCCCATGCATAGAGAACAGCCAGGAATTTCTGTCCGAGCTCCAATGCTCGAATAGATAGAATAATAGCCTTCTTTCATCAACTGAGCTCTATCCATTTTTGTAGGAGGAGTTAGCCACACACGGGTTTTAAGGTAACCTGATCCATCGAATATCTTTCCCGCTGCTCTAAAATGACCTATATTCGTCATACATGAACCAATAAATATTTCATCAATTTTTTCACCTGCTACTTCTGAAAGAAGTCTTACATCATCCGGATCATTAGGGCAAGCTAAAATTGGTTCCTTGATTTCTGATAAATCTACTTCCAGAACTGCAGCATACTTAGCATTTTCATCTCTTGTGATAAGAATGGGATTTTTCAACCAATTTTCACATACCTCTATTCTCTTTTTTAATGAATCAGAATCTCTGTAACCATCTTCTATCATTTTTCTCATTAAAGCGATATTACTCCTAATATATTGAGATACCTTTTCCTTGTTTAAGGAAATAGTTCCACCAGCAGCAGAACGCTCTGCAGTAGAATTTGTCAGTTCAAAAGCCTGTTCTACAGACAATTCAGGCAATCCCTCCATTTCAATTATTCTTCCGTTGAAAATATTTTTCTTCGCTTCTTTTTCAACCGTTAACAAGCCTTCCTTAATAGCAAAATAAGGAATGGCATTTACAACATCTCTTAAGGTTATTCCAAGATTCATTTTGCCTTTGAATTTCACAAGAACAGATTCAGGCATATCAAGAGGCATAAAGCCTAATGCTCCCGCAAAAGCAACAAGCCCTGAGCCTGCAGGGAAGCTGAGACCTAAAGGAAATCTCGTGTGGGAATCTCCGGCTGTTCCTAATGTATCCGGTATTAAAAACCGATTCAACCAGGAATGTATTACTCCATCTCCAGGTTTTAGTGCAACTCCATTTCTCTTGATTACAAATTCAGATAGGGATTTATGCATTTTAACATCTGTTAACCTTGGATAAGCAGCCGTATGACAAAAAGACTGCATAAATAAACCAGATTGAAATTCCATACAGGCAAGCTCTTTAAGTTCATCGGCTGTCATCGGACCTGTTGTATCTTGAGAACCAACCGTCGTTATCTTTGGTTCACATGAAGTGCCAGGAAGCACACCTTCCATGTTACAAGCTCTTCCTACAATTTTTTGAGCTAAAGAAAAAGATTGGGTTTTTTTTAGAGAAGGATTTTCAATTGATGTGAAGAAATCTGCTTTTGGTATACCTAAAATCTTGCGTGCCTTAGAAGTAAGTGATCTACCGATTATCAGCATGAGACGCCCCCCAGCTCTATATTCGTCTTTAAGAGTCACTGGTTTGAATTTAAAATCAGCGATTGTTTCTCCAGATTCATTGTGTATGACTCCTGCTTCTATATCTATTTTAATCGAGTCTCCGGTTTTCATTCTGCTTACATCACTCATTATTGGTAATCCTCCTGAATCTTCAACTGTATTGAAAAATATCGGGGCAATCAAACCTGCAAGAACAACCCCACCTCTGCGCTTGTTAGGAACATACGGAATGTCTTTTCCAATATGCCACATAAGGGAATTTGTGGCAGATTTTCGAGATGAACCCGTTCCGACTACATCGCCAACAAAAACAACCTGATATCCCTCGTTACGGAATTTTTTTATTATTTCAACTCCACCCGGAAAGCTTGTTTCACCCATAGATAGGGCATGAAGTGGAATATCAGGTCTGCTCCAAGCGTACTTAGCGGGAGAAAGGTCATCTGTATTTGTTTCTCCTTCAACTTTAAAGACTTTAAGAGATAAAATTTTAGGTAACTCTGGCCTTGAAAGAAACCATTCTCCATTTGCCCAAGAAACAAGAACATCTTCTGCAAACTTATTACTTTTTGCCATATCTACAATTTTCTCAAATGCGTTATACACAAGTATCGTTTTCTTTAGTACAGCAGCAGATTTTCCCGCAAGCTCATCATATTCCAAAAGAAAAATTAACGGTTCTACATTATACCCCCCTAACATTGTCCCTAATAAAGAAACCGCCTTTTTTTTAGAAACCACAGGTGACATGGTCTCATCTGTGACGATTTTTGTGAGCCATGCTGCTTTAATTTCTGCAGAAGGATCGACACCAGGGGCTATCCTGTTTGTTAGAAGATCCAGGAGAATTTCTTCTTTGCCAAGCGGAGGATTTTCTAATAAATTACACAGTTCTTGAGTTTCTAAAGGATTCAAAGGCAAAGGAGGAATTTCTTTAATTTCCCTATCTCTTTTTTGTTTGAAATATGATTCTAACATTGCAGCTTCTCCTTTTTTTATTAATCATAGAATTATTAATTTAATATATACGAGGAGAAAAATGATTTCAATTAATAAAAAGTTCTACATAAAAAATAATTACCTTCTAAAAACGTTCCATAACTTCTTCATATTCTTATTATTAATAGTTTTTCCTGAAATCTAACTTCGACTTATTATTAATATTTATGACTAAACTTTTCGTAACAGAGCCCCTTTTTTATTGCTTTTTCATTATAAAGAAATATAATATATTTTTATTATAATAAAATATTTTTGGAGGAATAATAATGAATAATTCTTCTATTATTGAAAAATCCAAAGAATTTTTTGGCAAGATTGTGGAAGAGCAGTTACGTCGTGTGGAAGAATTAAAAAAATCCCAAGATTGGATTGATTTTTCAAAAGTAAAACCAATAATTTTAGGTATTATTGGTGGTGACGGCATTGGTCCTTTTATTGCTAAAGAAGCATGCCATATCCTGGAATTCCTGCTTGAAGAAGAAATAAAAAATGGAAAAGTTGAAATTCGAAATATCGAAGGATTAACAATCGAAAACCGTGCAGCTCAAAATAAGTCTATACCTGATGATATCCTAAAAGAGATAACAAAATGTCATGTTCTCCTCAAGGGGCCTACAACAACACCCCGAAAGGGAGACCCATGGCCTAATATTGAAAGCTGCAATGTTTCTATGCGACGACACTTAGATCTTTTTGCAAACGTGCGACCCGTAAAAGTTCCTAAAGAAGAAATTAACTGGATGTTTTTCAGGGAAAACACCGAAGGAGCTTATATTATGGGAAGCAAGGGAATTAATGTAACAGATGACGTTGCTTTTGATTTTAAAGTAATTACTACTCAAGGAGCAGAAAGGATCATCAGGATGGCTTTCGATTATGCAAGAAAAAACAAGATAAACAGAGTAACTATTGTAACTAAAGCTAACATAATCAAGACGACCGATGGAAAATTCCTGGATATGGGATATAAGATTGCAAAAGAATATCCCGAAATCGAATGTGATGATTGGTACATTGACATCATGACGGCAAAACTTGTTGACCCAAAAAGAAGAACGCAGTTTAGAGTCTTTGTGCTACCTAATCTGTATGGAGACATCCTTACAGATGAAGCGGCTGAGTTTCAGGGTGGTGTCGGAACTGCAGGGAGTGCTAATATAGGGAAGCGCTATGCGGTGTTTGAAGCAATTCATGGATCTGCTCCCCGTATGGTCAAAGAAGGGCGTGCAAAATATGCAGATCCTTGCAGTTTAATTCGTGCAGCAGCTATGTTACTTGATCATATAGGTTATTCTGAAAAAGCAAAAAAATTGGTAATGGCATTAGATATCTGCGGGAATTTTGAGAAAAAACTCGTAATAACCGGTCGTTCCACTGGGGTTACAGGAGAAGAATTTGGCAAATATCTCCTTGAAGTAATTCAAGATCCTCATCTTAAAGAAAGATGGGAAAGTTATTCAAATCAGTATTGATTAAATATTCTTCTAAATTTTTTTCAAAAAAAAGAATTTATTGATTTTATTCAAGCATTAAAAAATTGAATGAATAAATATAATAAAATCTATTAAAATCAAAGCATTTATAGGAGGTTAAATCATGAGAAAAAAAGTCAGCATAATTGGAGCTGGTCATGTAGGAGAGACGACGGCGTTCAAGATAACAGAAAAAGAAATAGCTGATGTGGTTCTTCTTGATATCATCGAAGATATGCCGATAGGAAAAGGTTTGGATATTCAAGAAGGAGGACCGGTAGGCAAATATGACTCCAAAATCTTAGGTACAAACTCATATGAAGATACTTTCAATTCAGATGTTATCGTTATTACTGCGGGCATTCCAAGAAAGCCAGGCATGAGCCGGGATGAACTCGTAGGAACTAATTTTAAAATTGTTAAAGAAGTAACAGAAAAAATTATTAAATTTTCTCCTAATGCAATATTAATAGTAGTCTCCAATCCTCTTGATGCCATGGTTTATACAGTATTTAAGGTAAGCGGTTTCCCTAAAACCCGGGTTTTAGGAATGGCAGGAATTCTGGATACCACACGCTACAGGACATTTATTTCCATGGAAGCCGATGTTTCTGTAGAAAGTATACAGGCTCTTGTTCTTGGAGGTCACGGAGATACAATGGTTCCATTAACACGATGCACAACGATTTCTGGAATTCCGATAACACATTTCCTTTCACAGGACAAAATCGATGCAATCGTCGAAAGAACGAGAAAAGGAGGAGGAGAAATAGTTAAATATCTTAAGATAGGAAGTGCTTATTATGCTCCAGCTCTTGCTATAACTGAAATGGTTGAATCTATACTAAAAGACAAAAAGAAAATTCTTCCCTGCGCTGCTTATCTCGAAGGAGAGTATGGGATTCATGGTCTCTTCTTTGGTGTCCCTGTAAAATTAGGAGCTGAAGGAGTCGAAAAAATAATAGAAATAGAGCTTACAGAAGAAGAGAAAGAAGCCATCAAGAATTCTGAAACTGCTGTACGGAAAGTTGTAAGCTCTTTAAAATTCTGAGGATAATTGGCATATTATAAAATTAAAACGCCCATTACCGCCGAAGCTGTAGAAAGATTGATATCCGGAGATCAAATTTCTATTTCAGGTTATATTTACAGTGGAAGAGATTTAGCCCATAAAAGACTTGTAAAGCTTATATCCGAAAACAAAGACCTTCCGATAGATTTAAAAGGACAGATTATTTTTTATGCTGGACCAACTCCTGCTCGTCCAGGAAAACCTGTTGGGTCTATAGGGCCTACGACAAGTTATAGAATGGATGCTTATGCAACGATTCTTTATAAAATCGGGGTTAAAGCTACAATTGGAAAGGGTCCAAGGGGTAATAAAGTTAAAAAGGCTTTAAAAAAATACAAAGCAGTTTATCTTGCTACTATGGGTGGAGCTGCTGCTTTAATTTCTAAAAGTGTTGTTTCTGCAGAAGTCATAGCCTACCCTGAATTAGGTCCAGAGGCTATATGGAAACTTAAAGTAAAAAATTTTCCCTGTATTGTTATCAATGACACAAAGGGCGGAGATCTCTACCAAGAAGGCAAAAATAAATACATGAAAAATAAATGATATCCAAAATCTAATAAATGTCATAGAAGAGAAATAAGAGACATATCCTTAGCCTTAATAATTCTATAAAAGGGGAAAATTTCACTTTTTTCAGTAATGGTCTCAACTCTCCTAAAGTAAGATCTCTGATAAGCATCAACGCAGCTTCTTTTCAAACTCTTTTCTCAAATGGATATAGTATCCTCTTTTTATTAAACAAAAATAATCATTTTCTGTTACCAAAGATTACTATGAATCTAATCTTTTACATTTCCATTTCCTTAAATTATAATTATTTACCGAAAATGAAGCGAATCGAAAACCAAGAAAAAGAAACAAATAAAACAATAAGAACTTTTGCACTTGCTTCCTTTTTAAATGATGTAGGCTCAGATATTATTTTCCCCATCTGGCCTCTGTTTGTCACTACGGCATTAAAAGCAAATATGACTACTCTGGGTTTCCTTGACGGAATAGGCGAAGCGCTTGTTTCTTTATCACAGGCCCTTTCTGGTTATTTATCGGATAGGATAAAAAAACGAAAAGTATTCATCTGGACTGGATATTTTTTAAGTGGATTATCAAGAGTAGGATATTCATTTTCTACTGTATGGACTCATCTTATTCCTCTCAAAATATTAGACAGGGCAGGAAAAATCAGAAGTGCTCCTCGAGATGCTCTTGTAGCAGATGTTTCTACAGATGAAAATAGAGGCAAAAATTTTGGTTTTTTAAGAATGATGGACCACTTAGGGGGAGTCTGCGGTATCCTTATATGCATTGCTTTTTTCGGTATATTAGGCTACAGAACTTTATTTGCTCTGGCAGCTATTCCCTCTATTATAAGTGCTATCCTTATTTTCTCTTCGATTAAAGAAACTAAAACTAATAAAATCAAAGTCTACAAAGGAATTTCTCTGAAAGACCTGGATAAAAATTTCTTTCTATTTTTATTGTCAAACTCTTTCTATGCATTAGGGTTTTTCAGCTATTCTTTTCTATTGATATACGCAAAAAATTTCGGTTTTAAAATAACTTTTGTTCCTGTACTTTACTTAATTTTTACTGCGACTGCTTCTGTTTCTTCTTTTCCTTTCGGAAAAATTTCAGACATAATAGGAAGAAAATCAGTGCTTCTATTTTCTTATCTTCTCTGGGTTACGGTTTGTTTTATTTTTGTCCTTAAACCAGATCATCCAATGATTATATTGAGCTTTATTCTTTATGGAGCCCATAAGGGAGCATTAGAACCCGTCCAAAAAACATTTGTCTCTGAAATTGCACCTAAAGAATTTCGTGCAAGCTGTTTAGGAGGATTTCAGATGGTGACGGGCTTGTGTGCACTTCCTGCATCTTTAATTGCAGGAATGCTCTGGGAAAGTTTCGGAATTTTTGTTCCTTTCTATTTTTCACTTATAATGACTACTATTTCAGGCATCATGTTGTTATTCATAAAACGACCAATAGACTCAATTAATTAGCTTTATGCAAAAATATTAAGTTCAATTAGATAAAAAACACTAACTATGTGTTTTCTCTGATGATCCTTTTTATTTCAGAGGGAGTCTTATTATATTTTTCAGCAATTTTCCTGAGCATATCACTTCTCTTTGCTGTAATACCTCTTTCTCCTAATATTTTGACGGCCGTATCACCCGAAATTCCGACCTCCTTTGCAATCTCTTCGATTGTTTTTTGACCTTCTCTTTTTCTGAATCCAAAAGGCTCAGAAATAACAGATCGTTTTCCTTTTATTTCATTTATAGAAGGAAAAGAATTTTTAAGTATATCATAAATTTTAGCAGGTGAAATTTTATTGCTTCTGGCAATATCCTTAATTAGAAAATTCTGATTTTTTACCTCGACTCCTTTATTCTTTAAAGTTTTTATTGCTTCCTCTTCTGCAATTCCAAGAATATCTATAAACTGATTAAAAGTTAGAAGTTCCGCTCTGGACAAAAAAGGCTGATGCCTGTTATCTTCCCACGAATTCTTCATTTTCTCACCAAAATCCATGATAGAAATAAATGGAGGGATGTTTACAGCAGTACCTATAAAAATTAATATTGCTAACAAAAGAGATGAAAAAAACTCTAATCTTATTTTTAAACCATAATTAATTTTCTTCTTTATATAAGTCAGCAGTGCATTCCAGTTGTAAGAGATGTGAATGAGCAAAAATACTAAAAATAAATAACCAAAAATTGTGTGTATGGATTCCCAGCCCCCTTTTGTAAATCCCAAAAGCTTCCAGTTTGTCCAGTTTGCTATCCTTCCAGGAGGAACAATATACAAGATAATCCCAGAAACAGCTTCAATAATAAATGACCAGAATAAAACAAGAGCAGTTAATGCCCTGAAACTAAATTTTTCTTTCTTCATTTATTCCTCACTTTATAAAAAATTATCCTTCAAAAGAGAATCTACATGTTCACCTTGAAAAAAGAGAGATTATCCTTCTTTTTACTGATTTTTCACAACCTGTATTACCCGCATAATATTGAAGAGAACCAATAAAAGGTTAAATTTAAGAGATTTATATTTAAAGAAAAGGGAAAAAATATTTTTACTCTTCTTCATGTTTTATTCGACCTTCCTTAATAGCTTCATCTATAACTTTCTGCTGTAGCTGCCTGGGAATTTCTTCTAAGTGAGAATATTCCATAAGAAAAGAACCTCTTCCTCCTGTTATAGATGTTAAGATGGGCTCAAAATCCAACATTTCTGCCATGGGAACCTGAGCTTTAATTATACGCATGTTCCCTTTCTGTTGCATCCCCTGAACCTTTCCTCTTCTGCCATTAAGGTTTCCCATTATGTCTCCCATGTGTGTTTCAGGTGTGAAAATCTCTACATTCATTATGGGCTCTAACAAGGTTGGCTTTGCAGACTTCATTCCTTTTTTAAAAGCCATAGAAGCGGCAATTTTAAAAGCAATATCGGAAGAATCAACCTCATGGTAAGACCCATCATAAAGAATTACCTTAAAATCAACTACAGGATACCCGGCTAACACACCTTTTTTGCGAGCCCCTCGAATTCCTTTTTCGATAGATGGAATGTAATTCTTGGGAATTGAACCCCCGAATATTTTATTTTCAAAGTTAAAGTCTTGTCCTCTTGCAAGAGGTTCCATCTTTATCTTCACATCTCCATACTGACCATGTCCTCCCGTCTGTTTCTTATATTTCCCTTGAACATCTGATTTCCCTTTAATGGTTTCTTTATACGGAATTTTCTGAGGTTTGAGTTCAACATTTACATTAAACTTCTTCTTCAAACGATCAGTAATAATTTCCACGTGTAATTGTCCGTTTCCTGAAATAATCAATTCATTAGTTTCAGGATCTCTCTCAATTCTTACAGTAGGATCTTCTTCTGTAATCCGATGAATAGCTTGAGAAATTCTATCCTCATCAGCACGAGTCTTTGGCTCAATAGCAAAAGAGATAGAGGGCTCAGGAAATTTAATGGATTCAAATTTTATGGAGTTACCCTTTTCACACAGAGTATCACCCGTAAAAGTCTCTTTTAACTTTGCAGTACCTACTATATCCCCAACTTTCGCCTGACCTGCGGGTATCTGTGTTTTTCCTTGAAGAAAAAACAATCCCCCAAGTTTCTCAGTCACACCCTTTGATGAATTGATTACAACGGAATCTGGATTTGTTTTTCCAGAGAATATTCTCATAAGAGAAATTCTTCCCGTGTAAGGATCAGAAATTGTCTTGAATACCAAAGCTGAAAGAGGAGCATCGATAGAAGGAGTAAAAGTTCCTTCTATACTTTTCAATTCACTTCTTTGAATAGGTGAAGGGAAGAAATTGATCGCTCCGTCAAGAATTTTTTGGATCCCAATATTTAGAAAAGCCGAGGAAACGAAAATAGGAGAGAGTTGACATTGAAGGATACTTTTCTTTATTCCCTCTTTCAATTCTTCAGGTGATAATTCTCCGTTTTCAAAATATTTTTCCATCAAATCTTCATCATTTTCTGCAACCATTTCTGTCAACTCTTCAAATTTCTTTTCCACTTCATCTCTCATATCTGCAGGAACTTCTCCCTCTTTAAATCTTCCACTCTCATCCTTTTCAAAATGGTAAGCTTTTTTATTTACTAAATCCACAAAACCTCTAAAATCATTTTCTTTTCCTATAGGGATCTGAATAGTGACAGCCTGGCGCCCAAAACACTGATTCAATGATTTTACTGTTTGTAAAAAATCCGCATTCTCCCTATCCAGTTTATTTACAACGATGATTCGAGGGAGCCGAAACTCCTCAAGCATTTCCCATACTTTTTCTGTTCCAACTTCAATTCCTGCTACACCGCAGACAACGAGAATTCCCGCATCAACTGCTCTAAGGCTTGATCTTGTATCCCATAGAAAATTTGTGTACCCAGGGCAATCTATTATATTACATTTATGATCCTTCCATTCGAGATGGCAAACAGCCGAATTTATAGAAATTTTTCTTTCAATCTCTTCTGAATCATAATCGGTAACTGTATTCCCATTCTCCACCTTAGTAAATCTGGAAGTGACTCCTGCATTAAATAAAAAAGCAGAAGTTAGAGATGTTTTTCCTGAAGATCCATGACCAATAATTGCAAAATTCCTAATTTTATCTTCACTGTAATCTTTCATTATGTAGCCTCCTTAGAAACTAAACTCTTAATCTATAATTATTGGAAGTTATTTCCGAAAAGAAAAAAGTAAGTGATATAATACTATAAAAAACGCTTTTTACTCAAGATAAAATTGTATACCAAAAGAATAGTAACGTCTCTTATATTGGAAAATCTTAATATCAGTTATAATTCTTATCACTTAATTTTCCGTATATTCTAACTTGCCCAGAAATTTTTTTAAATCTTGTGGTAGTGAAGAAGAAAACTTGATTTTCTCTCCTGTTTGAGGATGAAAAAAAATAAGACTACCAGCATGCAAAAAAAGGCGCGGACATTTAATCTTTACACGACGCCGCCCATATAGTTTATCCCCAACAATGGGATGGCCGGCTGCTGCAAGATGAACTCTAATCTGATGAGTCCTTCCTGTTATAGGTTTTATTTTAAGCAAAGTAAATTTACGAAATTTCTTATCTACCTCGTAATAAGTCACAGCAGTACGAGGTTTTTTGGTTCTTATAGAAATTCGTTCTCCATGCTTCCAGTGACGTCCGATAGACCAGCTTAACTTTGCTTTCTTCTCAGGCATATTACCCCAGACAAGACCCTGGTATGATTTTTCAACTTTCCTTTCTTTAAACTGGAGTTGAAGATTCTTGTAGGCTTCTAAATTTCGGGCGATAACCATAAGACCGGATGTTTCCTTATCCAAACGATGTACAATACCGGGCCTTTTCCTATCTCCAACAGTCCTAATCTCAGGAAAATTGTAAATTAAGCCATTGACAAGAGTATCGTTTCTATTTCCCGCACCAGGATGAACGATTAAACCCGATGGTTTTTCTATAACAATGATATGTTTATCGCTGTAGATAACATCAATTGAAATATCTTGTGGCTCTAATTCTCCAGTATCCGAAAAGGGTTCATATTCTACTCCTACTTTTTCTCCTCTTTTTAGTCTGTAGCTTGATTTTCGTACTCTTCCATTTATGATTACTTTGTGATTATTTATGAGTTTTTTAATCTGGGACCGACTTAATCCTTTAAGTTTCTCAGATAAAAAAACATCAAGCCTGAGATTTTCTCCCGATAATGGAGTAATGTGAAATTCTTTTCTAATCACCTTTTCTTTTCTTTAAAACCAAATACAATATTATCCCTGCTATTAATGTCAGAATGCAGAAAAACTGGGGATATGAAATTCTCATATAAGGTGACGCATTTTTAAAAAGATATACCTTCTCGGTGTGATCTCCACGGTAAAACTCTACAAAATATCTAATAATGGAATAATTCATTATGTATAAAGAGAAAATTTGCCCATTAAATTTTTTTCTCTTCAAAATTATTAAGAGAATTAAAAAATTCGTAAAATTAAGTATCGACTCGTAAAGTTGTGTTGGATGGAGAGGAATGTAAAGAGGAATACCCGTTAAACTGTGAGCATACTCGCTTGAAAAAGTGACTGCCCAGGGAACATCACATGTGCGCCCAAAACAGCAGCCTGCACTAAAACAGCCAATTCTTCCAAATCCATGACCAAGAGCAATAGCCGGTCCTACAATATCAGCAGTTTTCCAGAAAGGCAGCCTATGCTTCTTAAGGTACCAGAGAGCAAAGAAAAATCCAAAAGCAAGGCCTCCCTGGAATACTCCTCCAGATCGTGCCAAACTGACCAATTCAGAATAATATTTCTTATAATAAGAAAAATTTCCGATGAGCAGAACAATTTTAGAACCTATCAACGCAATGATAATAGTATAAAAAGCCATATCAATAAGTTTAGAACTCGGCAGCTTCGCTTTTTTCCCATAATGGAAAATAAACCACAGGGCAGAAGCCACACCTACAGCCATCATAAAACCATAAGTATGAATGGATACGGGACCTATTTTTAAGAGGATTGGGAACAATGTGCTTCTCTCTTAAATAAAATATTATAAATCATCAATAAAGCTCCTATAGAAATACATGAATCTGCTATGTTAAAAGAAGGCCAGTGATAGCTTTCTATGCCAAAATCAAGAAAATCTATGACATACCCTTTAAGAATTCTGTCAATAAGATTCCCTGTAGCTCCGGCTAAAATAAGTGAAAGTGAAACTTTTAAACCTTTCTGGTATGAAGGAGTTTTAATAAAAAAATAAACCACCAAACTGAAAGCTGCTAAGGAAGCTATAGTCAGAATGATGAAACTAAATCTGGTGTTGGATTGAGAAAAGAAACCAAAAATTACTCCTTTATTTCGGGTATGAACAAGATTAAAAAATCCAGGAATAACCTCTAATCTTGAATAAAGACCCAGGTTCTTTGTAATCCAGGCTTTGGTCAATTGATCAATAACCAGAAAGAAAAAAATTAAAATGAAATAAAAACGATTTTTCTTCATCATTTCATTTTTGTAAGTATATCCTTACAACGTTTGCAAAAATAAGAATATTCAGGATCTGTCCCAACATAATCGGAATAATTCCAGCATCTCTGACATTTTTTTCCCGATGCTCTGGATACTTTAACCTCTATCTCTTCATCAGAATAAACTTCAATATCAACAGAAGAAACTATAAATAAAGAAGGAAGTTCTTGCTGATACTTTCTAAAAAACTCCTCCTTAGAAGGGGGTGCTTTAATAGCGATATTTGCCTCTAAAGAATTTCCTATAATCTTCTTCTCCCTGGCAATTTCAAGTTCCTTAAGTACTACATCTCTTAAAGAAGAAAGCTTTTCCCACTCCTCAAAAATGTCTGGTTCAAGCCATTGCTTTTCGAATGAAGGGAAAAGTTCTAAATGTACGGATTCTTTTTTATCTCTGAAATCGGGCATTTCTTCCCATGCTTCTTCGGTGGTAAAAGGCAAAATGGGTGCCATCAATAAAAGCGTTGTCTTTAGCAAGTTGAATAAAGCCGTCTGAGCAGATTTTCTAATTTTTGAATCCTTCAAAGAACAATACAGCCTATCCTTAATAACATCAAGAAAGAAAGAACTCAACTCTACTGTAAAGAAATCATAGATAGAATGAAATACAATGTGATACCCATAATTCTCATAAGCTTTCAGGATTTTTTCGCCTAAACGATATGATTTTTCGAGTATCCATCTATCAAAAAGCTTCATCTCTGAAGAAGGGACAGATTCGTCGTCAGGGGAAAAATCAAAAATATTTCCTAAAATGAATCTCCATGTATTTCGAATTTTCCTGTATGCCTCTACGAGGTGCTGAAGAGTCTCCTCGCCAAATTTCGCATCTTCTTTATAATTAAGCATAGCAACCCACAGTCTTAAAATTTCAGCACCATATTTTGAAATTATCTCTGAAGGCTCTATGAAATTTCCAAGCGATTTAGACATTCCCTTCCCTTGGTCATCAAGAACAAACCCGTGCGTAATTACAGCCTTGTAAGGAGAACGATTTTCAGCTGCAATTCCTACAAGAAGAGAACTATTAAACCACCCTCTGTACTGGTCATGGCCCTCGATGTAAAGGTCTGCTGGCCATAAAAGATCTTTTCTTTTTTTTAAAATGTTATAACTTGCCCCTGATTCAAACCAAACATCGAGGATATTATTTTCCTTATTGAACATTTTTGATCCACACTTCGGACATTTTGTTCCTGGTGGCAAAAATTCCATAGGTTTTTTTATGTACCAAGAGCTGGAGCCTTCTTCTGAAAAAATATCCGCTACTCTAAGAGTTATTTCTTCATTTGCAAGGATATATCCACAATCATGACAGTAAAAAGCTGGGATTGGAACACCCCATGAACGTTGCCGTGATATGCACCAATCGGGCCTAGTAGCAAGCATGTTTCCAATTCTTTCTTCTCCCCATTTAGGTATCCATTGAACTTTCCTTATTTCTCTCATGGCTTTTTCTCTTAATTCGTATTTATCCATGGAGATAAACCATTGAGCAGTTGCACGAAAAATTACAGGTTTTTTACATCGCCAGCAGTGGGGATAAGAATGAATAATCTCACCCTCTTTTAGAAGAGTACCATTTTTCTTCATGTCTTCGATAATAACACTATTTGATTCAAAGACTTCCATATCACCATATTTTTCAACCTGAGGTATAAATTTACCATCGCTATCCACAGGAGTATAAATATCAAGGCCATACTTCAATCCAGTCAGGTAGTCTTCTTGACCGTGTCCAGGAGCTGTATGGACACATCCTGTACCTTGATCAAGAGTAACATAATCGGCCAGGACAAAAACTGAATCTCTGTCGATGAAAGGATGTCTTGCCTTTAATCCTTCCACCTCTTTGCCTGAGAATGTAATGAGTACAGAAGTTTCAGCAAGTCCCAGTTCTTCTGCAATTACAGGAACCAGCTTTCTTGCTGCTATATAAACCTCTCCATTTGCCTCAAATGCAGCATATTCATAATCAGGATGAAAAGCTATAGCAAGGTTTGCAGGTAATGTCCAAGGAGTGGTTGTCCATATCAGAACTGAAACTTTTTTCCCTTTGAGACTCTCAAACTTTTTAGGTAAATCTGAAATTATAGGAAATTTAACATAAATAGAATTAGATTTATGATCTTTATATTCAATTTCTGCTTCAGCAAGTGCTGTTTTGCAATGAGTACACCAATAAACCGGTTTCTTTCCTTTATACACATTACCAGAAGCAAAAAAGGCTGCAAGATGACGTAAAACTTCCCCTTCATATTCTGGATTTATTGTTAGGTAGGGGTTTTCCCATTCTCCAAAAACTCCCAATCTTTTAAATTGCTCTCTTTGTGTATTCACAAATTTGAGGGCATATTTTTTACATTCTTCTCTTATTTCTGAGATAGTCATATCTTTTTTCTTACTTTTCAAAATCTGATCAACTTTGATCTCAATCGGAAGTCCGTGACAATCCCAGCCTGGTATATAAGGAGCATTGTAACCCTGCATATTCTTACCCTTTACGATGAAATCCTTTAAAATCTTGTTAAGAGCAGTGCCCAGATGGATATTACCATTCGCATAAGGAGGACCATCGTGAAGTATAAAGGAGGGGCATCTTTCCCTCTTTTTACGTATCTGTTTGTATAGATTTATTTTTTCCCATTTAAGAAGAATTTTAGGTTCTTTCTGAAAAAGCTTCGCCTTCATGGAAAAAGACGTTTGAGGAAGATTTAAAGTTTCCTTGATCTTACTGCTTTCTACCATGTTTCTTCTCCACAATTCTCTTTTGTTCCATTATTATAAGTTAAGTAATTTTATTTCTCTATATCAAAAAGTCAACATTACTAACTTTATGAAATCTTCTTAAAATAATTGCTTAATCATATAAATATAAAAAACTGATTAAGAAAGTTCACAATACTACACCAGATAAAAGAATAAATTGAGTAAATTGATTTAGCGACTTCAGCCTTTTATATAATGTGCCCCTCTGCTAATGGGATTTTCTAAAGCAGCTTGAGTTATTAACAAAGCAACCTGAATTCCATGTTTTAATCCAACGATTTTTTCATCCATTCTGGCTTCTCTATAAAATTTATCTATTCTATGTCGGAGATATTCTAAATCAGCCCGCGCCCTTTCCAGCCGCTTTTCTGTCCTTATAATTCCAACATAATTCCAGAGAGTGGAACGAATAAGCATCCAATCCTGATTGATAAGTGCGGGGTCGATTTCTTCTTCATCTTTAGGATAATACCAATCATGGATATCGGAGGGCTTATAATATTTCTTTGAATCAAAGTGAGAAGCTATATATTGAGCGCTTCTTCTCCCCCAAACTAAACCTTCGAGGAGAGAAGTTGAAGCTAAGCGATTTGCGCCATGAACACCTGTACAACTCGCCTCCCCTACAGAATAAAGACCTTTTAAAGAACTCTTTCCCCAGGAATCCACTGATACTCCTCCACATGTATAATGAGCTGCGGGAACAACTGGAATAGGGTCTTTTGTGATATCAATTCCATACCTCAGGCATGTTTGGTAAATGTAAGGAAATCTTCTTCTTATATCAATTTTTGCATAGGAAGCAAGGTCAAGAAAAACATAGTTAGAGTTACTGTTCGTCATTTCTTCATAAATAGCACGGCTTACCTCGTCCCTGAGTGCAAGTTCCTTTCTTTCGTTGTAATTTTCCATAAATGTTCGGCCATCTTTCGTCTTCAATCTGGCTCCTTCTCCCCTGATTGTTTCGGATATCAAAAACGAATCTACATCTCTGTGAAAAAGAGAAGTAGGGTGGAATTGAATATATTCCATGTTAATGATTCTTGCACCAGCTCGATAGGCCATAGCATAGCCACCCCCTATGGAACCTTTCGGGTTTGATGTGTACAGGAATAGAGCTCCACACCCACCAGTTGCGAGTATTGTATAAAGAGAGAAGATAATTTTTACTCTCTTTGTATTATTATCGAGTACATATGCACCAATGCATTGCGGCTCCTTATAAAGTGCAACAGGATTTTTTGAATGATGTGGAATTGTAAGCAAATCTACTGCAGTATAATCTATTAGAAGACTAACATTAGAATATGATTTCAAGGCTTTTATGAAACTTTCTTCTACTGTTTTTCCCGTAGTATCCTTTACATGGAGTATCCTTCTTCGGGAGTGCCCGGCTTCCTGGGCATAATCTAATAAATCTCCGGAGCTCCTGCAGAAAGGGATTTTTAACTCTTTCATAAGAATCTTGTCTATAATATCTTTACCTTCATTTACCAGTATTTCAACCGCTCCGGGATTATTGATTCCATCTCCCGCTTCCAGTATATCCTTTTTTAGTAGCTCAGGATCGTCATCATCACCTAAAGAAACAATCCCTCCCTGAGCATGATAAGTATTAGACTCTTCCTGCTGTGGATTTTTGTTCAGCACAATAACTTTTAGCCCGCTTTTAGCAGCTTCCAGTGCTGCACTTGCTCCAGCAATCCCAGAACCAATTACGAGAATATCTGTTTCTAATTTTTCTTCTTTTCTCATATTACCTAAATAAACTCCATGCTTATATCAATAGAGCTATAGGAATGCGTAAGATGCCCAACAGAAATAAAATCTATTCCCAATTCCGCAATCTGTTTGGCCTTTTTTAAATCTATGTTTCCAGAAGCTTCCAGCAATATCCTGCCTCTGACTAAATCGACAACCTCTTTCATCGTTTCTAAGGGCATATTATCAAGCATAATTATATCGGCTTTGGCTTCGATTGCTTCCCTAACCTCTTCTACGTTAGTTGCCTCAACTTCAATTTTTATTCTTGGTTTCACTTTTTCTCTGGCATTGGTCACCGCCTTAGAAACACTACCCACTAATCTTATATGATTATCTTTAATCAACACCATTTCCGATAGATTCAGACGATGATTAATACCTCCTCCCATTTTTACTGCATATTTTTCCAAGGCTCTCAGACCTGGAGTTGTCTTTCTTGTATCAAGAATTTTAGTTTTTGTGCCCTCCAAACATTTAACAAACTTTCTTGTTATTGTCGCAATACCGCACATCCTCTGAAGAAAATTCAATGCTGTTCTCTCACCTTTGAGGAGTGAAATTGAAGATCCATCAAGCATTGCAAGCTGCTTTCCTTTATTGAACGAGTGACCATCATCAAAAAAACTTTTAAAAGTAATCTTATTGTCTATATCTTCAAAGACTCTTCGAGCTACATGTATTCCTGCTAAGATTCCCTTTTCTTTTGCCAGGATTACCGCCTTTGAAAAAGAATCCTTTGAAATAATACTATCAGAAGTAATATCTCCATAGGGAATATCTTCATCTAAGGCTAATTTAATAATGCTATCTATTCCTTTTTTATTCATTGAAAAAATTATAGAGCTTACTCGATTTCTAGTCAAATTAAATGAAGTTCAACATAAAGAACCATAAAACAGCATTTTATCTAATAAAAAAGCTTTTTCGTCTAAACATTATTTGACAATATAAAAAAAATAAATCTAGTATAATGAGATGGTAAAAAATAAAATAATTTACACAATTCTTTCATTCATTATTTCTATTGCTCTAATTTGGTATTTACTATCCCATATCGAAATAGAAGACCTCTTTAAAATATTTTCTCAGATTTATTATCCATTTTTACTTATATTTATTATTATATCTCTTATTGCTGCTTATCTCAGGGCATTGCGGTACAAATGGCTTCTTGGACAACATCACATAACATGGGGTAATATTTTTCTCGCTACATTTATTCGAAATTTATTCGTCGATCTATTTCCAGCCAGAATAGGATCTCTTTCTTATGTTTACGTTCTTAACAGAAGGATGGACTTTCCCTTTGAGATCGCAACATCAACGTTTGTTCTCTCTTTCCTTCTTGATTTTCTAACGCTCAGTCCCTTTGTTATTTTTTCTATATTTTTAGTAGGAATTGGTTCCATAGCTCTCCCTGGATTTTCACTGATCATCTTTGCTTTCATGCTTTTCATCTTATTACTAATCATTTTCTGGAAATTGGTCCCTATTTCTTATCTAATCCTAAAAGTGTATCAATTTCTATTGAAAATTTTTAAGTTAGAAGATAAAAAATGGGCAAAAATTTCTATAAATAAAATACTTTTAACAATAGATGACCTTATTCTTATTAAAAAACGAAAAATTTTCTGGCATGTTTTTTCTATTTCTTTTGGCATGAGGCTTGCAAAATACGGCTCACTTTATTTCCTTCTCTTTTCACTGCTCCACAGCTATGGATTTAGCCTTGAAAATTTGAGCTTCTGGAAAACCACTCTGGGAATAACTGGTGCAGAATTCACATCCATCCTTCCTGTTAAAGGAATTGGAGGCTTTGGAACCTGGGAAGCAGGCTGGGCTCTTAGTTTCAAATTAATGGATTTCGATCCTAACTTAGCAATTCTTTCAGGTATAAGTGTTCATTTAATAACAAATATTTTCGAATATTCTCTTGGAATCTTTAGTATCCTGATCCTTGCCTTTCTATCAAATAAGAAGATAAAAAGGCCAAGAAATTAATATGTATTTGCCTTTCCTTTTTTAGTTTATTAGAATATGAGTAAAGTTTTATACATAAAACCTTTATGACTTGTTTATTATAGAGAATAAATACAACCTTTTTAAATATAAAAAAGGATCTTGCAATGAATAAAAATTCTGAAAAAGAAAACGATAAAAAAAAGAAACAATATATTAAAACACTCATTAACAAAGATGCTAAGGACCTGAAATTTTGCGTTCTTGGCGCTGGACATGGAGGTTTAGCACTTGCAGGTCATCTGGGCATCATGGGTTTTAATGTAAATCTATTCAATCGAAGTATAAATAAGGTTCGTCCTGTAAGCCGCAGAAAGGGTATCAGAATTGAAGGAGAAGTTAAGGGCTTAGGAAAAATTTCCCATGCTTCCAATAACATTAAAGAGTGTATTGAAAAAGTTGATGTTCTAATGATTGTTGTGCCTGCTAATGGTCACAGTTATATGGCCAAAGTCTGTGCTCCATATCTAAAAGAAAATCAAATGGTTATTCTTAACCCAGGACGTACAGGAGGAGCTCTGGAATTTCATCAAATACTCAAAGAGCAGGGTGTTCAAAAGTTCCCATTTATTGCAGAAACACAAACATTTCTTTTCGCTTCAAGGGCTTTAGGACCTGCACAGGCTAAAATATTTTCTATAAAAAATTCTGTGCCACTTGCAACTCTTCCTGCCTACTGGATTCCTGGGGTTCTAAAAGTTATAAATCGAGCTTTTCCACAGTTCGTTCCTGGAGATAATGTTTTCAAGACAAGCTTTGACAATATCGGAGCAATTTTTCACCCTGCACTCACCGTTTTAAATGCAGGATGGATCGAATCAACACAGGGTAATTTTGATTATTACATACACGGAACAAGTGAGTCTGTCTGTAAGATTTTAGAAAAATTAGATAAAGAAAGGATGGAAGTAGCTGCCGCATTGGGTATAAAAGCTATGAGCGCAAGAAACTGGCTCTACGCTGCTTATAGCGCCACAGGTAACAATCTTTACGAATCTATTCATGATAACCCAGGTTATATCGGTATAAAAGCGCCAGACCGTCTACACCATCGTTATATCGATGAAGATGTTCCCATGAGCCTTGTCCCGATGGCCTCAATCGGGGAGATGCTGAAAATAGAAACTCCTACAATCAAATTCATTATCCACATTGCATCATTGATGAGAGATAAAAACTTTTGGGAGGAAGGAAGGACAGCCGAAAAATTAGGTCTCAAGGGAATGTCTATTAAGGACATTCGACTTCTCGCTGTAACAGGGTAATCATGAGATGAATTCTTCATCCCGTAAGAAAAAAATATTAGGGGCTTCCATAGGAAATTGTGTTCACGTTGCAGGAATACTTGGATTTTTAAATATAGCAGAGAATTCAGGTTATGAAAGCCATTTTTTAGGCCCTGCTGTCTCTGTAGAAAGGCTAATAGAGGGAATCAATCAATACAACCCAGAAATTATTGCTATAAGCTACCGCTTAACACCGGAAGTACTTGAAAATCTTCTTTTTTCTTTAAAAAAAGAAATAGAAAAACACAGATTTGAGGATAGAACTTTCGTTTTTGGAGGCACCCCTCCAGCCGCAAAAGTTGCCAGAAAGGCAGGTATTTTCGATGCTGTATTCGGCGGGGACGAATCAGCAGAGAAAGTTACATCTTTCCTTAAAGGCAAAATTGAAGATAAAAAAACAGAAGAAGCTTATCCCCAAAATCTGTTAAGACGCATGGAATTCAATGCACCTCATCCACTGATTCGCCATCATTTCGGCCTACCAACTATCAAAGAAACTGTTCAAGGCGCAAAAAAGATTGCTCTTTCAAAGACAATAGATATTCTCTCTCTTGGACCGGATCAAAATGCTCAAGAAAGTTTTTTTCGCCCTGAAGAAATGAAAAAAAATCATGATGGCGCTGGAGGAGTTCCTTTAAGAAAGATTGAAGACCTTGAAGCGATTTATAAGGCCTCACGTTGTGGAAATTTTCCACTTTTACGTTGTTATTCAGGAACGAGAGATCTTATAAAATGGGCCGAATTTAGTTTAAAAACAATAAAAATCGCATGGGGAGCAATTCCACTCTTTTGGTATAATCAGCTTGATGGACGTTCAAAAAGAACACCAATAGAATCTATAAGGGAAAATCAACAGGCAATGAGATGGTATGCTGAGCATAAAGTCCCCCTTGAAGTTAATGAATCTCACCATTGGAGCCTGCGGGATGCACCTGACACTGTCGCAGTGGCCGCTGCTTTCCTGGCCGCTTACAATGCAAAAAAAGTGGGAACGAGGTATTATATTTCCCAGTATATGTTCAACACGCCTTCAAAAACTTCCCCTCCTATGGACTTAGCAAAAATGCTGGCAAAAATAGAGTTGATTGAATCACTGCATGATAAAAATTTTGAAACAATTCGTCAGATGCGTACCGGATTAAACAGTCTTGCATCTGACCCTGATATAGCTAAAGGTCAGCTTGCTTCTTCATGCTTTTATCAGATGTCTTTAAAGCCAAAAATAATTCATGTAGTAGCTTTTTGCGAAGGAGATCACGCAGCTACTCCTGAGGATATCATAGAAAGTGCAAAAATAGTTCGAGGTGTTATCGAGAACTATTCACTGGGACCTCTTAAAATCATTAATGAGAATAAAATAAGAGAAAGAAAGGAAAAATTAATACACGAAGCAAATTACCTTTTAAGCGCGATTCAGAAAATTGCTAACGAAAAAATCGAAGATCCATGGACTGATCCAGAGACTCTTGCCAAAGCCGTTAAAATTGGAATCCTTGATGCCCCTCATCTTTGTGGCAATCCTCGCGCAGCAGGAAAGGTTTTTACTCAGATAAGAAATGGGGCGTGTATAGCTTTAAATATTGAGACGGGAAAGCCCATAAATGAAAAAGAAAGGATTTCAAGAATTCTTAATTAACGATAAAAATAACTCTTAATAGTGAAGATTAATATTCTTTAAAAGAGAAGATTTTTATATATAGCTTAATTTGGAAAAAATTTTTATTTCTAAATTTTATAATTATTAAAAAAAATGAAAAAATCTAACGAAAGTACTTTATCAGCATACAAGAATCACTTTGACATCTCCTTCGATGAATTCCAAAGAATACTCAATATTTCTCTCTCCAGAGGTGGAGACTTTGCAGAAATATTTCTCGAATACAGAATTTATGATTCCATTAACATGGAAGAGGATATCATAAAAGAGACAGCAGAAAATATCAGTCTCGGTTTGGGAATCAGGGTGATATCAGGGGAAAAAACTGGATATGGCTATACAAACGAACTTTCATTTGACAAAATCAAAAAAGTTGCAAAAACAGCTTCTTCCATCGCATCTGGAAATATACAAAGAAAGGCTCGCTATCCTGAACCATCTTATTTTCCGCACAATTATTATCCCATATCTATTGCCGCCCACACGGCGCCACTTGAGAAAAAAATATCAATAATAAAAAAAACTTATCTCGCAGCTAAAAAATATGATCAAGAAATTAAAAAAGTGAAGGTTTCTCTTACAGACCAAGCTCAGTATATTACAATAGTAAATTCTGAAGGATTATTCATTTCTGACTTTCGGCCTCTTATGAAAATTGTTTGTTTTTCTATAGCTGAAAAAGAAAAAAAAAGAGAATACGGATTTTCTGGTGCAGGAGGAAGGGTTGGAATTGAATATTTCCAAGAAAAAATAAATCCTGAGGATTTGGGTAAAGAATCGGCTCAAGAGGCTTTAGACTTGCTTACAGCTTATCCCTCTCCGGCAGGAGAAATGCCTGTAATTCTTGCCCCCGGACACAGCGGCGTCATGATTCATGAAGCTGTTGGACATCTTCTTGAAGCAGATTTCATAAGGAAAAGGACGTCAATTTTTTGGGATAAAATGAACAAAAAAGTTGGTAATAGTCAGATCAATATATATGATGATCCAAACATTCCTTATTTTAGAGGCTCTTACAATATAGATGATGAGGGTACTATCCCCAAAAAGACTCTTCTCATAGAAAAGGGAAAGGTTGTTGGATTTCTTCAGGATATTCTTTCTTCTAAAATTATGGAAATGCCTTTAACAGGCCATGGACGCAGGCAGGATTACAGCTGTCTTCCGATTCCGCGAATGAGCAACACGTACATTGATGAGGGTAATTACAGCCACGAAGAGATTATTAAATCTGTTAAAAAAGGTTTTTATGCTTGTAAATATCAAGGAGGTCAAGTTGAAGATTCTGGCAAATTCACTTTTTCTGTAAATTCTGGATTTCTTATAGAGGATGGAAAACTTACTGCTCCTGTCAAACAGGCTACTCTCATCGGTTCAAACATAGATATCCTAAACCAGATTGAGATGGTAGGTTCTGACCTAAAATTTAGCCTGCAAACCGGAACATGTGGAAAAGAAGGACAGTCTGTTCCTGTAACTGATGGATGCCCAACCATTAAAATAAAAAGAATGACCGTAGGAGGATCAAGGTGAAAACCAAAAAAAATTCACATTCTCTTACAGGATTAGCAGAAAATCTTATATCATTTGGAAGGAAACAAGGGGCAGACGAGATAGAAGTTTCAATTTTCGATTCTAGCGAATTTACAACAGATTTAAGGTTTGGAAAAATCGAAAATCTTGTCGAAGCTGGTTCTAAATACATATCTATTAAAGTCATAAAAGATAAGAAAACTTCTTTTACTACTTCTTCTGATTTAAAAAAAGATACTCTCGAATTCCTTGTAAAAAATGCGGTTAAGAGGACTACTATGTCTAACTTCGATGAATTTGCAGGGCTTCCTTCCATTCAAGAAAGCAAAATTAATATTCATTCTCTAAATCTTTTTGACCCAAAAATAGTTGGTATGGATAATGAAAAAAAGATTTTTTTAGCAAAAGAGACAGAAAGAATTGCTCTCAAGGATAAAAGAATTACAAATTCTCATGGTGCAAATTTTAATACGAGAGAAATTAAAACAATACTGATAAATTCAAACGGATTTTCTAATGAATATGACGAGACATTTTGCAATCTAAGCATAGGTCTTCAAGCCGGAGGAATTGATAACAAAGTTGAAGGCTACTGGTTCTCCTCAAAAAGACATCTTGAAGAGCTTGATTCCCCAGAAGAAGTGGCAAAAAAGGCAGTTGCAAGGACAGTTCGTCTTCTCAATCCAAAAAAAATAACTACTCAGAATACACCTGTAATCTTTGAGCCTATGATGACTTCATGGCTCTTGAGTTTTCTTTTCACCTGTATATCAGGCGAATCTATATATCAAAAAACCTCATTTCTTGTAGATAAACTTGGAGAAAAAATCGGCAACGAAAAAATCACAGTGTATGATGACGGTCTTTCCCCAAGGAAACTCGGAACTATTCCGTTTGACTCTGAAGGAGTCCCTTCCCAAAAAACTACTGTAATTGAAAAAGGAGTTCTAAAAAATTATCTCTGCAATACTTACACAGCAAGAAAACTTAAGCTCAAATCTACAGGAAATGCATCAGGAAACTCCATCGGGCCTACAAATTTTTACCTTCAAGCTGGATATCTAAAACCTGAAGAAATCATAAGCTCTATGAAGAAAGGATTAATTTTGGCAAGAACTATCGGACAAGGATTGAATCCCGTTACAGGAGATATATCAAGAGGAGCTTTCGGATTGTGGGTAGAAAATGGAGAAGTCGTTTATCCTGTATCAGAAATTACCATTTCTGGAAAATTAGGCACAGTTTTAAATGACATAGAAATTATCGGTAATGATCTTTCATACCAAAGTATCTATTCAGGTCCAACCATAAAGATTGGAGAACTGACAGTTGCGGGCAAATAGACCTAAAACCCATTTAAATGTTTAATATCCTCTAACTTCCTTTTAGGAACATGAAGCCGTCCTTCTTTATCTTTCCAATATTCCACAGAATCTTTCATTTGCTCTAAAACAGGTTTTTCAGCCGTATAGCCTAAAGCTAAAACCGAATCTATCCTGTATTTTTTTGGTATCTCCAGAATTACTCTTATTCTTTCTCTATCAACAGAAATTACCCAACAACTCCCAACATCTTCTTCCAATGCTGTTAGAATCATATTTTCAATGGCTGCTCCGGCATCCCATTCAAAACCTTTATCCCTTATCTTTCTGTTTATCAAAACAACAACATAAGCCTGAGGTTCATTTCCAGGTTTAGGATCACCTTTGGGAGCAATGTATGCCGCCCACTTCAGGCAAGAAAAAACCTGCTCCTTTACTTTATTATCATCTACTATAATAAATTCTAATGGCTGTTTATTTGCCGCAGATGGAGCTAATCTCGCAGCATTAACACATTTCTGTAGGATGTTTCTTGATACAGACTTAGCTTGAAACAGACGTATTGACCTTCTTTGAAGAATTAAGTCATATACATTCATTTTGACCGTTCCTTTCATTTTATGTTTTTTCAAGTTTTACTCACGACCCAAAGAGAAAAATCCATTTCAGACATCGCACCATTTGTTCGTGCTCTCATGTTTCCTCTAAAAAATCTTATTTTTTCTTAACTGGATACGGAGGAACCTTTGGTATCTCCTTCTCTTTCGTTTTTAATTCCTGAAGAATAACTTCTATAGCTTTATTCAATTGGTCATCTATACCAGCATATTCATTGGCTGGATCGTTATCTACACGAATATCTGGTTCTACTCCATTACCTTCTATAATCCACCTTGTTCCGTCTACATTATAAGGAGCAAATTCGGGCTTCATCAAATAGCCTCCATCAATTAAAGCTAATGTTCCTCGTATTCCAACAACACCTCCCCACGTTCGCTTTCCAATTATTTTACCTAATTTATATTTCTTGAAACGATAAGGGAAAATATCACCATCAGAAGCTGAAAATTCATCTATCAAACAGACTTTTGGCCCCATCAACATCTCTCCAGGATCAGGCCCAGCAATAGTGTTGCGTGCCACCTCAAACATTGCTATTTCTCTCCTTAATCGTTCTATGAGCATAGGGGAAACATTGCCTCCCCCATTTCCACGCACATCTATGATAAGAGCCTTTTTTCTCAATTGAGGATAGAAATGTTTAACAAATTCATTTAATCCACTCACACTCATGTCAGGAACATGAATATATCCGACTTTTCCATTTGTTGCCTTTTTAACTTTCTCTATATTTCCCTGCACCCAGTCATGATAATATAAAGCAAGTTCATCCTTAACAGGGATAACAATTACATCCCTGCTTCCTTTTTCTTCTGGTTTTGTATTGAATTTAAGAATTACCTGTTTCCCAACAGTATTCAGCAAAGCCTCATACATATTAGCCATTTTGTTTGTAGGCCTGCCGTTAATACACAGAAGATAATCACCTTCCTTCACGTTTATACCAATTTCTGTTAGAGGCGACCTTAAAAACTTGTTCCAATTTTGTCCCTTCAGAATCTTTTTGATTCGGTAATAATTAGTTTTTTTATCACGCTCAAATCGGGCCCCTATCATCCCTACATTTATTCTTTTTGGCTTAGCGATATCTCCCCCTCCTACATAAGTATGCCCAACGTTCAATTCTCCTATCATTTCGCCAATAACATAAGTCAAATCTGCTCTGTGCGCCACAGATTTAGCCAATGGTTTATAACGAAGTTTCATGGCCTCCCAGTCGACTCCATGCATGTTAGGAGCATAGAAGAAATATTTCATCTGGCGCCAGCACTCTTCAAAAATTTGACCCCACTCTTCTCTCAGCTTAACTTTAACTTCCATAGAGGATAAATTTAGCTTTTCCTTAATCTCTATAGGAGCTCTTGGAAGGTTAATTATTGCATAAGATTTATCCTTAGAAACAAGCATTTTCTTCTTATCATAAGAAATCTCATAGCCGTTGATATAGCCTAAATCTGTCTCTTTTTGCTCCTTCATATTGTACATTTTAAGAGAAGGCTTTTTGTCTCTGTCTCCCCTCTTCATGTAGTAAAGCATATCCCCTACAGAAGTAATCTGTCTGTAATTTGCAACCTCTATAGGCAGAGAGATTATCCGGTCTTTTAAGCCTTCAGGATCTACTTTAACTATTTTTTCTTGATATTTAGTTTCTTTCTCGTTTGCCTTCTTTTTTCCTTCTTTGCTCTCAGTGTCAGCACTCTTTTCTTCTTCCTTTTTTAAGGTAACCTCATCACTCTTTGGCTCAAAGGGGGATTTAACATCTTTTGATAAAGTTACAAGATAGATTTTTGCCATGGAAAGATATGCGTGATTCCATTCTGTTCTACTAAAAATAGGATTGAAGTCTCTATCAGATACAAAAAACAGAAATTTTCCATCTGAATGAAAAGAAGGTAGATAGGAAGAATACCAACCATCTGTCACTTCATAAGTCTTCTTTTCAGGCAAGCTGTATAGATATATCTTTGTCATGTATTCAGCCTCTGGCTTTGCATAGGCAATCCATTTGCTATCAGGTGACCAGCAGTATTGTGTGATTTCCCAGGCTTTTGCTCGAGCCACTTCTACGATTTCTTTCTTTTCAATATCCACATAATTAAGGCGAAGAAACTTATCTCCCCAAAGAATTTTTTTAGAGTCTGGAGACCAATATATCTGATATTTATATGTGTCTCCACCTGTTGTAATCTGACGAGCTTTTTTAGATCCATCTTGAGAAGTAATATAAATTTCATCTTCTCCGCTGATATCTGAAATATATGCAATCCATTTTCCATCGGGCGACCATTTTGAATTGCGTTCATGGATACCAGAAGTATCAGTTAAATTGCGAATATTTCCATGCTTAGCAGGAACTGTAAAAATATCTCCTCTTGCACCAAACAGGGCTCTCCTGCCATCGGGGGATATTTCATAATTTGTTATCCTCTCGGAGACTTTAATTATTTTGCTCCTGCTGGAAACCATATCATCTGAAATAGTTATTGGGATCTTCTTACAGGTTTCTTCCTCCAGGTCAAAACGGTATATATAACCTCCGTTTTCAAATACTATTGCCTCAGGTCCGAGTGAAGGAAACTTAATATCATATTCCTTAAAATCCGTCAGTTTTCTTGTTTCTTCACTATCAAGTGAATAAACATAAAGATTCATCTTTTTATTTTCGTCCCTGTCAGAAATAAAATAAATCTCATTTCCGTTCCACATAGGAATAATATCCTGAGCAGAATTATTGGTAATATTCTCTATCTCTTTTGTTTTGAAATCAAAAACCCAGATGTCATCTGCCATTCCTCCACGATAACGCTTCCACGTACGAAATTCACGAAAGATTCTGTTATAAGCAAGTTTCTTATCATCAGGAGAAAACGAACAAAATCCCCCCCTGGGTAACGGCAACTGCTCTGGAATCCCTCCATCCACAGAGACAAGGTATAATTGACCATTAAAATCATTCCATTCATGCATACGAGAGCGAAATAGAATATGCTTATTATCATGCTTCCAGGTCATCACAATGTTATTCGGGCCCATCCTATCTGAAATATCATCTCTGTCCAAACTTGCAGTAAAAGTTAATCTTTCAGGAATCCCGCCTTTCTTGGGAATTATATATACCTCACGATTTCCATCATATTCTCCTGTAAAAGCAATATGATTTCCATCTGGCGAAAAACGGGCAAATACCTCAAATCCTTCATGACTCGTGAGCTTTCTGGCAATTCCTCCCATTGAATCCACCGTATAAAGATCACCCGCATAGGTAAAAACCAACTGGTCTCCAAAAATAGCAGGAAACCTGAGAACACGAGCTTCTGCAGAAGCATTTGAATACCCTGAAAGTAAAACAAAAATCAGAAAAATTCCTACAAAAATATTTTTTTTCATCTTATATCCTCTCTTATTATTATTTGTTAACACCAAAAATATAACACATGAATATGATTGAAACAAGATATCAAATTTTATTTGATTTGCTTGAGGTATAATAAAAATGTTATCATAGTTGACTAAATATGTAAGAAAAGTGTAAAAAAAAGAGGATTGATTATAATATTTTCTAATAACATTATTTTCCGCATACAAAAGGGAGTATTACTAAAAATTTTCCATCATGATATTTTCTTCATCGAAAAGCATGACATATATCCAAAACTAATAATAAAAATAGGAAAAATTAAGCATTTTTAGTTTAATGAGAAAATAAAAGGAATTGTTGATGACAAACTCAAATCTCTATTCGTTTAATAGAAAAGTAGAGAAAAAAAACTCGGGTGAAAAACAAATAGAACAAATCAAAGAGATCCTCATGATGTTAGGCAAAACTATTTCTCAAATGAAGATTTTCTCTTTTTCCCATCCAGGCGCAAAAAAATTCTCAGATAATCTTTACGATAAATTAAAAAATTATCTGGATAAATACCTGAAATTAGAAATTGGTATCGAAGAAACTTTCTTCACTTTTCAAGGGGAAAACGTTTATTCAGATGAGAAATTGAATAGAAGTTTACCCTTTATTTTCTTTAAAGACGGAATGCAAATTTTATTTTTTTACAAAGAATTAAAAACAGAAGAATTATTAGAATTCTTAGAAATAATTAAAAAGAATTTCGAGCTTCCCCCTGAAAAGAGAGATATTGTCAGTGACTTATGGGAAAAAGATTTTGCAAATATCCGATACTATGCTCCAGACAATTTTTTAGAAACAATAATTAGGGTTGGAATAGAATCTGCAGATTATTCAATTGATCCTAAAAAGTTATCGACAGGAAAAATTAAACTCTCTCCCAAAGGTAAAAAAAAAATTGAAGATAGAAGCTCTATCATAAGTGTCTTAGAAAAAGGAAAAGAAATTGAAACTGAAACAAAGGTCGATTCGAAGCATAAAATTGATACTCAAACTACCTCTCTCAGTGACAAAGAGACTAAAAATCTTGAGTCCTTGATTGATTCTAACCGAAAAATATCTCCTGAAGATGAGCTGACCTCGCTGTTTATGGAAATACTTTATCTTGAAAAAAGAAGTTCTCAATTTACAGCAACCTTAGAAATACTTGAACAATGCTTACAGGATTTCATAAAAAAAGGAAATTTTTATAGAGCTTTCCAAATTGTAAACTCTGTTCAAGAACTCAAACAATCTTTCTCTGGTTCATCTAAGAAAAAAATACGTTTAATTAATGAGTTTCTCGAAGAAACAAGAAATAGAAAATCACTTTCTATGATTGAAGACCTATCTAAAAGACTCAATGCTTCAGATATAGATGATTTTCTTGCTTATCTTAAGGAACTTGGTCCCCAAATACTTCCATTATTATCAAGACTGTATGAAGAAGGCAAAGAAACATATTTCAATGAAAGAATTTTAAATTGTATAAAAGAAATCGGAAAGGAAAGCATCCCATCGCTCATGAATATTGTTCAAAATGAAAAGCCATCATTAACAAATGAAATCATTTCTTTAATAAGTAAATCTGGACACAAAAAAACATTACAATTCCTTGCAAGTTTTGCTGGCTACAGTAACAAACCTATAAAATGTGAAGCAATTAGAGCGCTTGGCAAATTTAAAAAAGATGAAACTGCCAATAAAATTTTGGCTACATTTCTTAAAGATAGTGATGAAGGAATACGGATATTAGCTTACCAGAATCTTCATTACTTCAGGGAAAGTTTTTTCCTTGACCAAATAATAACAATGGTGGGGCATAAATCTTTTATAAAGAAAAACGGCCTGGAAAAAAAGGCAATTCTGGATTTTTTATCAACAACAAGGGATGCCGATGCTTGTTCATCTATTAAAAATTTTATTAAAAACCCCGGCATTTTTCAAAGATCGAAAAAGTTCGAAACATGCTTTCTTGCAATTTCTGCTCTGCAAGATATGCAAACACAGGAAGCAATAAAAGCTCTAAAAGACAGCAGACGCATCCGAAACAAAAAAATAAGACATGCATGCCTATCTGCCATTGAAGAAATCGAATCAAAGAAGAATTTTAATAAGAAAGTTTTAAGTTAATACAATGACTAAAACCGAAGAAAAAGAAAAATCAAGAACTCAAATCAAAAAGAAAGAAATAATTTCAAACGAGGAATCAATAGATCTCATCTACCGATTTTATATGGCATTCAAGATATCAAAAATTTATGAGCCAAATAATACTGTATTTATAAGACAGTTGACAATACTTTTAAATTTAATTAAAAAAGCTATTCAAATCGATGAAGAAACAAGTTTAACTCTCTCTCAAACAACACTTTACCTTAATGGGAAGAAGATTAAATTTGGATATTCCAATTATTACATTTTTAAATTTATAAATAAAGAATTTCGAAAAAGAAAAATAGGAATTCTAAGCTTTAACAAACATCTTGATAAAGAAGAATTAAAAAATTTTATTTTTCTTCTCTCCAAAAAAGATTTAACAACGAAAGATGCTTATAAAAACTTTTTGAAAGACATGAAACAACAAGGAATTAAGCATATATCTGCAGAACCTCTTCTTTCTTTCCAAAAAATAGAGGCCAATAAAAAAGATGCTAAGAAGCTATTTTTTCTTGGTATAGCTCACCTTAAAGAGTTTTTAAAAAAGCAGAAAGAAGAAAGGACGATTTCTACGCACACAACGAGGCGGTTAATCCAATCGATATTCAATCATCTAGTCGATAATGAATCTTTCCTTCTCGGTTTAACCACTATAAAAAATTTTGATGGATATACCTTAAATCACTCTATGAATGTAACTGTTTTATCCCTTGCTTTAGGCAAAAGACTCGGCCTTAATAGGAATGAAATAGCAGATCTTGGAGTTAGCGCTTTTTTCCATGATTTTGGGAAATTGGAAATTCCTAAAAAAATACTTTTAAAAACAGGCAAATTGGATAAAAAAGAACGAATCATTATCGAGAAACATCCCTGTTTTGGCGCCGAAAAACTGATTCAAATGCAAGAATTTCATTATGTTCCATTCAGGGCTATAAACGTAGCCCTGGAACATCATATAGGTGAGAATCAAAGTGGATATCCAAAATACTTGAAAAAAAAATCAATCAACCTATTCAGTAAAATCGTAAAAATTGCTGATTTTTTTGATGCATTAACAACAAAAAGACCTTACCGAAAGAAAGAGTTCTCAAGAGAAGAGGCACTAAGATTCATGCAAAAAGAAGGCAGGAGAGAATTTGATCCATTGATTCTAAAAGTTTTTGTTAACATGATGGGAATTTATCCTATTGGTACACTCGTACTTCTTGACACTGGGGAAGTTGGGATTGTATTCGAAACAAATCCAGAAAGTCATTACATTTCAAGACCTAAAGTGAAACTCGTAACAGATAAAAATGGAAAAAAAATTAATGGTAAAATAGTGGATTTGACAGAAGTTTACTCTAAAACAAAAAAATATAAGAGATCTATAATAAAATCCCTCAATCCTGATAAATATAAAATCAAAGTTTCAGATTACTTTATTGCAGAAGCAGATGCTTCTTAAAATTTCAAAGTAAAAATCCTATTTTCTATAGATTTTCTGTTTTTAAGTATTTAATTCAGATATAAGGTCCTACAATGAAAAGTGCGGTCATAACGCCCAGATATAATTGACTTAGGTATACTTATTAATATAATAGATAAGTCTTATTTAAAAAGGTGACATTTTGGTTTTTTTAAGGAAAAAAAGAAAAAGTAGAGTCTGCGTCATAGGAATGGATGGTGTTCCTTACTCAATTCTTTTAGAGCTTGTTCGGAAAGGAATCATGCCTTCAGTGGGAAAACTCATCGATTCTGGCCACATTCACAAGATTAAAGCAAGCCTTCCTGAAATATCTGCCGTAAGCTGGACAAATTTCATGACAGGATCCAATCCCGGATGTCATGGGATATTCGGTTTTACAGATTTTAAAAAAAATTCTTATGAAATTCGGTTTCCGAATTTTCCTGATGTAAAGAAAGAAACTTTCTGGGATTACCTTGGGCGAGAGAATAAAAAAATCATTGTTATAAACCAGCCTTCCACGTATCCGGCTCGCAAAATCAATGGAGTACTTATTTCCGGATTCGTAGCAATTGACCTTGCAAAGGCAGTTTATCCTCTTTATCTTAAGGCCTCTCTCGAAAAAATGGACTATCAGATAGACATAGATACGTCTAAATCGAGAGAAAATCATGAATTCATGTGGAAAGAGCTTCAACACACTTTAGACGGACGATTAAGAGTTTTTAATTCTCTGTGGAAAGAAGATTGGGATTATTTCGAAATTGTAATAACAGGGACAGATAGATTACATCACTTTATATGGAATGCCTATGAAGATGAAACTCATCCTTACCATCAAAATTTCCTGGACTACTACCGAAATGTTGATCAGGTGATAAATAGCATCGTTACTTCTTACCATAAATTAACAGGTAATAATGAAGGTATTTATCTTCTTTCTGATCATGGCTTTACTTCAATTAAACAAGAAGTCTATCTGAATGTCTGGCTTGAAAAAGAAGGATATCTTTCCTTCCAGAACTCTATACCGAAAAATCTTGATGAAATTTCTCAAGAATCGCGGGCATTTGCCCTGGATCCTAACCGAATCTATCTCAACCTTAAAGATAAATTTCCAAGGGGATGTGTGGAAGGATCTGAAAAACAAATTTTAAAGGAAGAGATTAAAAACAAACTTGAAAAGCTTGAATATGAAGGAGAAAGAGTCATCAAAAAAGTTTTCGATACAGAAGATATTTACTCTGGACCTTATATCCCTATGGGGCCAGATCTGATTGTTCTGTCTGAATACGGCTTTGACATGAAAGGTTCTATAAAAAAGAAAGAAATATTTGGACGCTCTAATTTGCAAGGAATGCACACTTGGGATGATGCCTTTTTTCTTGCACCCAAAGATTGTGGTCAAAACCTTTCAATTTCAGACCTATCATCAATAATTATGAAGAATTTTAATGACTTTAATGAATAAGAAAAGTATTCTGGCACTATTATTTTTCTCATTTATCTTCCTGTTTGGTCTTGCATTACCCTTAAAAGCTTATGTTGGACCTGGAGCCGGTTTTGCTTTTCTTTCTTCATTTCTTGTACTTTTTATAACCTTCCTAATCGCTATTTTTTCCTTTATTTCTTGGCCTTTCCGCTTTATTCTCCGCCTGATAAAAGGCCAAAAAGCTTACAAAAACAGACTTATTGATCGCCTTATTATTATCGGTCTGGATGGGATGGAGCCCACCATTACAGAAAAGCTTCTATCCGAAGGAAAACTTCCTAACCTTTCAAAATTAAAGAAAGAAGGTTGTTATGCAAGACTTAAAACAAGCATTCCATCCATTTCACCAGTTGCATGGTCTTCTTTTATGACAGGATGTCATCCTGCTAAACACAACATCTTTGACTTTCTCAGCAGGAATCCAAAAACTTATCTTCCAGCTCTTTCCTCTGCCCATATTGAGAACCCAAAAAGAGTTTTTCCTATCGGAAAATATAACCTACCACTTTCAAAACCTATCATTAAAGGTCTACGAAAAAGCATCCCTTTCTGGAAGATCTTGGGTGATGCAGGAATATTCAGCACAATAATTAGAATTCCAGTAACTTTCCCCCCAGAGAAATTTCACGGACATCTCCTTTCAGGTATGTGTGCTCCAGATTTAAAGGGAAGTCAAGGAACATTTTCTTTCTACACATCTAATAAGGAGAGAATAAGAAAGCGTGAAGGCGGGATGAATATCCCTGTCTCCGTAAATAGTAATATAATCAAAACATACATATCTGGACCGGAAAATCCTATTCTCAAAAGAAAAGAAGAGATTCGTCTGCCATTAACAATAATCCTTGATAGGGAAAAAGAAGAAGCCCTTATTGAAGTCTGCAAACAAAAAATTAAGTTAAAAAAGCAAACTTTCTCTGACTGGATTAAGCTAACTTTCAAGGCGGGTTTAGGTGTGAAAATTAAAGCTATATGTCGTTTTTACATTCTTCAACTCCATCCTCATTTCGAAATGTATGTAACTCCATTGAATATAGATCCAGAAAAACCAGCTCTCCCGGTCTCTCAACCATTCATTTACTCAGTTTATTTGGCAAAGCTTCTTGGAAACTTCACAACACTCGGTGAATCCGACGACACCTGGGCTCTAAATGAAGGAGTCCTTAGTGAAAAAGCTTTTTTAGAATTATCCTATCATAATCACGAGGAATGGGAGAAGATGCTTTTTAATGCATTAGATAACACAAAAAAAGGTGTCGTAGCCAGCTGGTTTGAAACAACCGACAGTATTCAGCATATGTTCTTTCGCTATCTCGACAAAAATCACCCTTCTTTGAATAATGGTCAGGGAAAAATGAGCGTAAAAGTAATCGAGGATCTCTACAGAAAAATGGATAAATTAATCGAAAAAGTTATGGATAAATTGTATAATAATGATGTCTTAATTGTAATGTCTGACCATGGATTTAAATTATTTCGCCGCGGTTTTAATCTTAATTCTTGGCTTTACAAAAACAAATATTTATATCTTAAGAATGGGAAAAAAGAAAGTGATGAATGGTTCAAAGATGTGAATTGGTCAAAAACAAAGGCTTATGGGCTTGGCCTTGCAGGAATTTACATCAATCAAAAGGGAAGAGAATCTCAAGGGACAGTAAATTCTGGCAAAGAAACAACAGAGTTAAAAAATAATCTTATCCAAAAACTCAATGGTTTAAAAGATGATAAGACTGGAGATGTAGCTATCAATAAAATATTTGATCGTGACAAGATTCCTGCCGGACCTTATAAAGAGAATTGCCCGGATTTTATTGTTGGATATAATGAAGGATATAGAGTTTCCTGGGATTCTGTTGTAGGGAAAGTAAATTCTTCTATTTTCGAAGACAATACAAAATCATGGAGCGGTGATCATTGTATTGATCCACGGATTGTTCCTGGCATATTTTTCTGCAACAAAAAAATAAACAACAAGACTCCATCTATAATAGATATTGCACCAACAGCACTAAAATTATTCGGGTTAAATGTGCCTCCTCATATGGATGGTCATTCTTTGATTGATGGAAAAGGTTTTCAAACGAATAAAAAAATAAGGATGAATTCTAAAAAATGAACCAGATAAACAGAAGAGAATTTCTTAAATTGAGTCTGACAACAGGCTCTTTATTTGTTCTTGGAACACCCCAGGGCATGGTCAAAAGAGTCTTCGGAAAAACGGAAACTAACAAAAAAATCATAATTCTCGGTTTTGACGGAATTGATCCTCATCTTTTAAATGTCTGGATGGAGCAGGATAAGCTTCCTGCTTTTAAACAGTTAAGAAATCAAGGAGGGTTTTTACCTTTAAGAACGAGCATCCCTCCCCAGAGTCCTGTCGCATGGTCAAATTTTATTTCTGGAATGGATCCTGGAGGTCATGCTATCTTTGATTTCATCCACAGAGACCCTCAGAATTATATGGCCTTATTTTCTGCATCTGCAACTGAAGAAGCAAAAAAGACTCTTTCGATAGGAAATCTCGTACTTCCTCTTTCCGGTGGAAAAGTAAGAAATCTCAGAAAAGGAAAGGCTTTCTGGCAGATTCTTGAAGAATACGACATTCCTGCCACAGTTTTCAAAATTCCGTCTAATTATCCACCATCTCCAACTAAACAAAGAACAATCTCAGGAATGGGAACTCCTGATATTCTTGGAACTTATGGGATTTTTAATTATTACACAACAGAAACTGGTGAAATCAATGAAGACATTGGCGGAGGAAGAATTCACGAGGTGTACGTTATAGGAGACAGAGTGGAAGCAAAGCTACCCGGTCCAGTTAATTCATTCAATAAGGACAGGCCCGAATCATCTATTGACCTGAAAGTTTACATAGATCAAATAAATCCTGTTGCAAAAATAGTAATCCAGGATAATGAATTTATCCTCAACGAAGGAGAATGGAGCGACTGGAAAAGAGTTCATTTCAATATGATTCCAACACAAAGTGCGAGTGGTATCTGTATGTTTTATCTTAAACAGGTGCGGCCTGAATTCAAGCTTTACGTCACACCCATTAATATTGACCCAGGAAACGCTGCTTTACCCATTTCAACACCAAAGAGCTACTCGAAAGAACTGGAAAAGAAATTTGGGCCTTTTTATACACAGGGTCTTCCCGCTGATACTTCTGCTCTTGACAATTCTGTATTGGATGACGGGGAATTTCTCTATCAGGATGATTTAGTATTAAAAGAACGTCTGGAAATGTTTGATTATGAACTTTCAAGGTTTGATTCAGGACTTCTTTTTTATTATCTCTCGAGTACGGATCAGAGACAACATATGTTCTGGCGACTCATCGATAGAGAGCATCCTTCCTATGATCCAAAACTTGCAGCAAAATATGGAAATACAATCGAAAACATATATAAAGTAGCAGATAATATCCTGGATAAGGCAATGAAAAAAGCTGACAAGGATACCATCATCATGGTCATGTCTGATCATGGTTTTACTCCTTTTCGCTATTCTTTCAATCTTAACACCTGGCTTAAGGAAAACGGCTATCTATCTCTTATAAACGAATGGAGACAGGGAGAAGAAATTTTATTCATGAATACCGATTGGTCAAAAACAAAGGCTTACGCCTTAGGCCTGAATGGGCTTTATATAAACCAGAAAAGCAGAGAGTCCGAGGGCATTGTCTCTCCAGGTTCAGAAAAAGAAAATCTTGTATACGAAATTGCCCATAAGCTTGAAAATTTTAAAGATCCTAAAACAGGAGAAAACCCCCTAATAAAAGCCTTCGTTGCCAAAGATGTCTACCGAGGAGCTCATGTCGATGAAGCTCCAGACATTATCATGGGTTTCAATAAAGGATACCGCATCTCTTGGGGTTCTCCACTTGGAAGAATACCAAAGAAAATCATCGAAGATAATACCGAAAAATGGAGTGGAGATCATTGCATGGCGCCTGGAATCATTCCCGGAATCTTACTTCTTAACCGTAAAATTAAAGCTAAATCTCCTGCACTTTATGATTTAACTTCAACTATACTCAAGATTTTTAACATAAAGCAGCCCAAGGAAATGATAGGTAGATCAATATTATAGAAATAAGGAGATTAAAATGGGAAAAGCAAAAATTAAACTGGATAAAGATTTAATAAATAAAGTTAATAAGTATGCAAAACTATCCGGTTATTCTTCCACCGAAGAATTTATTACTCATTGCCTTGAAAAAGAAATCTCTGAGTTAGAAAGCGAAGATTCAGAAGAAGAAATCAAGAAAAAATTGAAAGGATTAGGTTATATCTCTTAGATCCTCAAACTTACTGATAAATTATTAGCCTTTAATGATTTGCTTTTTAGATTCTATCGAATATTCTTTTAGATAAATGTGGACATTCAATTTAATATTCGGCAAGATATTTGAATTTGTTTTCTTCTTGTTCTCCAGACTGAGCCCATGGATTGGAATGATTTTAATCTCATTCCTTACAGGACTTCTAATGCTTTTCATTTTCCGTTATACCTCCAATCAACAGGGAATAAAAACTGTTAAAAATAAAATAAAAGCCCATCTACTGGAATTACGGTTGTTTAAAGACGACATGAAAATTTCACTCAGAACACAGGGAAAAATATTTCGTTATAATTTAAAATATATTGGTTACTCTGTTAAGCCAATGCTTGTAATGATAATTCCTGTTATTCTAATTCTCATTCAACTAAATTTTTGGTTTGGGTATGAATCATTATTACCCGAAAAAAACGCTATTGTAAAAGTCACACTAAAAAAAGAATATAATCCAATGGAATTAAACATTAAAATTGTACCAGATAAGACCATATCTCTTGAAACACCACCCTTAGTAATTGAAGAAGATAAAGAAATCAACTGGCGAATCTCTCCAAA
>Ga0209121_10000187_pt1 | contig 64361 bp, 67 predicted proteins | sample Cruoilmetagenom3_FD_187292 | JGI IMG/M metagenome (GOLD analysis project Ga0209121, IMG submission 187292) | Oil polluted marine microbial communities from Coal Oil Point, Santa Barbara, California, USA - Sample 3 (SPAdes) (version 2) | ecosystem: Environmental > Aquatic > Marine > Oil seeps ...
CCAGCCATTGCGCCCATTCCAGATTGGTGATTTCGGTTTCAATCCCGACGGCGCGCAATTGTGCGGCGATGATTTCCCCCCCCCGGCGCGCATAGGCAGGCGGCGGCAGCATCAGGCGCAGGGTCAAGCCCTCCGGCGCGGCCTCGGCCAACAGGGCACGGGCCATGTCGGGATCATAGGCAGAGCCACCGGTCAGATCGACATAGTCCGGGTTGTGCGGCGCGAAATGCGTGCCGATCGGCGTGCCAAAGCCGAACATGGCGCCGTCAATGATTTCCTGTCGGTTGATCGCGTGGGCGATTGCCTTGCGGATGCGGATGTCTTTCAACGCCTCGGCCTGGTTGTTGGTGGACAGGATCGTTTCGCCTTCGGTCGAGCCAACGATGACGTTGAACCGCGGGTCGGCTTGAAACTGGCTCAGGGTTTCGGGGGCCGGAAAATTCGGGAAGGCGTCGACATCGCCCGCCATCAACGCCGCGAAGGCCGCGTTCGGGTCGGAAATGAACTTGAACGTCGCCTTGGACAGCGCCGGCGCGTCGCCCCAATAGGCCGCGTTGCGCGTGATGGTCACATGGTCGCCCTGCACCCATTCGTCAAAGGTGAACGGGCCAGTGCCAACCGGTGCCGTGGCCGCGTTCGCAGCGCTTTCGGGTGCCAGAATGACCGCGTCCCCCCAAGCCATGTTGAACGGGAAATTGCCGTTCGGGGCAGACAGTTTCACGGCCACGGTCGCTGCGTCCACCGCCGTCACGGTTTCGATCCCGGCGAACAACGCCTTTTGCGCGTTGGTCGATCCTTCGGCCCGCGCGCGGTCCAGCGAAAACACCACATCCTCGGCGTCCATGGCGGATCCGTCATGGAACATCACACCTGTGCGCAGGTGGAACGTATAGGTCAGACCATCCTCAGAGACATCCCAAGCGCTGGCCAGGCCGGGGTTCACCGCCCCATCGGGGCCAAACCGTGTCAGGCCTTCGAAGATGTTGGCATAGACCACCTCGTCAATCGCCGCGGCGGCGCCACCGGTCGGGTCCAGGTTTGGCGGCTCCAGAACCATGCCGATATTGATCGTGTCCTGGCCTGCCAGCGCAGTGCTGGTCATCAGCGCCAGTGCGGCGGCGGTAAGCTTCAGCTGTTTCATGTGATCTCCTTCGTCGATCCCGTCATGCGGGTGCCCCGCCATGAAACGCGCGATGCGCCGCCAAGGCAAGGGGGACCTTCTGACGCAACGTCCCTTTGATTTCTGCCGCAGCGCAGCATATACAGGGGGCGCGAACCGGAAACTGGGAGGATTTCATGAGCGCATCCGCACGGATCACGGCCCCGACGCCGTCCGATATTCGCGCCCGTAAAGGGGGCGATCCGCTGGTCAGCCTGACAGCATACACCACACCCATGGCCCAGATGATGGACGACCATGTTGACATCGTCCTGGTCGGCGACAGCGTTGGCATGGTGCTGCACGGCCTGCCCGACACGCTGGGCGTGACGATGGACATGATGTGCCTGCACGGGGCGGCGGTGAAACGCGGCCTGGCGCGCGCGATGATGGTCGTGGACATGCCGTTCGGCTCCTATGAAGAAAGCCCTGAACAGGCGTTTCGCAACGCCGCCCGCTTGATGCGGGAAACCGGCGCGGCGGCGGTCAAGCTGGAAGGCGGCGTGGCCATGGCCGACACGATCCGGTTCCTGACCGCACGTTCGATCCCTGTCATGGCCCATATCGGCCTGACGCCACAGGCGATCAACACGCTGGGCGGCTATAAGGTGCAAGGGCGTGGCGAAGACCGCGACCGCGTGTTGGACGACGCCAAGGCTGTGGAAAAGGCTGGCGCCTTCGCCGTTGTGCTGGAAAAAGTGCCCGCATCCCTGGCCGATGACATCACCGATCAGGTCGCCATTCCCACCATCGGAATTGGCGCATCCGCAGGCTGTGACGGCCAGATCCTGGTGGTCGACGACATGCTGGGCCTGTTCACCGCGTTCAAGCCGAAATTCGCCAAACGCTATGCCACGTTGGGCGCTGACGGGGGCGCGGCCATCGCCGCCTATGCCACCGAGGTGCGCGCGCGCAGCTTTCCCGCGCCCGAACATGTCTTCGCCGATGAGGTGCCCACAACATGAAACTGGTCCGCACCAAGGCCGATCTGCGCACCCTGCGGCGCAGCTGGATTTTCAAAGGCGAACGCGTTGCCGTCGTGCCCACCATGGGCGCGTTGCACGCGGGCCACCTGTCGCTGGTCGAAGCCGCCAGGAAAGGCGCCGACCGGGTTATCGTTACGATTTTCGTGAACCCGAAACAGTTCAACAACCCCGGTGATCTGGACCAATACCCGCGGACCGAAGACACGGACGCCGCAAAACTGGCCCCCTATGGCGTCGACGCGCTGTATGTGCCCACACCCGACCAGATTTACCCGGACGGCTTTGCCACCAACGTCAGCGTCTCGGGCGTGTCCGAGGTTTTGGAAGGCGCCCACCGCCCCGGCCATTTCGATGGCGTGGCGACGGTCGTGTCGAAACTGTTCCTGCAATCGCGCGCCGATGTGGCCTATTTCGGCGAAAAGGACTTCCAACAGTTGCAGGTGGTGCGCCGCCTGTCCCAGGACCTGGACATCGAAACCGAGGTTTTCGGCTGCCCCACCGTGCGCGAGCCGGACGGCTTGGCCATGTCATCGCGCAACGTGCATCTGGGCAGCGAGGCGCGCGCCGTGGCCCCCACCATGTACCGCGCCATGCTGGCGGCGGGCACGGCGATCCAGGGGGGAACGCCGGTTGACCACGCCCTGGAAGACGCCCGCGCCGCGATCCTGACGGCGGGCTTTGACCAGGTCGAATATATCGACCTGCGCACGTCCCAAGGGCTGAAACCCGCAGGTGATTTGTCCCAACCGGCACGCCTGTTGGCAGCGGCGATGCTGGACGGCGTACGACTGATCGACAACATCGCGGTGTGACCAGAACAGGGTCCGCCCGGCGGCTTCAGTGCAACACATGCCTCTCACCTCAGGCGCGTGCATTGCACGGAGGGGACAGGGATGGCTCAGGCGGCCCTCTCCTCTGACCCCCGCCGAAAATGCATCAGCCAGCGAACCGTGACACCGCGGTTCGGAAATTTTCACGCGCAAGTTATCCGGCTTGCTCTCTCCAAGTTGAAACCGCCCGCCTTGCACTTTAAGGACGTTAAACCCGCCCCGAGAATCCCATTAAGGACGTTAAACTTGGGCCGTTTTCGACGTTAACGTTATGAAACAAGCAGTTCCTGCAACACCAAGGCCATCACACCTGCGCTGTCCTGCATATCCTGCACACCGACCCATTCGTCGGGTTGGTGCGCCAGGTCTAGGATGCCCGGCCCGTAAGCGATGCAGTTCTTCAGCCGCCCGATCCGGTCAATGTGTTTCTGATCATACGTGCCGGGGCTGACCACGTATGAGGGCTGTTCGCCCAGCACCTTTTCGATCGCCGCCGCGGTCGAAGTCACAACCGGCGCGTTCTTGTCCGTCATCGTCGGGATGACCTCGTGCATGTCGCGGATCTCGTATTCGAACTCGGGGCGTTCCGCCTTGATCTTCTCCATCATGCGGTGAACTTCTGCCTTCACCTCGCCCAGATCTTCTTCGATCAGGAACCGGCGGTCGATTACGATACGGCAGCGGTCGGCAACGCAGGGCGCGGGGAACCCGGTAAAGCCCTGTTCCGGCTCGGCCTCGCCGCCGTGGATCGAATTCACGTTCAACGTCGACTGTTTCGCGCCCTCGGGCACCACCGGCATATCGGTGCGTTTCGTCGCGAGCAGCGGATACAGATGCGCCTCCATCTCGGCCAGAACCGCGCTCATGTGGCGAATGGCACTGTCACCCAGAAACGGCATGGAACCATGGGCAATCCGCCCCTTGGTTTCGATTTCCGCCCACCAGACACCGCGATGGCCCAGACAAATGCGATCTTTGTTCAGGGGTTCGGGGATGATCACATGCTGCACGCGGTCGGGGTCGAAATACCCCTGTTCCGCCAAATAGGCGACACCGCCATAGCCGCCGCTTTCTTCATCCGCCGTCGCCGAAATCTCGACCGCGCCCTTGTGGTCGGGGTACAGGTGCACGAAGGCCTCGGCGGCAATGATAGACGCGGCCAGCCCGCCCTTCATGTCACAGGCGCCACGGCCGTAAATCTTGCCGTCTTCCAGCTCACCACCAAACGGGTCTTTGGTCCAACCATGGCCGACCTCGACCACATCATGGTGCGAATTGAAATGAACGCAGTCGCCCGGCGCGCCGCCGTCGTGGCGCGCGACCATGTTCCAACGCGGGTATTTCACGCTGTCGCCAATCGCCCCCTCGGCGCGGATCATTTCGACCTTGAACCCGGATTTCGCCAGCCTTTCCGCCAGATAGGCGCATATCTCGCGATAATTATGCCCCGGCGGGTTCAGCGTGGGAATGCGGATCAGGTCCTGGGTCAGGGCGATCAGATCGTCCCGCCGGGCGGCGATTTCGGTAAGCATTTGGTCAGTCATGGCCACAGCCTAGGCTGGTTCACGCGCGGGCACAACGGGGCGAAACCGCTCAGAACAGAGTAATGCCGTTCTCTGTGACCATCCCGTCCAGCGGCTGATCGGTCGGCTCAATCGGCAACCCCTCCGCCTGCTGCGCCTCATAGGCATAGCCATAGGCCAAAGTCGGGCGCTTGGCACGCAGACCTTCCAGCGTACGGTCGTAAAACCCGCCACCATAGCCCAGACGATTGCCCGCCATATCGAAGGCCACCAACGGCACAATCACCACCTCAGGTTCTAGATATTCGCACGTGGCAGGGACGGCGGCGCCAAAGGCTCCTTCGACCATCTCGCACGCGGGCGTCCATTTGGCGAACGTCAACGGCTGACCAGCGGCTTGGATCACCGGGACCACAATGGGTCCCCAGGCCGACAGCGCCGCCATCGCCGGAAGCGGCGTGATTTCGGTGCGGATCGGCATATAGCCGGCAATCACCTTGCCCTTGTGAGGCATCAAAAGCTCCAGCAGATGTGCGACCCCGGCCTGGGCACGGGCCTGGGCGCGGGCCGGTGCATGGGCCGCTTTGCGCCGGGCGAAAGCGGCCTTGCGTGCTGCGGATTTCACATCCGTCACAGCAACATCACCGCAGCAAGCCCCAAGAAGGCAAAGAAGCCAACCACATCTGTCACCGTAGTCACAAAGGCCCCCGATGCCAGCGCCGGATCGATGTCCATCCGCTCGAGGGTGACGGGTACGATCACCCCCGCCAGTCCGGCAATGATCAGGTTGATGACCATGGCAACCCCGATGACCAGGCCCAACATCGGCGTGCCAAACCAGATCACGCCAACGATGCCCATGACCACGGCAAACACCACGCCATTGATCGCGCCCACCAGGACCTCGCGACGCACGACGCGCCACAGGTTGGCCGAGGTCAAATCCTTCGTGGCCAGCGCGCGTACAGCGACAGTCAGCGATTGTGTGCCCGCGTTGCCGCCCATCGAGGCAACGATCGGCATCAGCACCGCCAGCGCAACGAACTGCGCAATCACCGCATCGAACTGGGCGATCACCAGGGACGCCAGGATCGAGGTGACAAGGTTCACCGCCAGCCACGGGAACCGCCGTTTGGTCGTGTCGATCACCCGGTCCGACAGGCGGCTTTCCTCGCCAACACCGGCCAGACGCAGGATGTCTTCCTCGTGTTCTTCGTCCAGAATGGCCATGGCGTCATCAATGGTGATGACCCCGACCAGACGGTCGTGCCCGTCCACAACGGGGGCGGAAATCAGGTGGTACTGGTTGAAGGCATAGGCGACTTCGGCCTCGTCCTGAAGCGCCGGAATGATCCGAAAGCTGTCTTCGGCGATGTGCTGCAACGGCACCTCGCGCGGGCTGCCCATGATGCGCCCCAGCGTGACATAGCCGGTCGGGCGCATGCGGGGATCAACCAGGATCACGTGATAGAACTGTTCGGGCAGATCATCCTGACTGCGCAGGTAATCAATGGCTTGGCCAACATCCCAGTGTTCGGGCGCCACAACCAGTTCGCGTTGCATCAGACGGCCGGCGGATTCCTCGGGATAGGCCAGCGAACTTTCGACCGCGACCCGGTCACTGGCATCCAGCGCCTCCAGAACCGCCGCCGCCTGCGGTTGATCGAGGTCTTCGATCAGGTCGACGACATCGTCGGTTTCCAGCTCGCGAACCGCGTCGGCCAGAACCTCTGGTGCCAGGGCGCCCACGATGTCTTCGCGCAGGGCCTCGTCCAGTTCCGACAGGATCTCGCCGTCAAACGCGCGCCCATACAGGCGCACCAGTTGCGACCGGAACGGTTCATGCAGCTGTTCCAGAAGGTCGGCGATGTCGGCGGCGTGCAAAGGTTCCAGCGCGGCGGCCAGCGCCTCGGCATCGCCCGCGCGAACAGCCGACAGGATCGGGCGAATGGTCACCTGATCCAGCTCATAGTCACCCTCTTCGGGAACATCGTCGGTGTGGGTTTCATCCAGCATGGCCGCCCCCTGTTCGTCGCGCCGGACCATAGGACAGAGCGCACGGGAAAGAAACAGGGCAAAGGTGATTGCAACGGGCAATTTGGCCCCCTACCCTGACGGACGCCCCTATGAGAGTGACCGACATGCAGCTGATCCTTGGCCAGACCCTGAGCTTTACCGGCGACCCATTCCATGCGGACCCCGAAGAGGTCGTCCAACACCACAGCCATGGCGCGGTGGCGATCGACGGTGGCAGAATCACAGCGGTCGGCCCGGCAGACCGTCTGCGCCAGACCCACCCGCACGCCCAAGTGACGGATTATGGCGACGCGCTGATTTCACCCGGGTTCATCGACGCCCATGTGCATTACCCCCAGACGGCGATCATCGCCAGCTGGGGCAAGCGGCTGATCGACTGGCTGAACAGTTATACCTTTCCTGAAGAAATCCGGTTTCACGACCCGGCCCACGCGGCGCAGATCGCAAACACCTATTTCGACCTTGTGACGGCGAATGGCACCACAACGACGGTCAGCTATTGCACCATCCACCCGGCCAGCGTGGACGCCTATTTCACCGCCGCACAGGCGCGCGGAATGCGGGCACTGGGGGGCAAGACCTGCATGGATCGCAACGCGCCCGACGGGCTGCGCGACTCGGCACAGACGGCTTATGACGACAGCAAGGCCCTGTTGACCCAATGGCACGGCACCGACCGCCTGTCCTATGTCATCACGCCGCGTTTTGCGCCCACCTCGACGCCCGACCAACTGTCGGCCCTGGGCACGCTGTGGGGCGAACACCCCGACTGCCTGATGCAAACCCATATCTCGGAACAGGTCGAAGAAATCGACTGGGTCGCCAAGCTGTTCCCACAGGCGCGCGACTATCTGGATGTCTACGAGGGCTTCGGCTTGGCCGGGCCCGGTGCCCTGATGGGCCACGCGATCCACCTGACCGACCGCGAACGCGCCCGGCTCAAGGAAATGGATGCCAGCCTGATCCACTGCCCGACCTCGAACACCTTCATCGGCTCGGGCCTGTTTGACATGGGCGGGCTGATGGACGAAGGCCAGCGGATTGGCCTGGCGACCGACACCGGGGGTGGCTCGTCCTTTTCCATGCTGCGCACCATGGCAGCGGCCTATGAGGTGGCGCACCTGCGCGGCACCACCCTGCACCCGGCGCAACTGTGGTGGCTGGCCACGGCGGGATCTGCCCGCGCCCTGCGCATGGACGACCGCATCGGCACACTGGCGGCGGGAATGGAGGCGGACCTGGCCATCATCGACCTGGCCTCAACCCCCGCCATTGCCCAACGGGCAGCCCGTGCAGACAGCCTGTGGCAGGCCGTGTTCCCAACCATCATGATGGGCGATGACCGCGCAGTGATCGCCACCTGGGTGAACGGCAAGGCGCTCTGACCCCAAACGCCGCGCCCAGGGATTTTCGCAGAAAATCCACACCCGCCCCGCAGGTGCAAATTATGTCAAATAATTTGGCGTTGACGGTGGCCTCGCTGCGCTCGGCGCCCGCTCACCCCATCAGCCGTGCAGCCAGCCGGTTCTGATGCTCAACCACACGCGGCAGGTCCAGCGTGACCATCTGCCCATCGCGCACCACTTGGCGCCCTTCAACGAACAGGTCACGCACTCCGGTCGGTCCCGCCAGCAACAGCGCCGCCTTGTCCCACGACCCCGCAGCCGCAATGCCCGACACGTCCCAAACAGCGATATCGGCGCGCTTGCCCACGGCGATCTGGCCGCAATCATCACGCCCCAGCACCTCGGCCCCGCCCCGCGTTGCAATCCACAACGCCTCGCGCGATGACATCTGATCCGCACCGCGCGCCACCCGCTGCAACAGCATCGCCTGACGCGCCTCAGCCACCAGATTTCCAACATCGTTCGAGGCCGATCCATCGACCCCCAGCCCAACCTTGACGCCTGCGTCGCGCATCTGGCGCACCGGCGCAATGCCCGATCCCAGACGGCAATTCGAACACGGGCAATGCGCCACCCCGGTGCGCGAGCGCGCAAACAGGTCAATCTCCTGCCCGTCCAGTTTGACACAATGGGCATGCCACACATCATCACCGGTCCAGCCCAGGTCCTCGGCATACTGCCCCGGACGACACCCGAATTTTTCCAGCGAATAAGCGATATCTTCGTCATTTTCAGCCAGGTGCGTGTGCAACATCACCCCTTTGTCGCGCGCCAGGATGGCGGCATCCCGCATCAGCTCGCGACTGACGGAAAACGGCGAACAGGGCGCCACGCCGACGCGCACCATCGCCCCCTCGCGCGGATCGTGAAACGCATCTATGACCCGGATGCAATCATCCAGAATATCCGCCTCGCGTTCCACCAGACTGTCGGGCGGCAAACCCCCGTCGCTTTCGCCAATCGACATGCCCCCCCGCGTGGGATGAAACCGCAAACCGACCGCGCTTGCGGCCTCGATCGTGTCTTCCAGCCGCGCGCCATTGGGATACAGGTACAGATGATCCGAGGACATGCTACAACCGCTCAGCGCCAGTTCGGCCAAGCCCACCATGGCCGACACCCGCATCTCCTCGGGGCCAAATCGCGACCAAATCGGGTACAGCGCCTGCAACCAGCCAAACAACAGCGCATCCTGCCCTCCTGGCACCGCTCGCGTCAGGGTCTGGAACAAATGGTGATGCGTATTCACCAGACCCGGTGTGACGACACAGCCGGTCGCCATCACGACCTCGCCAGCCGTCTGCAACCCATGTCCGACAGCCGCAATCACGCCGTCACGGATCAGAACATCCGCCCCCGACAATTCGCGCTGTGCATCGTCCATCAGCAGAACCGAATCAGCATTTTTCAGAAGAATTTCCATACGTTGCCTCCTGGAACGCCCATTTCGGTGAGACAACGAAAGGCACGGCCAGAAAGGGCAAAGGACGCACGTGCTCTACGAGCAATACCTGCCTGATCGGCCCCTGCCAACACACACTTGTCAAAAAAATGCCGGTGCGAGACAAACCCCACAAGCCATTGCCATCCGAGCGACGTCTGCCGCGCCGCAGGCGCGGCCACGCCCAACCAAAGGCGACGCCGAAGGCGGCTCCGATGGGCGGGAGCGCTATGCTTTGGACAGAATCGCCAAAGCAGCCGCGTGGATCTCAGGGTTGGCTGCGGCCACGACTCGGCCGCCCATATGCACGGGGCCGCCGGTCCAATCCGTCACGATGCCGCCAGCGGCCTGAATCACCGCCATCGGCCCCTGGATGTCATAGGCGGCCAGCCCGGCCTCGACCACCAGGTCAATCTGTCCGGCAGCGACCAGCGCATAAGCGTAACAATCGAGACCATAGCGGGTCAGCTTAACCTGCCCGGCCAGGTCATGAAACGCCGCGCGCTCTTTGTCACTGCCGACCTCGGGAAAGGTGGTGAACAAAATGGCCTGATCCAACGGGCGCGGGCCACGTGTGGACAATTCCTGTCGCCCCGTCGGGCCATCGACCCATGCCGCCTCAAATCCCCCGAAAAACCGTTCGCCAATAAAGGGTTGGTCGACCAAGCCCATCAGCGGACCACTGTCGTTCATCACCGCAATCAGCACGCCCCAGGTGGGTGTGCCCGACAGGAACGCGCGGGTTCCGTCGATCGGGTCCAGCACCCAGGTCAGGCCGCTGCGCCCCTCGGTTGTGCCGTATTCTTCGCCCAGGATACCGTCCTCGGGACGCAATTCGGCCAGCACCGCGCGCATGGCACGTTCCGCCGCGCGATCCGCCTCGGTCACCGGATCAAATCCCGCCGCGTCCTTGTTGTCCGCCTCAAGCCCGACCGAACGGAAATAGGGCAGGATCGTCAAACGCGCCGCATCGGCCAGCGTGTGAGCGCAAGCCTCAAGTTCGGTTTTCAGAGTGTCGGTCAACATTATCCAGCCTCCGCTTGTGTCTGGACACAGGCGGTACAGGCGGGCCAGCCTCGGGTCAATGCGTCACGCGCCGGCTTAGGCCGCGTCGGACAGGACCCGGGCCAGCTCAAACAATTGACGGCGTTGGTTTTCCGGGATTGCATAATAGCTGCGCACCAGTTCCAGGGCTTCCTTGTCGGCCAGGATATCGCCGGGCAAGGTTTTGCCGCCTTCCATGGCCGTGTCCGCCTCGAGCCCTTCGAAGAAGAAGCTGATCGGCACCGACAGGGCCTCAGAAATATCCCAGAGCCGAGACGCGCTGACCCGGTTCATGCCCGTTTCATACTTCTGAATCTGCTGAAATTTGATTCCGACCTTTTCGGCCAATTGCTGTTGCGTCATCCCGACCATCCACCGGCGGTGGCGAATGCGTTTTCCGACATGGACATCGACAGGATGTTTCATCAGCAGGCTCCTCGTTACATCTGGTGTGCTATGATCAAAAAACACAGCGGGGCCCACAACCTCAACCTGTCTTTTTGGGCAGTTCGGGTGCAACTGTGATTATCTTGCAAATACAGAAAGTTATACCGAGTTTTGCAGAGTTGATGCTATCTTTTGGGCACTGTCCGCTTCGAATTGGGCACTCGTTATGCGTGTTTTGCATTTTTCTTCGCATTTTGCGAATCGCCTGACCGCATACAGACGGACCGCACATGAACCCTGGATAACCAGTCAGGTTCCCCCCTCGCACTGCCGCGTCAAACATCCTAAAAGACAGGCACGAAAAGACACTGGCAGGAGAAGGCCACATGAAAGCCTATCAGATTATCGACTTCGACTCACCCGCCAAACTGGTTGATGTGCCCGCGCCCACGCCCGGGGTGGGCGAGGTTTTGCTGGACGTGGCCGCCTGCGGGCTGAACTTTGCCGACCTCTTAATGCAAAAGGGTCAGTACCAGGAACGCCCCGACCTGCCCATCACCCTGGGGATGGAGCCCGCCGGCACCATTGCCGAACTTGGCGAAGGTGTAAACGGGTTTGATATCGGCACGCGCGTGGCCTGTTTCGCAAGCACGGGCGGCTTGGCCCAACAGGGCGTATTCCCCGCCGACCGCTGCGTGCCCTTGCCTGCCAACATGAGCTTTGCCCACGCCGCCGCCTTCCAGGTCGCCTATGGCACCAGCCATGTTGCGCTGGACCACAAGGCCCGCCTGCAACCCGGCGAAACCCTGTTGGTGCTGGGCGCGGCGGGGGGCGTCGGCCTGACCGCCGTGGAAATTGGCAAGCTGATGGGTGCCACGGTCATTGCCTGCGCCCGCGGCAAAGACAAGCTGGCGGTCTGCAAGGCCGCCGGGGCCGACCATCTGGTCGACAGCGAGGTTGATGACATCCGCGAGGTCGTGAAGGCCCTGGGCGGAGCCGACGTGGTCTATGACGCCGTCGGTGGTGATCAGTTCAATTCCGCCATGCGCGCCTGCAACCCCGAGGCCCGGATGATCGTCGTCGGTTTTGCCAGCGGTGAGGTGCCGCAGATCCCGGCCAACCACCTGCTGGTCAAGAATATCAGCGTCATGGGTTATTATTGGGGTGGCTATCTGACCTTCCGCCCCGACATCCTAACCGACAGCCTGCGCACCCTGCTGCACTGGTACGAGGACGGGCGCCTGCACCCGCATGTCAGCCACCGGATCCCGCTCGCGGATGCCGAGCAGGCCTATGACCTGCTGCGGTCGCGCAAATCGACCGGCAAGGTCGTGGTCACCATGTAAGGCCTATGCGGCCTGCGCATTCGCTGTGCGCATGTCGTGATAGCCCTGCCGGATCAGGGTTAACAGATCCTGTCCGGCTTCACTGTTCAACGTGTCCGCCGCATAGAGGTTGACCCGCTTCTGCGCCAAGGGCGGCAGGGCCCCGCCGTGGTCGATGATCTCCATATAGCGCGGCTCCATCCCTTCGATCAGGGCATGCACAGCCAGATCCGCGCTGACCGAGGCTTCGATCGTACGACTTGATTCGCTTTCCACCGCCATCTCCCAAGCGATCCCGGCTTCGTCCAAAGCGCCCTGCACGCCCTGGCGGAAAATGCATTTATGTTCGAACGCCAAGCGCAGGGGGCGCGCCTTCCAGGCCTGACCCTCTGGCGCCCCAACCCAGACCAGTGGCAGCTTGCACAGGGTTTCGCCGCCCCCCTCCAACGTGTCTTCGGTGGTCAGGATCGCGTCACATTCCCCCTTGCGAAACATGTCCCGCAGACGGCTGGTGAAAGATGACACCAGCTGGACCTTCATGCGCGGATATTCCGCGTGGAACCGTTTCAACACCTGCGGAATCGCCGGGTAAACGATGTCATGCGGGACGCCCAACACGATTTCGCCCTCGTAAACATGGTCGGTCAGGCGGCTGAACACCTCGTCATTCAGACGCAACATGCGTTTGGCATAGCCCAACAGCTGTTCGCCATCCGCCGTCAGCGACACCCCCCGCCCGGACCGGTCCAGCAATGTGCGCCCCAGGCTTTCCTCAAGCCGCTTCAACTGCATGGACACCGCTGACTGGGTCAGGTGCAGCAGACCCGCCGCCCGGGTCACGCCGCCAGATTCGGCCACAGCCGCAAAACTGCGCAGCGCGGTCATGTCGAGATTACGGGGCATATCACAACTCCTGATGCTTCACGTCAAAATCATTCATTTTTCTAATTGATCCGATTTCGGCATAAGGATCAAGATAATTGATGAGAGACGGACAAATGATCCGAATCGCGAAAGGAGAGACGAGATGACCGCAATTCACTGCACCAACATAGCCCCCACCAGGAAAACCCGCGCGCTGTCGCCGCTCACCTGGCTGGCCGACGCCATTGCCACACGCCGTCAGCGCCAGCATCTGCGCGATCTGGACCCCGCTGCGCTGGACGATATTGGCCTGACCTATGCCCAGGCGCGTCGCGAGGCGACCAAGCCGATCTGGGACGTACCCGCAAATTGGCGCTGCTGAACACTTTGTTCACCCGATAAAGCCTTGAAAATTACGCCGCCCTTGCCAATATACAGGCCAAGGGCGGTTTCCGATTGGGCCGCCGACGATATTTCTTTGTCAGGAGACAAATAATGGCTGAATACGAAACCATCCGTTCAGGCGTCGGCGCACGCGCCGAGGTCGATGCGGGGCTGCGCGCCCATATGAACAAGGTCTATGGCACTATGTCCATCGGCCTGTTGATCACCGCGCTGGCCAGCTGGGCCATTGCGGGCCTTGCCGTCACGAGCGATCCCGCCGGGGCAACCGTCATGTTCCGTGACGGTCAGTATCTGACCGGTCTGGGTCAGGCGCTGTATATGTCGCCGCTGAAATGGGTCGTCATGTTTGCGCCCCTGGGCATGGTTTTCGCCTTTGGCGCCATGATCAACCGCCTGTCCGCCGCTGGCGCACAGCTGTTCTTCTATGCATTCGCCGTTCTGATGGGCGTGTCGATCAGCTCGATCTTCCTGATCTATACCGGCTTTTCGATCGTTCAGACCTTCCTGATCACCTCGATCTCTTTCGCGGGCCTCAGCCTGTGGGGGTACACCACCAAGAAAGACATCTCGGCTTGGGGCAGCTTCCTGATCATGGGCGTCATTGGCCTGATCCTCGCCTCGGTCGTGAACATCTTCCTGGGCTCGCCGATGATCCACTTTGCGATCTCGCTGCTGGGGGTTTTGATCTTTGCTGGTCTGACCGCCTATGACACGCAGAAGATCAAGACGGACTATATCGCCCATGCCAACGCGATGGACAGCGAATGGCTGGCGAAATCCGCGATCATGGGGGCTTTGAACCTGTATCTGGACTTCATCAACCTGTTCATGTTCCTGCTGTCATTCTTGGGCAACCGCGAATAATCGGCGGACACATTGAACCACCAAGGGCCGGTCATCGCGACCGGCCCTTTTCATGTCCGGCTCAGCACACTCCGGACAGTTCCTTCCAGTTGGCTCAACCCAACATCCGGGTCCGACATGTCAACAAACGGCAGGCCGTGACCCTCACAGGCTTTCAACGTCCTATGGCTGTCCTTTTGCTGCTGCTCCAGAAATACCAACTGGTCCTCTGAGGACATGGCACGATACCAAGCGCCGTCCGTTTTATCGGCCAGGAACGCCTGTTGGCGGGATGGCGTGGTGCTGACACAGCCTCAAAATATCGGACAGAACCCACCCGCTGCACGCATCTTGGCGGCCCGTTCGGGAAAGACCCACCACCCTTCGACCAGACACCGCGCTTGTGCCACCAAAAGGTGACACAGCATCTGATCACAGGCAATACGGGCCGCCTTGTGAAGGTCTGCGCCCTGAACACCGCTCCCGTCCCGCAATCGTTTGGCATAGGTGTCCAGATGCAAAACGGGCACGTCCAGCTTTTGACCCAACCACCGCGCGCCAAAAGTCTTGCCCACCCGGCTTGCGCCGCCAATAAAAACAACTGTCATGTCCCACTCCGCTGAACGGGAAATAGCCATCATTTCGCAACGTAAAGCAAGCGCGCGCCGCGGCGGTGCTGCAAAACTGGACTGATCATAGCAAAGGCGCGCCCCATGACACGCGATAATGCCGCCAAGCTTCTGTTGGCACCGATTCTGATCGCCCAGGCCCTGCGGGTCCGCAAGAGTGCCCAGATCTTGCCTGAGCCCCCCGGCGCCCGTCAGGGCATGTCCGGCCAAGGCGCGCCCCTGCGCCTGCTGATCGTCGGTGACAGCTCAGGTGCAGGTGTGGGGGCGGATCACCAGTCCGAAGCCCTCAGCGGCCGCCTGGTCGACGCCCTGGCACGCGACCATCACGTCACCTGGCGACTGGAGGCCAAAACCGGCGCGACCACGGCCACGACGCTGGACACCATCGCGACGGTGCCGCGTGCGGCCTATGACGTGGCGGTGGTGGCGCTGGGGGTGAATGATGTGACCTCGATGGTGACGGGGCGGCGTCTGCTTGCGCAACGCGACCGGCTCTATCGTATCCTGCGCAAAGATTTTGGTGCCCGGCGCATCATCGTCTCAGGCGTGCCGCCGTTGAAGCATTTTCCGCTGCTGCCCCAGCCCCTGCGCTGGGTGCTGGGACGCACGGCAGACCGATTCGACGCGGCCCTAGCGGCGCAGGGCGGGATCGAATACCTGCGCTTTGATATCCCGTTTGATGCGGACATGATGGCCCGCGACGGGTTCCACCCCGGCGCGGCGGCCTATCGCATCTGGGGCCAGACTCTTGCGGATCACATCACCCAGACATGAAAAAAGCCGCACCAACTGGCACGGCCTTGCTCATCGCAAGTCAGGCGATCAAGTTTACTTGATCTTGCCTTCCTTGTACTCGACGTGCTTGCGCACAACCGGGTCATATTTCTTCACGACCATTTTTTCGGTCATGGTGCGTGCGTTTTTCTTGGTCACGTAAAAGTGGCCCGTATCCGCGGTCGAGTTCAGGCGGATTTTGATAGTGGTCGGCTTCGCCATGGTGTCAGCTCCTCATCGGGGGCTTGGGGCCGCCCGGGTATATCCTTGAAGCCAGCCTTTTAGCGGTCTGGTGTGCCGAGTCAACAGCCAATCGGGCGGAATATGTCCCGCAAGCCTCTGGATCAGCATATGACGCTAAAGAATTGGCAAATCAATGCAGGATATCACTCTGGGCTGATCGGGCGCGTGGTTCAGATGCATGGGCGGTACTATGTCGGCAGCGGCACGGTCGGACCCGAATTCGAGGCCGACAGAGGGCGGGCTGGACCTCGATGCAGGTGGCCATGACGCATTGTGATCGCATGGGGTTTCACGCAGTCCGGCCTTGAGCCTTCGCCGGTCTAGACGCCTCACATGCGCGGTAGGAACACCACGGATTTTCGCAGAAAATCCACCCCCGCCCCGCAGGTGCACATCATTTTAAATGATGTGGCTTGGGGTGATATGCGCGGACGGCCTGTAAGCCGGATTTTGTCCAGGTGTTGCCACCCTGGATGACCATTCCTCTAGGCGTACCGTTACCGATACGCTCAAGCTGCCAACCCGGACCTCTGGGCCAAAGCCACCCTGGGGTCACGCCCCACGAGGTCCCTATTTGGCATTGCTCCCGGTGGGGCTTGCCGTGCCGCCCCCGTTACCGGGCGCGCGGTGGGCTCTTACCCCACCGTTTCACCATCGCCCGGATGAACCGGGCAGTCTCTTCTCTGTGGCGCTTTCCCTGGGGTTGCCCCCGCCGGGCGTTACCCGGCACCGTTGCCTTGTGGAGTCCGGACTTTCCTCGCGTCACGAAGGGGCACGCCCCAACAGTCACCCGCGGTCATCCAGCCATCCGCGCAATCGCTGACTTAAAGCGTTTCCAGATCAAATGGAACCTCCGTTTGGCCTGGAAACGCGCACGACCTCTAAAGCGCTTCAGGCGCTGTGGGATGCGCAGTCAACGCCGAAGCGGTGCGCAAGGTCAAGGATTGCGCCCATGTCCTGGGCATCCAAGGGCCCGTGCGCATGCGGGCGGAACCGCTGACGAAAGGCGTCCAACACGGGGGCGGCCCCGAAATCGGCCCCATAGCCAAATTTCACGGCCGCTTGCAGGAATGCGGCCTGATCCGGGGCGGCCATGCCCCCCTCGGGCCAGATCGCCAGCCCATGACGCGCCAGGCGGCGCCAGTCAAACCGCCGTCCGGGATCGGATTTGCGCGTCGGAGCCATGTCGCTGTGGCCAATCACGCCCTCGGGACCAATGGCCCAGCGCTGCATGATCCCACGCAGCAAATCCTCCAGCGCATCCATCTGAAGCGCCGAAAAGGGGGTCGCACCGCTATTGTCCAGTTCAATCCCGATCGAGCGGGAATTCACATCCCCCTGCCCGGCCCATTCGCCAGCGCCCGCATGCCAGGCCCGGGCGGCTTCATCGACCATCTGGAACACCTCACCTTCGCGCGAAATCAGGTAATGCGCCGACACCTCGTGTTCAGGCGCGCACAGGCGTTCCAGCGCGGACGGCGTGTCGGCCATGGCCGTGAAATGCAAAACAATCAGCTTGGGCGTCAGCCCATCGCGCCGGTCGCCGCAATTGGGCGAAGGGTGCGCGATGACCTGCACTTATTCGGTCGCGCCATCCGTTGCGCCGTCCGACACCGGCAACACAGCCGGAGCCACAGCCGCCGCCGTGCGGGCCTGACGGAACGGGGTCGGATCCCAATAGCAGGCAAAGCCGTCGCCATCCGGGTCCAGCCCCTTGGTGTCCCGTTTCGGGCCGCCACGCGACAGGAAATCCTGCTGGGCCTGATCCGCCGAGGTGTATTTGCCACAGTTGCGCATGAACCGGCTGTCCGAAGCGATCCCACCACGACGATACAACCCATCGCCCACCTGGTTCGAGGTCGACAGCGCATAGCTGATGATCGACGGGCCCGAACGCTCACCACTGCGCGAGGGCAGGTCTTCGGGTTCGATCTGGACATATTGCGCCCGTTGCGCCGCAATCCGCGCCGCGTCGCTTTCGATGCTTTCGCGTCCGGCAACCGCGCCGAAGTCCTGTTCGTCCGAGATGCCGACAGGGCGCGCAGCAGGGGCTGCTTGCGGCGCCTCGGCCGCGTCCAGACTTTCCGAGCTAACCGCGTCAGGGGCCGGAAGGGTCGCCTGAGTATTGCCGCTCAGCTCAGCGTCACGCTGGGCTTGATAGCCGTCATAGTTGTCAAATCCCACACCTGCGGCCGAATCCGGCACCTGCGGCGCGCACGCTGCCATGGCAAAAAGACTGACTGTGATCAGAAGCACCCGCATACTCGGCCCTCATCCTTGTAAACTACCCCGTTGCGGGGAATTACCACCATTTGGTCGGTTTAGCCACAAAGCCCAGCCGATCTTCCAGAACATGGGCGAAATTCAGCAGATCGCCTTCCTCCCAGGGACGGCCGATCAACTGCAAACCCAGCGGCAGACCCTGCGCGTCCAGACCTGCGGGCACCGAAATGCCCGGCAGACCCGCCAGGTTCACCGTCACGGTGAACACGTCGTTCAAATACATCTGAACCGGATCTGCATCCGTCATTTCGCCCAGCCCAAAGGCCGAGGACGGCGTGGCGGGCGTCAGGATCGCATCAATGCCATCGGCAAACACGGTTTCGAAATCGCGTTTGATCAGGTTCCGCACACGGCGCGCACGGTTGTAATAGGCGTCATAAAAGCCCGCTGACAACACATAGGTGCCGATCATCACGCGACGCTGTACTTCGTCGCCGAACCCTTCGGCGCGGGTCTTTTCGTACATGTCGTTGATGCCATCACCGGCGGCCAGCGTGGCGCGGTGGCCATAGCGCACACCGTCATAGCGCGCCAGGTTGCTTGAGGCTTCGGCAGGCGCAATCACGTAATAGGCCGGCAGGGCGTATTTCGTATGCGGCAGGGAAATGTCACGGATTTCCGCGCCCGCGTCTTTCAGCATCGCGGTGCCATCGGCCCACAGCTTTTCGATCTCATCAGGCATGCCATCCATGTGGTATTCTTTCGGAATACCAATGGTTTTGCCTTTGATGTCACCTGTCAGCATGGCCTCAAAATTCGGCACGGCCAGATCAATCGAGGTCGAATCCTTGGCGTCGTGGCCACACATGGCCTCCAACATGATCGCCGCATCGCGCACGGATTTGGTCATCGGCCCGGCCTGATCCAGGCTCGAGGCAAACGCGACCACGCCCCAGCGCGAACAGCGACCATAGGTCGGCTTGATGCCCGTGATGCCCGTGAACGCCGCCGGCTGGCGGATTGATCCGCCGGTATCGGTGCCAGTTGCAGCCAGGCACAGATCGGCGGCCACGGCCGAGGCCGACCCGCCCGAGCTGCCGCCCGGTGTCAGGTTCCGATCATCGATCTTCCAGGGGTTCACCACATCGCCATAGGTCGAGGTTTCGTTCGACGACCCCATGGCGAATTCGTCCATGTTGAGTTTCCCCAACATGACCGCACCCGCGTCCCACAGGTTCTGCGACACGGTTGATTCGTACTCTGGCTTGAACCCATCCAGGATCGCGCTGCCCGCCTGGCTGGCCACGCCTTTGGTGCAAAACAGGTCCTTGATGCCCAGCGGAATGCCGCACATGTCCGGCGCGTCACCGGCCTGAATGCGCGCATCTGCCGCCTTGGCCATATCCAATGCGATTTCTGGTGTCTTGTGCACAAACGCGTTCAACACGCCCGCACCGTCGATTTCGCTCAGACAGGCTTGGGTCAGCTCCACGCTGGTCACGTCGCCCTTGCGCAGCCTGTCACGGGCCGCAGCGATGCTCAGTTTGTTCAGATCAGCCATTATTCCACCACCTTGGGAACCGCAAAGAACCCCTCGCGCGCATCGGGCGCATTTTTCAGGATCTTCTCCTGTTGGTTGCCATCCGTGACCTCATCGGCACGGCGTTTCAGCCGCATCGGCGTGACCGAGGTCATGGGTTCAACCCCCTCGACGTCCACTTCGTTCAGCTGTTCGATAAAGCCGAGGATATCGTTGAATTCCTGAGCCAGGGCGGGAAGACGATCTTCTTCCACCCGGATACGGGCCAAATGGGCCACTTTGCGTGCGGTTTCGATGTCAATCGACATGGGGCGCTCCGAGATGAGTTTCGCCACGTCGTTTAGCGCCCACAGGGGCGACCCGCAAGCATAAGGCCACCCATCGCGCGTGACAGGGCGTGATTTTCTGCTAAGCTGGGCGAAACGACACAGGGTATGGCACGAGGAATGGCATCATGAAAATCACTTGGCTGGGGCATGCGAGCTTTCGGATCGACATTGGCGATCAGGTGCTGTTGCTGGACCCCTGGTTCACCGGCAACCCGATGATCGCCCCTGATCAAAGGGGCGCGGCCATCGCTGGGGCCACCCATGTGCTGATCACCCATGGCCACAGCGACCACGCCACCGACGCGCCCGACATCTGTCGCGACATGGGTATCCCGGCGGTCGGGATCTATGACCTGATGCAATGGTGGGAGGGCAAGCATGGCATCGCCACGCTGGGCTTTAACAAAGGCGGCACAGTCCAGCTGGGCAATGTCAGCGTAACCATGGTGAACGCAGTGCATTCCTCATCGACACAGGGTGACAATGGTCCCATCTACACAGGGGGCGAGGCCGGGTTCATGATCACGGGCGAAGGCCACACGATCTATGCCACCGGGGATACCGATATCATGGCGGACATGGAGTGGATGGGCGACATCCATAGGCCCGACATCGGCATCCTGTGCGCGGGCGGCCATTTCACCATGGATATGAAACGTGCGGCCTATGCGGCGAAACGGTATTTTGATTTCAAAACCGTGATCCCCTGCCATTACCGCACCTTCCCGCTGCTTGAACAATCGGCGCAGGTGTTGGTTGATGGCCTGCCCGGTGTGGATGTGATCGAACCCGAAGTGATGCAGGCGATTGTGATCTAGCGTGGCGGGCTTTCAAGTCGTTCATGCGGACAAGCTGATCGGCACCACAGGATTGGAACATGGCGATGCCCCATGGGCTGCGCGCATGGTGAGTTTCCCCCGGCGATGGGTTTCCCGACTTCCGACACTCGGTTGCGGCAGAGCCTGACAAAGGCCCCATGGTCAAGCGTTGGATCGGCCTGGATGCACAGCTTGCGGATGGCACGCCAATTGGCTGTGTGGATGTGGTTCTGTTCGAATATGATTTTGGTGAGCAGGGTTTCGAATACGAGGTCGATGTTCAGGGCATCTTCAACCCGCGCTATGCCGTGCTGTTTCCCCAGCATATAAAGGCCTACGAGGAGTCGCTTCGCGCGCGCCGGACCTAACGAACCGACTTGCTGTGCCTTTTCCTCCGTCAAGGCACGGCTGGGCACCCAGGCATAACCTTCACCATCCAGAATCACACATTCACGCAGCCCATGCGGCTTGTTTTCCGGCACTTGCAGGATCGTCGTGCCAAACGCCGCGGCCCGCGCGGTGGCCCTGTCCGGGTCAGTGTCATACAAGCGCAGCTCGATCCTAGCCCCACGCGCGCCCGCTTCGGGCAACAGCGCCGGCAACGGGTGGCCGTGATAGGTGTGATCGGCATGGATTTGAAACTCCTGCCCGCCATAGGTCATGATCGCCAAATCCGGCGTGACCCGGTGGGCATTCATGTCAACGACCTGGGTCAGAAAGCCCACCAGCGCCTACACATTTCGGGTCAGGATGTTCACCCCCCCGTCAGAGAACGGCCGAAATCCGGGGCCAAAACGGTTTCGAAATCCATGATCTACCTCTTTTGCGCAAAGAACTCCTTCAACAGCGCCTCTGCTTCATCGGCATGAAATCCGTCATAAACTTCAGGCACATGGTGACATTGTGAATGGGTAAAGATACGCGGGCCTTGCGCCACGCCCCCTGATTTCGGATCGGCCGCGCCATAATACAGCCGCCGGATACGCGCCGCTGAAATCGCGGTGGCGCACATTGGGCAGGGCTCCAACGTGACATACAGGTCATGACCCGGCAGGCGTTCGCTGCCCGCAGCGGCGCAGGCCGCGCGGATCACCAGAACCTCGGCGTGGGCCGTTGGGTCGTTCAGCTCTCGCGTCCGGTTGCCTGCGCGCGCGACAACTTCACCAGATGGGGCGACCAGAACCGCACCGACGGGCACCTCGCCCCGCTGCGCAGCTTTGCGTGCTTCGTCCAGGGCGGCGTCCATATGGCTGGTAAAGGGGCTCATGGCCCATTCCTGCCCTGCCCGCCCCGGTTTGCCAAGGCTTTCCCTTTGCGCGGGCGCGGGGTATGCGGGGGCATGACACAGGAAAACCCCAAGACACCCGAAGGTGATCGCATCGCCAAGGTTCTGGCCCGCGCTGGCGTGGCCAGCCGCCGTGAAGCCGAACGCATGATCCAGGCGGGCCGCGTGTCCGTGAACGGTTCCGTGATCGACAGTCCGGCGCTGAATGTCACCGCCAAGGACCAGATCATGGTGGACGAAGAACCGCTGGCCGAGGCCGAACCGCCGCGCCTGTGGCTGTATCACAAGCCCTCGGGCCTGGTGACCACGGCCAAGGACGAAAAGGGCCGCAAGACGGTGTTTGATTCTCTGCCCGAAGACCTGCCGCGCGTGATGTCTGTTGGCCGTCTGGATCTGAACTCCGAAGGTCTGCTGCTGCTGACCAATGACGGCGAGATCAAGCGCAAGCTGGAACTGCCGTCGACCGGATGGGTGCGCAAATACCGCGTGCGCGTCAAAGGCGAGCCCTCCGAAGACATGCTGAAACCCCTGCGCAAAGGCATCACCGTCGAAGGCGAACGGTTCCAGCCAATGACGATTTCGCTGGACCGGCAACAGGGGTCGAACGCCTGGATGACCCTGTCCCTGCGCGAAGGCAAAAACCGCGAAATCCGCCGCGCAATGGAGGCCATCGGCCTGACCGTGAACCGCCTGTTGCGCGTCAGCTATGGCCCTTTCCGGTTGGGTGAACTCAAGGCGGGCGAGGTCGAAGAGATCAAAGCCCGCGTCATGCGCGACCAGTTGGGCATGGAACACGAAGCGGCCCCGGCGCAGAAACGTGCCGCGCCGCAACGGACCCGCCCAGGATCGGCGGGCAAACCTGATGGTAAGCCGGGTGGAAAACCGACAGGCAAGCCGGTGGGCAAGGCCGGGGGAAAACCGGCACGCAAATTTGCGGGTAAAACCGGAGGCAAAGATAACAGCAGGTTCGCGGGCATGGCAGGCGAGAAACCCGTTGAAAGGGGCGCCGGAAAACCCGCTGGCAGGCATGGTGGCAAACCCGCTGGAAAACCAATGGGGAAACCCGGTGCGCGTCCCATGGGCAAGCCATCAGGCAAGCCGGGTGGCCGCCCAACCGGCAAACGCTCCCCACGCGGATAGCGAACGCTCGCCCTGCGGCCATCGCGGCCTCGCATGGGGGGGTCTTCCGCCCCCATTGGCGGCTGGTTGGCGGCTGGGCCGCGCTTTTTCGCTTGCGAAAAAGCGCCACGCCCAACGCGAGACAAGCCTCTTTGAGGCGCGGGTGAGCGGCGGGAGCCCGCCTTTTGCGGATGACACCCTTAGAACAGCGAACCCTGGTCCGGTGTTTCCGGTTTCGGTTTTTGCGTCTTCGCCGGCTTCGCCTTTGCTGGGGCGCCTTCCCCCATGCTCAGCCGTCCATCGCTGAACTCAATCTCCAACGCCCCTGCCTTGGCCGCCGCTTTCTTCGTCGTCACAACCCCATCCGCACCGCGCACCACCGCATAACCGCGCTTTAACGTCTCGGTATAGCCCAAGGTCTGGCGCATCCTGTTCAACGCATTCAGGCGATCACGATGCTTGCCCGTGTTGGTCGCAAAAGCACGATCCAGACGTGCGCCCAGATCGGCCAGACCATCGTGCCGCTTCCCGTTCGCTTCAACCAAACGCGCGGCATCCAGACGCGGTGTCAGCCGATCCAGCTCGCGCCGCTTTTCGCCCGCAGCCCGGCCCAGCGCCGGACCCAACCGCGCCCCGGTGGTCAACAGCCGATCCCGCATCGGTTCCAGCCGCGCCGTCAACACACGAGGGCGCAGGCCGGCGGAAATTTCGCTCAGCTTCACACGTCGTGTCTGGGTCATGGCGCGCAAGGCCGTGGGCAGGCGCAAAGACGCCTGATCCAGCCGTTGGCGCGGACCATCCAACAAAGTGTCCGCCCGCGGCAAAGCCCGCGCCACATCGCGCAGACGTTGGCCGCGCATCATCACCGCCTGGCTGACGCTCCGCGACAGGCGGGCGCCCTGTTCGTCGGTCCAGGCCATCAGCTCCAGACGCACAGGCACCGCATGTTCCGCCGCCGCCGTCGGGGTTGGCGCGCGCAAATCCGACACGAAATCAATCAGCGTCGTATCCGTTTCGTGCCCCACCGCCGAAATCAACGGGATGTCGGACGCCGCCGTGGCCCGGGCAACGATTTCCTCGTTAAAGCCCCACAGGTCTTCGATCGAACCACCCCCGCGCGCGACGATCAACAGGTCCGGCCGGGGCATCGACCCACCGGGCGTCAGCGCGTTAAAGCCTTCAATCGCACGGGCAACTTCGGGCGCACAGGCCGCGCCCTGTACGGCCACTGGCCAGATCAAAACCTTGCGCGGAAACCTGTCGCGCAACCGGTGCAGGATATCGCGAATGACCGCCCCTGAGGGCGAGGTGATGACACCGATCACGTCCGGCAAATACGGCAGACGGCGCTTGCGCTCGTCAGAAAACAGCCCTTCGGCTGCCAGCATCTTCTTGCGTTTCTCCAGCATCGCCATCAACGCGCCTTCGCCCGCGACTTCGACCTCTTCGACGTTCAGATTGTATTTCGACTGCGCCCCAAAGGCGGTCAACTTGCCGGTGACGATGACCTCCAGCCCTTCTTCGGGCTGCACCGAAAGACGCGCCGCCTGCCCCTTCCAGGTCGTGCAGGACAGCACGTTCTTGTCGTCCTTGATGTCGTAATACAGGTGGCCCGACCGCGCCTTGAACACACGCCCCACTTCGCCGCGCACCCGCACCCGGCCAAACGCGCCTTCGATGGTTTTCTTAACCGCGCCCGAAATTTCCGAGACGCTGAATTCGGGGGCATTGTCGCCGGGGGGGCTGTCTTCGAGAAGGTCTGACATAAGGGCCTGCTTGCTGCTTTCCGCCTATCCTATGGCGGAGCCACGCCGAGGGGAAGGCCGCACGGTTGGCAGTCCGGCGCGGACCTGCCACCCTGCCCGCATGAAACGCCTTTTGCTTCTCCTGCCCCTTGTGGGTTGCACCGATCAGCCCAGCCACATCCCGAACCCTCTGTTCCTGCCCGCCCAGGCGGTTGGCAGCGCCGTGCAGAACGCCAGCTATGACGCGCGGCGGGGGCGGGTGGAAAACCACGTGATCACAAACCACAGCGATATTGTGAGCGAGATCGAAGCGGGCGGCGGCCCGATGTTGTCCCTGGCCATGGAGCTGGCCTGGATCACCGCCCCCAAACGCCCTGCCCTGACCGCCCTGTTGGCGCGCGACATCGCGCTGTACCGCGATGACCCTGAGGCGCTGATCGTGGCCTTGATGGTTCACGGCGCCTGATCACACAGGCGATCCCTCGCCACCTTGAGAATCGCGGCCCCGCGCCCTAGAAGGCAGACAACACAACAGTTGGGCGGGAGCATCACACCATGAACATCCTTATTCTGGGCAGCGGCGGGCGTGAACATGCCCTGGCCTGGGCCGTGATGCAGAACCCGAAATGTGACCGTCTGATTTGTGCACCCGGCAATGCGGGCATGGACGATATCGCCGAATGCGCAACGCTGGACATCATGAATGGCGACGCGGTCGTTACCTTTGCCCAGGAAAACACGATTGATTTCGTGATTGTCGGCCCCGAAGCACCGCTGGCCGTCGGCGTGGCCGACCGGTTGGAAGAAGCGGGCATTCTGGTCTTTGGCCCCTCGGCCAAAGCGGCGCAGCTTGAGGCCTCGAAGGCCTTTACCAAGGAAATCTGTGACGCCTCCGGCGCGCCCACCGCAGGCTATGGCCACTTTACCGACGCGGACGCCGCCAAGGCATACATCCGCGAACAAGGCGCGCCGATTGTGGTCAAGGCCGACGGTCTGGCCGCTGGCAAGGGCGTGATCGTCGCCATGGAGCTGGACGAGGCCCTGGCCGCCATCGACGACATGTTCGACGGCGAATTCGGCGATGCGGGCGCAGAAGTCGTGATCGAAGAATTCATGGAGGGCGAAGAGGCCTCGTATTTCATCCTGTGCGACGGCAAAACCGCCTTGCCCATCGGCACCGCACAAGACCACAAACGTGTCGGGGATGGTGACACGGGGCCGAACACCGGCGGCATGGGCGCCTATTCGCCCGCACCGGTTCTGACGGACGCGATTGCGCAAAAGGCGATGGACGAAATCGTCAACCCCACCGTGGCCGAAATGGCCCGGCGCGGCACGCCCTACAAGGGCATCTTGTATGCCGGTCTGATGATCAAGGACGGCCAACCCCGTCTGGTCGAATATAACGTGCGTTTTGGCGATCCGGAATGCCAGGTTCTGATGATGCGTTTGGGCGCACAGGCGCTGGATCTGCTTCTGGCCTGCGCCGAAGGTCGGCTGGACCAAGCCCAGGTGAACTGGGCCGACGACCACGCGATCACCGTGGTGATGGCAGCAAACGGATACCCAGGGCCTTACGAAAAAGGCAGCGTGATCAATGGACTGAATGAGCTGCCCGAAGACAGCGCGAACATGGTGTTCCACGCGGGCACCACATCTGTGGGCGGCAAGATCACCGCCACAGGGGGCCGCGTGTTGAACGTGACGGCGCGCGGCGACAGTCTGAGCGAAGCACGCGCGCGGGCCTATGCCATGATCGACGGCATCGACTGGCCCGAAGGCTTTAACCGCACCGATATCGGCTGGCGCGCCCTGTAAGCGCGGGTCTGCAACGACGCCGGCTCCCGCCCGTCGATCAGGCATCCAAGATGCCTTTAGCCGGTTGGGCGTGGCAGCTTTTCGCATACGAAAAGCTGCGCTCGTCCCCCATTGCCTGTCCCCCATTGGATGACCAACCCTGCGCCGCAAGCGCCACTTGGACCGCAGGTCCCGCGCGAACGCCGCGCCCTGCCTGCAAGGGTTTGCGCAGTACTCCCGCCACCAGGTCGGCGCAAATCCTTGGTCATATTCCTGGTGCAAACTTGCTGCATGCCCCCCCCAACGCTAGGGTCCCCGCATGGAATACCGCTTCAAACCTGCCCCGCTTCGTGCTCTGGAAACCTTCCGGATCACTGACGATCTGTTGCAGCAGGACGGCGGCTGGTCCCTGCCGATTACCCAGATCACCCACGCCGCGTTCCTCCAGCACCGCATGAAGGGCACCGTGATGCGCCGGTTCGACCTGTGGCAGGGCGACAAACGCCACAGCCTGTCCTGGAGCGGCCCCGCCGGGGGTTGGATCACCGACCCCGAGGCCTTTGCTTTTCTCGACCTGTGCGGCGCCATCGCACAGCAGATGGACACCGCGCAGCCCGGGTTTCAAATCACTTGGGGCGAATACGGCAGATCCCGCAGGACACTGTTCCTGATCGGGCTTGCCTCCCTGTTGGGTGGGGTGGGCATTTTCGCCGTCGCGCTTGCCACTGGCGTGTCTGGTGCCCGGCTGATCAGCGCCGCCATACCGATGGCTCTTCTGGCGCTGATCGGTGGCACCATGACGCTGGGCTATGGCCCCTGGCGCAAGCCGCCACAGCTGAACGCCAGCGGCTTGCCCCCTGTTCTGGAGAGCATCGCGACCAAAGCCCGCGACGCTGCGAAAGCCCGGGGCTAAGCCCAGGCCGCCGTCAGATCACATGCGTTCGATGGCGATGGCGATGCCCTGACCGCCCCCGATGCACATGGTGATCAGGGCTTTCGAGCCACCGATGCGCTCCAGCTCATACAGTGCTTTCACGGTGATGATTGCGCCCGTGGCCCCCACCGGGTGGCCCAGCGCAATCGCGCCGCCATTCGGGTTCACACGGGCCGGGTCCAGACCCAGCCCCTTGTTCACCGCCAACGCCTGTGACGCGAAAGCCTCGTTTGACTCGATGACATCAAAGTCGCTGATCGACAGGCCAGTGCGGGCCAACAGGTTTTCGACTGCCGGCACCGGACCGATCCCCATCACCTCAGGGCGAACACCTGCGTGGGCGTACCCCAGGATGCGCGCGCGCGGCTTAAGACCGGCGGCCTCCGCCGCCTCGGCGCGCGCCAACACCAGAGCCGCCGCACCGTCGTTGATGCCGGACGCATTGCCCGCCGTAACCGTGCCGTCCTTTTTGAAAACAGTGCGCAAGCCGCCCAACGCGTCCATCGTGGTCGCCTTGGGGTGCTCATCGGTGTCAAACATCACCGTATCACGGCGGACTTTCACCTCGACCGGCACGATTTGGTCCTTGAAGTACCCGGCTTCGATCGCGGCGCCCGCACGCCGTTGGCTTTCCAATGCAAACGCATCCTGTGCGTCGCGGCTGACATCGTGTTCGGCGGCGACGTTTTCCGCTGTCACGCCCATATGGCCGGTGCCAAACGGACAGTTCAGCGCGCCCAGCATCATGTCCTGTGCGCCCGTGTCGCCCATTTTCTGGCCCCAGCGCGCCTGCGGCAAGATATAGGGTGCCCGGCTCATGCTTTCCGCCCCCCCGGCCAGCGCGAAATCCGCGTCGCCCAGCATCAGGCTTTGGGCCGCCGACACAATGGCTTGCGCCCCAGAGCCACACAGGCGGTTCACGTTCATTGCCGGGGTCGTGTCGGGAATACCGGCCTCGATCGCCGCGACGCGCGACAGGTACATATCGCGCGGTTCGGTGTTGATCACGTGGCCATAGACGACGTTGCCGATCTGGCCGGGTTCAACGCCTGCGCGCGTCATGGCCTCGCGCGCGACGGTCGCGCCCAGGCTGATGGGGGCAACAGCGGCAAGGCTGCCGCCAAAGGTGCCAATGGCGGTGCGCGCGCCGCCGAGAATGACGATGTCGGTCATGGAAAGTCCTCTGGATGTCAGTTTTGCGAACAGGTTTCGCGCAGAGACTGGCACAGCCTGCGCGACCTGTCGCCCGTGACGCTCCGTCAGTCTTTGCTGCGGGGCTTTGCGGCGGCGATCAAACCGTTCAGCTGGGCGCGAAATGCGTCGTCCGCGCCGTCCAGGGCCTCGACCAGCTTCTTCTCATAGGCCTTGGCGATGGGCGCCAGGGCTTCGATCATCGCCCGACCCTTGTCGGTCAGGGACAGTTCAACCAGACGCCGGTCGGATTTGTTTTCCACCTTGGTGATATATCCGGCATCCTCAAGGCGCGAGGCCGCACGGCTGACCTTGGGTTTGTCCATGTTCACCCGGTCGTGGATTTCGCGCACGCTGACCGCATTGCCGTTGGACAGATGCGCAACCACGCGCCATTCGGCAACCGAAATGCCATAGGCCTCGCGGTAGTGTTTCGAGAACCCGGCGCTGACGCGCGCCGAGAGAACGGACAATTGATAGGGCAGGAAGGAATCCAGGTCGAAATCGGTCACGGCAGCCTCGCAGGTTGGGCGGTAACAGGCCATGAAACGGCCCATTTGGCAAGAGCGTTGCAAGCGCAACGGATTTTGCGGGCCCGCCCCCTTGTCGCGCTGCCCAAAGCAGTGTCATGTGGCGCGATTGGATTTCGGGGAGGGGACCCAATGCGGATCGGCATATTCTTTCTGGTGATCGCCTATGTGCTGAGCCAGTTCTATCGCGCATTTCTGGCGGTGATGACGCCTGTGTTGTCCACCGACCTGGGCGCGACGACACAAGACCTGTCGCGTGCCTCGGGCCTGTGGTTCATCATCTTTGCGCTGATGCAACTGCCGGTCGGCTGGGCGCTGGACCACTTGGGACCGCGCCGCCTGGCCGCCACCTTGCTGGCGGTCGGAGGCGGCGGAGGGGCAGCCATGTTCGCCATGGCCACCACGCCGGGCCACATCCAGATTGCCATGATGCTGATCGGGGTGGGCTGTTCGCCGGTGCTGATGGCCAGCTATTACATCTTTGCGCGCATGTATGCGCCCGCTGTCTTTGCCACGCTGGCCGGGGCCGTGATCGGCATTGGCGCACTGGGCAATATTGCGGGATCGCTGCCCATGGCCTGGGCGGTCGAAGTGCTAGGCTGGCGTGAAACCATGTGGGGGTTGGCGGGCGTGACCGTGATCGTGGCCCTGGCCGTCTTGGCGACGGTAAAGGACCCGCCCTCGGCCCATGGAGGTGACACGCCGAAGGGATCCGTGCTGGACCTTCTGAAAATGCCCGCACTGTGGGCCATCTTGCCGCTGATGTTCGTGAACTATACCGCGCCGGCTGGTCTGCGCGGGCTGTGGGCCGGGCCGTTCCTTAAGGATGTCTATGGCCTGGATGCCTCGGGCATCGGGGCGGTAACGCTGGTCATGGGTCTGTCGATGGTGATCGGCAATTTTGCCTATGGCCCGTTGGACCGTGTGTTCAAGACCCGCAAATGGGTGATCTTTACCGGCAATATCCTGGCCGTTGCCTGTGTCTTTGCCCTGTGGGCCGCGCCCCAAGGCGGCCTGGTCGCAACCACCGCCCTGCTGGCCGCCATCGGTCTGTTCGGGTCAAGTTTCCCGATGATCGTCGCCCATTCGCGCAGCTTCTTTCCACCCCACCTGGTTGGGCGCGGTGTGACGCTGATCAACATGTTCGGGATCGGCGGCGTCGGGATTTTCCAGTTCGCATCGGCCAGTGTATTTGCCGGAGCGCAGGCAGGCGCAAGCGGCCCGGCGGCACCCTATCAAACGGTGTTCCTGTTCTTTGCTGTGCCAACGCTGATCGGCTGCCTGCTGTACCTGTTCAGCACAGACCGTTTGGATTGATCAGCCACCGGCCCCCTCCCGCCAACTGTTGATCCTATCGGATCGCCATTTGTTGGGCATGGCGCATTTTTGCCCGCAAAAATGCGCCACCGCGACCATAAAACAGATCGCGCAAGCGACTGGTTCGCGGGCGCAAGACCCAGCGTTTCACTGACAGGATCAGGCCGAGTGGCGGTCTTCGATGTCGGCGGAGAAATCGGCGACCCGACGGTGGAACCGTTTGGTCATGTTCGTCTTGGCCAGTTTCAGAGACTGGATCATCAGACGGGCCGGGATCGATTTGGGTTTCAAGTCGATCGACATATTCATGCGCGTGCGCACGCGCGACAGAGCAACCAGTTCGACAACCACGGTTGTCTCGACCCCCGAAATCCTGGAAAACAACGTCAGCCCGTTGGGAACATCATGATCCAAAAGTTCGAGGTCGGCCTGACGTTCGCGGTTGCGAAACGGGAACTGCGCGCGCCAAGTCATGCCAACGCCCGCCGCCGTCAGGCTGTCAGTGCGCACCACCTCGGCCCCACGCCGCAGCGCGGCCCGTTCGAACCCGTCAAAATCCGATATCTCGCGGAAAACGGCCTCGATTGGCGCTGCTATATCTTCGCGTGTGGACAGTTTCATGGCTGTTCATCTTTCTGTTCGCTATGAGCCCCGAATTTGGCGCAAATTTTGGGCTTAATCAAGGCGATCCGCAAGCCAATTTCTGAGAAGGAAATGTGCAATCGCGCCATTTCGCGCAGGCTGGATGACCGGGTGGCGTCCGGCGAAGGCCTCGAGCATCTCTTCGCGCGTCACCCACATGGCCTGTTCCAGCTCATTGGGGTCCAGCGTGATGTCGCGGCTCAGCGCCGCGCCGCGACAACCGATCATCAGCGAGGATGGATAAGGCCAGGGTTGCGAGGCCAGATAGTCCACCGCGCCCACGCGCACGCCGGCCTCTTCGACCACCTCGCGACGCACCGCGGCCTCGACCGTTTCGCCGGGTTCCAGAAAGCCCGCCAGCAGGGAATACATGCCCTCGGGCCAGCCCGGCGACCGCCCCACCAACACGCTGTTGCCCAGCGTGATCAGCATGATCACCACCGGGTCCGTGCGTGGGAAATGATGGGTGCCACAGGCCGGGCACGTACGTTGCCAGCCTGCCTGGGTCACCTCGCTGGCGACACCGCAGGCGGAACAGAACCCGTGCGAGCGGTGCCACCCCATAATCGCCTTGGCCGTGGCGACCAGTTCCGCGTCCAACATCGACAGGCCCGCCATGACACCGCGCAATTCGGCAAAACGGGCGCCCTCCAGCGCCGGGTGAACCTGTTGGGTTGCATCAAAGAACTGCCCCGGCGCGGCCTCGGGTTGATCGGGCTGCCAGGTGGAAATGTCCTGTGCGAACCACGCCCGGTCCCGGGCCAGACCCAGAAAAACCGGTGCGCCAGCTGCATCGGCCAGCAGGCCGTCACCAGGTGCGACGGACACCAGATCGACGGTCCCCTCGCCACGAAATGCGGGTTTGCCCCGCCAGACCGGGACGATCCGTGTCTCTGGGGCGGCCAGATGGGCCACCAGCCCTTGCGCGTCGCCGCGCAGATGCGCCGCGCGGTCCAGGCCTCCGCCCCCGAATGTTACGGTTTCTGCATGTCTCATCGCGTGTCCTTTTCTGCCCGCTCCGGGGTTTGCCTGCCCAGGCGGGACCCTAGCAGCAGGACTGGGCAGGGCCAGCAAAATCCACAAATGCCCGCATTGGTTGTGCTGATGCGTTTTTTACACCCAAGTCTGGTGCTTGTGAAATGATGCGGCTAGAGTGTTCGAAAAAGAAGAGTCAGGGTCACGCAAAGTGGCACAAATGGGATAGGATGCGCAGTGGGAAAACCTGAAGCGTTTGCGCAAAAGCCAGGGGCAAAATTGGCGGCGAAATCGGGGGCCTGGCAGGTCAACCTGCGTATTCTGGCCACGACAGATATGCATTTGCACCTGCTGCCGTATGACTATTTCACGGATCAACCCTCGGATACCCGTGGATTGGCGCGCACCGCAACCCTGATCCAACAGGCCCGCGCCGAGGTGCACAACAGCATTCTGTTGGACAATGGCGATTTTATGAATGGGACCCCGATGGGCGACGACATTCTACGTCGCGCCATGCAGTCCGGCCAGCCGCATCTGTCAGAAATCCACCCAATGATCGCCGCCATGAACGCCTTGCACTATGACGCCGCCACGCTGGGAAATCACGATTTCGACCATGGCGCTGATTTTCTACGGGATGTGCTCCGGGATGCTGCGTTTCCCCATGTGTTGGCCAATCTTCACCTAGAAAAAGAAGGCGACGCCCCGGTCACCCAGACGGCTTTGTCCTTCACACAGCCACATGTGATCCTGAAGCGGACGCTGGTCGATGAACAGGGCGTGACGCACCCTGTGCGGATCGGTGTCATCGGCTTCCTGCCGCCCAACTCTCTGCGCCCTCGCGGCCCTGGAATTGGGCCTTTGGTTGTGCCAGACATTGTCGAAACGGCACGCCGCGAGGTCCCCCGCATGCGGGCCGAAGGGGTTGATGTGATCATCGCCCTGGCCCATTCCGGCATTGGTGAACAGCCACACACAACCGGCATGGAAAACGCCATTGTCCCGCTTAGTAATGTGCCCGGCATCGACGTTATTGTCGGCGGGCACGGCCATCAGGTTTTTCCGGGCGACATGGTCGACAGCACCCCGAATATCAATGCGCAAAAGGGCACAATCAACGGGGTCCCGGTCGTGATCCCCGGGTTCTGGGGCTCGCACCTGGGATTGGTCGATGTCACCCTGTCCGGCGACGACACAGCACGCGACCCTGTCCCCGTCCAGGTACGCTGCACCCGTGTCGAAGCCCGCCCGATCTATGACCGCGACAACGCGGGAGCGGTCAACGCCAAGGTCTCCTCGGCCCCGGAAATCGCCCAACTGGTCACCCCCCAGCACGACCGCACCTTGCACGTGGTCCGTCAGCCTGTCGGTGAAACGACGCGCCCCCTGCATAGCTATTTTTCGGTTCTGACCCCCAGCCCGGCCGTGCAGTTGGTGCAATTGGCCCAACGGGATTTCGTGTCCGCCGCCATACAGGGCGGAGCCTATGCGGACCTGCCGGTTCTGTCATCGACCTCGGCCTTCAAATGTGGCGGCCTCAGCGGACCGGACCACTATACCAACATCTCTGTTGGCGAGATTTCGATGCGGGGCCTGGCCGATCTGTACCTGTATCCCAACGACTTGGTCGCGTTTCGCATCACCGGGCGCCGCTTGCGCTCGTGGCTTGAACGGGCGGCCTCGGTGTTTCAACAGATCCTGCCGGGACAGGACGAACATCTGCTGATCGACCAGGTCACGCCCTGCTATCTGTTCGAAACGGTTTTCGGGGTCAATTATCGCATCGACCTGGGCCAGCCCGCCCTGTTCACCCCGCGCGGCCTGCCTGTGCCGCCGGCTCACACGCCCAGCCCCGGCCGCATACGCGACCTGTGTCATGACGGCAGCCCCGTTCAGGACACCGATGCATTCATTCTGGCGACCAACGGGTTTCGGGCCTCGGGTGGCGGGCGCTATCCCGATGTGCATGACAGCGTGCCGGTGATCCGATCGGGGGATTGCATTCGCGACATTCTGCACGACCATGTGCAGGCCCGGTCGGTCATTGATTTGGACCCCCAACGGCATTGGCATCTGTCCGGGCCACGGGGGGTCACTGCCCTGTTCGATTGCGCCCCGTCAGCGGCATCCGCCCTGCCCGACCTGCCAAATCTGGACATCGCGCCCCTGGACATCCTGCCCAGCGGATTTCGCCGCTATCGCCTGACGTTCTGATCCTTGCATCCCCGCACAATCCCGCCTATATGCAGCCGTGAGAGGTTGGCGCGGGCAAGCGCCTCGCCAACCTGGTCAGATCCGGAAGGAAGCAGCCACAACGAGCCCCGCTTGGGTCGATGTCCAGCCTCTCACCTACATCGAAAACCCTGTTTTCGATGGGCGACAGTTGCTATGTTCCAAAGCAACGAAAGCCAAATGCAAGAAACCTCGGGCCCTTTGGCCCCAACGCTCAAAGCAGCAGCCGGGAGGGATTTTTATGACTGTCATCACCGCCCTTCGGGCAGGCCGTTTCTGAACGGGGTATTCCCATTTTCTGCCTGAAATCTCTCCTCCGGTGCCGCGTCCGCGCAGCGGTTGATATTGCGATCGCAAAACAGGCAGCCCAATGACAGATATTCTGAAGGACCTTGGATGGTCCAACCACTTCGCCACGCAAATGCCCGACGCAACCGATCTGACCCCCTATCGCATCAGTGAAATTCACCGGGATCGGATGACCGCCCTTGGTGCGAATGGGCCGCAAACCCTGCTGACCCCGGGGGCCTCGTCCGGCGATTTCGCCGTGGGCGACTGGGTGCTGGCAGACGAACAGTTCCTGGTGCGCGCGTTGCTGGACCGCCAGTCGATCCTGCACCGACGCGCGGCGGGGCGCGAAGCGAAAGTCCAGCTGATCGCGGCCAATGTCGACACGCTGTTCATCGTCACCAGCTGCAACGCGGATTTCAACACCGCGCGGCTGGAACGCTATATGGCCCTGGCCCATGACGCGGGCGCATACCCCGTGATGATCCTGACCAAGGCCGACATGACGGACGACATTGGCAGCTATGAACGTGACGCCCAGGCGCTGGACGTGACCATGCCGGTCCTGTGCGTGAACGCGAAAGACGCGGATGATATCGCCAAGGTGGCGGCTTGGGTGAAACCCGGCCAGACGGCGGCTTTGCTGGGGTCATCTGGCGTGGGCAAAACCACGCTGACCAACGGGCTGACCGGGGCCGAAGCCGCGACAGGTGCGATCCGCGAAGACGACGCACGGGGACGTCACGTGACCACCTCGCGCACCCTGCGCCGCATGGCAAACGGCGGCTGGATCATCGACACACCCGGCATGCGGGCGCTGCGTTTGGAAGAAAGCAGCGAAGGCATTGACGTGCTCTATGACGACATCGTCACGCTGGCCGGACAGTGTAAATTCACCGATTGCGGTCATGACAGTGAACCGGGCTGTGCCATCAAAGCGGCCTTGGCCTCGGGCGAACTGGCCCCCGAACGCCTGGACCGCTGGCGCAAGCTGTTGGCCGAGGACAATCGCAACACCGAGAGCATCGCCGAAAGCCGCGCGCGCGGCAAAGCCTTTGGCAAGTTCATCCACGTGACCCAGAAAGACGCGAAAAAACGCAAAGGCCGCTGACGCGACAACCTGCCCATGGGCAGGCGGGGCGGTCTTCGATAGGATGACTGAACCCAACAACCGGAGCCCGCCCCATGCGTCTTGCCCTTGCTGCCCTACTGACCCTTCTGTGCCATCCCGCCCTTGCGCAAGTTCTGCGCGTCGAACAGGTGGCCGAAAACGTCTATGCCATCGTCGGCCCGCTGTCCCAACGCGACCCGGAAAACCTGGGCAACAACGCGACCTTCGGCCTTGTGGTGACGCAAGACGGCGCGGTCCTGATCGACGCAGGTGCAGGCTGGCAAGCCGCCGAGGAGCTGCATAAGGTAATCCGCACCGTCACTGATCAACCGGTCACCCATGTGATCAATTCCGGCGGCCAGGACCACCGCTGGCTGGGCAACGGATACTGGCAGGCCCAGGGCGCGACCGTCATGGCATCGAATGATGCCGTGGCCGACCACAAGGACCGCCAATCCGTACAACTGACCATCCTGCGCCAACTGGTGGGCGATGGGCTGAACGGGACAGAACCGGCCTATGCCACCGTCACCTGGGATGACGCCCATGACATGACGTTGGGCGGTGTGCGGTTCGAAATCCGTCACCCCGGCGCAGCGCACACGCCGGGCGACAGCTTTGTCTGGCTGCCCGACCACGCAACGGTCTTTACCGGCGACATGGTCTATGTCGAACGCATGCTGGGCGTCGGGCCGATGTCGAATTCTGCCGAATGGGTGACGGGCTTTGAGGCCATGGCGGCGCTAAAGCCAACCCATGTGGTCCCCGGCCATGGCGCACCCACGGATCTGGCAACGGCGACGCGCGACACCTATGACGTGCTGGTCAATCTGCGCAGCCAGGTCGGTGCGCTGATTGAGGACGGCGGAGACATCATCGACGCCCCAAAGGTCGATCAGTCCGCCTTTTCCTATCTCGAGAACTTCGAAGGGCTGGCCGGGCGCAACGCTCAGGAAGTGTACAGCCAGATGGAATGGGAATGAGCGCGCAGAAATTTTTCTAGAAAAATTTCCCCGCACAGGATTTTCTAGAAAACCCTAGTCGCGGCTTGGGCCCACACCTGCTGCGCCTCGGTTTCAACCGCACAGGGTCGCGTTTGGCGCAACCGGTGCAAAGCCGCGTCCGGGTCTTCGCCCAGCTCGACCATAAGGCGCAGCGCCACCATGCCCGATCGGCCACACCCCCCCGCGCAATGGGTCAGGACCTTGCCGCCCTGTGCCAAAACCGCCCGTGCCTGAGCTGACACGGCTGGCCATGCCGCGATCACCTCTGTCCCTGGAGCGCCGAAATCGCGGATCGGCAAGTGCTGCCAGGCCGCACGCTCAGCCAGATTACGCGCCAGATCCGGGGGCATCTCATCCTCCTCCGTCATGCTCAGCACCAGATCGGGGCGCCAGTCCGCCACCACCGCCATATCCTGCGCATAGGGCGAATACCGCCCCGGCAACGGGCACAGCGCCAGGGTTCCCCCGCCTGCGGGCAGCTCGGCAATCAGGAATGTGCTCATCTATGCCTCTTGCGGTGGACGCGGGCCGGATGCGGCCTTAGGTTCAGTGGGACTGATTCAGGGGACAGCATGACCGAGAGCACCGAAAAAGCCTATCAGGTTCTGGCGCGCAAATACCGGCCCGAAAGTTTCACCGATCTGGTCGGGCAAGAGGCCATGGTCCGCACCCTGAAAAACGCGTTTGAAAGCGACCGGATCGCGCAGGCCTTTGTGATGACCGGCATTCGCGGCATCGGCAAGACGACCACAGCGCGTATCATTGCCAAGGGCATGAACTGTATCGGCCCCGATGGCACGGGCAAGCCGACGGTTGAGCCGTGCGGCCAATGCGAACACTGCGTCGCCATCGCCGAAGGCCGCCATGTCGACGTGATGGAGATGGATGCCGCATCACGCACAGGCGTCGGCGACATCCGCGAAATCATCGACTCGGTGCATTACCGGGCCGCGTCGGCCCGCTATAAGATCTACATCATCGATGAGGTCCACATGCTGTCGACCAGCGCCTTCAACGCGCTGCTGAAGACGCTGGAGGAGCCGCCCGAGCACGTAAAGTTCATCTTTGCCACCACCGAAATCCGCAAGGTGCCGGTGACAGTTCTGTCGCGTTGCCAACGGTTCGACCTGCGCCGGATCGAACCCGAAGCCATGCTGGCCATGCTGAAGCGCATCGCCGACGCCGAAGGCGCACAGATCGCCGATGACGCGCTGGCGTTGATCACACGGGCCGCCGAAGGGTCCGCCCGTGATGCGCAATCGCTGCTGGATCAGGCGATTTCCCACGGCGCGGGTGAAACCACCGCCGAACAGGTTCGCGCCATGCTGGGCCTGGCCGACCGGGGCCGCGTTCTGGACCTGTTCGATCTGATCATGAAGGGCGACGCAGCGGGCGCGTTGTCCGAGCTGTCCTCGCAATATGGCGACGGGGCCGATCCCGTGGCCGTGCTGCGTGATCTGGCTGAAGTGACCCACTGGGTCAGCGTCATCAAGATCACCCCCGAGGCCGCCGAAGACCCCACCGTCGCGCCGGACGAACGCAATCGCGGACAGGCCATGGCCACCGCTCTGCCGATGCGGGCGATGACACGGATGTGGCAGATGTTGCTGACCGCGCTGGAAGAAGTCTCGGCCGCCCCGAACGCCATGATGGCCGCCGAAATGGCGGTGATCCGACTGACTCATGTGGCCGACCTGCCCTCGCCCGAAGAATTGGTGCGCCGCCTGAAAGACGCGCCCGTGCCCCCGCCCCTGCCGGGTGGTGGCGGGAATGGTGGGCAATCCGCTCCGGGTGGGCAGACACAGGCCACAACCCAAGCCATGGGTCAAAACGGTGGCGCATCCGCCCCCACAGGCGGGCCGACCATGCGCGTTGGTGGTGGCCAGGTCGCCGCCCTGGCCGAAGCCCCCGAGGAGAACCTGACACGCTTTACGCGGTTCGAGGATGTGGTCGACCTGATTCGCGCCAATCGCGACGTAAAACTTCTGGTCGAGGTCGAAGGCGGTGTGCGGCTGGCAAACTATGCCCCCGGCCGGATCGAATTCACGCCGTCTGACAAAGCCCCAAAAGATCTGCCCGCCCGTCTGGCCCAACGCCTGCACCTCTGGACCGGCGTGCGCTGGGGCGTGACCCTGGTCAATGGCTGTGAAGAAGCGACCATTCTGGAAACCCGCGACGGCGAACGCCTGGCGCTGGAGAAATCCGCGCAGGATCACCCGCTGGTTCAGGCCGTGATCGCCGCTTTTCCGGGCGCCAAGATCTCGGACATCCGCACAATGGATGATATTGCCGCTGAAGCTGCGGTCGAGGCGTTGCAAGAGGTCGAAGACGAATGGGACCCGTTCGAGGACGGCTAAATCCTTATGACGTCCTCGCGGGGTAGTCGCCTTACGCCGCTCACGGCCCCGAATTACAACCCGAACAATTCCCATCCGGCATTGCCCCAAACCGCCCTGACACTTGTGCTTGCGCCCCCGCGCCCGTATCTATCCAGCAACACGGATACAAAGGAGCGTGACATGCTGAAGGGACTGGGCGGGCTTGGCGATATGGCCAAGATGATGAAAACCGCACAAGAAATGCAGACCAAGATGACCGACCTTCAGTCGGATCTGGAAAACATCACCGTTGTCGGCGAAAGTGGCGCGGGTCTGGTCAAGGCCACGGCCACCGCCAAGGGCGTGCTGACCGGTCTGGACATTGACCCGTCGATTTTTCAGCCCGACGAAAAAGAGGTCGTCGAGGATCTGATCCTGGCCGCCATCAAGGACGCTCAGGCCAAAGCCGCCGCCAAAAGCGAAGCGGAAATGTCCAATCTGACCGAGAGCCTGGGCCTGCCCAAGGACATGAAACTGCCGTTCTGATGGCCGAAGCCCCGCGCGATATCGAGAACCTGATTGAGCTTATGGCAAAGCTGCCGGGGCTTGGTCCCCGGTCGGCCCGTCGCGCGGTGTTGTATCTGATCCGCAAGCGGGCGTTGGTTCTGACGCCCCTTGCCGACGCGATTCAGGTGGTGGCCGAAACGGCACGCGAATGCCTGACCTGCGGCAATGTCGGCACCACCGATATTTGCGATATCTGTGCCTCAAACAAACGTGCCAACGGTGAACTGTGTATCGTCGAAGATGTCGCCGACCTGTGGGCGATGGAACGCGCCGGTGTGTTCAAAGGCAAATACCACGTGCTGGGCGGCACCCTGTCCGCGCTGGACGCGGTCGGCCCGTCGGACCTGGGCATCCCCCGTCTGGTGCAACGGGTTGTGGATGACCAGATCGAAGAGGTCATCCTAGCTCTGAACGCCACCGTCGATGGCCAAACAACCGCGCACTATATCGCCGAAGAACTGGAAACCCGCTGCAAGGTCACGACCCTGGCCCAGGGTGTGCCAATCGGGGGCGAATTGGACTATCTGGATGACGGCACCATTTCCGCCGCGCTGAGGGCGCGTAAGGTGGTCTGATCGCCCAGCGTCTGTCCGCGACCCTCACGTGGTCTCTGACGCGTCGCAGACCCGCAAGCGGTACCTATTGACAGGCCACAGCTGTGCTCAGGCTTTCGGGTCCACCATAGGCGCCCAAACGTACCGCCCGCAAAGCCGCACCGTCAAATCGCACCGCCATCACGTCACGCCAATCGCCGCTGGCGACGACCATCTCGGGCCCAGCGCCACAATCGCGCAGCCCCCCGGGGATGAAACCCCATCCGATCTGGTGATTGCTGACCCCCGTTGCATTGGCGACCTCTTGCAACACACCCGCATCACCATCGCCAATCAGGCGAAACACGCGCAGGGTCTTGGCCAGATGGGGGCGGTCAACATAGGCGATTTCGACATAGCCATCGCCATCCAGATCGGCCACCGCCACCGGCGCCAACCAACGGTGTGCACGGCCAATGAAGGGCGTGGCGGCATACAACCCGTCGGGGGCATAAATCGCCAGGCGCGCGCCCAGCGTCAGGTCGCTTTCGACCACCGCCACCAAGGTTGCGCCTTTGTTGTCCATGAATACCCGCGGCGCGATGTCCTCAAACACCCGCGTTTCGGGCAGGCGGATGGTGACCTGGGTCACGATACTGCTGTCGCAGCCCTGACATGTGTCGATGGTCAGGGCAATCGCGCCCCATTCGGCGTCATCCCCCAACACACCATGGGCATATCGCGTGGTGGGCTCTGTATACTCGGCCTGCGTGATGACATCAGGCGGCGTGGCATGTCCCGCGACGCTGCCCGCCAACAGACAAACACCCGCCACAAGCGACGCCCGCAACAGATGCCACACTGGCCGCACGCGGCGTACGGCACGTGGCAACGGGCGCGCCATCAGACGCCGCGCCCCAGCACGCATCAGATCTGTTTCTCGGGCATTTTCACGATCAGACCGTCCAGCGCGTCGGTGACCTTGATCTGGCAGGTCAGCCGCGAGGTGGTGGCGTTCGGTTCAAACGCGAAATCCAGCATATCTTCTTCCATCGCGTCCTTGGCCGGCAGCTTTTCGACCCAGGCGTCATCGATATAGACGTGGCAGGTCGAACAGGCACAGGCACCGCCGCAATCGGCCTCAATACCCGGAATGTTATTGTCGCGCGCGCCTTCCATGACGGTCAGGCCATTGGCCACGTCCACGACATGTTCGGTTCCGTTGTGCTCGACATAGGTAATCTTTGCCATTGGGCTTTCTCCATCGTTGCTTGCGCAATGTTTAGACCCGCCAAATATATATCACCACCCCGTTTTACGACCCCCGTGATGTCGCAGTTGCGTGATAACGCTGTGCGTTCTATATTTGTTCCCATGCGCGACCCAAAACATCCCTGGCCCCGTCCGCCCCACGCCCTGCCACACGGCCGGTTGAGCGAGCCGCCCAATGGCGCGCGCGTCACCGTCGCGGGCCTGGTTCTGGTGCGCCAACGCCCCGGCACGGCAAACGGTGTGATCTTTCTGACGCTCGAGGATGAAACGGGCGTCTCCAACATCATCGTCTGGCGCAAGGCCTATCAGGCATTCCGGCGCGCCGTCGTCTCGGGCCGCTGCCTGCGCGTGACGGGCCAGTTGCAACGCGAAAGCGGCGTGGTGCAGATCATCGCCGACCGGATCGAGGACATCTCGCATATGTTGGACGACCTGGCCCGCCCGGATGAGGCGGTTGAAAACGCCTGATCACGCTGTGGCCTATATCGAACACAGGTACAGCCCCTCGAAGAAGCGCAATCCAACCTCTGGAGACTTGTGGATGAACAGGATCCGAAGAAGCACAACCTGAATCTACACAACTGATTTCACTCAAATACGCCCCACACGGCCCCGCGGAAATCACCGTGCTGACCTTGGACGGCATAAACGCCACGGACCCTTCAGTGACGGGTTTCTTTTTCTGATCAACGCCGCTGTGGCGGGCCTTCGCCCATGGGGCTAGGCCATCAGCGCGAAACCCGCTAGACTGCCGCAAACGGCCCCAAGAGCCGCAACACAGGCATGAGCAGCATGATCCGATTTCTGACCGCCCTTGTGGCGACCTTGGCCATGACGGGTTGCGTGGCCCCACTGGGCCCGACCGCCCCCGAAGGCGCGATCCTTTTGGCTGCGGGCGAGGGGCCACCCGATGCCGTGGATGGCGCATGTTACGGCAAAGACGTGACGCCCGCCGTGGTCGAAAGCGTGACCGAACAGGTGTTGATCCAGCCCGCACAAATCGCCTCCGACGGCGCAGTGATTGCGCCGGCGATCTACAAGACCGACACCCGCCAGCGCATCGTTCAAGAACGACAGGAGTATTACTTCGAAGTCCCCTGCACAGCGATCATGACGCCGGGCTTCATCGCCTCAGTACAACGCGCCCTGAAGGTCCGTGGCACCTATCACGGGCCCATTACAGGCGAAATGGATGCACGCACCCTGAAAGCCATCCGCGCCTTTCAACTGCCCGGCTTCAACAGCACGATTCTGACCATGGACAGCGCCCGTCGCCTGGGGCTGATCGCCTATGAACGGCCCGAGGAAGGCTAGCGCGACTGTGCGCGGGACAGCGGACATCTGGGCCACGGTCAAGGTCGACTGAACCAACGACCATAGGCCAACCCAGGCCTCAATCAGCAATGCAGAGCGGCTTCTTCAGGCCCTGACACCGCCAATCCCGTTCCCCGAGGCGGCCACACGGGGCTATTGGCCGACAACGCGCCTGCTTTGGCAGGACGGGGCGGTCGAGGTTGAAGTGTTCGATACCGATTTCGAGCTTTATGCCTTCCCCCTGCCCCCTGAGGAAGGGGCCTTTACAATCGTCGAATATGACGGGTGCACGCAGGCAGGGTTTGCAGCCCTGGTGGACAAGCTCAAACAACTGCTGGGCCCAGGAGGGCGGTTTTTGGGCGGGGCCTAAGCCACACAGCGCCCCCACGCACGCAGTGCGCCACCGGCAGCAAAATTATTTGAAATAATTTTCCCCTGTGGGACACCTCTCGCGCCCAAAGGGCGCTGTCGGTCAACCGGTGGCCTCGCTGCGCTCGGATCGCGCCAGCTTCGGCGGCTGGTTCAGCCGTACAGGGCGCGAACCTGAGAGAACGACAGCAGGCGTTTGGTTTTCTCATCCCACAGATTCAGGTGCACATTGGCCAGGCTTTCGCGAATGGTCATGCGGTTGCTTTGGGCCAGGTCCGTGTGGTCGTGCAGCACTTCGGGCAGCCGATAGAACGGGATGCGGCTGTACAGGTGGTGCACATGGTGGATGCCAATGTTGGCGCTGAACCATTGCAGCACCGGCGGCAGAACATAGTACGAACTGCCGTGCAGCGCGGCGTCATGCAACTGCCACTCTTCGTCCGCACTCCATTTCGTGTTCTCGAATTGGTGCTGCACATAGAACAACCACACGCCAATTGTTGCCGCCAGAATGGTCGAGGGCAGGAAGATCAGCAGGATTGGCAGAACACCGCCAAAGTACCAGATCACCGCCAGGGCAATGATCTGAGCCGCGTTGGTCAGCATCGCGCTGATCCAGTATCGGGCGTGCTGTGTCAGCCCCAGGGGCAGGCGGTTTTGCAGCAGGAACAGATAGCTGGGACCAAAAACGAACAACGTGACCGGGTGGCGATAGACCCGGTACATGAACCGGTCATAGGCCGACAGTTGCTGGTATTCGGCGACCGTCTTGGTGTGGATGTCGCCCATGCCACGCCGCCCCAGGTTGCCCGAGCTGCTGTGGTGGATCGAATGGGTTCGTTTCCAGACATCATAGGGTGTCAGGGTCAGCACCCCCAACACGCGTCCGGTCCAGTCATTGACCCCCCGGTTGCTGAAAAACGCGCCATGGCCACAGTCATGTTGGATTGTGAACAGGCGCAACAGAAATGCCGCATTCAGGATCGAGATCGCCAGCGTCAACCACAGGCTGATCGACAAGGACCACCAGGCCAGACCCCAGAGCAGAACGAATGGCACCGCCGTCGCGCCCAGCTCGAACGAGCTGCGCATCTGGTTCGGTTCGCGGTATTTGGCCAGGATCTTGACCCAGTCCCGTGCAGCGAAAGGTTTCGGTTGGGGCGCGGTCTGGTCTGGGGAGGCTGTCATGTATCTGCTTTTCATGTTTCCAGAAGATCGGATAAACGATTGCCCCCGCATAGCAAGGTCTTTTCACGTGTATGCGACCGCATGGACCGGTCTGCCGTGCAAAGTTTTGCCGCCGCAGCGTGGATGTGCTGACCGTTGTTGTCGCGTTATACGGATCATTGTGACCAGTCGCAGACTGGCAAGTCGCACACAATCGTCGAAAAGCCCCCGTGGTTTCCCACGAAGGCTTTTCTGTTCACAGGTCGGACAACCGAGGGGACAATCCCGGACGCCCATTGAATTTCGTCAGAACAACGGTGCCAGCTGGCCCGCAACCCATACGGTGATCGGATCTGCCGTCATCGCCCAGGCCCCTGCCTGTTCGACCGCATTGCCGACCGCCAATTTATCGACCCGACCTTCATAGGTGATCGGACCAAGTTGAGCCAACAGGAACCCCTTGAAGACAAGGAATACCGCGAGGGTCAGCAGAAGACCCCGGAACGGAAAACCACGGCGTGCGGTACGGCGCGATTGGGGGACGAGGATCCCATCGCGCTCGACCAGCTGCACGTAACCGCGTGACAGTTTGCGGTGATTGCGATCGATGGAGCGCAGCCGTTTATTGAATTTGACGTAGTTGGCGTCTGCCATCTTCGCCTCCATTTGCTGGCCCCCACCAACAATGACAATATTCGGGCGAAATGCGGCGAGAATGTGGCAAATACCTGGAAACCGATTGTTTCCAGGTCGTTTTTAAGGCGCGCGCTGAAGCGTTAGCGTCGTCCAGTCAACAATCTCATCGCGATTGACCAGATTGAAGCCGTTTTGGCGATAAACCGCGATCACCTCATCCGCCTGGGGGTTCAGAATCCCCGACAATATGGCGAAACCATGTGGTGCGACAGAATCACCCATGTCCGGGGCAAGGCCAATCAGCGGCCCTTTCAGGATGTTGGCAAAGACCAGATCAAACGGCGCGGCCTCGCGCAGGGCGGGGGCGTCAAAGCCTGCGGCCTCGACACAATGCACACGTTCTTCCAGGTGGTTGGCGGCGACATTGGCCTTGGCCACATCCACCGCGACCTGGTCGATGTCGCCTGCCAGAACCGGGTTGGGCCAGATCCGGGCGGCCGCCATCGCCAGCACGGCGGTGCCACAGCCGATGTCGGCGACGTTCTTGCCGACAAAGCCGTTCGTGGCGATCCGATCCAGCGCGCGTAAGCAACCCAGTGTGGTGCCGTGGTGGCCGGTGCCGAACGCCATCGCGGCTTCGATCAACAGGGCGACCTTGCCAGTCGGCACCTTATCCTTGTCGTGGCTGCCATAGACGAAGAAGCGCCCGGCCTCGACCGGGGAAAGTTCGCGGCGCACGTGCGCGACCCAATCCGTTTCGGGCAGTTCGGACACAATGAAACCCTTGGCACCATGTATGGCGGCCAACAGGGCCAGACCGGCGGCGTCCGGGGTTTCGGTGAAATAGCCGCCGACTTCCCACAACCCGCTGTCGTCCTCGACCTCGAACACGCCAATGCCGGTGGGTTCAGGGATCAGGGCCTCCATCGCGGCGCCCAGCGCCTCGGCTTGGTCTTTGCCAGAGAGGGTGGTCAGGGCGGTCCAGGTGGGCATGTCATGTCCTTTCGTGTTCACGTCAGGGCGTAGACGGGGGGGCGTGTCGGGTCAAGCGGTGTGGACCGGTGGTGGGGCTCCCGCCCTATCGTTGCCGCCTTGCGGCGTCGCCTCTGGTTGGGCGTGGCGCTTTTCGCAAGCGAAAAGCGTGTGCCTTCGGCGAGGATATTTGGGGCAAGAGGAAAAGGAAGGTCCCTTTCCGGTGAGACCCGTCCGATTGGGCGGGGGTTTAGGCGCCGGTGCCGATTGGGCAGGTCACGCCAGTGCCACCGATACCGCAATAGCCCGCCGGGTTCTTGGACAGGTATTGCTGGTGGTATTCCTCGGCCGGATAGAACGGGCCGGCCTGGGTGATTTCGGTGGTGATTGGCCCGAAGCCTGCGGCCGCTAGTTTCGGAGCGAAATCTGTGGCCGAGCGGTGCGCGGCCTTGAGCTGAGCTTCGTCCATCGCAAAGAGGGCCGAGCGGTATTGCGTCCCCATGTCATTGCCCTGTCGCATGCCCTGGGTTGGGTCGTGACCTTCCCAGAACAGTTTCAGCAGGTCTTGGTAGGTCACGATAGCGGGGTCAAACACCACGCGAACCGCTTCGGTATGGCCGGTTTTACCGGTACAGGTTTCTTCATAGGTGGGGTGCGGTGTGAACCCGCCCGCGTTGCCGACCATGGTCAGCCACACACCCGGCACCTGCCAAAATTTGCGTTCAACACCCCAGTAACACCCCATGGCAAACACCGCGACCTGCATGCCGTCCGGCACATCCATGGCCAATGGGCGGCCAAACACGTGATGCACCGTGTCGGCCATCACTGATGTCGTACGCCCCGGCAGGGCCGTATCCTGTGTCACCATCTCGGTCTTCTTTTGGGCAAAGAACATGCAAGCCTCCTGTTCGCTGACCTCATAGATAGCAACGCATACGCGCCTGCGCTACTCGGCAGGGGATGCAACAAATCGTGAAAACACGGTTTCGTTGCCCTTTTCAGGGTGGCGCGGGATCATCAGCGCCAGCGCGAGCGACACGCAAGCCATGCCAGCCGCCAGGCCAAACACCGCACCGGGCGAGACCACCCACAGGTATCCCAGCACCGCGGGCAGGAACACCGCCGCGATATGGTTTATGGTAAAGGCCACCGCCGCCGTGGGCGCGATATCCTGTGTATCCGCGATCTTCTGAAAATAGGTTTTCAACGCAAACGCCAGGGCAAAGAACATGTGGTCGATCACATACAGCGTCGCCGCCAGCACCACGCCCCAGCCGAAATAGTAAATCCCGCCATAGGCCAGAAACACGATGACCAGCCCAATGTATTCAAACGCCAACGCGCGGCGTTCGCCCCAGATCGACACGGCCTTGCCCATCAAAGGCGCAAAGATCATGTTTGCGACAAAGTTGATCAGGAACAGCGCGGTGATCTCGTGCACCTCGAACCCGAACCGTTCGACCATCATGAAGGCCGCAAACACTGTGAAAATCTGACGCCGCGCGCCCGCCATGGCCTGCAACGCATAATACAGCCAGTATCGGCGGCGCAGCACGAAGGTCTTCAACTGCGGCTCAGGGCTTTCGAATTGCGGATAGGCAAAGAAGCAGAACACGGCGATGGCCGCGGTGACGCCGCCTGACACCATATAGACAAAGTTGTACGACAGATCGAAGCTTTTCCAGGTGACGACCAACAGCCCGTAAGCGACCAGCGAGGCCGCAGATCCCACCGCCATGATCCAGCCCAACATCTGCGGCGCTTTCTTCTTGTCGATCCATTGCAGCTGTAACGACTGGTTCACGGTCTCATAATAATGGAACCCGATCGAGCTGAGCATGGTCAGCACCAGAATGCCGCCCAGGGACGGGAACCAGGCCGTCAGCGCGGTCGCGACGCCCAACAGGCCCAAGGCCACGACACCCAACACCTGTTCGCGCATGACCATCATCAAAGCAATCACACCAATCGCCAGAAACCCCGGAATTTCGCGCACTGTGTGCAGCCAGCCGATCTCGACCCCGGTGAAATCGACCACGTCGATCACCCAGTTATTCAACAGGGCCGACCAGGTCGAAAAGGCAATCGGCATAGCTGCCGCCATCAGCAACAGCAGAAAAACGGGTCGCCGCCATGTGGGCAGGGCTTTGGATTCGTCCAAAGTCAGGATGTGGTGTCGCGTCGTCATCCCCCGCCATACGCCGGAAATCTGGCACTGACGAGGGGAAATCACATGCGAATACCCGCATATTTCTGACATATGTCAAGGCAAGCACACCAATCCAACCCCATAAAACATGCCAGATCCTCACCGAGTGCCCGTAAGGAGAACCAATGGACATTCTGCCCATCGTAGAACGTATCGGCGAAGAACCGACAAGCGCGCTGTTTGGCTTGATCACCGGCATCGTCTTTGGCGTCTCGGCACAGCGGGCGCGGTTCTGCCTGCGCGCCGCGGCCGTGGAATTCGCCCGCAAGGCATTGGACAGCTCGGTCGCTGTCTGGCTTTTGACCTTTTCAACCGCGCTGGTCTGGGTGCAGGGCGCGTCCCTTCTGGGCCTGATGCGCCCCGAAGATGCCCGCATGATGGCCGTCACCGGGTCCTGGTCCGGCGCCATCATCGGTGGCCTCATGTTCGGCGTCGGCATGGTGCTGGCGCGGGGCTGTTCGGGCCGTTTGCTGGTGCTGGCAGCCACCGGAAACCTGCGCAGCGTCATGTCCGGGCTGTTGTTCGCCGTCGTCGCACAGATGAGCCTGCATGGCAGGCTGTCCCCGGCACGCGATTACCTGGCCAGATTGTGGATGACCAAAGGCGGCACCAATGTGAACCTTTTGACCGCACTGCGCCTGCCGGACTGGACCGGCCTGGCCCTGGGCCTGATCACCGCCGTTGTCGCCATCGTGATTGCCAGACGGGCCAATATGGGCGCGCAACGCCTGATCTTTGGCTCTGGCGTGGGCTTCGCCGTCGCCTTGGGCTGGGTGCTGACCTACAACCTCAGCCTGGTGGCGTTTGAACCGGTTTCGGTCACCTCGGCCACCTTTTCGGGCCCCTCGGCCAATACGCTGATGTTTTTCCTGATCCCCGACCCGGTGCTGGAATTCGACGTCGGCCTGGTGCCCGGCGTGGTGATCGGTGCCTTTTTCGCGTCCTGGTTCACCAAGGAGTTCAAATGGCAGGGCTTTGAAGGCGAGGCCATCATGCGCCGTTCTATGACAGGCGCAATCTTGATGGGCTTCGGTGCCATGCTGGCGGGCGGCTGTGCCATTGGCGCGGGCGTCACGGGCGGGTCGATCTTTGTCGGCACGGCTTGGCTTGCGCTGTTTTGCATGTGGATCGGCGCGGTGGTCACAGATGTTCTGGTGGATCAAAGGCACCCCGTTCCCGCCACCTAATTTCTTTCACCCTCATCGGGATTATTCCTACATCCCCAGCGTCTTTCTATGTGTCGGTCACGCATACACCGGCACATGACTTGCAAAGGAGAAAGACGTGAAACTGAAGAACACTCTGGCGATGACCCTGGTTACTGCTTTTGTCGGCACCGCCGCCTTGGCCGGTGCGGTCATTCAAAATGGCGTCAGCGCCAAGGGTCAGGTCCTGACCAATGGTGACGGCATGTCGCTGTATATCTTTGACAAGGATACCCCGGCGGTCTCCAACTGCTATGACGACTGCGCCGTCAAATGGCCGCCGGTCGAAGCCAGCAACAGCGCACGTCCCCAGGGTGCATACGGTATCGTCCTGCGCACGGATGGTTCGCGTCAGTGGACCCACAATGGCATGCCGCTGTATACGTGGTTCAAGGATGGCGCGCCGGGCGACATCACCGGTGACGGCGTGAAGGGTGTTTGGCACCTGGCACGTCCCTGATCGGATCGGACCCTCTCCATGACCGCTCTGAACGAGATCGAAAGCCATATTCCCGCTTTACGCCGGTATGCGCACGCCTTGATGCGTGATCTGGATGCCGGTGACGATCTTGTTCAGGATTGCCTTGAGCGGGCCGTTGCCGCGTTGCCCTCTCGGCGGCCGGATGGCTCGCTCAAGGCCTGGCTGTTTCGCATTTTGATCAATCGCCACCGCGATATCCTGCGCCGCACCGCGCGGGCGGGGCATCTGGTGGCGATTGAAAACCTGCCCGTGGAACCCGCCACTCCGGCGGGGCAGGACGGGCACATGGCCTTGCGCGAAACCGAAGCCGCCATTGCGCGTCTGCCTGACGATCAGCGCCGCGCCCTCTTGCTGGTGGCGCTGGAAGGTGCCAGTTTCGACGAAGCCGCCGCCGCGCTTGAAATTCCCAAAGGCACGTTCATGTCCCGCCTGGCCCGCGCCCGCGCCGCCCTGCGCACCATGACAGGACGCGCAGACAGCGTGAGAAGAAAGACACACGAATGACCCAGATCCCAGCCCCTCTCATAGAAGAAGACCTGATCGCCTATTTCGAAGGTGCCTTGACGTCCGAGGAACACGACAGGATCACCGCACGGCTGGACGCAGACCCCCAGGCACAGGCCCTTTTGGCCGACTGGACCGCCCAGAATGATGCCCTGCAACAGCTGTATCCCGCCCCCGACCCGGCGCTTCCCGACCGGTTGACCCGGGCTTTGCACCAGGCAGCCCCCCCTACGGCCCCGTCCTGGCAGGGCTGGCGCATTGCGGTAATGGTTGGCATGTTGGCGATCGGCACAGCGTCAGGCTGGATTGCCCATGGCGTCGCCCGCCCAGGCCAAGCCCAGGTGGTTCTGGCCCAGGCCGCCATGTCCGCCCATGACACATTCGTGGTCGAAGTCGTCCACCCGGTCGAAGTCGCCGCCACGCAACGCGACCACATGGACAGCTGGATGAGCAAACGCATGGGCACTGACATGCGCCCCCCCGATCTGGACGCCGCCGGGTTTCGCCTGATGGGCGGGCGCATTCTGCCGTCGGACAGCGGACCCGCCGGGCTGTATATGTATGAAAACGGCGAAGGTCAGCGCATCACGCTCTATGTGTCCAACCAGCCCGGCCAATCCGACAGCGCCTTTCGCTTTGCCACCCAGGGCGACACCCAAAGCCTGTATTGGAACGATGCCGATCTTGGGTATGCCGTGGTGGGCGACATGCCGCGCCCTGCCCTGCGCGCGCTGGCGGACCGGGTTTATGATCAACTGATCTGACCCGCCATTCGCGCCGCTTCAGTAAAAGCTCTGCGGATCAATATCGACACTGACGCGCATGTCGCCCTTGACCGGGAATTGCCGCAGCCACCGCGCCAGGGCCGCCTGCAACGGCGCGGTCTTTTCGGCCTTGACCAACAGGCGCACGCGGTGACGCCCACGGATGCGCGCAATCGGCGCAGGCGCGGGGCCGAACACCTGCGCGCCGATATCGCGCAACGGCCCATCAGCGCGGGCCATGCTGGTGCCCAGATCGAACACCGCCTGCACATCGGGCGATGACAGAACGATCCCCGCCAGACGGCCATAAGGTGGCACCCCCGCCGCGCGCCGTTCAGCCGCTTCGGCCTTCCAGAACCCTTCTTCGTCACCCGCCAGGATGGCACGAATGACCGGGTGTTCGGGCTGGAACGTCTGTAACATCGCAACGCCCGGCACCTCGGCCCGCCCAGCCCGACCCGCCACCTGGCGGATCAGCTGAAACGTGCGTTCGGCGGCGCGCAAATCGGACCCTTGCAGGCCCAAATCAGCGTCAATCACCCCGACCAGCGTCAGCAGCGGAAAGTTGTGCCCCTTGGCGACCATCTGCGTGCCAATGATGATGTCGGCCCCACCCGCCGCAATCAGTTCAACCTGTTCCTTCAACGCACGGGCCGACGCGAACAGGTCGGACGACAACACCGCAACTCGCGCATCGGGAAATTCCTCGCGCACCTCTTCGGCCAGACGTTCCACGCCGGGGCCGACCGGGGCCAGTTTGCCTTCGACCTCGCAGGACGGGCAGACCTCCGGCATCGGTTTCGTTTCACCACACTGGTGACAGACCAGCCGTTTCAGGAACCGATGCTCGACCATGCGCGCATCACAATGGTCACAGCCGATCTGGTGGCCGCAAGCCCGACAGATCGTCACGGGCGCATAACCGCGCCGGTTCAAAAACAGCAGCGCCTGTTCGCCCTTTTCCATCCGGTCGCGCACGGCCCGTTTCAGGGTCGGCGACACCCAGCGGTTCCCCGGCAGGTCCTCATCGCGCATATCAATCGTGCGCATGTCGGGCATGACGGCGGGGCCATAGCGGCTGGCCAGCTCCAAACGCGTGTATTTGCCCGCCTCGGCATTGGCCCAGGTTTCCAACGCGGGGGTGGCCGAGGCCAGCACCACCTGCGCGTCACAGATGGAGGCGCGCATCACCGCCATGTCGCGCGCTGAATACAGCACCCCATCTTCCTGCTTGTAGGAACTGTCATGTTCTTCATCGACAACGATCAGCCCAAGGTCACGAAACGGCAGATACAGCGCCGAGCGCGCACCGACGACCAAAGACGCCTCGCCCAACCCGACCATGCGCCAACAGCGCCGCCGTTCGGTCATGGTGACCCCGGAGTGCCATTCGGCAGGCCGCGCACCAAACCGCGCCTCGACCCGTTTCAGGAACTCGCTGGTCAGCGCGATTTCCGGCAACAGCACCAAGGCCTGACGCCCCTTTTTCAGGCATTCGGCAACGGCCTCAAGATAGACCTCGGTCTTGCCTGATCCCGTAACACCGCGCAGCAGGGTCGTGCCGTAATGTCCCGACCGTATGCCCGTCTGCAAAACTGCGGCGGCGGCGGCCTGATCCGGGGACAGCTCATTGCCCGGCCGCAAGGGATCCAACGGCGCATACGGCATGTCGCGCGGCGTGTCTTCCTCGCGAATGGCGCCCAGTTTGATCAGCCCCTTGACCACGGACGATGACACGCCCGCCATGTCCGACAATTCCTTCATCGTAAAGGCGACACCATAGTTGTCGTCCAGCACCGCCATCACCTTGGTGCGCGCATCCGTCAACCGGTTCGGGCGCGGCCCACCGGGGCGCAACACCTTGCGCATCGACGGCGGGTCGGTCAGGCCCGGCGCACGCGTTGCCAAACGCAACATCTGCTCCATCGGGGTCAGGGTGTAATCCGCAACCTTGGTTAGAAACTCGGCCATCTCGGCGCGCATCGGGGCCACGTCCAGAACCCGGATGACCGCGCGCAGTTTCGACGCATCAAACCCCGTTTCGCCGGGTGCCCAGACCACCCCCATGATCTTGCGCGGCCCCAAAGGCACCTCAACAAACGCGCCTTGCCAACAGCCGCCCTCAGGCGCCCGATAGGTCAGGATGCGACCCAGCGGCTGTGTGGTCAGAACCCCGACCCGCTCGCCCTTGTCAAAAAACCTTACAGCCACGCGGCCTCCATTGGGGGTTTCTGTGCCCCCCCGCATACGCTATGAGAGCGCCAACATGAACCCGCCGCAGACAGGATCACTGCCATGAAATTCTTCGCCGACACCGCCGACATCGATGCCATTGCCGAGCTGAACGCTCTGGGCATGGTGGATGGTGTGACCACCAACCCTTCGCTGATCAAGAAATCCGGGCGCGACATCCTGGAAGTGACCAAGGAAATCTGTGATCTGGTCGACGGGCCGGTGTCCGCCGAAGTCACCGCCATCGACGCCGAAACCATGATCGCCGAAGGGCGCAAGCTGGCCAAGATCGACGACAAGATCGCCGTCAAAGTTCCACTGACCTGGGACGGTCTGAAAGCCTGCAAAGCCCTGTCGGACGACGGCACCATGGTCAACGTCACCCTGTGTTTCTCGGCCAACCAGGCGCTGCTGGCCGCCAAAGCAGGCGCGACTTTCATCTCGCCCTTCATTGGCCGTCTGGATGATTTGAACCTGGATGGGATGGACCTGATCGCCGACATTCGCACCATCTATGACAATTATGGGTATGAGACGCAGATTTTGGCCGCCTCGATCCGCACCGTCAACCACATGAAAGACGCCGCCCTGATCGGTGCCGACGTGTGCACGGCACCGCCCTCGGTGATCCACGCCATGGCGAAACACGTGCTGACCGACAAAGGCCTGGACGCGTTCCTGGCCGATATCGCGGCTGCCGACATCAAGATCCTGTAAAGCAGACTTCTACCCCCCCGCGCCCCACCAAGGGGGCAAGGGGGGGCTTGCCCAGACCTCTTTCCCCGACATCTGTGGCAAAAAAACCGCAGCATTTCCCGCCAAACCCGCTATACTGTCCTCAACAAAACAAAAAATGACCCGAGGCAGACATGAGCAACCCCGCAGTGATCGATGACGATCTGCGCGAAAAACTTCTTTCGCAACCCGAAGTGATCCTGGACGATCAGGATATGATGCGCGCGCTGATCGCGGCCAATGAACGATCCATGGGCGCCAATATCGTCGACATGCGCGGTATCGCGATGGAACGGCTGGAAGCCCGCCTGGACCGGCTTGAGGAAACGCATCGCGGCGTAATCGCGGCGGCCTATGAAAATCTCGCTGGTATGAACATCATCCTCCGCGCCGTCCTGCGCATGCTGGATGCGTCGGATTTCGAAACCTTCATGAAGGATCTGGACGGTGAGGTCGGTCAGATCCTGCGCGTCGACTGTGTGCGTCTGGTGCTGGAAACCGTGCAAGACGATGCGAACCCCGCCGTGCGCAAACTGGGCGATGTGCTGTCCACCGCCGAACCAGGCTTCATCGACACTTACCTGACCCAGACCCGCGACACGCCGCGCCCGGTCACCCTGCGCCAGGTGCAGGAACCGGACGTTCGCATTTATGGCGACAATCCGTTCTGGGTCCGCTCCGAGGCCTGCCTGCGCTTGGACCTGGGCGAAGGCCGCCTGCCCGGCATGTTGGTGCTGGGCGCTGAGGACCCGCATCAATTCAAGCCCGGTCAAGGCACCGACCTTCTGGGCTTTTTCGGCGGCGTATTCGAACGTGCCATGCGCCGCTGGCTGTCATGAGCCTGACGATCTCAGGCGGGGCGCGTGACGCGCTGTCCGCCTGGGTCGACCACCTGCGCGCCTTGGACAACGCGGCTGACAATACGCTCAAGGCCTATCAGTCCGATGTCATTGCCTTTCTTGCCTTCATGGCAAACCACATGGGCGGGCCACAGGGGCGCGCCGCGCTGGCCAATGTGACCCTGCGCGACATGCGCGCCTGGATGGCACAGGAACGTGCCACGGGCACCGGTGCCCGGTCGCTGGCGCGCAAACTGTCATCGGTAAAGGGGTTTTATCGCTGGCTGTCGGATCGCGACGGGTTTGACGCAACCGCCGTCCTGTCCACACGGTCGCCCAAGTTCACCAAGAAACTGCCCCGCCCGCTGGCCGAAGATGCCGCCAGCGCCATGCTGGAAACCGCCGGGCTGCAATCCCGCCACGACTGGGTCGGCGCGCGCGACACGGCCGTCGTGACCCTGCTCTATGGGTGCGGTTTGCGGATTTCCGAGGCCCTGGGCCTGACCGGAGCCGATGCCCCCCTGCCGGATGTCTTGCGCATCAAAGGCAAGGGCGGCAAGGAACGGCTGGTGCCAGTTCTGCCCGCCGCGCGGGACGCCGTGGCCGCCTATCTGCGTCAATGCCCACATTCGCAAACTCCCAAAGCCGCCCTGTTCAAAGGCGTACGCGGCGGCACGCTGAACCCACGCCAGGTTCAGAAAACCGTGGAACAAGCCCGCCTGCAACTGGGCCTGCCTGCCACGGCAACCCCCCACGCCATGCGCCACAGCTTTGCCACCCACCTGTTGAACGCTGGTGGCGATTTGCGCGCCATTCAGGAATTGCTGGGCCATGCGTCGCTGTCCACCACACAGGCCTATACCGCTGTCGACACCGCCCGCCTGATGGAGATTTACGACAACGCCCACCCCCGCGCTGCCAAACGCTAAGGGTTTGTTCAGGAAGTTCTGCAAGACTGGCGCGGATCAGTTTTGCAGACCAGAAAGGCGCCCTGATGATCGAAGCAATGAACGGCCTTCTCTCCGGTGCGACCGGCCACGCGGTCCACCGCGCAACCGCACGCTCGACCCCCTCGCTCGAAAATCCAACGTCGCCGTTCGGGCAGATTTTTGAACAGTCCACCCGTGCCCGGCCGGATCCACTGTTCCCTACTGCGTCGATCTCGCCGTTTGAACAGGCCATGAAAGGCCTCTCTGGCCAATCCCCGTTGGATGACGCTGTGACCGCCCCCCCTGCGCCTGTCGCGGAAACCCCGGACCAGGCCAAAAATCCGGCATCACCCACACCTGAAACCCCTGTGACATCTTATTCGCGCACCACTGTTTCCGCCGACACCCTTCCATCAGGACTGAACTCGGCATCAGAATCAGTTGATGCCCTGAGCAGCAGCGCTCACTCTATGTTCAACGCCATGCTGGACCAGATCGGGTCCACCCAGAACAACGCGTCAGTCGCCACGCTCCTGGGCCGCCTTGCCGACGAATGACACGCCCCGCGCGTCACGCCTGTGGTAGGCTGACCCACCAAAGAATTTGACTTGAAGGACCAACTGAGGGACCCTGTCCCAATCCTTGATCTGGGGCATCCCGCGTTACCTTTGGCCGTTTGAACCTGAACCTGATGTTGGTCCCGCCCTTGGCAGCAAGCCAGGTGTTCCTGCCTGACCCCAACGCGCTGTCCGCTGTCTGGACGTGGATCGCGCGCATTGTCGTCCTGCTGGGCCTCATTGGTTTGACGGTTTTCTCAGCGATTGAGGCCTACCTCTGGGAACGCATTTCTCCACGCCCCTCGGGCGGCGCCAGCCCGGTCAACACATTGCTGGTCGGACTTGGGGCCGGGTTGGCTGTCATTGTCACTTACAACGTCATCCTGATGGGCTTTGGACTGCTGATCCGCAACCTGGTGGTCTGGACCGTTCCTTTGGCAGGATTTCCACAAGAGGCCATCGTCACCCTTCAAATGCTGATCTTGTCCCTTGCGACGATTTTGACGCTGATCACTTGCCTGGCACCGTGTGCTTTCATCGACCGCTGGGTGGTCAGCCGCGCACGGCATCGCACAGGTGGCGCCGCGATTGCCGCAGTGGCCCCCCTTGGGGTGGGTATCGCCTTGCATCTGATCGCCGCCGTTTCGAACGCGGGTGTGTCCACCATGCCCGGCTTTGCTGACATCGGCTGGTGGGGTGCCATCCAGGGCGGATTACCAATAGCGGCCGTATTTTTCCTGGCCCTGTTGTTGGGCACCTTCAGCCTGAGCAACCCGGACCAATCCGACGCGACCTGATCCGGGGCCGGGTTTCCTCTTTCCCCTATGGGTCTTTTGCGGCACAAAGCGGGCATGAACATTCAGTCCAAAGCCTTCTTCGTCCATTTATTCACAGCAACCGGTGCCGTTTTTGCCATGCTGGCCACCTTGGCTGCCGTGGATCAAAAATGGGGCCTGATGTTTTTGTGGCTGGTGGTGGCCTTCGCGGTCGATGGCGTCGATGGCCCATTGGCGCGCCGTTATGACGTAAAAACCAACGCGGCCCAGATCGACGGCGTGTTGATGGACCTGATCATCGACTATCTGACCTACGTGTTCATCCCCGCCTATGCGTTGTTCAAATCCGGCCTTCTGCCGGGCTGGACCGGCTGGGTGGCGATCATCGTCATCACCTATGCCAGCGTTGTGTATTTTGCCGACACCCGCATGAAAACAAAGGATTGTTCCTTTGCCGGATTTCCCGGCTGCTGGAATATGGTGATCATCGTCTTGTTCGCCACAGAGCCGAATTTCTGGCTGATGCTCGCCATTGTAGTGTCGCTGGCCGTCGCCATGTTCACCCCGTTGAAATTCATCCACCCGGTGCGCACCGAACGCTGGCGCAATGTCTCATTGCCCATCGCTCTGGCCTGGACCGGGTTTGCCGGCTGGGCCGCCTGGGTCAATTTCCATCCAGAAAGCTGGGCCTTGTGGGGGCTGGTCGCGACTTCGGCCTATCTGCTTTTGGCTGGAATCGCCCAGCAGATTGTCCCTGCAAAACCCGCCTAGATCAACAGACCTGCCGCGCCTTCGTGGCGCAGCAACCAGACCTTTGTTTCAACTCCGCCTGCACCAGAAAACCCGACCATACGCCCACCTGCACCCAAGACGCGGTGACAGGGTATGATGATCGGGATCGGGTTGGCGCCACAAGCGTTTCCCACCGCCTGCGCGCTGTTTCCTGTTGCCGTGGCGATGTCACCATAGGTCCGCGTGTCGCCAAGCGGGATTGCCGACATGGCATCACAAACCGCGCGTTGAAAGTCTGACCCCACGACCCGCAGGGGCAGATCGAAACGCGCCAGGGTTCCATCGAAATAGGCCTGTAGCTGGCGCAAGGCCTCGGCCAACAGCGGAGTTTCAGGCCCTTCGGCGACGGCACCCCAGGTCAGCCGCGTGATCGCGCCACCGTCCTCGTGCACACCCAATCGCCCGACGGGCGTTTCAACAACTGCAAGTCCCATGTGCCCAGCCTAAACGCAAAGCGCCCCGGTACAAAGGCCGGGGCGCTCTGTTTCTTGCACAAATGCGGATCAGCTTAGCGCGTCGTCGCACCGTTCGCAGGTACCCGCATGGGCATGGCTGCCCACGTCTGGCAGGATTTTCCAACAGCGCTGGCATTTCTCGCCCGACGCCTTTTCGAACACCACACCCACGCCTTCGGTTTCCGGCAGGCGGAACGCCTCGGCAGGCAGGGGGTCGCCCGTCAAAACGATCTGCGAGGTGATGGACACATCCGCGAAATCAACCGATTTCAACGCCGACAGAACATCCCCGTCGCGCACATGCACAACCGGTGCGGCCTCCAGCGAGGCACCAATCACCTTGTCACGCCGCTGGATTTCCAACGCTGCTGTGACCACGCGGCGCACCGACCGGATCCCAGCCCATTTCGCCGCCAGCGGATCGTCCAGCCAATCGGCAGGCGTCACGGGGAAATCAACCAGATGGACCGAGCTGCCTTCGCCCGGAAAGCGTTCCAACCAGACGTCTTCCATCGTAAAGACCAGAACCGGCGCAAGCCAGGTGGTCAGGCGGTGGAACAGGATATCCAGCACGGTGCGTGCCGATCGGCGCGTCAGGCTGTCGGCCCCATCGCAATACAGCGCGTCCTTGCGGATATCAAAATAGAAGGACGACAGATCCACCGTGGCAAAGTTGAACACAGCGCTGAACACGCCCTGGAAATCAAACGCGCCATAACCTTCGCGCACCTGCTGATCCAGTTCGGCCAGACGATGCAGCACCCAGCGCTCCAGTTCGGGCATCTCCGCCGCATCCACGCGTTCACCGTCCGAGAACCCGTTCAGGTTGCCCAGCATGAACCGCATGGTGTTGCGCAGACGGCGATAGCTATCGGCGGTGCCTTTCAGGATTTCCGGCCCGATCCGTTGGTCGTTGGTATAATCCGTCTGGGCCACCCACAGGCGCAGAATGTCGGCGCCGTATTGTTTGATCACCGTTTCCGGCACGATGGTATTGCCCAGAGACTTGGACATTTTCATGCCCTTCTCGTCCAGGGTAAACCCGTGTGTCACAACGTTGCGATAGGGCGCGCGCCCCGTGGTGCCACAGGCCTGCAACAGCGACGAATGGAACCAACCGCGGTGCTGGTCGGTGCCTTCCATATAGACGTCGGCGATGCCGTCTTCGGTACCGTCTTCGCGGTCACGCAGCACGAAAGCATGGGTCGAGCCACTATCGAACCACACGTCCAACACGTCAAAGACCTGTTCCCATTCATCGGCGTTGTAGTCATCGCCCAGGAACCGTTCCTTGGCCCCGTCCATGTACCAGCAATCCGCGCCCTCGGCGTTAAACGCTTCGGATACGCGTGCGTTCACAGCCGGATCACGCAGCAGGAAATCGTCGTCGGTCGGCAAAGCCCCCTTGCGGGTGAAACAAGTCAGCGGCACACCCCAGGCGCGTTGACGCGACAGCACCCAATCGGGACGCGCTTCGATCATCGAATACAGGCGGTTGCGGCCAGTTTGCGGCGTCCATTTCACCAATTGATCGATGGAATTCAGCGCCCGTTCGCGGATGGTTGTGCCCATCTCGTCCTGCCCGTCGCCGACGGCCCGATCCACCGACGCAAACCACTGCGGCGTGTTGCGGAACACGATCGGCGCTTTCGAGCGCCACGAATGCGGATAGCTGTGCGTCACCCGGCCCCGCGCGATGATGCTGCCTGCTTCGACCAGCTTGGCGATCACGGCGTTGTTGGCTTTGCCTTCCTTGCCCTTGCGGTCAAACACCTCAAGCCCGGCAAAGAACGGCACATGAGGCAGGAACTCGGACGCTTCGCCCACATTGTGGGTCATCCGGTCGATCCAGTTGCGTTTCACGAACGCCTCATAGTCGTCCGCACCGTGGCTGGGCGCGGTGTGCACAAAGCCCGTGCCTGCGTCGTCGGTGACGTGGTCGCCATCGATCATCGGGACCTCGTAGCCCCAGAAATTGTCTAGCTCATGGAAGGGGTGATCACAGATCAATCCTTCGAACTCGGCCGGGTCAACATCACGCAAGCGGGTAAACTCGGTCACGCGGGACTTGCCCAACGCATCCTCGGCCAGAGTGTCGGCGAACAGGTAAAGTTCACCAGGCTTGGTCCAGCTTTCTTCCTCGGTCGCATCCACACGATAGAGGCCATAGGCGATCTTCGGGTTATAGGCGACGGCCTTGTTCGACGGGATCGTCCAGGGGGTCGTGGTCCAGATCACCACGCGGGCGTCCAGCAATTGGAGATCGTGCATCTTCCGCGGGTATTCCGTATTTTCCACCGGATGTCGGAAACTGAACGGCACCCAGATCGTGTGCGACTTGTGATCGTGATATTCAATCTCGGCCTCGGCCAGCGCGGTCTTTTCGACCGGCGACCACATCACGGGTTTCGACCCCTGATACAGCGTGCCGTTCATCAGGAACTTCATGAATTCCTCGGCGATGACCGCTTCGGCGTGGAAGTTCATGGTCAGATACGGATCGGGCCAGTTGCCTGTCACACCCAGACGCTTGAATTCCTCGCGTTGGATGTCGACCCAGCCCTCGGCGAACTTGCGGCATTCCTGGCGGAAATCGACGATTGGCACGTCGTCCTTGTTCTTGCCCTTCTTGCGGTACTGTTCTTCAATCTTCCATTCGATCGGAAGGCCGTGACAGTCCCAGCCGGGCACGTAGCGCGCATCAAACCCCATCATCTGATGGCTGCGCACAATCATGTCCTTGATCGTCTTGTTCAGCGCGTGACCGATGTGCAGATGCCCGTTGGCATAGGGCGGTCCGTCATGCAGCGTAAACGGCGTGCGGGGGTGATCATTTTCGCCCGTCCGGGCGAGGGCCTTTTCGCGCAGGCGGTCATAGACGCCGATCTGTTCCCAACGGGCCAGCCATTCGGGTTCCCGCTTGGGCAGGCCCGCGCGCATGGGGAAATCGGTCTGAGGCAGGCTCAGCGTGTCTTTGTATTCGGGGGTGTCGGCACACATGTGTCCGGTCCTTTTCAGGAGAATTCTGGGATGTTCGAAGGGGCGGCGCGGTCCATCATACGCCTTGTCCCGGCGGCTCGTGCTATCAGAGCGCCGGGCTTATAATTCGAATAATGATGGCGGCCCTATGCATCATATGCGCCTTATAGGCCGGGGTCGCGGCGCCGTCCAGCCCGCCAGCGTGTCACTTTGCCGCTTGGCAGGACCTGCATTTCCGACATATTTCCTCAGAGACCAAAAGGAACGCGCCCATGTCCACCAAGCTGCACCGCTTTCCCGTCACCGACGATCAGATCGCCCGTGTGATGGATATCTTTTATGCCCGCATTCGCGTGCATCCCGATCTGGGCCCGGTGTTCAACGGCCACATCGGCACCAGTGACGCCGAATGGGATGATCACATCGCGTTGATCACCCGGTTCTGGCGCAACGCGCTGCTGGGCGAAGGGGGCTATGACGGCAACCCGATGCGGGTGCATGTGACCAGCCCGGACATCACGCCAGCCCTGTTTGACCCGTGGCTGACCATGTTTGGCCAGGTGCTGGACGCCGAGCTGCCGCCCGAGGCCGCCACACCTTGGCTGGCGCTGGCCACCCGCATTGGCGCCAGTTTCCGCATGGCAATGGGTGAAACGCCAAAAAACGGCATCCCCAACCTGCGCTAGCCCCTTGCAATCACAGGCCTTCTGGGGTCGTCTGGCCCGGTATCAACCCGGTATTAACCCGGTATTCACAACGGGCCATTGCATGAAAGTCGCCATCATCGGCGCCGGGATCGGCGGGTTGACCGCAGCCGCTTACCTGGCCCGCACCGCACATTCCGTCACCGTCTTTGACCAATTCGACACGCCCCGCCCGGTCGGATCCGGCCTGGTGATCCAGCCCGTCGGCCAACAGGTGTTGGATGAGATCGGCGGTGCCCCCGCCGCCATGGCCGCCGGGGCACGGATCACCCGCATGTTGGGGCACGAGGCAAAATCCGGCCGCCCGGTGTTGGATGTGTCCTATGACCGCGGCGGGGACCACGCGTTCGGTCTGTCCATCCATCGCGCCAGCCTGTTTGATGCGGTGCTGGCCGCCGCCCAAGCCGCCGGAGCGCTGATCATCGCAAACGCACGGGTTCTGTCGGCGCAATCCGGGGTGGTGCGGTTTGAAAATGGAGACAGCGACGGGCCGTTCGACCTGATCATGGATGCCAGCGGCGCAAGCTCTCCCTTGTCGCCGATCAAAGCGCGCGCTGCCCTATGGGGCGGCCTGGGGCTGTGTCGACTGGCCCGAGGACACCGACCTGCCGCGCGATCAATTGCGCCAAACCTATCGTCGCGCCAGCCACATGATCGGCGTCATGCCCATCGGCACATTGCCCGGCGACACCCGTCAAAAGGCCGCCGTGTTCTGGTCCATGCCACGCGACGCGCATTCCCGGTGGGTCCAGAACAGGGTTGACGCCTGGAAGGGCCAGGCAACAGCCCTGTGGCCCGAATTCGCGCCCTTTCTGCGCGACATCACAGCACCCGATCAGATGACCATGGCGCGCTATGCCCATGGAACGCTGCGCAGGCCTTATGGCGACGGGAGTGTCTTCATCGGTGACGCTGCCCATCGCGCCAGCCCGCAGTTGGGACAGGGGGCGAATATGGCGCTGCTGGACGCCAAGGCACTGGCAATGGCGCTGCGGTGCGCGCCGATGGATCAGGCTCTGCCGCTCTATGCCAAGGCCCGGCGCTGGCATGTTTGGGTGTACCAGATGACCAGTGCGGCGTTTACACCGCAGTACCAATCCAACAGCCGCATCTTGCCCATTTTGCGCGACTATGCCCTGTTTCCTTTGTCGCGCATCCCACCCGCGCCCCAGTTCCTGACCGGGCTTGTGCGCGGCGACATCTTGCCCTCTATCCGCCTAAAACGTGATGTCCGGGCGCGCCAGCATCAGCCAGACGATGGTCATGACGGCGGCAAAGGCCGGAAACCCACAGGCAAACCAGATGCGCCACAGCCGGTGGTATGCCGCCGGTAGATCGGTGCCATTGACCTCGGCCTCACGGGCCAGATCGCGCAGGCGGATCTGGATCCAGACGACCGGCAGCCAAAAGATGCCGGTGACCACATACAAGGCCAGGGACAGGGCAATCCACCCCTCGGTCAGGCTCCAACCCAGCCCCCAGGCCAGCAACGTGCCGGTGATCGGTTGAACAATAACGGCCGTGGCGGTGAACAGCGTGTCAGCCAGAACCACCGTGCCCGCCACATGGGCGATCAGCGCCGGTTTTGCCGTTCGATGCGCCACCAGCATGAAAAATGCGATCCCCGCGCCCGTGCCCAGCAAGACACTGGCCCCGATGACATGCAGCCAGCGCAAGATCAGCAGATACTCCATCAGCGAGCGTCCAGCATGGGGCGTGCCACCAGTGCCAGAACCAGCGCGGGCAGGATTTTCACCAAGGATCCCAATGGGTCCAACCACAAGACAGGTGTGAAAATGCTGGCGGACACCAGATAGATGGCGCAAACCGCGACCATGCCCAGCGTGGCCGGTTTCGCCCAGCGCCGCACCAAAATGGCCGCGCCCAAGGCGATGTCGACCACCGCCCAGAACTGGACCGAGACATAGGCCAGACCGCCGGGCCAATCATGGCGGATCAACAAATCCGCTGCCGCGTCCTGTTGCGCCAATCCCACGACGCCCGAGACAATCCAGAACAGCGCCAGCGTGGCGACAGTGATGGGCATCAACAGCGCCATGCGGGCGGACA